>JAEEGL015421036.1_pt1 | contig 175656 bp, 132 predicted proteins | sample 9134231 | NCBI WGS metagenome assembly JAEEGL01 (sample SAMN16246548, study PRJNA631951) | gut metagenome | biome: gut microbiome; feature: rumen; material: fiber-attached | host: Bos | place: Iran: Karaj | collected 2018-10 | reverse complement strand
TGGCAACGTCGTTTCAGTCGATGTGTACAAAAGCCTGAAGCCCGAAGACATCGACCACGTCGATGTGCTGAAGGGCGAAGCCGCCACCAGCGTCTGGGGCACACGAGGCGCGAACGGCGTCGTTCAGGTAACCACCAAGAAAGCTGCGGCTCCGTCTGCAGAAGATAACTCCGATGTGTTCAACGTCGTGGAGAAGATGCCCGAGTTCGAGGGCGGCATGAATGGCATGATGAGCTTCCTCCAGAAAAACATCAAGTATCCCGAGGAGGCCATAAAGAACGGCACACAGGGACGCGTCGTCGTGCAGTTCGTCGTGAACAAGGACGGCAGCATCACGGATGCAAATGTTGTTAAGAGCGTTTCGCCCGAACTGGATGCCGAAGCTCTGCGCGTTGTGAAGAGCATGCCGAAGTGGACTCCTGGCGAACAGCGTGGCGAGAAGGTGCGCGTACAGTTTACTCTCCCCGTGCAGTTTAAACTGCCCAAGGCGGAAGACAAGTAATCTGCTCTTTCGGAGTATTACAAAACTAACACTTTTTAGAAGCATTTTCCCCCTGCCGCTCACAAGAGCCGCAGGGGGATTTTTTAAGTTTGTGAGAGCCATATTTGAGTTAGGGTTTACTTTTCGTGTTTACATACTCATCGTGCTCTTGAACTGAACATCTTCACCTTATTATAATCTTTGATGCGATGTGCGTGTCCTTCTCTTTTTTCTGTTTACCATCGTCCATGCGTTACACGTCCTTGTTTCTCTCCGCGAGTGATGGTAATGCCGAAAGAATTGTCATCATCTTTTTCTCCTTTGGGTGCTGGCATCCCATTGCCCCACATTTGGAAGAAACTGTATTTGTTGCCCTCTTTCTTCCATTCCGTCTCCCCAGTCTCAATCATTTTGTCTATATCATCAAACAGTTCATCTGAAGGCAAAGACTTGAATTTAAAGGTAAAACTATCTTTGTAGTCTCCATTAAAGCCTCTTGACCCTATTTTGCAGTTCGTTATTCTAAATGCAGGCAGGGCAACGCCCGTAATTCTTTCTATTCTATCCCTGTTCCTGAAATACTGCATTCTGTAAACGATGTCTCCACAGTACAAGAAAGCCGACAAAAGAAGGGCATAAAGAATCAGGAATAAAGGAGACAACAGCATCAAAACCACCCTTGCTTTCTTTTTGCCTATCTGCCATTTCTTCCCCAGATACAGAATCAGGGGCGACATGGTAAACCAACTAAATATCAATACTAACCACTTCAATAGCTTTTTCATATGGTTTTTCAAATTAGATAGTGCAAATATATGGCTTTTTTCTTGAAAAACACCAGATATTGACAAAAAAACTTTTTCCGCAAGGCTTGTGGAAAAACGGCGATTCTATTTCCGAGGCCAATTTTGGAAAGATGTTTTTCGAAAAAATGCCAACACTTACCTTTTTGCCCAAAACAAGCTATAAGACAAGCTGTTAAGCCAGGTAGGTGTTCGACAAACACCTACCTGCTATTACATATTTATTTTCAACGCTTTACGAGGAAAAAGGTAAGTGTTTGGGGTGTTTCGTGAAAAAACGAAAAAAACAAGGGAATAAGCCCTATGGGAAAAACCCCATAGCCCTTAACGCTATGAACGTAATCCAAAGGACTACGAGCGTAGCCCAATGGGCTGTGCGCTCAGCCCAAGCATCTGGCAACGCAGATAAAGCTTCTGCGGAAATAGAAGCTGATGCTATAAAAAAAGAAAGGCTTTTCCAGTAACGGGGCTGGCCTTGCGTCAGAGGCAGAACAGCACCATCACTTCGGCCGTCAGCACACGCAGGAACATGGTGAGCGGATAGACGGTGGAGTAGGCGACAGGGACTTGGTTGTTGTCGCAGACGTTCTGGGCGTAGGCCATGACGATGGGGTCGGTCATGCCGCCCGACAACATGCCGGAGATGGAGTAGTAGCTAAGGTGGAAAACGCTGCGTGCCAGCAGCCCCACGACGAGGCAGGGCAGGAAGGTGATGAGGAAGCCGTAGAGCACCCACCAGTAGCCGCCTCCCACGACGGTCTCGATGAATCCGCTGCCAGCCGTGATGCCTACGGAGGCAAGGAAGAGACTGAGGCCTATCATGCGCACCATGTGATTGGCGGAGGTACTCATGTAGGTGACAATCTTCAGTTTGGGGCCGAAGGTGCTGATGAGGATAGCCACGATGAGCGGGCCGCCTGCCAAACCGAGCTTGACGGGCACAGGCATTCCCGGGACGACGATGGGCAGCATGCCCAGCATGACGCCCAGCACAATGCCGAGGAAGTAGGGGATGAGGTTGGGCTCGTTGAGCTGCTTGATGGAGTTGCCGAGGATGGGCGAGAGTTTGTTGATGCGCTGCGTGTCGCCCACGACGGTGACGGTGTCGCCCATCTGCAGCAGCAGGCCCGGCGTGGCAATAAGTTCGACGCCCGCACGACGGATGCGGGTGATGGTGACGTCGAAGGTCTGGCGCAGCTTCATGTCGCCCAGACGCTTGCCGTTGATGGAGGGATTGGTGATGACGAACTTTTGCGAGGCGAGGTGATTGGTCTTCATGGCGTCCCATGCGCCCTGATCCATTGTCTCAATGCGGTGGCCGATGAGCAGTTCCATGGCGCTTAGCTCTTCGGGCGTTGCCACCATGAAGAGTTTGTCGCCCAGCTGCAGGGTGGTGGCAGCACCTGCCAGCTCCACGTCGCCCGAGGCGCGATGGAGGATGCGGGTGATGACGCACTGGCGTCCGAAGTGGCGCTGAATCTCGTTGAGTGTCTTGCCGCAGACGGCTTCGTTGGCCACCTCCAGCGTGGCAGCCTCAAGGGTTTCGGCCATGTCGTGGTTGGCGCGCAGGAGGATGTCGTCCTCTTTCTTGAAATCGATGCGGAACATCTTCCGCAGGAGCGCCAAGCAGAGGATGACACCGACGACGCCAAGGGGATAGGCTACGGCATAGCCCTGTGCGATGGTGGGCTCTTGGGTGCCCGTCATGTCGAGCAACGTCTGCTGGGCGGCACCCATGCAAGGTGTGTTGGTGACGGCGCCGCTCATGACGCCGACAAGGGTAAGCAGGCTTTCGCCCGTTGCCCAATGAACAGTGAGCGTAGCCAGACAGCCGCAGAGGACCAGCACAAAAGCCAGCAGGTTAAGGGTGACGCCTCCCTTGCGGAAGCTGGAGAAGAAGCCCGGCCCGAGTTCCATACCCAGTGAAAAGACGAAGAGGATGAGACCGAATTCCTTGATGAACGAGGCTGTAGCGGGGTCGATGGCACAGCCAAGCTGTCCTGCGAGGATGCCGGCAAACAGAATCCATGTGAGACCCAGCGACACGGAACTTATTTTGATGCGGCTCAGCATCAGCCCCACGAAGATGACGAGGGCCACGATGAAGATGGAGTGGGCCACGCCCGTCCCGACAAAAAGGTCAATCAGCCAGCTCATTTGAAAATTAGGAATTATAGAATGAGGAATGAGGAATTGAGAATTATCAATTATCAATTGTCAATTGTCAATTATCAATTAAAAAGTGCGGCCAGGCATCGCAGAGGGCTTGCATGGAGGGGAAGAGCCACTTGGCTCCTTCGTCGAGCAGCACGTGGTCAGGCAGGGGGCCGGTGTTGACGGCAATGGTGGGGATGTGGGCTGCTACGGCAGCACGCACGCCCAGCGGGGCGTTCTCCACCACCAGACATTCGTCGGCCCGCAATTCACGTCCAAGCACGGCGCTACCCTTTGCAAGCCCCATCAGATAGGGCTCAGGGTCGGGCTTTCCTTTCTTGACATCGAAGCCGGTGACCATGCGCTCGGGGACGAAGACGTCGGGGTAGAACTCGTTCAGCTGCTGAAGCAACGTGGTAGTGCCGCTACCGGTGACGAGCAACAGCATGATACCCTCGGCCTGCATCTTGCGGATGAGGGGCAGCGCCCCGGGCATGGGGGCAGGGTCGGGGAACTGGCTGAAGTAGGCCGACTTCACACGATACATCTCGTCTGCCATCTCGCGGGTGGCGGTGAGTCCTTTCCGTGCTGCAATGATCTGAATGGTGCTGAAGCCCGTGCGCCCCTCGTGCATGTAGGCTTCCTCTTCGCTAAGGTCGAGGCCGAATTCAGCCATGGCCTTGTGCCATGCCTTGGCATGATAGGGCATGGAGTCGAAGAGGACTCCGTCCATATCGAAGAGGACAGCCGTAGGAGACATTGTATTAGTAGCCGGGCTTGCCGAGGAGGGCGAACATGTTCCGCTTGTAGGCTTCGACGCCGGGCTGGTTGAAGGGGTTGACACCGAGGACGTAGCCGCTGACGCCGCAGGCCTTCTCGAAGAAGTAGAGCAGCTGGCCGAGGTAGCGCTCGGTGAGGGCGGGCATGACGATGCGGAGGTTGGGCACACCGCCATCGACATGGGCCATCTGGGTACCGAGCTCGGCCATTTTGTTCACTTCATCAACGTGCTTGCCAGCAAGGTAGTTGAGGCCGTCGAGGTTCTGCTCGTCGGCGGGAACGGTGAGGCTATGGCGCGTGGTCTCGACGGAGATGACCGTCTCGAAGATGGTACGCTCGCCCTCTTGAATCCACTGGCCCATGCTGTGGAGGTCGGTGCTGAAGTCAACGCTGGCAGGGAAGATGCCCTTGCCCTCCTTACCCTCGCTCTCGCCGTAGAGCTGCTTCCACCACTCGCTGACGTAGTGGAGCTTGGGCTGGAAGTTGACGAGGATTTCAATCTTCTTGCCAGCGGCGTAGAGGGCGTTGCGGGTGGCAGCATATTGGACAGCGATGTTGTCAGCAAAGGGGACGGAGGGAGCAGTAGCCTTCTCCATCTCGACGGCACCGGCCACGAGGGCACGGATGTCGTAGCCGGCAATGGCGATGGGCAGCAGGCCCACGGGGGTGAGGACGCTGAACCGTCCGCCCACGTTGTCGGGGATGACGTAGGTCTTGTAGCCCTCTTGCGTGGCAAGGGTGCGGGCAGCGCCACGGACGGCATCGGTGATGCAGACGATGACGCGACGGGCTGTCTCCACGCCGCGCTGCTCTTCGCACTGCTTCTTCAGCAGACGGAAGGCAAGGGCGGTCTCGGTGGTGGTACCCGACTTGCTGATATTGATGATGCCGAAGCGCTTGTCGCGGAGCAGGGTGGTGAGCTCGAAGAGGTAGTCCTCGGAGATGTTGTGTCCGGCATAGACGATGGCGGGGCCGACGGTCTTCTCATAAGCCTGGAAGTTGCTGTTCAGCGCCTCGATAACGGCACGGGCACCGAGGTAGCTGCCGCCGATACCGCAGACGACCACCACGTCGCACTCGTCGCGGAGTGTGCGGGCCGTAGCTTCGATGTCGGCAAGGGCGTCGTCGCCGATGCTGCTGGGCAGATGAAGCCAGCCGATGAAATCGTTGCCGGCACCGGTACCCTCTTCAAGGGCACGAAGGGCGGCTTCCACTTGAGGCTTCAGCGCCTCGATAGCTTCACGGGAGACAAAGTCAAGGACTTTGGTGTTGGAAAGGGTAATCATTTTCGAAAATCGTTATATTGTTATTTCGTTATTTCGTACTAACGTCACATCCTCATCGCATTGAATCGGTGAGTAGTTTTATTTCGATGGTGGGGGAAATCTTCTCGTAGAGCATGTTATAGACGGCATCGAGGATGGGCATGTTGACATGCTGCGTGCGGTTGATTTCCTTCATGCACTTGGTGCCGTAGTAGCCCTCGGCCACCATCTCCATCTCCAGCTGGGCAGCCTTGACGCTGTAGCCCTTGCCTACCATGGTGCCGAAGATGCGGTTGCGGCTGAACTGCGAGTAGCCCGTCACCAGCAGGTCGCCCATATAGACGCTCTCGCTGATGTTGCGGGCACGCGGACTGACGTGATTGATGAAGTTCGTCATCTCCACGGCAGCGTTCGACATGAGCACGGCCTGGAAGTTGTCGCCGTATTTCAGTCCGTTGCAGATGCCGGCGGCAATGGCATAGACGTTCTTCAGCACCGAGCTGTACTCGATGCCTACCACGTCGTCGCTCACCGTAGTCTTCACATAGGGGCGAGCGAGCTTGCTGCCGAAGCGCAGGGCTTTCTCCTTATCGGCACAGCCGATGGTGAGGTACGAGATGCGCTGGAGGGCGATCTCCTCGGCGTGGCAGGGACCGGCGATGACGGCCATGTTTTCGTCGGCGACGCCGAAGTGGCGTTTGAAGTACTCGCTGATGAGGATGTTGTCGTCGGGGATGACACCCTTGATGGCGCTCACCACGAACTTCTCCTTCAGCTTGCCGCGCAGCCGTTTGAGGTGGGGCTTGAGGTAGGGCGAGGGGATGGCGAAGACGAGGACGTCCGACTCCTCGACGACATCGTTGATGTTCGACGAGAAGTTGATGCGGTTGATGTCGAAATCCACTCCGGTCAGGTAGCTCGGGTTGTGCCCCAGCCGCTTGAACTCGGCTATGCGGTCGTCGCGCCGGATAAACCAGTTGATGGAGTCCTCGTTGCCCAGCACCATCTTGGCGATAGCTGTTGCCCAGCTTCCACCGCCCATGATGCCAACTTTTCCAGAGGGGAAATCCATAAAAAAGAATTAGGAATTATAGAATTAGGAATGAGGAATGAGACGTTAGGAATTCTCAATCTTCATTCTTTCGGGTTTCATTTGCGGGAAGAGCATGATTTCGCCGATGGCGAATTTGCCCGTCATGAGCATGGTGAGGCGGTCGATGCCGATGCCGATGCCGCTGGTGGGAGGCATGCCGTACTGCAGGGCACGCAGGAAGTCGTGGTCGATAATCATGGCTTCGTCGTCGCCCTTGTCCGCCAGTCGCATCTGTTCGCGGAAGCGCTCTTCCTGGTCGATGGGGTCGTTGAGCTCGCTGTAGGCATTGGCCAGCTCCTTACCGTTGACCATCAGCTCAAAGCGTTCGGTCAAGCCAGGCTTCGAGCGGTGCATCTTCGTCAGCGGCGACATCTCCACGGGATAGTCGATGATGAACGTGGGCTGGATGAACGAGCCCTCGCAGAACTCGCCGAACAGCTCATCAATGAGTTTGCCCTTGCCCATCGTCTCATCCACCTCCATGCCCTTCTGGCGGCAGAAAGCGCGGATTTCCTCCTCCGTCTTGCCGTTGCAGTCGAAGCCCGTCTTCTCTTGGATGGCATCGAGGATGGGCAGACGGCGGTAGGGGGCCTTGAAGCTGATGACCTTTCCGTCAATCTCCACCTCCGGCTTGCCGTTGACAGCCGTGCAGATCTCTTCCAGCATCCGTTCGGTGAACGACATCATCCAGTTGTAGTCCTTGTAGCTCACATAGAGCTCCATGCAGGTGAACTCGGGGTTGTGGGTCTTGTCCATGCCCTCGTTGCGGAAGTTCTTGCCTATCTCATAGACACCCTCGAAGCTGCCCACGACGAGGCGCTTCAGGTAGAGCTCCGTGGCGATGCGCATGTACATGTCCTGGTCGAGCGCATTGAAATGGGTGATGAACGGACGTGCCGTGGCGCCGCCGGCAATGGTCTGCAGGATGGGTGTCTCCACCTCGGTGTAGCCCGCCTCGTCCAGGATGCGGCGCATGGTGCGCACGATAGTGGCGCGCTTCAGGAAGGTGTCCTTCACCCCCTCGTTGACCACAAGGTCCACGTAACGCTGGCGGTAGCGCAGCTCGGGGTCATCGAACTTGTCGTAGGCCACGCCGTCCTTGTACTTCACGATGGGCAGCGGGCGCAGGCTCTTGCTGAGGAAGGTCATCTGCTCGGCATGGACGCTGATTTCGCCCGTCTGGGTGCGGAACACGTAGCCCCGGATGCCCACGAAGTCGCCAATGTCCATCAAGCGCTTGAAAACGGTGTTATACATCGTCTTATCCTCGTCGGGGCAGATGGCATCACGCATCACATACACTTGGATGCGGCCCTTTGAGTCCTGCAGCTCCATAAAGGACGCTTTGCCCATTACTCTGCGGCTCATCATTCGGCCGGCAATGCTCACCTGCCAGCGCTCGCGCTCCAGTTGGGCAGCCTTTTCCTCGTCCGTAGCCCCTTCAGGGAAGACGGGGTCAACCCACTTCTCTTTTATCTCAGTGCTGAACGCATTGGTTACATACTCGGCAGCGGGATAGGGCTCAATGCCAATCCTGCGAAGCTCCTCCATGCTCTGACGGCGGATGATCTCTTGTTCACTCAATTCCATGATTCTATAATTTGCGGCGGCAAAATTACGGAAAAACGGCGAAGTATCAAATTTTTTTCCCTCGCGCGTTCCTATTTTCATATCTTTTCTTTATTTTTGCACCCAGATAACATTTTTTAATTGTATTTTTTATGAAAATTCGTTCGTTTTTATCCGTCGCGTTGGCTGGCGTGATGTTGTTTGTTGTCGGCTGCAGCAAGCAATCTCCCAAGGTGGCTCCTGCCATTCCCTCTGACCCTCAAATTGAGGCTCAAGTCAAGAAAATCGTTTCCGGTATGACGCTAGAGGAGAAAATAGGCCAGATGTGTCAGATTACCATCGGCGCCATTGAGGACTACAGAGTCCGCGCTGAGTACAAAATTAATAAAGAGGCGCTTGACAAGATGATAAAAGAGTACAAGGTGGGTTCATTCCTGAATACGCCGCGCGACGTGGGGCAGAACCTTTCCAAATGGCATGAGATTATCGATCAGATAACGACAGCCTCCATCAATGAACTGCACATTCCTACCCTCTACGGTGTTGACCAGATTCACGGCGGTACCTATACGCTTGGTGCCACCCTTTTCCCGCAGGGTATCAACATGGGTGCCTCGTTCAATCGTGACCTTGTCCGCGAGGAGGCTGAAATCAGCGCCTACGAAACCCGCGCGGCTGCCATCCCCTGGACTTTTGCACCCGTCCTTGACCTTGGCCGCGACCCGCGCTGGAGCCGTCAATGGGAGAACTTCGGCGAAGACCCCCTCGTCAATGCAGCATTAGGCGTTGAGGCTATCAAGGGCTTCCAGGGCGACGACCCCAACCACATCGACGGCAACCATGTGGCTGCCTGCCTCAAGCACTACATGGGCTATGGCGTGCCCACCTCCGGCAAGGACCGCACTCCCTCACACATCACCGATGCTGAGATGCGCGACAAATTCTTCGCTCCCTACCTCGCTACCATCCGTGCCGGAGCCCTCTCCGTCATGGTCAACAGCGGCAACAACAACGGAATCCCCTTCCACGCCAGCTACAAGTACCTGACGAAGTGGCTCAAGGAAGACCTCAACTGGGACGGCCTCATCGTTACCGACTGGGCTGACATTCAGAACCTCTTCACCCGCGACCACGTTGCCGCCAGCCGCAAGGAGGCTATCAAAATGGCTATCAACGCCGGTATCGACATGAGCATGGACCCCTATAATCCCGACTTCTGCACGCTGCTGAAGGAACTTGTCAACGAGGGCGAAGTGCCCATGAGCCGTATCGACGATGCTGCCAGCCGCTGTATCCGTCTCAAGTTGCGTCTTGGCCTCTTCGAGAAACCTATCGTCGATGGTGATGTAGACTATTCTCGCTACGGCTGTGACGAGTTTGCTGCCAAGGCATTGCTTGCTGCTGAGGAGGGCGAGGTGCTGCTGAAGAACGAGAACGACCTGCTCCCTCTGGCTGTCGGTAAGAAAGTCCTCGTCTGTGGTCCTAATGCCAACACCATCCGCGGCCTCAACGGCGGCTGGAGCTATACGTGGCAGGGAAAACGTGCCGACGAGCTGGGCGCCCAGTACAACACCATCCTCGAGGCCATGCAACGCGAATTTGGCGAAGCTAACGTCACCTATGCTGAAGGCGTTCGCTACATCGAACAGGCTAACTGGTTCGACGAATATACCGATGACAAGATGCTTCAGGAGGCTGTCAACGCTGCCCGCCGAGCCGATGTCGTGATGGTCTGTGTGGGCGAGAACTCCTATTGCGAAACCCCAGGCAACCTCACCGAACTGGCTCTGTCGGCTAACCAGCAGGAGCTAGTGAAGGCACTGGCCAAGGTCGGCAAACCCATTGTCCTTGTTCTCAATGAGGGCCGTCCTCGCATCATCCGCGAGATTGAACCCCTCTGTGCAGCCGTTATCGACATCTTCCTCCCTGGCAACTATGGCGGCGATGCCCTTGCCCGTCTTGTCAGCGGCAAGGCCAACTTCAGCGCCAAGATGCCCATCAGCTATCCACGCCACGAGCAGAGTATCACCACCTACGACTATAAGCCCTGCGAGCAGACCGACGTCATGGAGGGAGCCTACAACTACGATGCCGTTGTCAGCCAGCAGTGGGCCTTCGGCTACGGCCTCAGCTATACCACCTATCGTTACTCCCGCCTCACCGTTGACAAGAGTACGTTCGGCCCTGCCGACGTCCTTACCTTCAGCGTCGATGTAACCAACACGGGCAAGGTTGCCGGCAAAGAGCCTGTGCTCCTTTTTGCTTCCGATCTTGTGGCAACCAGTACACCCGACAACCGTCGCCTGCGTGCATTCGACAAGGTGGCACTCCAGCCCGGCGAGACCAAGACCGTCACCTTCAAACTTCCCGCCACCGACCTTGCCTTTGTTGATGACTGCGGACGTTGGGTGCTTGAGGCAGGTGACTTCCGCTTCCAGGCAGGCGACCAGACTCTCACCGTTACCTGCAGCGAAACCCGTCACTTTGACACACCGAATATCTGAAAAATCATTGTGAAGTGATGTTTCCTTTACACGATTTCAAAGATTATTTTAACAAATAAAAAGAGCTTTCAATTTCGTAGAAGGGGCTTCTAACAAAATAGAAGCCCCTTCTGCTCTGTCAGATGCTTGGGCTGTGCGCATAGCGTTAAGGGCTGTGCGCACAACGTTAAGGTCTGCAAGCTTAGCGTTAAGGGCTACTGCTTTATTCTTTGAAGTAAACGCGTTTGACGCGGGTGGAGACGGCGGTGAGGACTTCGTAGGGAATGGTTTCAAGCCATTCTGCCAGTTGGTTGACGGGGAGATTGGGGCCGAAGATCTCAACGCTGTCGCCCTCGGCGCATTCGGGGATGTCGGTGACGTCAATCATTGCCACGTCCATACAGATGTTGCCGACGTAGGGGGCGGGCTGTCCGTGCACGAGGCAGTAGCCGCGACGGTTGCCAAGACGACGGCTAAGGCCATCGGCATAGCCAATAGGAATGGCTGCGATGCGCGAGGGACGAGAGAGGACACCACGCCGACCATAGCCTACAGTCTCGGGCGGTGTGACATCGTGAATCTGCAGGATGGTGGTGCGTAGGGTGCTGAGGCAATGAAGGGTGTGATTATCGATTGGGTCGATGCCGTAGAGGCCAAGACCGAGCCGCACCATCTCGTAATGGTGGTCGGGGAAACGGGAAATGGCGGCACTGTTGCAGATATGGCGCAGCAGGGTGTCGCCATAGACGGCGCGGAGAGCACCGGCGGCAGCATCGAACCGCTCCATCTGTAGACGCGTGAAGGTGTCAGCTGTGGGAGTGGGGGTATCGCTGCAGGCAAAGTGGCTGAAAACGCTGCGAGGGATGACGGCGGTCTGACGACGCAGGCGGTCAAGCAGGGCAGGGACTTCGTAGGGACGGAAACCGAGGCGGCTCATACCCGTGTCGATTTTGATATGGATGGGATAGCCGGTGATGCCGTTTTGCTCGCAAGCGTGTATCATAGCCTCAAGCAGGGGGAAACTGTAGATTTCGGGCTCGAGGTGATAGTGGGTGATGACGTCGAGGGCGCTGCGTTCGGGATTCATGACAAGCAGGCCAGTAGTGATGCCAGCCTCGCGCAGTTGGCGCCCTTCGTCAGCGACAGCCACAGCAAGGTATTCGACGCCTTGGTCCTGAAGCGTTTTGGCTATTTCGTAAAATCCTGCACCGTAGGCAAAAGCCTTCACCATACAGACCATGCGCGTGGTGGGGGAGAGGAAGCTGCGGTAGTAGTTAAGATTGTCAACCATTGCACTGAGGTTGACTTCCAGCGTCGTCTCATGGACGCGCAGGGCAAGAGCATCGGCAATCCGGTCGAAGCCGAAGCGCCGGGCACCTTTGATAAGGATGTCGGCATCGTGGAGGGACTGGAGTTCGTCGGAGGCAAGGAAAGCCTCAGTAGTGGGATAAAGCGTCTGATTAGAAGCCTTTTTTAGCGTGGCGCTGATGTCAGAGCCTATACCAATAAGGCGGGTGATGCCACGGCTTTCGGCGAGACGGACAACCCGTTTGTACAGCAGGCGGCTGGGCTGCCCCGTCTGCTCCATGTCAGAGAGGATGAGCAGGCGCTCACGTCCGGCCGTGCTTGGGCGGCGTGCCATGAAGTCGAGGGCTATTTCAAGCGAGGCAAGGTCGCTGTTGTATGAATCGTTGACCAGCGTGCAACCGTTCTGTCCCTCCATCACTTGCAGGCGCATGGCGACAGGCTCCAGACGAGCCATACGTTCGGCTATGACAGCAGGGTCGATGAACCGATAGAGACAAACGGCAAGACAGTGGAGTGAATTCTCAATGCTGGCATCATCGATGAAGGGGATGGTGTAGCTGCTTTCGTAGCCTAAGTAGCGGTAGGCAATGGTAGTGGAGGTGTCGTTCTTCGTGACGGACTGGATGAAGAGAGGGCGCTCGTTGTCTTTGCGAGACCAGGCAAGTTCGCGTACAGCGAGGAGTCTGCGGCCCACGCAGTCGGCTGTAATCTCGTCGTCGGCATTATAGATGAGGATGTCGCAGTCCTTGAACAGCTCCAGTTTCTCCAGACATTTCTCGGGGACCGAACTGAAATTCTCCTGATGCGCGCCGCCGATATTGGTAAGGATGCCGATGGTGGGACGAACGATAGGTTGCAGACGGCGCATTTCGCCGGGTTTTGAAATACCAGCCTCAAGGATAGCCAATTCTGTTTGTTCGCCAATGAGCCAGGCGGAGAGGGGAACACCAATCTGTGAGTTATAGCTGCGGGGCGAGCGGGTAACGATGCAGTCGGGACTTAGCAGTTGGTAGAGCCATTCTTTGACAACCGTCTTGCCGTTGCTGCCCGTGATGCCGATGACGGGGCCGTTGAAGGCCTGGCGATGTTGTGCTGCCAGTTGCTGAAGAGCTGCCAGCGTATCGGGGACAACAAGGAAGTTGGCATCGGAATAGAGCTCGGCAGGCACGCGACTAACGATAAAGACTCGCACGCCGCGCCGATAGAGTTCAGGGATGTAGGTGTGTCCGTCGCCATGCTGGCTGACAAGGGCAAAAAACGCAGTTTCTTCGGGAAGCCAAAGCGAACGGCTGTCGGTCAACAGTCGCGAGACAACCGCCGGGGTGCTGCCAATACGGCGCGCAGCGAGCAGGGCGGTTAGCTGTTCAATAGGGTATGACATTGGTCTATGAGTTTTCTAGTTTCAAAGTACGGAAATTCTTTTTGAATTTCTTCTATCTTTAACAAAGTTTGACGCAGGAATCGTCGGTATTCATCACTTTCGGGGTGGAGAGGACGATGTTCAAGTGCTTTCGTAATCTCTTCGATACGATGGACTGAATCACGTGTGGAAGCATCGAAGAAAGTGTCAGCGAAGCGTTGCCACAAGTAGTCAATGGCAAGGGGTGAGGGGTGCGTCATATCATCGGCATAGAAACGATAGTCGCGAAGCTCATCCAATACGATTTCGTAGGCAGGGAAATAGGCGAGATTAGGAGTAAGAGGTGATAGATTTTTAATCAATTCCTCTACCGCCAGCAACAGGGTGGCCTTGCTGAGCTGGTTGGCATGGGCGCCGTCACGCAGATGACGTATGGGGCTGACGGTAAATAGGACATGCAGCGAGGGAAGTTCTTTGTTTAGTCGTTGTAGGAGCGGCTGCCAAAGGCGTACGACATCATCGACGGTCAGCCTTTCGCGGATAAACATTTTTTCTGGCTGTCGGTGACAATTCGCTACTGTTTTTCCGCTCTTTAACCGATAAACCCATGCCGTTCCGAAGGTGACAATCAATACTCGTGCCCGGCGTAGCTGCGCCGCCCCTGCTGCAAGGTGTTTGTTGATGGTAGTCAGTGCTTCGTCTGGCGTAGGCCGAGACAATAGGCTATGAGCCATCCAAGAGCCCCAGCCTTCGGCAGCAAAGTCGTGCAGTTCTTCTATGCTGAATGGTTGCTCGTCCATTAGCCGCATCAACGTCTCTGCTACGCTGACGGGATTGTAGAGCGTACCCAAAGGGTTTGATTCAGTACAGAATCCCGCCCTTTTCAGCCGTTCGCCCATATTGTCGGCAAAGCATGAACCCAACAGCAAGAGTGCCTCATCGTGACGTATGTTCCACGTTGACTTTGGGATATCAACTTCGGTGGTTAACTTCATCATAGAAATCGTTTACAATTCGCAAAGATACGAATAATCTAGCGAAAAAGGGAGGAAAAACGTGGTTAAAAACGGTTTGATGTAAAAAAAGTGAAAAATGCGTCGCTTTTTCCTGAATTATTCGTATTTTTGCCCGATAATATCCGAACTATGTCGGATAAAATAGGATTTTTGACGTGAAGAAAGAGATTCAAAAGGAGTCGTTGCTAGCTTCGATTGACAGCCCGGAGGACTTGCGTCAGCTGAAGCAAAACCGCTTGCCCGAAGTGTGCAGTGAGCTGAGGAATTACATCATCGACGAGCTTTCCCATAATCCAGGTCATCTGGGTTCGAATCTGGGAACCGTTGAGCTGGCAGTGGCACTCCATTATGTATATAATACGCCCCACGACAGACTGGTGTGGGACGTCGGGCATCAGGCATATGCCCATAAGATTCTGACAGGGAGACGCGAAGCGTTTCCTACAAATCGCAAGCTAGGTGGACTGGCTCCTTTCCCTTCTCCGATGGAGAGCGAGTATGACAGTTTTACTTCTGGACATGCCTCCAATTCCATCTCTGCTGCCCTCGGCATGGCTATCGCGGCAAAGAAATCGGGCGATACAAAACGCCACGTGGTAGCCATCATCGGCGACGGAGCCATGAGTGGGGGGCTGGCTTATGAGGGCCTAAACAACGTCAGCGAGAATGACAATAACCTTCTTATCATCCTCAACGACAACCACTACTCCATCTCCAGCAGTGTAGGCGGCATGAAACGCTATTTGTTGAGCCTTAGCACATCTGTCAGCTATAACACGTTCCGCTACCGTGTGGCGAAGGTGTTGCGTAAAATGGGATTGCTTTCCGATGCACGACGTGAGCAGTATATCCGCTTCGGCAACAGCTTGAAGTCGCTTCTTGCCCGGCAGCAAAATATCTTTGAGGGTATGAACATTCGCTATTTTGGCCCTATTGATGGCAATAACATCAATGAGCTTGTTCGTGCCCTGCGCGCGATCAAGGATATGTCGGGGCCCAAGTTGCTTCACATTCACACGGTCAAGGGCAAAGGGTATGCCCCAGCTGAAGAATCGGTAACAGAATGGCATGCTCCTGGACTGTTCGACAAAGACACGGGTGAGCGCGTCGTCCCGTCGGAGGACGCTCTGCAACCGCCCCTTTTCCAAGAGGTGTTCGGACAGACATTAGTGGAGCTGGCAGAACAGAACAAGCGGATAGTGGGTGTCACGCCCGCCATGCCTACGGGATGCTCGTTGGACATTATGATGAAGAAGTATCCTTGTCGCTGCTTTGACGTAGGCATTGCAGAGGGGCATGCTGTCACCTTCTCGGCAGGTATGGCTAAGGAAGGGTTCGTTCCCTTCTGCAACGTCTATTCGTCATTCTTACAACGGGCCTACGACAATGTCATCCATGATGTGGCCATCCAGCGTCTGAATGTGGTACTTTGCATAGACCGAGCGGGATTGGTAGGCGAGGACGGCCCTACTCATCACGGAGCCTTCGACCTTGCATTTCTGCGTCCTATTCCCCACCTTACCATTGCAGCGCCTTACGATGAAACCGAGTTGCGCCGTATGATGTACACCGCTCAACAGCCTGACATGGGGCCCTTTGCAATCCGCTATCCGCGTGGAAGAGGCAAGTGTATCAACTGGAAATGTACCCTTGAGGCTGTTCCTGTCGGTAAGGGACGGCTATTGAGCGAAGGCTCTGACATCGCCCTCCTCAGTCTGGGTGCTATTGGCAACCTCGCCGCTGAGGCTATTGCCGGGGTGAGGGAGAATGGCGGTCCCAGTGTGGCGCATTACGACATGCGTTTCCTCAAACCGTTGGATGAGGAAATCTTGCATACCGTCGGACAGCAATTCCGTCAGGTGATAACCATCGAAAATGGTGTTACGAGCGGTGGATTCGGCTCGGCTGTGCTGGAGTTCTTTGCCGATCACGGCTATACGCCTCATGTTGTGCGTCTTGGCCTGCCTGACGAGTTTGTCACCCATGGCTCTGTGCCCCAGTTGTTGACGCTGTGTCATTTGGATGTGGCTTCCATCCGTGAGGCTATTCTCAATTGTGAATCACAAATTACGAATTAATCCAATGAAAATCATCATTGCCGGAGCAGGCGCCGTCGGAACACATCTTGCCAAGCTGTTGGCAGGCGAGCAGCAGGACATCGTCCTTATCGATGAGAGTGCTGAGAAACTCAGCAAGCTGGAATCGAATTTTGATCTGCTTACCGTTGAGGCCAAGCCTACGTCGCTGGGTAACCTTAAAGACGCTGGTGTGGGCGGTGCCGACTTGTTCGTGGCTGTCACCCCCGAGGAGAGCCGTAATGTGCTTGCCTGTATTCTTGCTCATAGCCTTGGTGCCCGAAAGACGGTGGCCCGCATTGACAATTTTGAGTACCTCCAACCAAAGAACAGGGAGTTTTTCCGTAGTCTCGGTGTGGATGCACTTATCTATCCCGAGATGCTGGCAGGAAAGGAGATAGCCGATAGCCTTCGCAAGAGTTGGATAAGGCAGTGGTGGGAGTTTGCAGGGGGTGCATTGGTGATGATGGGCGTCAAAGTCCGTGCCGGGAGCCAACTGCTCAACATCCCTTTCATGGATTTGAAGAAGGAAGAACCTTATCATATTGTGGCAATCAAACGGGGCGCAGAGACAATTATCCCGAAAGGTAGTGACTGCATCATGGAAAACGACCTAGTCTATTTCATGGCAGCCCGCAGTTCTATTGAATACATTCGCCGTATCACGGGCAAGGAGGCTTACCAGAAGATCAAGAATGTACTCATCATGGGCGGTAGCCGCATTGCTGTCAATGCAGCACGACTCATGCACGAGGATATGACGGTGAAGATTATTGAGAGTGACAGGGCTCGTTGTGAGTGGTTGACAGAGATGCTTCCTTCGGATGTCATGGTTATTCATGGCGATGGACGAGACCGTGATTTGCTCATTTCCGAGGGCATTGATAGTGCCCAGGCCTTTGTGGCTCTTACCGACAATGCCGAAACGAATATCCTTACATGCGTGTCTTCCCGCCAGTTCGGAAATAAGAAAACCATTGCTGAAGTGGAGAATATCGACTTTATCAGCATGGCTGAGAGTTTTGATATCGCTGGTGTCATCAACAAAAAGAAGCTTGCCGCCTCCACCATTTACCAGATGCTGCTTGATGCGGACGTCAACAATGTCAAGAGCCTGACTTTCGCTGATGCCGACGTTGCGGAGTTTGTAGTCAGCGAGAAAGCCCGTGTCACCAAAAGTCTCGTCAAGGACCTAGACCTTCCTAAGGGTGCCACTATTGGCGGATTGGTGCGGAAGAAAGAAGGCATGCTGGTAAATGGTAATACGCAGATTCTTCCTGGAGACCATGTCGTTGTCTTCTGTCTTGGTTCTATGATTAAGAAACTCGAAAAATACTTCTAACGTGCATATTAAGACTATCCTCCGCATTTTGGGCTCGCTGCTCATGCTTCTTGCCGCCATCATGGCAGGATGTGCTGCCGTAGCACTCTTTTTCGGGGGGAGTGACTTTTTTGCCTTTATTGCTTCTGCTCTCATCACGGTGTTGATGGGGCTGTGGCTCCTCTACTTCGGCAAGGGAGGAGAGAAAAAGTATTCGCGTCGTGACAGTTATCTCACCATTACTCTCTCATGGCTGATGTTTGCCCTCGTAGGTACGTTGCCTTTGCTGTTGTCTGGACTGATAACGAATTTCACGGATGCTTTCTTCGAGAGCATGTCGGGATTCACTACCACTGGCTGTACGGTTATTGGAGACACGGAGGCTATCCCCCGCGCGACGCTGTTGTGGCGTTGTATGAGCCAGTGGCTGGGCGGCCTTGGTATAGTCTTTTTCACGGTGGCCGTGCTGCCTATGTTTGGTTTTAGCGGCGTGCAGTTGTTTGCTGCTGAGGCCACGGGCTATGCCAAGAAAAAAGCTAATCCTCGAGTAGCTGTCACTGCCCGTTGGATACTTATTGTCTATGTCACCCTTACCGTTCTCTGTGCTCTCAGCCTGTGGCTCTGCGGCATGCAGCCTTTTGAGGCTATCTGTCACGGACTAACCACCATTTCCACAGGTGGCTTCTCCACCCGTAATGAGAGCATTGCTGCCTTCCACTCTATCACCATCGAATGGGTGCTCGTGTTCTTCATGTTTGTGGGCGGCATCAACTATACTCTCATCTATCTGATGATGGTCAAAGGCAAGTTCCGTGACCTCCTGCGTAGCAGCGAATTCCATTGGTATCTGCTTATCGTGTTCGTTTTCACGGCTATTATTGCGGGGGGATTGTTCCATCGCGAGGATCGGGATTTTATCACAGCGTTAAGTGATGCTATTTTTATGGTGGTGTCCACGCAGACCACTACGGGCTTTGCTTGTACAAACTATTCGACGTGGCCTTCGTGGGTTTGGATGATTCTGGGGTTCTCCATGTACTTCGGTGCCATGGGCGGCTCGTCCAGCGGTGCCATGAAGAGTAGCCGTATTGCCATTTTTTCCAAGAGTATCGCTGCTGAGTTCCGCCGTATTCTTCACCCCAACGCGGTTCTACCTGTGAGAATGGATGGCATGGTTATACCCAGCAGCACCCGTACAACGGTTCTGACCTTCGTTTGTCTTTATGTCCTTTTGGTACTCTTTGGCTGGCTGTTATTTATCATCAGCGGCCTAGATTTTTCCAATGCTTATGGAATGTCGCTTTGCTGTTTGGGTAACGTGGGCATCATCGTTCCTGGCACCTCCTGTGTCGGCTTGCCCCTTGCTGTCAAATGGGTTAGCTGCTTCCTGATGCTCGTAGGTCGTCTTGAATTATATTCTGTCCTTCTTGTTCTCACTCCCACCTTCTGGCGCGAAGGGAATTTCTAAGCATTTCCTTACAAATTCACCTCTTTTCGGCCTAAACTTCGTTAATTACTATTAAAATCGGACGTTTTTCTTCGAATTTATTTGCAGGTTGCAAAAAAAGCCCTACCTTTGCAACGTGTTTTTCATGGTATTAGATTTTTTAAAGTTGAAAGATTGGTCGTCGTGAGGACGGCCTTCTTTTTTTACTGAAACACGAGTTTTTGTGTTGTTTACAATTCTCCCGACATTTCCCCGAGTCGGGAGAATTTGTTTATAATGTTTCTTTGCGGAAGTTGCGTAAGGTGCGGATAACCTCGTCGGATGAATCGGTGAGGGCGAGGCGAAGATTCTTGTATCGTCCCGTTTCCATCAGATGGGTGAGTAGGGGATAGACAGGCATCTCTTCGGTCCAAAACTCCCTACCGAGAAAAACCATGGGACTGCCATAGCCAAGACTGAGGTAATGGTTTTGTACGGCATCTTGGAAGATTTCCTGCATGGTGCCTGCACTACCGGGGGTGTAGACGATTCCACCCATGGGGATGGTAAGGATTTCGTCCTCACGGATGGCATTAGTGAAATATTTGGCAATGTGGGTGGCAAAAGGCGTTGATGGCTCGTGCCCATAAAGCCAGGTGGGGACACCGAGGCTGACGTAGCGTTCCTGTGGATAGCGCTCACGGATGGAGAAGGCACTGTCTAGCCATCCCTCATCACGGAACGAGGGGGCGGCCGCAGCCAGCGTATCAATAGCTTCATCCAACTGCTCCATCCATCGGCCAGCCATCCATGCACCAAGGTGAGTCGCCTCCATAGCACCCGGCCCACCGCCCGTCACCATCAGCGTACCCTCTTCAGTGAGCCGTTTGCTGATGTGGGCTATCTGGCGGAACATGGGGTCGGTGCGTAGCAGACCATGCCCTCCCATGATGCCCACGACACAGCGCTCGTCCCACGACTCCAGAAAGCCGTGCATAGCTTTGGTGATAAAATGGTCGTGCAACGAGCGGGCAAGGGTAATCTTGACGTTCGAACTCATCACTCCGCAAAAGCGGTAGCGGTCATAGACCATCGTATCGTAGCACGTCGCAAATGTCTCTGGTTGTCCAGGGACATAGCCATCATAGAGCTTTTCGGGCGTGTAAAGCCTTCGGGGGAAAACGTTATAGTCAAGGTCGGGGATTCTTGGGTAAACCAAACATTCTTCGTTCATCCGATGCATCAGTTTGATAGTCGTCACACAGCCGAGGAAAAGACAATCTTCGAAGGTGTGAGTTCCCAGCAGTCGATCCAAATGCTCAATCTTCCCGAAATTTATGCTCAGGAAGGCATAATGGACGATGTGCTCATTGCCGTTTTCGAGCAGTTCGATGGTGTCTTCACGGCTCTCAATGCAGATGTAGTTCGGTTCTCTTTCCATAATAAGCAAATGAAGATTAGCGGAGTGTGAAGGTCCCTTCTTTCCAATCGTACCAGTATGTCTCGGTCGTAGGCGTCATGACTGCATTTTCGTCCTTCATCTCATAGGTTTCCTTGCGGAATTCTGCTTTCATAGAGGAGACCTCGGGCGAAAGGGTGAGGTGGAGTGTTGACAACGACGAAGACTGATTCCTTGTGGCAAGCAGGGATGGCCAATAACTCGTCGTCGGTAGTGGCTGCCAATGGTCATCATAAAAGGCAATGTGGGAGTCGGGCTCAGGAACCTGCGCGGTGTGTACTACACAAATAATGTTCGTGGAGTCGTTCATGGGGAGTAGTTTCATCTCTACCTGCGATGAAATGGTGTATTGCCATAGGGCGTAGTCGTCGGTGAGTGCGGAAAGTTCCGTCGTTCCACCCAGCCGGTTCGTCACTTTCGCCTCCATGCCGGCTTCGCGAAAGTCAATGCAGTCGGCACGATTCACGCTTGTCAGCAGTGGCAATACGGAATCGGGCATCTGGACGATGAACTCCTTCATTAACGTCTGAGCTGGCGCAAATGAAGCGTGAAGGATAAAAAAGAGAAGGAGAGCGGACAATTGTTTCATTGAGTTATCTTGTGCCGAAATAGAGGAATACTAAACCAATAAGTACCATAGCAAGAGCGATAAGTTTGCTCTTGATATTCTTTTCTCGCAAGAAGAGAGCGCCGCAGAGGAAGGAGATAATGACATTGCCACGTCGTACCATGGAAACGATGGAAATCATGGAACCTTCTTCGCTGAGAGCCTTGAAGTAGGCAAAGTCGGCAACCGTCAGGAACAAGGAAATGAGCAGGATGGTCCATCGCCATTGGAAGGGCTGCTCCTTCCTTTTGGGATACCAGAGGACGAACATCACACAGCACATGATAAGCATGATATAGACGTTACACCACGCTTGCACCAACATGTTATCAAGCTGCCGCATGAGCGCTTTGTCGTAGAGTGCGCTGACGGCACCGAGCAGCGAGGCGGTAACGGCAAACCAAATCCACTTGTTGTGCTTGAAATCGATACCCTCTTTTTTCCCGCCCAAGCTGAGCATATAGAAAGAGATGATGGCGAAGGCCACACCTATCCATTGCCACGTATTGAGCCGTTCGCCAAAGATGAGTAAGGCACCCAGCAGCACCATGACGGGGCGTGTGGCGTTAATGGTGCCGACGATGGTGATGGGCAGATTCTTCATGCCGAAATAGCCAAACGTCCATGATGCCGACACAATGCACGCTTTGAGAAGGATGTATTTGTGCACATCCCACGAGGCAACAGGAACATGCACCAATGTGCCATCAAGCACAGGCGTAAAGGCCGACAACAAAATGAGTGGCAGAAAGATGCACGACGATACTAACGTGCTAAAGAACAGCACGGGAATGACGGCATTGCCACGCAGCGACTGTTTCTTGAACACATCATAGAAGCCCAACAAAAAGGCAGATACAAAGGCTAGAATTAACCACATGATGATTTGCGATTTGGTTTTAAACTACTTACTGTTTATCAATAAATACCCCTTCAGGGTAATCAACCTGAGTGAGGAACAGACCACGTCCGGGGACGGAGGTTCCTGCACTGCAACGATCCTTCTGCTCAATGACTTGGCAGAACTCTTCCACGCTCATTCTTCCACGCCCCACCTCTAATAAGGTGCCAACGATGGCTCGCACCATATTGCGCAGGAAACGGTCGGCTTGAATGGTGAATGTCCACACACTCTGATCCACTTGTTCCCACTGTGCCCGCATGATACGGCAGTTATTGGTCTTTACATCAGTGTGGAGCTTACTGAACGAAGTAAAATCAATATATTTGAAGAGACGTGCAGCCGCTTCGTTCATTGCCTCAAAGTCGGGTGGAGTGAAAAGGCGCATGGAGTAGTCTCGTCCAAAGGGCAGTTTAGCTGTATGGACGTAATAAATATAGGTACGCGCGATGGCATCGAACCGCGCATGGGCATCGTCTCTCACCTGCTGAATGTGCTGTATGGCGATGTCAGGCGGTAGAAGACGGTTGAGCTTTTCACGAAGCCAGTCGGTGAAAGGCTGAGGGGATGCGGCAACTCTATCCTCGTCCACATCCATGTGTGCCACCATCATACGGGCATGCACGCCGGCATCCGTACGTCCCGCTCCAACTATCGGCACCGAGACGCGAAGCAGCGTTGCCAATGCTTCTTCGATGGTCTCTTGTACCGTCGGTGCGTTAGGCTGCGTCTGCCAACCGCTGTAGTTGGTGCCGTCGTAGGATAGGGTGAGGAAGAAACGCACTTTTTATAATTAAAGAATTAGGAATTAGAATGGGAGAGGTTCATCAAGTGAACGGCAACGAGGGCGGCTGTTTCCGTGCGGAGGCGGGAATGGGAGAGACTGACGGATTGGAAGCCGAGGGAAAGCGCCAGACGTACTTCGTCCACGCTGAAATCTCCCTCAGGACCGATAAGCACAAGGGCATCCTCATCGGGGCGCAGGGCATCGTGCAGCGAAAGACGGAAGGACGTCGTGCCGTACCTCGTTTCAGGCTGACAGTCTAAAGTCTTCTCTGCTATCTCCTCTTCGCTGTAGCAGTGGGCAATGAACTTTTGTCCTGTAAAGGGCTGTCGGACAAAGCGGTCAAATGGCATCATCTCGTTAAGTATAGGCTTCGTGGCCTTGAGGCTCTGCTTCATGGCGGCAACGAGAATCTTGTCAAGGCGCTCCGTCTTCACCACATGGCGCTCAGAATAGCGGCAGTCCAGCAGGCTCAGTTCGTCAAAGCCAATCTCTGTCGCCTTCTCCGCCAGCCATTCCATGCGGTCCATGTTCTTCGTGGGGCTGACAGCAAGGTGCAGTTGTCCCTGCCATTGCGGGGCGGGCGTCGTCTGGCTGAGAATATCCACGTAGCATCTTTTCCCCGCCACCTCAGAAATGACTGCCTCATAAAAATGTCCCTTGCCATCCGTCAGTTGCACATTTTCTCCTACTCCGAGACGAAGCACACGCAGGGCGTGAGCCGCTTCCTCTTCGGGCAACTCACGCCGCGTGGCGATATCGGGACAATAGAATAGAGGCACCTTAAATGAAGAATGAGGAATTAGAAATTAGGAATTAGGAAAGGGGGATGAGAGATTAGGAGTTACGCTCGTGCTTGTACTTGAAGATGATGGCAAAGAGCACGGCCACGACAAGGGCGTAGGCGGCAAACACATACCACGCTGTTGACCAACCCTGCATCTGCGCTTCGCCGGCAGGCTTGGCGTAAACTAGTGCATTGACGACAGCCTGAGCCGACAGTGTACCCACCGTAGCACCAAATCCGTTCGTCATCATCATGAAAACGCCCTGCGCACTACTGCGGATGCTCTCCGTAGTGTTCTGTTCCACGAAAAGCGAGCCGCTGATGTTGAAGAAGTCAAAGGCAACGCCATAGACAATCATCGACAACACGAAGAGCCAGACGCCACTACCCGGATTGCCCACAGCGAAGAAACCAAAGCGGAGCACCCACGCCAGCATGGCAATGAGCATCACCTTCTTAATACCCAAGCGACGCAGGAAGAAAGGAATTAGCAGGATGCAAAGCGTTTCGCTAATCTGGCTGAGCGAGATAAGGATGTTGGCATGCTTGACGGCAAACGTGTCGGCATAGGCCGAGATATCCGCGAAGGCCGAAATGAACGTATTGGCATAGCCGTTGGTAATCTGCAGCGACACGCCCAGCAGCATGGAGAAGATGAAGAACACGCACATCTTCTTATCCTTGAACAGCGAGAAAGCCCGCAGGCCGAGGGCGTCCACCAGCGACTGTTTCTCGCCCGTTCCCTTATTCGTCGGGCAGTTGGGCAGCGTCAGGGCATAGAAGCCGAGGATGATGCTCCACGCGGCACACACCAGGAACTGGCGGTAGTCGTGCTGGAAGCCCAGCAGGTCCACCAGCCACATCGAGCAGATGAAGCCGACGGTGCCAAAGACGCGGATAGGCGGGAAATCCTTCACCGTGTCCAATCCTGCCTTCGTCAGCGCGTTGTACGAGACGGAGTTGTCTAGCGCAATGGTAGGCATGAAGAACGCTACGCTCAGTGCATACCACGGAAACAGCTGCCCGAAGGTGACGTCGCTGCCGTACTTCATTCCTTGCCAGCCAGCAATGCCCATGAAGACAGCCGCTAAGAAATGGCAAATACTAAGCATCTTCTGAGCGGGAATGAACTTGTCTGCAAGAATACCGATGAGTGCCGGCATGAAGAGCGACACAAAGCCCTGCACGCTGTAGAACCAACCAATCTGCGGCCCCATGCCCACTTCGGCAAGGTACGAGCCCATGCTTGTCAAGTACGAACCCCACACGGCAAACACCAGGAAGTTCATGATGATAAGACGAATCTTTGTTTGCATACTGCGAATTATTTTTGGTTTGACAATTATCTGTTAGTCTGTCAGTCTGAAGTCTTTTTTTTTTGGTTCTAGTCCTATCTCGGCTGCTTTCGTGAGGAGGTAGGCAAAGGCGGCATCGTGGTCGTTGGGGATGATGCCGTCAAGAATGGCATCCTTGATGGTAGCCTTCAGCGTGCCCACCTCGGCACAAGGCTCCAAGCCAAAGACTTCCATAATCTCCGTGCCATCTACAGGCGGCTGGAAGTTGCGGATGCGATCTCGCTCCTCTAAATCCTTCAGCTTCTGGCGCACCAGACGGAAGTTATCGAGGAAACGCTGCTTCTTCTCCGCATTCTTCGAGGTGATATCCGCTTCGCAAAGGAGCATCAGGTCGTCGATGTCGTCGCCCGCCTCAAACAGCAGCCGTCTGACGGCGCTGTCCGTCACCACCTCATCGGCAATGGCGATGGGGCGCATGTGGAGGCCGACGAGCTTTTGTACATATTTCATCTTCTCGTTCAGCGGCAGCTTCAGCGTGCGGAAGATGCTGGGCACCATCTTTTCCCCCACGAAGTCGTGGTTGTGGAATGTCCATCCCAGCTTTGCATCCCAGCGTTTGGTCTTGGGTTTGCCGATGTCGTGCAGCAGCGCCGCCCAGCGTAGCCACAGGTTATCGGTTGAGCGGGCCACGTTGTCCAGCACCTCCAGCGTGTGGTAGAAGTTGTCCTTGTGCTTCCGTCCGTTCACCTGTTCCACGCCACACAGCGCAGCCAGCTCAGGGAACACCAGCGGCAGCAGACCGCAGCGGTCCAGTTCCACAAATCCCTTTGAGGGTACGGGAGAGGCAATGATTTTGTTCATCTCTTCGCTGATGCGCTCTTTTGAGATGATGCTGATGCGCTCCTTGTTGCGCTCCAGTGCATCGAACGTCTCGTCGTCGATGAAGAAGTTCAGCTGCGTGGCAAACCGTATACAGCGCATCATGCGCAACGGGTCATCGCTGAAGGTGATGTCAGGGTCGAGGGGCGTGCGGATGAGGCGGTCTTCCAAGTCGTAAAGCCCGTCGAAGGGGTCTACCAGCTCGCCGAACCGTTCGGCGTTGAGGCAGATGGCCATCGCATTGATGGTGAAGTCACGCCGGTTTTGGTCGTCCTCCAAGGTGCCGTCTTCCACGACAGGTTTGCGGCTGTCGTGGCTATACGACTCCTTGCGAGCCCCCACGAACTCTATCTCCCTGTCGTGCCACTTCAGTTGGGCGGTGCCGAAGTTACGGAACACGCTCACGTGAGCCCCTCGTCCGCACCGTTTCCGAAGCGCCTCCGCCAGGGTGATACCGCTGCCGACGACTACCACATCGATATCCGTCGAAGGACGTTCAAGGAACAGGTCGCGTACCCAGCCCCCCACCACATAGCAGGGCATGCCGAGTTCGTCGGCCGTCTCGCCTATCAGGTGGAACACCCGGTCGTCGAGTGCCCTCACCATGTCCTCTTGCGTCAGCCTTACCATTTGCCTTTCGCTGTTTGAAAGTGCAAAGATAGGGTGAGCCGAGCGATAATGCAAATTTATTTGCAATTATCCGAGGCGACTCCTATCTAAAAGCCCCGCAAGGGGATTAAAGATAGGGCGACCCCGTGTCTAAAACCCACGAATGCTACCTTACGATGGTGAGGTTTTCGTTAAGGGTGAAGGTCTTCTCGTAGTCCTTCGTCTTCACGGTGTACGTCTCACCTATCTTGAAAGCAGGGCTGCTGACGAGGCTGGAGCTGCGCCGCAGCGAGAAGGGGATGGTGACGGTGTCGATGAGCTTGCCCTTCGCGTTGAAGATTTGGATGGGCTCGTCCTCCACGATGTTGATGCTGCCAAGCAGCACAGTCGGCTGTTTGGCCGTCTCGTTGCTAGGCACAGAGGGGCTGCCACCCATGCTGCCGCCCACGGAGAAAATGTTGCCTCCGCTGATGGCGATGGGTGCAAAGTCGCTGTCGAGTCCCTCTTCAGGCGGTCCCACTTGGCTCCAGGCATAGACCGTGCCGCCGGTGATGATGATGCTGGGCTCAATCTCCTTTCCTCCCCCGCCAAAGGGAGGGAAGAAGCCGCCTTGGGGGTTGGCGTCAACGGCATCGTTGCCCATACTGTAGGCTGTGACGTGGGCGCCGTTGAACTCAATGGGAGCGTTGGCGTTGATGGCATCGTCAGGCGTCTGCACATCTACTTTGCCGCCGTTGAAGACGATGCCCTCCTTGCCCTCGATGCCTTCTGCTCCTGCGGTGGAGGTGCGCACGGTCACGTTGCCGCTGTTGATGGTGATTTTTCCCTTCGACGCGATACCCTTGGTGGAGGCGACGTATTTCCGCTTGCCTCCGAAACCTCCGCCGAAGTCGGGCATTTCACCTCCAAAATCAGGCATCTCACCATCGAAATTGGGGAAGGGGAAATCTCCACCCCCAAAGTCGGGCATTTCGCCGTCGAAATTAGGGAAGGGAAAACCTTCTCCAAAGTCAGGCATTTCGCCACCGAAGTCGGGGACGGGGAAGTCTCCGAAATCAGGCATCTCACCTCCAAAGTCAGGGAATCCGCCTTCGGGCATACCGGGAAAACCGCCCATGCCGAAGGGCTTCTCGCCCAAATTGTTGCCCGAGGTCGTCACGTTGAGGGTGAGGCTCTCGATGGTGATGTCCTTCTTTGTCTTGATGCCTCGGCACCCGTCACCAGTGGCGATGACGTTGAGGATGCCCTTGCCGGAGAGCGTGAGCTTGTCCTTCGACCAGATGGTAGTCGCCTTGTAGTTGGCCGTGTCGTTGCAGGCGGTGATGGTGAGCGTGTTCTCCGTACCCTTGGCTGCCACAACCTCCACGCGTTTCTTATTCTTCAAGTTGAGTGGAGCCCCCTCCTGGCTGGTTAAGACTAAGCCGTCAAGCGTTACCGTAGCCTTGCCCGCAGTCTTCAGGACAAGCTGCCCGTCGTCGCTCTTGCCTTTTAGACGCAGGGTGAGCTTGTGAGCGGCATAGAGGCTTTCGATATTCACGCGTGCGCCGTCAACGGCGATACTCACGCTGTCTGATGCCTTCCGTTCTGTCACGTTGGCCGTCGTGCCGTCAAAGCGAATGGTGATATCCTCTGCTTGGCATCCACAGCACATCAGCAAGGGCATTGCCCATAAAAATATCTTTTTCATTGAATTATTCTCAGGAGTCTTTGAGGTAAGACAATCAGGTTATCAGTTGTCGCTGCAAAAGTAGTGCGAGCCGAACGAAAAACCAAATTTATTTGAGTTCTTCTGAGGCGAAGCCTACTTAAAAGCCCCGAAGGGGATTAAAGGTAGTGGGCCGAACAAAAAACCAAATAAAATCGGGCTTTTAACTTCGTTTTCGTCCGTCACGACTCGGCAGAGCAAACAAGTTTTCTTTGCGTTCGCTGCTCCGCCCGTTTTGAGTCGAAGCCTACTTAAAGGCCCTGATTTGTTTTTAATCCATGTGTCCCCCCAATGATTCAAAAAAACATAAAAATGACATGACGCGAGGGAGTTTCATAAGATTGTTGTATCTTTGCGGAGTTTAATGAACTGAAAAAAGAAAAGGTTATGAAACATTCATTTATTTTTCTGGTTTTGTGTGTTTTATGCTGCAGTTGCTCCATTGACTACGGTGATCCTGCGACGCTGAACTATGCTATCGACGGGAGTTTCTCCAAACTTGAGGTGAGTGATGCTTTCCAAGTAACGGTGAGCGACAAAGTGAGCGATGTTGTGGTCACCGTGGGCGAAAAAGCTTTGGACAAAGTCGTAGTAAAGGTGAAAAGCAACAAGTTATACATCGGCATGAAACCTTTCACTAATTATTCGGGCATTACGGCTACGGCGGTCATCCCATCAAACATCGCAATTGACGACATCGAACTCAGTGGTGCCTCGTGGTTCACAGGAGAACTGAAGGGCGATGTTGTCAAAATCGATCTCTCTGGTGCATCGAAGTTTATGGGCGATGTCGAGGCTAATTCACTGAAAGTCTATTTAAGTGGCTCCGCAGCGTGCATGATGAAAGGGGCTTGCCAAAACACGATGCACATCAAACTTAGCGGAGCATCCCATCTTCAGGCTTCCGGTGTGAATGCGCAGTCGGTTAAGGGAAGTATGAGCGGCGGAAGCTATGCGGAAGTAACCTGTTGCATGGACTTGATTGTACATCTGTCTGGCGCCAGTCATCTCGTTTACGAAACTGTGGACAAAGACTGCCGTGTCGCTGAGAGCTGCGAAGTGTCGGGAGGTTCTACCGTCCAAAGGATGTCGGACAACAAATAAAGTCGAGTGGTGACTGAACTTAACTTTGAACAGGGGGCAGTGGATGGGAAGTGCTGAAATCGGCACTGTGGAGGTATCGTGGGGACAGAAACTCTGATTCTGCGTATCGCTGTCCGAGCAGCAGGGGGCCTTTTGATTTCGAACCACGGAAGCACGTACGTGAATGCTTAGATAAAGGAGAATTGCTTCTGTTTTTGAATAAGAATGGCAGTCTTTAATGTCTCGTAATCCTCTTTCTTACTTATAGGCACAATAGATGATATCTTGATATATTTCTTCGTTTTAGCGCCAATCATTTTCTCTATACCCGAAATCTTTTCTTCAACGATAATTCTATTTGCCTCAAAAACTTCACTGTCATATTCTTTCGATGTAGGATAATGAATAACACCTAAAACGCGAGGCAATTTTGAAAATGTGTTTATTGTATATTTCGAACCGCCATCTAGTTTGCTTTGTACTAAAATCAACCCATAGGAAAGGCCTGCTTGTATTCTGCTCGCTCTAATTCCGGAGTACTTATCTTCTTTTTGATAAGGAAGGAATTCTGAAACTACGAGCCCCCCCGCTTCAAGTACATCATTTATTATTTGTATATGGTGAGATGAACAGGTTTCATTATAACAAAGGCCTCCAGAAATGACCCCTACGACATTTGATGAGACAACGCCATTTTGATAAATGGAATGTTCATCAATTCCTTCAACAAGTCCATTACAGATTGAAAAGTATCTGGAAAAATAACCACCTAATCTTTCTGCTATATTGTTACCTAACTCTGTACTATTTCGAGTTCCAATTATTGCAATTGTGTTATTTATGAGTGACCTATTCCCTTTCATGAATAAAATACTTGGAGGGTCACCGATCTCTTTTAATTGTGAAGGGTAATCAGTGTCAATAATACTTACCATCTTTATCCCATTAGCTTCACAGTCAGAGATTATCTCGTCAGCTGTCTTGGCGTAATCAACAAGATTGTCCAATTCTTCTGGTTTTGATTCCCTGACTAATTGCTCACAAGAGTTGTCGTTAATAAATCTATGACAGTTCTTTTTAATAAATGCGGGGCCAACACCCTTAACCATTGACAAGATTAAAATATTCTTTAAATCCATAATTATTCCTTTGAAATTATATATTCGTCTAATTCTTCCAGATGTTCCAATGAGTATTTTAATAATGCTAACTCTGAATCGTAACAATCTGAATGTAAATAAGTAAATTCTCCATAGAATTTGTTCCGCTGAGGATTTGAATATATCTTTTCTTCTCCTTTTTTAAGCATTTCACGCAAGTATAGAATATCTTCATCTGTTATACAATCACTATACCACTGCATTCTATCGATTAACTGAATATCGGATTCTGAATTAACTACAAGTTGTTTGAAATCAGTCAGGTTACTTCTACCTGTTTTAAATATATCATACGCCCACTTAAATTTTTGCTGGATTTCCACAAATTTAGCATCTATTGGATTTCCCTCTATATCTAAAATGCATCCGCAACCGTCTCCTTTATATGCTGGCGGTGTGCATGAATAGAATCTGTGGCCGTCTGTTCTACGGATTTTTATCAACATGGGTCTCCCGCATCGTGGGCAAATCACGCCATTGTTAACGGGTAATGTCATTTGGAACATTGCAATGAACAGGACGTTTTTTGCGCCCTTTTCTTTCAGTTTCCTAATTACGTGCCAGGCTGTTGCTGCCGTTGTCAATTGATCGTCAAGAACAATTATGTTTTTCCAGGAAAGGGATAAGGTCGTCTGTTGTTCTTGTCCAAACATATCAATAGTAGTTTCAGTTGGACATTCCACAGATAGATAATTCTGTAGGAAAACTTGTCTATCGCCATAAAGATTCTGTTCACGTAAGGACCCATGTACATTTTCAGCCCACTTTAGTAATTGTACTTTTGGGATAGTTGTCTCAACCATATCAAATATCTCCCACAATTTATTAGGCGGAGTTGTTGACAATTTATCTGTTAGATAGGTGAAATAATCCCATCCTTGAGCCACTAATGAAGGCTGGTTGATGTAATTGGAAATGCCTTTTGCAAGAGTTCTTAAAAACTCTTGGGAACGTTGCAGGTTCGACATGTTATAATATTTGTCTGCTCTAGCGTATTTATCACATGCGCCTTGCTCCTGGCGAGCTAAACATCGTATACACGCATAAGAACCATCTCCATAATGGTTGTAGCTAAATCTTACAGCTCTATATGAAGTGGAATCAGCAAACGTAGCCTCGATAGAATATAGATTTGACAAAGGAGCATCTATTATCCTCTCCATCTCGACAAAAGTCTTCGCAGCAAAAGTGGGGCCATATTTCTTACTCAGCATTTCATCTCCAATTCCATCACGCTCATCCTTTATCTCTTCAGTAATCTGGTAAGGCAAGAACCAGATTGTCATTGCACCAATTTGCCGTCCAAATTCTATATCCAATCTGGTATCACCTATGACGAAACAATCTCCATTGTCAAGATCTTGTTTGTAATTTGGATGAGTTTCTAAGAATTGATTCAATTTGGACGTATTAGGCTTATCTGCTAACGAAATACATTCAACGTCAAACATGTTGCAGATAGGATTGACATAACGGAAATGGGAGTCTGAAATCACTACTATATTATCTCCTTTTGCTTTCCTGGAGTTTAGAAAAGCCGTGGCACCAGGAAAAACAGGAAGCTGGGCAAGATAATTGTCTATTATGCAATTCTCTTCTCCATCCTTATACGGTTTCCAAGTTGGATGTACCGTATTGATAAGTGTCCCGTCGAGGTCAATTAGTATGAGCATCCTAATTAAAAATATCTGTTTCTGGTATTTATCTCTGCATAATATAACAGGAGAACTTTATTTTGCCATTTAATTGTCTGTTAGGCTTTTAACACCTCCCAATTAAGTGCATTGATTTCTTCGTCATCATGTTCGTCAAGATATGCAGCATACCATAAAATGATATTACACAGTTCCATTACCATTCCGTGAAGTAGGTATGGTGCTTTGTCAATCATAGCCAGGAAAGCAGAAGTTTGTCTAGAGTTTTTCAGTTGTTCTTCGTTCGCTCCCTTGTTTTCAGCATGCTCATAGGCCGAAGAGATTTCTATTAGTCTCTGAAAACTGTCTTTTAAAACGTTTGGCAAAATGCTCTTTGAACTCTTAACAATTACTTTCTCGCCTATCTTTATATCTAGTCCGGCAATAATCATACTACACCATGTGTTATTTATACCGCCGTTTTTACCAACAAGCTTATCATGCAGAATCAAGTGCTCTCCTTGCTTCTTATTAGGAAGAAAACCATGTTGTGCCATCGACTGAAAAACCAGTTCAATACATTTCCGTACCAATGTCATCTTGTCGTTGTAATCTTTCCCATCATAATTGTTTAAATGGATTGGCAACAACAGCTCTTCCATATATACTTCAACATCATCGCCCAACTTGGTCTTCCTAATTGCTTTAAACACGTCTGGATAGTAGACAAGACGTATCTGCATCTCAGGAGAGACTCTTGCTTTATATGGTATCCTATGGAAAAGAATGTCTCGGTCTGTAGTTTTACTATAATATTTTTTCAGTTTCCAGTCTCCGTCCCATTCTTCACGGCTATCAATGATAAGATCGTTTAATTCATCTTCACTACCTCCCGAAAGAACAAACCAAGGAAGTATTCTGTGTTTATGAGCACATATGGTATCTATAGCGTGTATTGCCTGGGTAAGGAATACGGCAGCATTGTCATGACTATCATGCTTGTATTTACATTTAGCGTCTAACACGATTGCTGACCAACGTTTGAAATCAGACAAAAGCGCCTTTTCAGCTTCTTCCCAACAACTAAAGGGTACCAATTGAATACCATATTGAGCAGCTTCAAGTGGGTAAGTAAGCGTAATCTGGGGGTCATCTTCTACCCACAATACCTGAATTAAATTCTCGTTCATTTGTTCTTTGTTATTGTGAGGCAGACGAATCTGCCTCAGATGAAACATTAGTAAATACTAGCTAAAGGCATCGTCAACACATAAGTAACGGTGAATTTTTTATCCGGTGTTGAAATAACACGGATATCTCCGCCAAACCTACGCATGATCTCTGCCATCTCACCACCACCAATTCCAGCATGGCCTTGCTGGTTCAATGCGGTTGTATAGCCGTATTCCAGCACTAAATCGGTATCTAAGTCCAATGGAAGAGCAGCTCCATTGTTGGCAATCTTAATGAGCATATTAAGCCCATCTGTTGTCCAGCTTGTCTGAATAACATAGTCATGTCGACTTTTATCGGAAAAGCCATGCTCTCGTGCATTGGATACGATATTATCGAATACCTGTTGAAGAGCTCTCCTTGGGAACCAAGCGGTGTTTATTGACTCGCCTTTGTGAAAAATCAATTTTCCTGTGTTTTTGTCAAACCTGTCTTCCACAAAATAATTGATTTGAAAATCTTCCCATAAATGATCATATCGGAATCCTGTCCCAGTATGATGCTTCTCGTAGTCCTCAATGAACTGCTGAGGTTCAATCGCTTCGCAAGCTCCCCAGTCCTGGTCATCCGTCAGATGATTCACTCGTTCGCTGATAACTTCTAGATTCGAATGGAGAATTCCCATTGCATCGGCAACTGTTATCGGACTCACAGGCGACAACTGTTCAGATGCTTTAAGTTCACCCTTATGCTCGCTCATGCAATGTTCCAATGAACGGAATAAACTATCAAAAGCAGAGATGTTCTGGGACAAAGCATGCTTACGCAAACGAATGGCATGCTTAAAGCCCTTCTCCTGAAGAGCCATAAAGTGCTCCTGTGCCGCATAGTCCTTTAAAATGGCGTTCTGAACAATTTTTTGTTGTTCTTGTTCTGAGTGTATCTCCATCAGTATGTAGTCACTCCAATGGAATGCAAGTTTAGCAGATAGTCCTTTGCCAAATACAAGCCTGATTAACTGCTCTCTGACGGAGTTGCTGAGAAGCATACTCGCAAGATATTTAACATCAATTCCCGATTGAGGCTTTAAGGCATAGAGATTGCGAGGAACAAGAAAAGACGAATTATCTGTTGTATATCCAATGGCGATGTTCTGTTCTGAAACAGCCATTATTACTGCAGAGCCTTCAACCCTATAGTATCGTCTCATGCGATCAAGGTTAACACTGGCCAAGTCCTGTACCTTGAAGGCTCCTTTTGTGAAGACGTTTGAAAGGTGGTTAACTGTAACCACTTTTTCTGAAGGATTACACTCGTCGGAAAGGACAATGTCTTCTGCAACTGTCACAATGTTACTCAATGGTGTTCCTGTTGTATTAGGAAGGCGAAGATAGTACTCAGGTAACCAGATGTATTCGTTGATCATATCGTATGAATACCGACGGACTATAGGAAAATCTTCACATTCTGGAAGATCCGCCATCTTTACCTCTTTAATGAATGCATCTACATCGACGATTCTCTCATTGCTCCTTCTTGACAGATTAGAAGCATCATACATAACGAGTGAATCGTGAGACTTCTTGACACAGTGAAGTAGAATATGGCCAGAAGGTAACTGAATAACCTCCTGTAGTGTTTTGCTTGCCACAATCTGGCTACGCAAAGAAGATGTTTCCTTGCACAGGGCAGCTTCTTTCGAAATACAAAGAAGTAATTCTCCACCATCTTTGACAATCCGAAGAAAACCTCCAAAATGTGTTTGAATATCGCTTATTGAGCTACTAATGTCAGCAATGACAACATTGAATTGATCATCCTCAAAATCAGCAAGAGAAGATTCTTCGGTTTCACGGAACTTGTAGGAATGAATACACAATCCGCACGCCAATGCCCTGATTGCAGCGTCCTCAAATCCATGACCTACTGTCAGGTCGCAATTGTTCAAACCTGCAAACTCTCTCCCTTGATCAGAATAGGGAATGAAAAACTTTCCTGATTTGTTTTCTAGTAAATGAGGTACGAGACGACTCCACTCATAAGGTGTACCATAAGTCCAAGAAAAATCTACGGATGTATTAAAATGCTCAAAAGCGTAGTCTACAAACTCGTAGAAATAATCAACAAGAAATTGCTCTTCTTCCTCACTCAACAAGCCCTTGATGTAGAATGAGGATGCGGAGTAATTCTTTTTCACATCCGAGTTCACGTTCTTCCCGGCACGGATCTCGTAAATGCGTGCGATAAGTTGCTCTCCAAAATTAAGACGATTATACTCAGTAGGTACGTACAAATCGAAATGTTCTTCCCACTCTTTCTTTACGGCCCTTACCTTATCGTTATTTGATGCAAGAGTTTCGTACTTGGCCACGATGGCCTCTACCTGACTGTACTGCTGTGTACGCATATTCTTTCTTTTTGGGATTTCTACTATTATTTCTATTGCAAAGGTAAGGGGCTCAAACGAATTCTTTGTTCGTTCACAGATAATTTTTGTTCATTTCTGAAATGATCTCGGCATATTCTTTCCGAATGGAGAGCGGTTCCAGTAGTTCGATGCCAGAAAAATAGGCGGCAAAGGCCTGGAAAAGCTCTCGGTTGGGGATACACTCCAGACGATAGAAACGTCCGGCATTAAGATGCGGATAACGCTTCCTGAGGGCTTGCTCTTCGTCCCCAACAACAGGTATCTGCGAGCCGTGCAGGGGCTTGGTTTCGATGTAACCTATCTCACTTTCGTTTGCCCAGATAAGGATGTCATCGCAGGGGAGTGGTTCGCCTGTTTCCTTGTTGCGATTTAGGGTTACGCCGACAATGTCTTCAAACCTATCTACGAGGCTATGCTCACATTCGCGATAGATGGCCGTCGGCTGTGGTTCTATGCGGGTAATTCGATCCAGCGCAAAGTGAAGCAGGAAGTTGTCGCCGTCGTCTGCGCCAAACACATACCAGCGGGTGTTGAACTGCTTGAGCAGATACGGATGAAGCACCACGCTCTTTTCGCGCACTTCGTCGAACTTGCGGTAGTAGATACGGATGACTTGCTTGTGGGCAATGGCGGTGAAAAGACTTCCCAACAGATTGGAGTCTGTCGTTCTGGGATTTGTCTCAAACTGAATGATGGCATCGGTTTGCTTGCTCTCCAGCTTGAGACGCTTCTTCAAATCGTCAAACCACGAAAGACTGTCAAGCCCCTCGAATTGTCCCAGGGTATTGAGCAGCTCCTTCAGCAGATTCTTCTCGTCGTCCGTGAGTTTCTTATTGAATATGGAGAAGGTGGGGTCGGCATAACGGACGCAACGTTTGTGTCCTTGAGTGGGACGGGCGATGTCAATATAGAACGGATCGCCCTCCAAGTCCTTGATGTCTTTTTGGATCATACGCTCACCGACTTCGGGCTTTTCTTCGGCCCGTAGACAACGGTTCACGTGCTCCGTCAGGTCGTGGATGTCGTAGTAGTGATGTTGGTCCGCCAGCAGCGGATCAAGGTACACATAACGTTGAAAGGCATTCTTGTTGGTTGGCATATTCTTTTCTTTTTTCGGCAAAGGTACGCTGGTTAAGCGAACGCAATGTTCGTCATGGGGACTTTTTTCGATTCTGCTTGCAAATATACGGCTTTTTTCTTGAAAAACACCAGATATTGACAAAAATCTTTTTCCGCAAGGCTTGTGGAAAAACGTCGATTCTATCTACAAGGACATTTTTGGGAGATGTTTTACGAAAAAAGTGCCAACACTTACCTTTTTCACCAAAACATACTAAGATACAAGCTGTTAAGCTAGGTAAGTGTTTGCAAAACACTTACCTAACACTTACCTAACACCTACCTGACACTTACCTGTCAACTTACCTGAATGTCTGAAAAGGTGGAATTCATAAATAAATAATTAACACGAAATTCCACGAATTATCCATGAATGGTTGGCGCAGTAACTACAGGTAAGTGTTAGGTAAGTGTTCGAGAAACACTTACCTACTTTTTCTTCTTTATTGTCAGCATTTTACAAGAGAAAAGGTAAGTGTTTGGGGTGTTTCGTGAAAAAACGAAAAAAAGCAAGGGAATGAACCCTGGGGGAAAACTCCCATAGCCCCTAGCGCTACGAGCGTAGCCCAAAGAACTACGAGCGCAGCCCTATGGGTTGGGCGCTCAGCCCAAGCATCTGGCGACGCAGATAAAGCATCTGACAAAATAGAATCAGCTTCTGCGGAAATAGAATCAGTTTCTGGCGGCACAAAGTTAGTTCTATAACTTACTTCGTCTGCCAACCTGAAAGTCAACTTTTATGTATAGAATAGGGGGGCGGTTTATGAGGTTAATTAGGGCTCACCTTCCAAAAAATGCTAAAAAATTTGCTTTTTCATGAGATTTGCCTTAATTTTGTCCGTTTGTTTAGAAAAAAGACTTTTGATGCATCACTATATACGACTTTTGGCTTGCGCCGCAGGGGTGTGGCTGGCAGGCATGGGGGGAGTGAGGGCGCAGGATGCGCTACCAGCTCCCATGCAGCCCGATATGCCTATGGACAATGTGGAGCGCTTTGATTTCTTTGTCTATAACCTCGACGGGCCGCTGCCCCTGACGGAGAACCCCGCCAACGAGCTCTATCGCGGCGTGTGGAACCAGGGCGCCACGTTCAGCTATAACATCCCGCTGCCCGACTCGCTCACCATCGACCTGCGCGGCTACTGCATGCCCACGCCCTCGGCGCGCATCAATGACGTGTTCGGCTTCCGTCCACGCCGTCGCCGTGTGCACTACGGGCTTGACATTAAGGTGGAGCTCGGCGATACCATCCGTGCGGCGTTCGACGGCAAGGTGCGCACACGCACGTTCAACCGCCGAGGTTATGGAAACTACGTCATCATCCGGCACGAGAACGGGTTGGAGACGCTCTACGGCCATTTGTCGGCAGCACTGGTGCGCGAAAACCAGCTGGTGCATGCGGGCGACCCCATCGGGCTGGGCGGCAGCACGGGACGTAGCACGGGCACCCATCTGCACTTCGAGACGCGTCTGCTAGGCACGGCGCTGAACCCTGCGCTGATGTTCGATTTCCCCAACGGGCGTTCCACGGGCGACAAGTACGACTTCTCGCGCAAGGTGGCGACGAAGGCGGTGCAGAGTAGTGCGGCTTACGTGAAGGTGCGGCAGGGCGACACGCTCTCGGCCATCGCCAAGCGCTCGGGGTCGTCGGTGAAGAACATCTGCAAACTGAACAAAATCACCCAGCGGACCATCATCCGCCCAGGGCAGACGCTGAGGGTGAGGTGAGCGGTTAAAGGTTAGAGGTTAACGGTTAGTGGTTAGAGATTTATAGGTTTATGAGTAATAAGACGAACGAACAGTTTGAACAGACGATAGCCGTGTGTCGCGACTTGTTTGCGAAGAAGCTGAAGGACTACGGCGCAGCGTGGCGCATCCTGCGCATCCCCTCGGTGACGGACCAGATTTACATCAAGGCGAAACGCATCCGCACGCTGGAGACAACGGGTGTGGCGCTGGTGAACGAGGGCATTCGGCCTGAGTTCATCGGCATTGTCAACTACGGCATCGTGGGGCTTATCCAGCTGGCTCACGGCGCCGTTGACCAATGCGACATGACGCCCGACGAGGCGCTGGTGGAATATGACACCTATGCCCGCAAGGCGCTGGAACTGATGAAGATGAAGAACCACGACTACGGCGAGGCTTGGCGCGAGATGCGCATCAGCTCCTACACCGACCTCATCCTGATGAAGCTGAACCGCACGAAGGAAATCGAGGGCAACGGGGGGCAGACGCTCGTGTCGGAGGGCATCGACGCCAACTACATGGACATGATAAACTATGCCGTGTTCGGCCTCATCAAATTAATGGAGAATTGATAAAAAGGAAATTGATAATTAACGAGTGATGGCGAACGGAGGCAAAAAAAGTCGGGTGATGCTCAGCGTGTTGATTAACACGTTGCGCTTCGTCTTGGCGGCTGTCTTTCTCTTCTCGGGCTTCGTGAAGGCGATTGACCCGCTGGGCACCGTCTATAAGCTGGGAGACTACCTTGAGTCGTTCGGGCTCTCGGCCATCGTCCCCCACGGTGTGCTGATGATTGCCACGATGTTGCTCTGCATCTTCGAGTTCACCATTGGCATTTGTCTGCTCTTTGCCATCCGCCGACGGGCGATGCTGACGGCCGCGCTGGTGTTCGTGGTGCTGATGACACCGCTGACGCTCTATCTCGCCCTCACCAACCCAATTGCCGACTGCGGCTGCTTCGGCGACGCCATCCACTTCACCAATTGGCAGACGTTCTGGAAAAATGTCGTGCTGCTGGCGATGATTATCCCTGTGTTCATCTACAACCGGCTGCTGTTCCGCCTTATCAATGAGAATGTGCAGTGGATAATCTCCGGCTTTGCGTTTGTGAGCATGCTGTTCTTCATGGCATCGAACCTGCGCCACCTGCCGCTTTACGACTTCCGCCCCTACCGCGTGGGGACGCATCTGGAGACGGCGATGTCGGTGCCCGAGGATGCCCCCCAGCCCCGTTTCGAGACGACGTTTGTGCTCAGCAAGGACGGCGAGGAGCGCGAGTTCACCCTCGACAACTACCCCGACAGCACGTGGACGTTCGTCAACTCGCGCACCGTCATGGTGGACAAGGGCTATGTGCCGCCCATACACGACTTCGCCCTCATCGACGAGGAGGGAGAGGATATCACCAACACCCTTTTCGAGCCGGGGTGGACACTGCTGCTCGTGATGAACGAGCTGACGCACGAGGAGATGCTCGATGTCGTCAACGACCTCTACGACTACGCCGTCATCAACGACATCCCCTTCTACGCCCTCACGTCGGCGACGACAGACGACATCCAGCAATGGATTGACCACACCGGCGCCAGCTATCCCTTCTGTCAGTTGGACGACATCACGCTGAAGACCATCGTGCGCTCCAATCCGGGGCTTGTGGTCATCCACGACGGCGTCATCACCGCCAAATGGAGCCGGCGCGACTTGCCGCGCGAGAACCTTTTCAACGGCGATACGATAGAGGAACAGCCTTGGGCCGTGCAGCAATCTTCGGTGCAGCAGCATCGCAGGCTCCGCATCCTTGTGCTGATGTTCTTCCCCTACCTTTTCGTTGCCCTGCTGGATTTCCTCGTCCGGAGGAGGGGGAAAGAGAGGGGTAACGGTTAGCGGTTAACGGTTAGCGGTTAGAGAAAAGATAATTATTCGTTTAACATATAATATTCAAAAAGACATGAGAAAAAACATTGTTGCAGGAAACTGGAAAATGAACAAGACCCTTCAGGAGGGCATTGAGTTGGCAAAAGAGTTGAACACCGTGCTGGCAGCCGACAAGCCGAAGTGCGATGTCGTCATCTGCACGCCGTTCATCCACCTGGCATCGGTGGTGCCGGTGGTTGACAAAGCCGTCATTGGCGTGGGTGCCGAGAACTGCGCCGACAAGGAGTCGGGCGCTTTCACGGGTGAAGTCAGCGCCGCTATGGTTGCCTCCACAGGTGCCCAGTACGTCATCCTCGGTCACAGCGAGCGTCGTGCCTACTATCACGAGACGCCCGAAATCCTGAAGGAGAAGGTCGGCCTTGCGCTTGCCAACGGCCTTACCCCCATCTTCTGCATCGGCGAGGTGAAGGAAGAGCGTCTTGAGAATCGCCAGAACGAGGTTGTCCGCGCCCAGATTGAGGGCTCGCTCTTCGACCTCACGGCAGAAGAATTCTCGAAGATTGTCTTGGCTTATGAGCCCGTTTGGGCTATCGGCACCGGTCTCACCGCCACGCCCGAGCAGGCACAGGAGATGCACGCTTTCATCCGCAGCGTGCTGGCTGGCAAGTGGGGCAAGGAGGTGGCCGACAACACTTCCATCCTTTACGGCGGCAGCTGCAAGCCCTCCAACGCCAAGGAGCTCTTTGCGAACCCCGACGTCGATGGCGGACTTATCGGCGGCGCTTCCCTCAAAGCTGCTGATTTCAAGGGTATCATCGATGCTTTTGCTTGATTAGAAAAACTTTTTTGTGGACTAAACGTGTATTGTGAATTGAAACGAATCGCTTTATCCCTGCTTCTCCTCGCTGCCACGTTGACGGTGGCAGCGCAGGAGAAGATTACCGACCGCCTGCAGCAACCCATGCCGGGCAAGGGCACTGTCATCATCCATCAGGATAGGGCGCTCTATAACCTCCTTGGCAAAATCACCACCCCCGCCGCCAGCGGCACACGCATCCAGGCGCGCGGTTACCGTGTGCAGATTTATGCCGGAGGGAATACCCGTGCTGCCCGCGAGGCTGCCCTCCGTGCCGCCTCCACCATCCGCTCGTACTTCCCCGACCTCTCCATCTACACCGAGTTCGTCTCGCCCCGCTGGGTGTGCCGCGTGGGCGACTGCCGGACGTACGAGGAGGCTAACAGCCTGCTGCGCGACATCCGTGCCACCGGCACCTTCAAGGAGCTCACCATCCTTCCCAACCAAGTCATAAACATCGAGCTATGACCGAGCCGAACTATGATGAGCAGGTAACTGCGCAGTTGAAGGCCAACACCTCCTCGGTGTTGCGTCTGATTGGTGAGGACCCTGACCGCGAAGGTCTCCTGAAAACCCCTGAGCGTGTGGCCAAGGCGCTGCAGGTGCTCACCCGCGGCTACCGCGAGGACCCTGCCGAGGTGCTGCGTTCGGCCATGTTCCGCGAGGACTACAGCCAGATGGTCATCGTGCGCGACATTGACTTTTATAGCCTTTGCGAGCACCACATGCTGCCCTTCTTCGGCAAGGTGCACGTGGCCTATATCCCCAATGGCTACATCACCGGCCTCAGCAAGATAGCCCGCGTGGTGGACATCTTCAGCCACCGCCTGCAGGTGCAGGAGCGTATGACGCTGCAAATCAAGGAGTGTATCCAGAACACCCTCAGCCCGCTGGGGGTGATGGTGGTTGTGGAGGCAGAGCACATGTGCATGCAGATGCGCGGCGTCGAGAAGCCTCATGCCATCACCACCACCTCCGACTTCACGGGTGCTTTCCGTCAGGCGAAGACCCGTCAGGAGTTCATGAACCTCATTAAAGACTAACACTATTCCTCATTTCTAATTCAATGAAAAAACTCTTCCTCCTCCTCTCTTTGTTGCTCCCGCTGGCGCTGTCGGCTCGCGTGGTGCTGCCCACGTTCTACTCGGACAACATGATTCTCCAGCAGAACTCCCAAGTCACCGTCACGGGTGAGGCAACTGCCAATAGCAACGTTGTTGTCACCCCCTCGTGGCTCTCCTCTCCTGTGCAGGTGAAAGCCGATGCACACGGCAGTTTCACAGCCACTTTCTCCACGCCCGCAGCGGGTGGCCCCTATACGCTCACTTTCGATGACGGCGCCCCCGTCACCTTCCAGAATGTCCTCATCGGTGAGGTGTGGCTCTGCTCCGGACAGTCGAACATGGAGATGCCCATTGCCGGCTGGGGCCGCGTGAAGGACTACGAAAAGGAGATTGCTGCTGCCGACTATCCCGACATCCGCCTTTTCCAGGTGGAGAAGCGCCAGGCGTTCCGTCCTATCGACGGCGTCACGGCGATGGGAGGCGGCTGGCTGCTCTGTGCGCCGGAGAATGTACCTGAATTCTCGGCTTGCGCCTACTTTTTTGCCCGTCGTCTGTGGAAGGAGTTGAAGGTGCCTGTGGGCGTCATCAACAGTTCGTGGGGCGGTACGCCTGCCGAGTCGTGGGTGTCGGCCGAATGGCTTGCCGACGTCCCCGGCTACGAGCAGCAGATGGCCGACCTTGCTGCCGTGGGCTACACCGACAAAGGCGTCCGTGCCCTCTACGACCGCGACCGTGCCGTCTGGGAAGCCGCTGTGGCTACGGCTGACAGGGGCATGGAGATTCTGAACGCCACGGATGCCAACCCCACCTACGTGGAACTGCCGAAGAAGTTCGAGACGTGGCTGGGCAATTTCGACGGCGTCGTCTGGTTCACCCGCACCATCGACGTCCCTGCTGACTGGGCAGGTAACGAACTGACGCTTAATCTTGGCGCCATCGATGACGAGGACATCACCTATTGGAACGGCGTCAATGTGGGTAGCACAGCCAGCTGGTCCGTGAAGCGCTCCTATACCATCCCCGCAGCCCTCGTACATGCCGGCACGAACACCATCACCATCCGTGCCTGCGACAACAGCGGCGACGGTGGCTTTGCCGGGCAGCCCTCCGACATGACTGTAACGCGTGATGCGCAGCACTCGCTCTCCCTTGCAGGCAAGTGGCGCTATGCCGTCAGCATGAACGCTTCTGACCTTCCCCCTGTGCCCGTTACCCCGGGCAGCTCCCACTACCCCTCGAACCTCTACAACGCCATGATTTGGCCTTTCCGCGATTTCCCCATCCAGGGTGTCATCTGGTATCAGGGCTGTTCCAACGTGGGACGTTCGGGGCAATACGAGCCGCTGTTCCAGGCACTCATCCGCAACTGGCGTGAACTCTTCCGTCGGCCCGATATGCCTTTCTACTTCGTGCAGATTGCCAACTATCTGCAGCACCTTGACCTGCAGCCCGAGTCGGGGTGGGCTTCCATTCGTGAAGCGCAGGCTCGCGCCCAGCGTCTGCCTAATGTCGGCATGGCCTGCATCATCGACATCGGCGAAGCCAACGACATCCACCCGAAGAACAAGCAGGAGGTAGGTAGCCGTCTCGCCGCCCTTGCCCTCCATCGCACCTACGGCAAGGTGAAGACGACGTGTAGCGCCCCTGTCTATGAGGGTTACACCATCGAGGGCTCGAACGTCCGCGTCCGTTTCGCTATGCCCTCAGGCAGCGAGCCCTTCCTGGCCGACAAGAATCTCTCGGGTTTCAGCATTCAGGATGCCGACGGTAAGTGGCATGTGGCTCAAGCCCGTACCGATGGTGCCACCGTGGTTGTCAGCTGCCCCGATGTCGCCGCCCCCGTCCATGTGCGTTATGGCTGGGCCGACAACCCCACGTGTACCCTCCGCACACGCAGCGGTTTCCCCGTCGCGCCCTTCCGCACCGACTGGGTTCCTGTGCTGGAATATTAAGTGTTCGTTTTATATTAGGAAAGGGGGCGTAAAACACGTCCCCTTTCTTGGTATGAACACGCTGTTCCTTTCTGGTAGATAAAAATCCTCGCTATTTCAGTCCCCACACGGCGGGGTAGCAGGTGGCTTCGACGGCGTCCTCGATCTTGTCGGGGAGGTTGCAGAAGAAGTCGATGCCTGTGGACCGCTCCAGCTGGTCGATGCTGACGGCGCAGTCGGCAATGGTGCCGGTGGTGGTGGGCTTGTGCTCCACCCAGAAGCCGATGGCCTTGTACGTGCCGCTCTTGCGGCAGAGCAGCGCCATCCAGTAGTGGCGGGGGATGGGCAGCCGTCCGTTGTCCGACAGGCGGTACTCGCCCTCGCGGATGGTGCCGCCCTTGACGACGTAGAGCGTGTCGCAGAACGTGGCCTTGTAGGCCCAAGCGTCGCGCACGGCAATCTCCAGGTCCATCCAGAAGCCCCCGTTGAAGTCGTAGTGCATGGGGCTCATGTTGCTGTAGTAGAACGTCTGTTCGTTGGCGTCGCGCGAATAGACGCGGTCCTCCGAGGCGCAGAGGTGTCCGCGCACGCCTCCGCTGCCCGTGAAGTAGCTGCGGTCGGGGCAGACGCTGGCATCCAGCTTGGGGTCCGCCTGAAAGGGATCGCCGCCCCACGAGGTGCTGTACCAGTTGCTGCGGTACCAGTGCTTCTCGTTCACCACGTCGTACCACTCAAACGCCACCCAGCGGGCGTGGTGCAGTGCCTCGTCGTACTCAAGGCTGTAGGTCACCGTCTCGCGCCCGTTGTAGCGTGTCGTATGGGTGATGAAGGGGTGTGCGCTGTCGAGGCGCGGTATCTCCAGCATGCGCGCATAGGCCGTCGTGGCGGGGTTGGCATTGTCGTTGCGGCGGATGTCCGTGTCATCGGCCGGGCTGTCGTCAGGCGTGCAGCTGACGGCCCACACCAGCGTCGTCAGGCAGACGGCGTGCGTGAGGAGCGACGAGAGCGTGCGGTGACTCATGGCGTGCAGGGGAGGGTGGGGTGAGGGGGAAAAGAAGTAGAGACTCGGCATGCCGCGTCTCTACTACAAAGGATGAACGACGAAGTCTTACTTCTTCTTGAGCGCAGCGTAGCGGCTCTGGAAACGGTCGACGCGTCCGGCGGTGTCGACGAGCTTGCTCTTGCCCGTGTAGAAGGGGTGAGACGTGTTGGAGATTTCCAACTTGACCAGCGGATAAGTCTCGCCTTCGAACTCAATGGTTTCCTTGGTGGCTACGGTGGAGCGGCTCAGGAAGCAATCGCCATTGGACATGTCCTTGAAGACAACGGGGCGATAATTGTCAGGATGAATACCTTTTTTCATATTGTTTTTTAATGAGTTATTATTCGTTCTACTATTGCTGGTAACAATAATGTGTAATGGTTTCTTTTATTTCGGACGGCAAAGGTACAGCTTTTTTTATTATCCGCAAAACGAAATCCCGAAAAAATACACAAAAAACCAGTACCTTCGGCCGTGCTATCGTCGATTTCCGTCGATATCGACTCTTTTTCGACCTTTTTTTGGGGGCATTTCTTCGCCTGTTTTCGCCTGTTTATCGTTCGTTTTTTGCCCGTTTTTCACCTGTTTTTTCCGTTAGCTATCTGTCTTTCATTGTTTTATTGCCCATTTTCGTCTAAGTGCCGTTTTTTTCGCTTAAAAAACGCTATTTTCGCTCTAAAAAATGCCCATTTTACCCCAAAAAACTGTCGATTTTACCCTATTTTTCGCTTTTTTTTGCCTAAATTTTCCGGCGGTTTTTCGCCTTTTTTTTGTTAAATTCCATCGGTAGGGGGTTCTGAGCGTAACCGTAACCTTGTAACCTTTGTAACCTGAACGCGCTTTTTGTTTACACGCTAATTATATATATTATTATATAATTATTATATAATTATATAATAATATATATTTATAATATATATATAATATTATAAATAAACAATCAACTCACATGTTCCAAAACGGGAAAAAGGTTACAAAGGTTACAGGTTACAAGGTTACAAGGTTACGCATTAACATTTGTTAAACGAGCCCCTCAAATAGCCGCACCGCCTTCTCAGGTGTCTCCTGCGCCACCCTTTGCCGTTTTGTACGTCCCCCCTGTTATTTTGTACGCCCCCCTTGTTATGGCGTACGTCGCCCCGAATGGCGGGAGGAAAGGGCCTATTCGCCGTCTTCTTCGTCGTCGTCAAAGGGCGAGTCGTCGAAGAAGAGGGGGACGTCGGCGGTGAAGTCGTCGAGGGTGCGGCGGTCTTTCTTCGTGGGGCGGCCTGTGCCCCGGGCACGGTTCACAAAGCCGCTGATGCGCACGGTGTCGAGGATGTCGTACTGCTCGCGGGGGGTGAGGTTCTCCAGCATCTCGGGCACGAGCTTGGCGCCGACGCGGTTCTCAATGGCCTGCAGCACGCGGAAGGTGTAGGTGACGGGCGGCTTGCGGACGGTGACGGTGTCGCCGTCGTGGACAGTCTTCGAGGGCTTGGCGGTGGTGCCGTTGATGGTGATGCGCCCGTTCTTGCAGGCGTCGGTGGCCAGCGAGCGGGTCTTGTAGAGGCGTACAGCCCACAGCCATTTGTCAATCCGTGCTTCCAATGTTTTTTATTTTAATTGCAAATCGTCAATCACGAATGGTGCTCACCGCCTCGTTTGTTGTACTGGTTCATGGTGATGTCGAGACCGGCGAGGCAGAACGACTTGATGATGTCGATGGCCGTAGGCATCAGGGCATCGATGGCGGTGCGGTCGTCGTCGTCGAACTCGCCAAGCACGAAGTCCACCTGTGCGCCGGGCGGAAAGCCGTTGCCGATGCCCACGCGCAGGCGGGCGTAGTTCTGCGAGCAGAGCACCTGCTCGATGTGCAGCAGCCCGTTGTGCCCGCCGGCACCGCCCTTGCCTCTGAGGCGCAGGGTGCCCACGGGGAGGGAGAGGTCGTCGACGACGACGAGCAGGTGCTCGCCGGCGATGTTCTCCTTGTTCAGCCAGTAGCGGACGGCATTGCCGCTGAGGTTCATGAACGTGGTGGGCTTGAGCAGGACGAGCTGGCAGTTCTTGACTGACGTGTAGGCCACGTAGCCGTAGCGCTTGTCCTCAAAAACAGTATTGGACGCCTCGGCAAAGGCGTCCAATACGTTGTAACCTACGTTGTGACGGGTTTCTTTGTATTCGTCGCCTGGATTGCCCAAACCGACTATCAAGTATTTTGTCATACCGATACCAAGAACCCAGGTTGAACGGTAGGGGGTTATTCAGCGGCAGCTTCCTCGCTCTCCTCGGTGGCGGCACCGGCCTCACGTGAGGAGCGGGTAGTCATGACACCGCAGACGACGGTGCTGGCGGGAGAAACCATCTCGAGGCCTTCGAAGCTGAGGTCGGCCACCTTGATGCTCTTGCCGAGGCCGAGGTTGGTGACGTCGATGACGAGGCGCTCGGGGATGTCGTTGTAGAGAGCCTTCACCTTGATGCGGCGGACAATCTGCTCGAGCTTACCACCGGCCTTGACACCGGCAGCCAGGCCCGTGAGCTGGACGGGAACGGCCATGACGATGGGGTTCGACTCGTTGATCTGGAGGAAGTCCATGTGGAGGACGGTGTCCTTGACGGGATGGAACTGCATCTCCTGGATGATGGCGTTGTAAAGCTTGCCATCGATGGTGAGGTCAATGACGAAGATGTCGGGGGTGTAGATGAGCTTGCGGAGGTCGTCCTTCTTCACCACGAAGGGAAGGGAGACGGGGGCACCGTTCTCGTCTTTCTGAATACCGTACATCACGCAGGGAACGAGGTTCTGCTTGCGCAGTTCGCGTGAACTTTTCTTTCCGACTTCCTTGCGGGAAGTGCCTTGGAGCTGGAATGTTTTCATCTTTTTTTTCCTTTTAAGTGTTACTCTAAATTAAGTGTTTTTGCTTAATTCGCCATCACACGGAATGAGAGCTTTTCGCAAAGTGGCCGCGAAGGTACGGCAAAAATGCGAGATACAAAACAAAAACGGCAGTTTTTTATCGTTTTTCCCCTAAAAATCTATTTTCAGGTCAATGTCATCGACGATTTCCGACGTCATTTCGTCAGAAACGTCGCTGCTGCTGTCGGCCGTCTCCTCGGCGGCAGCGGGCTGCGCTTCGGCAGGGCTTTCAGCCGGGACGTCGCCGGTGTCCTCGTCGGCAGGGAGGGGGGCCGCCTCGCCGTTTTCGTGGATGTAGCGGATGGCGTTGCTCAAGGCATCGATGAATTTGCTGAAGTCCTCCTTGTAGAGGAAGATCTTGTGCTTTTCGAAATTGTACTGCCCCTCTTCCATTTCCCCAATGTAAACTTTCTTGCTTTCCGTGATGGAGAGGAACAACTCGTCGCGTTTGTTCTTTTTCACGTCAAGGTAATAAATGCGTTTTCCAGCCTTGACGGTCTGTGAGAAGTATATTTTCTTCTCAAAGTCGAATGTTGGGTTGTCCTTTTTGTAATCCATAGATCCTCTCTTTAGTGTTGACGCGCCAAATTTCAGCATTTTATGTGTGATACGCAAATCTTTTTAGTCTTTTTAAGGATTGGCCAGGATATCGCCTTGCAGGGCCGTCTCTGCATCTGGTGAAAAAGTTTTGAGGGGATTGTTTGGATGATTGTTGGGAAAAGTGTATTTTTGCAGACGATAAAAATAATCTATAGTATGAAAAAGATTTCCTGTGGGGCTTTATGCCTTGTGGCCTTAGCGGCTCTGACTGCCTTGACGGCATGTACGAAAAAACAGAATGTATTGACTCAGCGCGAAATCGAGGACGGTTGGGAACTGCTCTTCGACGGACAGACGCTCGACAAGTGGAAGAACTACAACGGCACGGAGCTGACGAATGGTTGGCACGTGGTGGACGGCACCATGCAGGCGGCGGGCGACGGCAGCGACGAGAACGGGTACATCGTCACCAAGAAGCAGTACGAGAACTTCATCATCGACTGGGACTGGAAACTGACTCACGGCGGCAACAGCGGTTTGCTCTACCACGTGGTGGAGAATCCCTTCTTCCCCGTGCCCTATGTCACCGGTCCTGAGTATCAGCTTATCGACAACGACGGCTGGGAGGAGGACAATGCCCCCACGAAGCTGGAGCCCTGGCAGCGCCTGGGCGTGGACTACGCCATGTATCTGCCCGACGAGAGCAAGATGAAGGTGAATCCGCAGGGGCAGTGGAACAACTCGCGCATCGTCTTCGACAACGGCCACGTGGAGCATTGGCTCAACGGCGAGAAGATTCTGGAGTTTGAGGCATGGACGAAGGACTGGTTTGCCCGCAAGAACAGCGGCAAGTGGAGCCATGCTCCTGAGTACGGCTTGGCTCACCGCGGCGTCATCTGCCTGCAGGACCACGGCTATCCCGCCTCGTTCCGCAACATCAAGATCAAGGAACTGCCCAAGAAGAACGTGGGCAAGAAGGTCATCCTCTTTAACGGCAAGGACCTCACCGGCTGGGAGGCTTACGGCACCGAGCTGTGGTATGTCAACGAAGAGGGCAACATGGTCTGCGAGAGCGGTCCCGACAAGCAGTATGGCTATCTGGCCACACGCGACTACTACGAGGACTTCGACCTCACGCTGGAGTTCCGGCAGTGGGCTAACGGCAACTCGGGCGTATTCTTCCGCTCGTTCGTCGAGCCGCCCGTGAAGGTGAATGGCTGGCAGTGCGAGGTGGCTCCGAAGGGCTGCGACACTGGTGGCATCTACGAGTCGTACGGACGTGGCTGGCTGGTGCAGATTCCCGATGAAAAGGAAGATATTCTGAAGGAGGGCGACTGGAACACCCTGCGCCTGCGCGTCGAGGGTGACCATGTGCAGACATGGCTCAACGGAAAGCCCATGATTGACATCACTGACGAGAAGATTGGCCGTGCCACGGGGCGCATTGCCTTGCAGATTCACGACGGCGGCGGCATCAAGGTGGAGTGGAAGAACATGGTGCTGACAAGACTCTGATTCAGTTCATAGTGCATAGTTAAGAGTTCATAGTTCAAAACATCATATCAATATGAAACGAAGAGATTTTCTCAAGACAATGGGGGCAGCATCGCTGTTCACCATTGTCCCAAGCCGTGTGCTGGGTGGCCCCAAGCATGTGGCACCGAGCGATCAGCTCACCAAGGGTATCATCGGCGTCGGAGGCATCGGACGCAGCAGTTATCACTTCACCAGCGACGAGCGCTGCCGGCTGGTTGCCGTCTGCGATGTGGACAAGAAACACCTGCAGCAGGCACTTGATATGGCCAAGCAGCGTTTCAACGCCGACTTGACCTCGTATCATGACTTCCGCGACCTCATCCACGACCCCAACGTCGATGTCGTCCACATTGCTACACCTCCGCACTGGCACGCGCTGATGAGCGTTGAGGCTGCCAAGGCCGGCAAGGATATCTGGTGCGAGAAGCCCATGACCCGCACCATCGGCGAGGGCAAGCGCGTGATGGAGGCTGTGAAGCAGAACAACCGCATCTTCCGCCTCAACACCTGGTTCCGCTTCACCGACACCTTCTATGGCCTCGGCACCACCGTCGAGCCGCTGAAGAAACTTGTGGACAGCGGCATGCTGGGTTGGCCCTTGAAGGTCACCGTCAGCGGCGCCACCGGCTTTACATGGAAATTCTTCTGGGTGGGCAAGGAAAACCTGCAGCCCGAACCCGTGCCTGCTGAGCTCGACTACGACATGTGGCTCGGCCCGGCTCCCTTCAAACCCTATAACGTTCACCGCACGCACCAGACCTTCCGCGGCTACTGGGACTACGACGGTGGCGGCCTGGGCGACATGGGTCAGCACTACCTCGACCCCGTGCAGTATATCCTCGGCAAGGACAACACCTCGCCCATCAAGGTGGAGGTCGATGCCCCGCAGCAGCACCCCGACGCCATCGGCATCTGGCGCAAGATTACCTACACCTACGAGGACGGCTGCCAGATTATCCTCGAGGGCGAGGGCTTCGAGAGCGGCGACAACGTGCCCTACATCGAAGGCCCGAAGGGCAAGGTTTATAAAGGCTTCCAGTGCACCATCCCCGACGTGATGAACAAGCTGGCCGAGCTGCCCGACCCCGCTCCGCAGAACACCGACTTCATCAACTGTATCAAGACGCGTCAGAAGTTCGCCCTCAACGAGGTGAACGGATTCCGCAGTGCCACCATCGTTAACATGGCTGTCTGCGCCCTGCGCCTGAACCGCACACTCCGTTTCGACCCCGAAAAGCTGCAGTTCATTGGCGACGATGCCGCAAATGCCCTTATCGACCAGCCCATGCGCTCGCCTTGGAGACTTTGAAGCAGTTCATAGTTAAGAGTTCATAGTTCAAAGTTCATAGTTAATCGTTAAGAATCAAAATTATGAAAAAGATACAATCCCTGCTAATTGCGCTGCTAATTGCGCTGATTCTGCCTGTACTCTCTGCAAATGCTCAGGGCACCGATGCCCGCCGCCGCACGACGACCACCATCATTGCCGACGGTCTGGCTCAGCTCCCTGCCAAGGATGTCACGGTGTTCAACACGGTGATGAACGAAATTGCCTCCACGGGTGCTACTGGTGTGCAGAGCCTGGCTAACATGCTCGTCCCTGCTACCGAGGGCCAGAACGCCACGGTGGAATACGCTTTGTCTGGCCTTGCTGCCTACGTTACCGACAAGAGCCATGCCGGTTTGCGTAAGAATGTGCGCGAGGGTCTGAAAGCGTCGCTTGCTACCTGTACCGACAAAACCAACAAGGCGTTCCTCCTCTCCCTGCTGCAGCAGTGTGGCACGGCCGAGGACGCCCCCGTATTCGTCTCTTGCCTGAAGGACGATTACCTGAAGGACTTCGCCATGCGCGCCCTCATCGGTGTGGATGGCACGGACGATGTGCTGCTGAAGCTGGTGTCCGAGGGCGAGAACCGCACGGCGCTGGCTTATGCCGTTGAGAAAAAGCAGCTTGCCGCTGCCGAGCCGTTCCTCCTGTTGTGGCTGAATGATGCCGATGCTTCGCAGAAAGCCGCCATCAACAGCGCTTTGGCTGCAATAGGAACAAAGGCTTCTCTGCCCGTGCTGGCCAAGGCCGCCAAGGAGGTTGGCTATGCTGGCGAGGCTACGAATGCCTACGAGTCGTATATGAATCTTCTGAAGCGCCTTGCTGCCGACCCCGCCACGTCGAAGTTGGCTGTGAAGCAGGCAAAGTCGCTTTGGAAGAACAAGAATGTGGCTGCCAACGTTCACGGCGCCGCTTTCGAGACGCTGGTGAAGGCGCTGGGCAAGGATGCCCTACCTTATTTATATAAGGACCTCAAAAACCCCGACATCGAGGTGCGCAATGCTGCGCTGCTCAACATCTGCCCGCTGGCCGACGATGCCGTCAGTGCCGAGATTGCCAAGCAGGCTGAGAAAGCTGGTCCCTATGCTGTGACCGATGTGCTCAACTGGTTCGGTGCTCGCAAGCAGACCAGCGAAGAAAGCTGGGTGGCTTCTCATGTGGTAGGGGAGCAGACCGATGTCGTTCGTCAGGCTGCCATCTACGCAGCCGGCATCATTGGTGGTGAAGAGTCGCTGAGTGCGCTCGTTTCCATGCTCGGTACCCGTTTCAATGACGATGCAACGGCATCACTTACTCGTTTCAATGGCAAGGCCGACGACGCCCTCTGCGCTACTTTGCAGGGTGGTGCTGAGGTGCAGGCTGCGGTGCTGCCGCTGATAGGAAAGCGCCGTATCGCTGCTGCTAAAGAGAAGGTGTTTGAACTGCTTGGCTCCGATAATGCGGATGTCAGCAATGCTGCCTATGCAGCCCTTAGCGGTGTGGTTCGCCCTGAGGATTTCACTCGTCTTGCTGACTTGGCCGAGAAGGCAAAGGGCGACAAGCGCACGGTGCTCCAGAACGCCATGAAGAGCGCATTGGCAGCCGTTCCCGCTGCGGAGCAATACAAGAGCGTTTCCGAGCGTCTCTCCAAGACTGCCGACAAGACCCTCTACTATCCGCTGCTGGCGCAGGTGGGCACCCGCGAAGCCATCGATGCCCTCATGGACGGTTACAAGAACGGCAATGCCGATGCCGCCTTCGCTGCGCTGCTGAAGGTGAACAACTCCAACGTTGTGGACCGTCTGTTTGAGATTGCAGACAAGAAGCCTGGGACATACGGATTACGCACCGATGCCGCCCTGGATCGTGCCCTCCCGCTCATCAACGCGGCTAACTTCACCTCCATCCGCAAGTTCCGTTACTTCAGCGACGCCATTGCCCTCAACCCCTCCAGCTCCGTCCGCAACAAGTTCATCGAGGCGCTGGGTAACGTGCCCATGCCGTCGGCCCTTGACCTCGCCGCAAAATACCTCGATAATGCTGAGAGCAACGTCGCAGCCGCTACAGCTGTCAAGACCATTGTGGCAAAGAGTGCCGAACCTATGGGTGGCGACGAGGTGAAAGCCGCGCTTGTCAAGGCACAGGATGTCTTCCGCTCAAAGATGGCTTCCGACCCCGATGCCGGCTATGCTGTCGATGAAATCAAGGGCATGATAGAGAAACTTCCTGCTGCTGGCACCTCGCTCATCAGCGAGCTCACCCCCGAGGAGAAGAAGGAGGGCTTTGTCATGCTGTTCGACGGTACGAACATGGACAACTGGCAGGGCAACCTCGACAACTATACCCTTATCGATGGTACCATCTATGTGGATGCCGCCTACGGCAGTGGAGGCAACCTCTACACGAAGAAGAAGTACAGCGACTTCATCTATCGCTTCGAGTTCCAGTTCATGGTGTTAGGTGTTAACAACGGCGTTGGCATCCGCACCCCGATGGACGTCGATGCTGCCTACGAGGGCATGGAGATTCAGATTCTCGACCACGATGCTCCCTATTACCGCGACTTGCGCGAGTATCAGCAACACGGCTCCGTCTATGGCATCATCCCCGCCAAGCGAGTCAAGTTCCCCGAGCTCGGCACATGGAACACCGAGGAGATTCGCGCCGTGGGCGACCATATCACGGTCACCGTCAACGGTGAGGTCATCCTCGACGGCAACATCCGCGAAGCCTGCAAAGGCCACAACGTCAGCGCCGACGGCGGTGCCAACGAATACACCGTTGACCACCAGAACCACCCGGGCCTCTTCAACAAGGACGGCTACATCAGCTTCTGCGGTCACGGCACCGGCATCAAGTTCCGCAACATCCGCATCAAGGACCTCTCCAAGGGCAAAGGCAAGCGCCGTTAATGATAACGGTATAATAACAGACGCAGGCCGCAAAGCATTTTGCGGCCTGCGTCATTTTATAATCTAATGAAGCTAGCGCTTATCAACGATGGTGGCACTGGGGTAGTCAGCGGCGTTGAAGGTAACCTGGCGCTCGTTGACACCAAAGACGAAGTCGTGCATGGTCAGCGTCATGCCTGACATCTTAGTGCTAAGGCTGAGGGGGAGGTAACTGGCTTTTGAGACGATGATGGTTATCTTTTTAGGGGCGTCCTTTTCTTTGTTCGACTTTGATTTCTTGCAGAGAAGTTCCCATGTCTTGCCGGTCTCCTTGTCGATGGAGATATCGTAACCCTCGCTGAGACCATCGAACATCTCCATATCGCCTTCTGATTCGGCATTGGTTTTTGGCTTGGCTTTCTTGATTTCCACTTCGTTCTTCTTGGAGTTGTAGGTCCATTCGTTTTCGTTATCCATCCAGACGATGACCTCCATGCCCATGGTATTGGTTACAATGCGCATTTTGTCGCCTAGCGTGTAGGATTTGGTCGAAATAGTTCCGGCAACGGGTACCTTGATGTCGGTAATCATGCATATGCCGTCATTCTTGTGCTTGTCTAGTTCCTGTTCCATGCGGGAGATGATTTCTTCAGCTGTTTGGGCGAAAGCTGCGGCGGCTACGACAAGGGCAGCGACAAGGGTGAAAATCTTTTTCATTGTAAACACTGTTATTTTCTAATGTTTTAATTCTTCACGTATTCCAGCAGATTGTTAAGAACTGTCTTGCTGACGGGGAAAGCAGTTCCGTGGCGGATGCCGCGAGGGAAGGTGGCGAGGCTATCCACGGACTGCCAGGTGTGGCCGTTGTCGAGGCTGCGGCTGACGCCGTAGTGGTGGTTCATGTAGCAGTCGTAATAGACGTAGAGGGTGTCGTGGACGAACAGCGGTGCGGGACCTTCGGCCCAGAATTTTCCGTGGATGGGGGCGCTGACAGGGTTCCATGTGCCTTCGCCCAGCGTGGAGGTGAAGCGGTTGCCGTCCATTCGGCGTGAGATGCGGATGTTCTTTTCTGGCGGGTTGGGATTCTCGTTCTTTACCGTCATGATGAGACTACCGTCGATGGGGCTGCGGACGATGGCAGCGTCAATGGCGCTGAATGACTGGTCGAAGAAGAGGAAGGTGGGGGAGAACTCGCGAAAATCGCGGGTGGTAACGGCATAGATGCGGTGGTTGAGGCCACGCTCATTCTCGCTCTCGGCCACCTCGCTGTGTCGCCCGGGGATGGTGGTAGCCCAAAAGATGTAGAACAGGCCGGAAGGCTCGTCGTAGTAGAGCTCAGGGGCCCAGCTGTTGCGGGCATCGGACTCGTGCATCATCACAGGGATGGCCTGCTGCTCGCTCCAGTGAATAAGGTCGGTGGAGGAGGCATAGCCGATGATGCGGTCCCACCACGACGACGTCCATACCATGTGGAACGTTCCGTCAGGGCCCTGACAGATGGAGGGGTCGCGCATCAGACGGTCGTTGCCGATGACGGGGGCGAGGAACGATGTGCCGTCAGGCTTCTCAAGGGCAGTCCAGGTGAGGCCGTCGTAGCTATATGCCAGACGAAGGCCCGAGTTCTGGTCGGTGAAATACGAGAAGAGGTAGGCCGTATCGTCAGCGGTCTTCGTCTGGTTGCACGCGAGCAGCGCCACCCCGCAGAACAGGGCACAGACGAGGGTAAGAAGAGGATGTTTCATAACAAAAAACTCATTTTTCGTGCACAAAGGTAGTGAAAAATGAAGAATGAAGAATGAAAAATGAAAAATAAAACCGTATCTTTGCCGGAAAAATAAGGAAAATAAAAACAGAAGACTATGGAACTCACATGGAGATGGTTCGGAAAGAAGGACAAGATTACGCTGCCGATGCTGCGACAGATAGGTGTGGAGGGTATTGTGACGGCGTTGCACGATGTGCCGCTGGGCGAGGTGTGGACGCGTGAGGCCATACGCGACTTGCGGGAGTACATCGAGTCGAACGGCCTGCGCTGGAGCGTCGTGGAGAGCCTGCCCGTTACCGAGACCATCAAGTACGGAGGCCCTGACCGCGACAAGCAGATTGACGTCTATCGTGAGAGCCTGCGCAACCTCGCTGCCGAGGGCATCACCACCGTCTGCTATAACTTCATGCCCGTGCTCGACTGGGCACGCACCGACCTCTACCATCCCAACGCTGACGGCACGTCGAATCTCTTCTTCTCCTATGCCGAATTTGCCTACTTCGACATCTATATCCTGCGCCGTGCTGGAGCCCGTGAGGAGTGGGCGGCATTCCATCTCTTCCCAGGGCGCGACGTGCTGGCGGAGGTGGAGGAGCTGCGCCGCACGATGACACCCGAGGGGGAGCATAGGCTGGTGGACAACATCATCGTGAAGACACAGGGCTTCGTCAGCGGCAACATCCGCGAGGACGACGAACACCCCCTCGAAATCTTCCGCAGCCTGCTGGCTCGCTACGACGGCATAGGGCGCGACGAGTTGCGCGAGAATATGCGTTACTTCCTTGCTGCCGTCATCCCCGTCTGCGAGGAGTGCGGCATTAACCTCTGCGTGCACCCCGACGACCCCCCTATTCCTGTTCTCGGCTTGCCACGTATTGTCCGTACCGATGACGATATTGACTGGTTCCTGCATGCTGTCGATAGCCCCCGCAACGGCCTTACCTTCTGTGCCGGAAGCCTCTCGGCAGGGCTGCATAACGATGTCACGGCACTGGCGCGCAAGTATGCTTCGCGCACCCATTTCGTCCATCTGCGCTCGTGCCATGTGTTCCCCAACGGCGATTTCACCGAAGCCTCGCACCTCGGAGGACGTGCCGACCTCGTTGAGCTATGCCGAATATTCGAGAGCACAAATCCTAATCTTCCCATGCGTGTCGACCATGGTAAGACGATGCTCGGCGACGAGACCCGTGGCTACAACGCTGGCTACTCTTTCCTTGGCCGTATGTTTGCCTTAGCGCAGGTGCAGGGGGTGCTCGCGGTTGTTAAAAGACCCACCCCCAACCCCCTCCCGTGAGGGAGGGGAACTGGCAAGCGGTGAAAAAACCAGGAATAATCCTTGTGCAAATATGAATGAAGAGTTGAAATGGGCCGCGTCTGATCGTTATCTAATTTTGAAGGAATATGCTCGTCAAAATCGACTGAATCCAACTGATGCTGAATTAATCCTATGGAGAGAATTGAGAGAAAAAACGCTAGGAACAAAGTTCTTTCGTCAATATGTTATAGCAGATTATATCGTTGATTTCGTATCATTACAACATAGAATAATAATAGAGGTGGATGGAGCCTATCATTTGGAAACCAAGTCGCACGAAAATGACGTTATTCGATCAGAGCGATTGGAATCTTTGGGCTTTCAAATCCTTCGTTTTACTAATGATGAGATATTCAATAAACTTGAACAAGTATTAACCACTATAAAAAACACTTATATGAATTCTAATACTGCAACTGTGCGCCAGCCTCTCCCCGCCCTTACGGGAGGGGTTGGGGGTGGGTCTTTATTTGACATCTCCGACAACGTCGTTGTCATTACGGGAGGTACAGGCGTGCTGGGACGCGCTATTGCCAAATACCTTGCTGCCGAGGGTGCCAAGGTGGTTATCCTGGGCCGTAAGGCTGAAGTAGGCGAGGCTATCGTCAGCGACATCCACGCGGCAGGGGGCGAGGCCCTGTTCCTCACTACCGATGTCCTCGATGCGGCCCGTGTGCAGCAGAACTGCGATGAGGTTATGGCGCGCTATGGCCGTGTTGATGCCCTGCTGAATGCCGCAGGCGGCAATATGCCCGGTGCTACCATCAGCCCCGATGGCACCTTCTTCGACTTGGACCCTGCGCAGTTCCGTACCGTCCTCGACCTGAACCTCACGGGCACCGTCATCCCCACGCAGGTGTTCCTCCGTCCGATGGCTGACGTGGGCCGTGGATCCATCGTCAACTTCTCGTCGATGGCTGCCTTCCGTCCCATGACGCGCGTCTGCGGCTATGCCGCAGCCAAGGCGGGCATCTCCAACTTCACCGCCTATATGGCTACGGAGTGTGCCCGCAAGTTTGGCGAAGGCATCCGCGTCAACGCCATTGCTCCGGGCTTCTTCCTCACGGAGCAAAACCGCACCCTCCTCACCAACCCCGACGGCTCCTACACCCAGCGCGGCCTCGACGTCATTCGTCAGACCCCCTTCGGCCGTATGGGACAGCCCGAGGAACTCTGCGGCACTATCCACTACCTCATTGCTCCTGCCTCGCGCTTCGTCACGGGCACCGTCGCCGTCGTCGATGGCGGCTTCAATGCCTTTGCCATGTAGTTTGGGCTGATAGCCTCAAACCCTTGACCGATAAGCCCGCATCTTCTCGGCGAAGAGATCGCCGTTGGAGGGTGGGGTATAGGTGATGGCGTTCGCCCCTGCCGCTATGGTGGCGCGGATGCTATCGTCCGTAGGGCCACCTGTGGCGATGATGGGGATATCGGGATGCCGGCTTCGGATGTCAGCTACTACGGCAGGGGTGTCGGCTGCCACGGCTACGTTCAGGATGTCTGCTCCTGCACGGATGCGCTCAGCCACGTCCTGCCGTCCGCTGGCAATGGTGGCGATGACGGGGATATCGACAGTCGCCTTGATACGGGCGATGACGTCGGGGGCGATGGGAGCGTTTACCACCACGCCGTAGGCTCCCAGATGCTCAGCCTCCACCGCCAGCAGCACCGAGCGGCTGCCCGACGTCACACCGCCGCCCACGCCGACGAACACGGGCACGTCGGCAATCTCAATAATCGCCTTGGCAATCTGCGACTGAGGCGTAAAGGGATAGACGGCGATGACAGCATCGGTGTTGACGTTCTTGATGATAGCCACGTCCGTGGAGAACACCAGCGACTTGATGCGCTTGCCGAAGATGAGGATGCCGCTGCACGAGTAGATGCATTTCGGGACGTTCAGGAAGTGGCTGCGCAGCGTGCCGTTGTAGGAAGGAATGCGTTTCATAATAATCGGGAATTAGAAATTAGGAATTAATAGTTTTGGATCAGGAACAAATATAGGGGGTTGAAGCGAGACGTCCAAAAGAAAAAACAAACATTATCTTTTTTGAAGAAAAGTTAAGGATTTTATTATCATTTTTCATTTTTCATTCTTCATCCTTCATTTTTTCACTATCTTTGCCCCAAAAAGCGACAATATGAAAAACAACAACCTGACAGTGCGTGCAGCCGCGGGGCTGCTCCTCCTTCTGCTGACTGCCGCTCAGCCGCTGACGGCGGTAGCGCAGCGCGGATTCACCGTGCGGAAGAACGTCCCTACCGACTCCATCCGGCTCAGCGACCCTGCCGTGCTGGCCGACCGGCAGACCAAGATGTACTACATGACGGGCACAGGCGGCATGATGTGGCGCAGCGCCGACCTGAAGCTTTGGGAAGGGCCTTTCTGGGTGACCGAGTTTGCCGAAGACTCGTGGATGGGGCCTCGTCCGATGATTTGGGCGGCCGAGCTCCATCGGGCCGGCGACGACTGGTACTACTACTTTGCCACTTTCACCAATCAGGCCGTGAAGATCGACACCGTGCGTGGCAACGTCATTGAGCGCCGTGCCTCGCAAGTGCTGCGGGCCGACAACCCTATGGGGCCCTACCGTGCCTTTGGCGACCCTGCCTACCTGCCGGCCGACCGTCCCACGCTCGACGGCACCTTTTGGCGCGATACCGATGGCAAGCCCTACATGGTGTTCTGCGGCGAGTGGCTGCAGAACTGGAACGGCACCGTGGAGAAGATTGAACTGAAGCCCGACCTCAGTGGCACCGTAGGTGAACCGCGGGTGCTCTTCCGTGCCAGCGACTCCCCCTGGAGCCGCGAGTGCGACAGCGAGGGACGCATCACCTGGAATAAGGTCACCGACGGTCCCTGGCTCTTCCGTACCGCTACCGGCCGCCTTGGCATGCTCTGGACGTCGTGGGTTTACGACGTCTATACCCAGGGCGTGGCCTACAGCGAGAGCGGCACCCTCGATGGCCCGTGGGTGCAGGAACCCGAGCCCATCACGCCGCCCACCTACGGCCACAGCATGCTCTTCCAGCGCTTCGACGGCCAGTGGATGATGTCCGTCCACAGCCACAACAAGGATGCCCGCGGCCGCACCGTCCGCATCCCCCATTTCTTCGAGGTGGACCTGAGCGGCGATCGCCTGGTCGTCCACGTCCCGACTGACGATGCCAAAGACAAATAAGTATAACGACGAATACAACCGAACGAGATGACACGCGAGATTTATCTGGCTGCGGGGTGCTTCTGGGGCGCCGAGCATTATCTGAAGAAGATACGGGGAGTGACGATGACCGAGGTGGGCTTTGCCAACGGGCGCACCGAGAACCCCACGTACAAGGAAGTATATACCGACACCACGGGCTATGCCGAGTGTGTGCGCGTGCAGTACGACGATGCGCGGCTGCCGCTGGCGTTCCTGCTGCGCCTCTACCTCCGCGCCATCGACCCCACCAGTCTCAACCGTCAGGGTGAGGACGAGGGCACGCGCTACCGCACGGGCATCTACTACACCGATGCTGCCGACGAGCCTGTGGCCCGTGCCGTGCTCGACGAGACACAGCGCGCTTACGACGCCCCCCTCTGCGTCGAGCTGCTCCCACTCACGGGCTTCTATCCTGCCGACGAGTACCATCAGGACTACCTCGACAAGAACCCCACCGGCTACTGCCACCTGCCGCGCGAGCTGTTTGCCTTTGCCGAGCAGGCCAATAGTTTATCCTCCGACCTCTGCCATGCCACCTACGGCGAGGTGAAGGACACCGTCTACGACGTGGCCGTGCTGCCGTGGGGCGCCACCGAGCCCCACGGAGGCCATCTTCCCTACCTGACGGACTGCATCCTCAGTCACGACGTGGCCGTCGATGCCGCACGGCTGGCGTGGGAGCGGGCAGGGGTGCGGACCATGGTGCTGCCGCCCGTCATGCTCGGGGCGCAGAACCCCGGACAGCGCGACCTCCCCTTCTGCCTCCACTTCCGCCAGCAGACCCAGCAGGCCGTGCTCACGGACATCGTGGCGAACCTCCACCATCAGGGGCTGCGCCGTCTGCTCATCGTCAACGGCCATGGCGGTAACGGCTTCAAGGGCTTCGTGCGCGACCTGGCAGCCGACTACCCCGACATGCTCATCCTCGTCTCCAACTGGTATGCCGTGCTGCCCGCCAAGGACTACTTCGACCACCCGGGCGACCATGCCGACGAGCTTGAGACCTCCGCCATGCTCCACTACCACCCCGACCTGGTGCGGATGGACCTGGCCGGCGAAGGCCGTTCCCATGCCTTCCGTCCCACAGGCTTGCGCGACGGCACCGCATGGCTGCCCCGTCATTGGAACCTCGCCTCCGACGACACCGGCATCGGCGACCCCCGTGCCGCCACCGCCGAGAAGGGCCGCCGCCATACCCGCGCCGTAGCCGAGCGCTATGCCACCCTGCTCGAAGACCTGTCCCGCATCACCTCCCCTGAAGAACTCTATGAGAAGGACTGCTAATCGACTGTCGCTTATTCTTCTGCTGACCTTGCTCGCGGCATCTATCCCGTCGAGGGTGTCGGCCGAAGATGCTTGGCTGTGGCCTATTGCCGGGCTGCAGGCAGGCGAGGGCGTCATCGCCAAGCCTGGCGACCGGATAGGCCGCGAGCGCATCAGGGGTAGCCTCTTCATTGCCGCCCCCGAAGGGACGCCCGTAGTCTGCCCTGCCGATGCGCTGGTCAAAAGCAGTCTGCTCGGCTATCGCAAGTCGCTTCACTTCTCAAACGCCTGGGGGTTCGACAAACCCTTCGACGAGGCGGTGGCCGATGCTGCGGCCGAAGAGAAAAAAAGGATGATTGACCCCCGCTATATCTGTGCAGATATATTACTTGCCGTCGATTCACGCGAAATCTTTATCGGTGGTCTGCGCTGCGACACGGCCTTTGCGCCCGGCACGATGCTCCACCGCGGCGACACGCTCGGCACCGTCGCCTATGCCTACCACCGCCTCGCACAGCCCTGCATCGTTTTCTCTTCCAGCTGGTACAGCCATTCCTACGACCCCATGACGCCCTTTGGCATCGAGTCCACCTTTGTCCGTCCCCATATCTGGCGCACGGGCGAGCGCCGTGCCGCCATTATCGGGGTTGCGGTGCTGGCGGCGCTCGTCATCTGGCTCGTGTTCCATATTATATATAAGGTAAAGGACCGCCGTCGCCGCGCATACTTCCAGGCGCTCATGGAAGCCTGTCCGTCGGACCAGTCACTCCAGCACCCGAGGCCAGCCCCTATTGAAGCGGAAGACTCTGGCGCCCAACCTTTCCGCCAGCGAATAGAGGTGGCAAAACAGGCTTTCGACGCCACGCCCTCAGCACTGGTGCTGATGGCGGCGGCGACCGACAAGGAGCGGACGCTGACTGCCGACGAGCGGAAAGGCCTGTTGGACGATGTAAGCAGCACCTTTGCGGACATCATGATTGACGTCAAGCGGTCGTCGCTGAAGGTCAACACCCAAGACCTGCTGCTCTGCATGCTCTCCGTCATACACGTACCCACAGCTGTCATGGCCGACTGCCTCAACGTCGGCGAATCGACTATACGCACTCGTAAGACGCGATTGAAAAACAAAATGCCGGACGAATTGTTCGCTATGTTTTTCAGTGCATTATAAAATGTAGCGTTTTTGTAGCGCTTTTTTTAGGGCGGGAACGACTTCCCGCCCTTACCTTTGTAGCCGATTTGTATTAACCTCAAACGACAGCATTATGAAAAAAGGAATCATCATCATCCTTGCCCTCGCCGCCATACACAGCGGCGCATGGGCGCAGCAGAAACAAAGTGGCGCACGCGCCAACGCAAGTCACGGTACCGTCTGCCAGCGTAAAGTCATCGACACCGCCGACCTCCGCATCAAGTATGCCTGGGGCGCCGAGGACATCGCCAATCCCGACACCTACCTCGACCTCGGCCAGCTACAGATAGGCAAGCGGTGCGACAAGTACAGCAGCTCCTTCGTCGAGCAGGCCAACGACCAGCGCATTGCGTGGGCCAAGGAACACCCTAACGCCCAGGGCGTCCCCAACGGCGAACGATGGATGGGAGGACGGAAGCCAGGCATCTGGAGCGAATACCAGTACTCGGACCTCTTTTTCTATGGTGATACGCTGAACGAGTGGGCAATGATGCCGATGGGCCAGGAGTGGCCGCAGCGCTACACCGAGAAGATGACCCCCATTGCCTGGACGCTCGGCACGGACACGGCCTCTATCCTCGGCCACCCCTGCCAGCAGGCCACCTGCCATTGGCGTGGACGCGACTACGAGGCGTGGTTCGCCACCGACATCCCCATCCGTCGCGGGCCATGGAAGTTCGGCGGACTGCCGGGGCTGATTATGAAGATTTACGACAAGGACCGCCTCTACGTCTTCGAGGCCGTAGCCATCGAGAAAGGCACATTTCCCATTTACCAGTATCCCAAGGACGAGTTCCAGAAATCCACCCGCAAACGGACGTACCAACTGCAAGTAGCCTACAACCGCAATTACCTGAAAACAGCAGGCATCCGCGAGTGGGACCCTGTCACCAATACCGCCGGCGACCTAAAGTCCTCGCCGCACGACTACGACCCCATGGAATTGGAATGAAGGCACTTGGCAATTAAGAATTAGAAATTAGAAATTAGAAATTAATAGTTTAGAAAGAAATGAAAGCTAAAGCAACCATCCGCCGTTTTCTGTGGCGCCACTTTCCCTGTGTCCACGCTGTGCTTTTTGGCAATCATATAAACAACGAAGAGGCAGGAGAACTGGTGAAACTAATCAACACTAATCAAGGAAGCAAAATGAAAGGCCATGCCGTTATTCTCTTCGTTGCCCTCGCCGCCGTATGCAGCGGGGTGTGGGCACAACGGAAACAAGGCTATGCCTGCATCCCCATCAGTCGGAACCAAGGCAAGGGCACCATCGTCGACAACACGAGGCTGCGCATTTGGTATGCCCTAAACGCCGACAGCATCGGCGACACGGACACCTACATCGACCTGCAGCGACTCGACGTGGGCGACAGTATCTCGAAATACTACAGTTGGTTCATCTCCAACAACGACTCGCTGAAGGAGGATTGGAAAAAGAAGAATCCGGGCGCGCAAACAATTCCGTGGTGGGTGGGGCCGGGAGGCAAGAAGAAAGACAACTGGCTTCCCTACGAATATGCAGACATCTACATCTCCCGCGGCACGCTGACGGAGTACGCTTGCATGCCCCACGGGCTGGGGCGCTACAACGGCTGGTACTCCGAGCCATACCCGCAACAACAGTGGACGATGGAGAGCCGCTTCCAGACCATCCTCGGCTACGACTGCCAGCAGGCCACCTGCCACTGGCGCGGGCGCGACTACGTAGTGTGGTTCACCCCCGCCATCCCTGTCCGCATGGGGCCGTGGAAACTGGGGGGCCTGCCTGGTCTCATTTTGAAGGCACAGGACGCCGACAGCCTATACACCTTCGAGGCTGTGAAGATTGAGAAATCCCACCAGCCCATCGTGCGGTACGCCTACGACGGCTACACGAAGATGTCGCGAAACGAGCTGCAGAAGCACCAGCAGGCATTCGCCGAAAACTGGTTCAAGGCCGTCGGCTACCAAAAAGCTCACGTGGATGCCTCCGGAAACGTGGTACCAGACGAACCCCTCTCCATCCACACCGACTTCCATCCGCTGGAGATAGAATGACAGTTTAATGAAAAGACAATGAAATGAGGAAAAAAGTGTTTATGAGAAAGTGCGCGTTCATGTTTCTTTTCTTCGCCATTGTGCACGGCATGGCCGGGGCGCAGACGGTGATACAGGGTACGGTGACGGACGCGCAGGGCAAGGCGGTGGATGCCTACGTCACCGTGGCGCCCAAGGGTGTGCAGGGTATCATCGGCTTTGCCGACACCGATGAAAAAGGTCACTACCGCGTAGAGTTCCGCACGGACGCCGACTCGGTGACAGTGACGGCGGCGGGTCTCGCCATCGGCCAGCAGGTCCGCGTGGTGGCCAACCGCTCGCAGACGCTCAGCTTCTCCGTCCGCCAGCAGGACATCGAGCTGAAGGAGGTCACAGTACTGCCGGACAAAATCCGTGAGCACGGCGACACGCTCTCGTACAACGTTGGCTCGTACACCCAGCAGGGCGACCGCGTCATCGGCGACGTGTTGAAGCGCATGCCTGGCATTGAGGTATCGGAAAGCGGCGCCATCAAGTTCAACGGCAAAAGCATCAAGAACTTCTACGTAGAGGACATGGACCTCCTGCAAGGGCGCTACGGATTGGCCACGAACAACATCAACGCCGCCGACGTCACCACCGTGCAGGTGCTGCAAAACCATCAGCCCATCAAGGCTCTGCAAGGTAAGGAACTCTCCGACGACGTGGCCATCAACCTCAAGCTGAAGGACTCCGCCAAGGGCACCGTTGCCATCAACACCATGCTGGGCGGCGGCGTACAGCAGCCAGGAGGTGCCATCGGCAGCAATCCCCTCTGGACAGCCGAGGCCGTGGGCATGTACTTCTCGAAGCAGCGGCAGAACATGTCGCTCTACAAGGGTAATAACACGGGCGACGACGTCAGCCGCGAGCTCACGCAGCACTATTCGTCCATCAACAGCGTTGGGCTCTATCCCTTCTGTCCCACGGGTACCGTCATGCCCCCCACGTCGGGGCTGCCGCAGAAGCGGACGTTCGACAACCGCAGCCACATTGCCACCGTGAACCACTTGGAAAAGGCGGGCAAAGACACAGAGGTGACGATGAATGTCGCCTACTATCACGACCTTGTGCGCCGCGAGGGCACGACGACGAGTGACCGTTTCATCAGCGATGGCCTGCGCCTGCTGACCTCCGAGACGCTGGCCAGCCAGACTACGACGAACAACCTGAACGTGCAGGGACGCTACTTCTACAACGCCGAGAGCGGCTTCATGACCGACGTGCTGAAATTCGACGCCGGCTGGAACAGCGACGACGTGGAAGGGTTGCTATCAACAAAGCGCACAGGCATACAGCCGCTCCGCTACGGCGACGAACGTGTCCGCCAGCACTTCCGCCGTCCGCAGCTGACGGTCTCCAACACGTTCAATACCATTGGCACCTTTGGCCGGAACACCCTCGACCTGCATTTCTCCGTCGGCTACTCCGAGCGGCCTAATACGCTCAGCGTGGGCGTCGATTCCCTGCTGCAAGGCACATCTACGGCCTACGAGCAGGATATCAATTCGCGCCACATCGCAGGCAACTTCCATACGAACTACAACCTCCGCCGTGGCCCCTTCACGATGGCCTATGGTATCGTCGCCAACGCCAGCCTCCACGGCATCGCCACAGACCTCGACGGCTTCGTGCCGTCAGCAGCCTATGACGACTCCGACTTACGGAACGACCTCTGGTACAACACCTACGAGCTTACCTTTGGTCAGAGCTATACGTACGACCGGGCGGGCCTGCGGGTGAGGCTGGGCTGTCCGCTCGACCTCTATACGCAGACGCTTGCCGACCACGTCCGTGACGACCGCCATAGCTACGTCCATCTGCTTGTCACGCCCACGTTCAACCTCCGCTACGAATGGCGTGACTGGACGGGCGGCGTCGGCGCCTCCTACAGCCGCACCGTCGGCGACCCGGGCGGCATCTACGCGGGCTACATCATGACGAACTACCGCGCGTTCCAGCGCTCGTACGTCGAGCAGCTGTCGGAGACCGACCGCATGGGCGCCAACGTAAGCCTCTCCTACCGCAGCGCCCTCACCGCCACCTTTTTCAACCTCACCGCCAGCTATACCCACACTCGCGACAATCAGACCTATGGCTACGACTATCGCGGTGCCACCAGCGTCGTCGAGGCTGTAGCGCGTCCCACCGCTGCGGACGGCTATAGCGTCGGCGCCGACTTCAGCAAAGGCTTCGACTGGCTGCAGTCGTCCTTCCGCCTTTTCAGCAGCTATAGCAGTTCGTCCAGCGAACGGCTCATCGGCGGCACCGTCTGGCCCTTCCGTTCGTGCGGCGTCAGCGCCGGTGCGGGCGGCACCATCACCCCGCTACCCTGGCTCAACTTCGTTGTCAGCGGCGGCACTTCCATCAGCTATGCTTCCACATTGTCTCCACAAACGGAACAGACGCCGCGGGCCGTGCAGAGCGCTACCGGGCGGCTGAAGATGAACGTCTTCATCACTCGCCGGCTCACCCTCACGGCCACCGCCGAGGATAACTACACAAACGGACGGAGCAGCGAGAGCCATCAAGCTTGCTTAGATGGCCGAGTCGCGACGGACGAAGGCAAAGCCAATCTAACGGAAACGAATCGCCATGCCTGGTTTGGCGACGTCTCTGCCAAGCTCAAGACGAAGCACGTCGATTGGCAACTGGAGCTTAACAACCTCCTAAATCAGCAGACCTACACCCAGGTTCACTACTCCGCCCTCGACATCTACGCCACCACCGCCCGCCTCCGTCCGCGGAACGTGATTCTTACTGCACGGTTCAAGTTGTTGTAAATTATTACGTCTTTTTTGTAATGTTCCGCGTCATAAAGATGTACAATATTCAGGGAAGTGGCAGGGGAGGCCATTCTTCATGGGTTTTCCAGAGTTGTACAATAGAAGAAGTAAATTCCAAGCCTGCCGCTTCCCATTCCCCGCTCTGGTGAAAATAGTTAACAACTAATAAACCCTTTTCTGCGACTAAGAAAAAAGGTTAAACTCCCCATTCGAACAGAAAAAACTCTGCCGACATCATGGCCGGAACGCCCAAAAAAGCTATATTTGCCCCTGCAAACATGAATAATAATGAAAAACAATACAAGAAAATGAAACGCACCATCCTCCACCGCGCCTTCGCCCTGGCCCTATTCGCCACCATTGGTCTTACGCTCTTCGCTGCCGAAGAAGCCTGGCTATGGCCCATCGAGGGGCAGCGGGCCGGCGACGGCATACTCTACCGTCCGCAGGACAACATTGAGAAGGAACTGAACTTCGATGGCCTCTTCATTGCCGCGCCGGAGGGGACGAACGTCCTCTGTCCCGCCGACGCCGTGGTCACCAGATGCGACTACACCTACTACACCTCGCTCACCAACTCTGTCGGCTGGGGCCCCGACGACAAGCCCTACGACGAATTCATCGCCGAGCAGAAGGAGTACTTCCGCCGCAAGGGATGGGACATCCGCTACCTCACGCTCACTGTCGGCCTCAAGATAGGCGACAAGACCCTCTGGATACACGGTCTGCGGCGCGACAACGTTCTTCCTTCAGGCACGAAGGTGGAGCGCGGCGACGTGCTCGGCACGGTGGCGTGGGCCTACCACGCCATCCCCGAGCCGCACATCGACCTCTCCGTCTCCGTCCGCTCAAAGGCCGACGACCCCATGACGCCCTTCGGCCTGCGCACCACCTTCCGCCGCCCCGAGCCGAAGCCGCGCAAGCTCCACCTCACCCGCGACGAGGCCGAGGCCGACTACCGCCAGCTGGCCGGCAGCGTGAAGGAAATCTATCCTTCGCTCGACGACCTCATGACCGAGGAGGAGTACGACGCCTTCGTGGAGGAGCAGCTGGCGCGCATCCCCGCCGACGGCATCGCGCTGAAGGACTTCGCCGCCCTTATGAAGGACTACAACGCCGCCATCCACGACTCGCACTTCTACATCAGCTGCCCCGTGCCTGCCGACCCGAAGGAGCGGAGCCGCGGCCTGCGCTACGCCTTTCCGTCGCTCTTCTTCGGGCAGGTGGCTACCGGCGACTCTTTGGGTACGATGGCCTGCGTGGTGCTGATGGCCGACAGCACCCATGCCGCCTACGTCGGGCGCCACATCGCCCGCATCGACGGCCGCCCCGCCACGGAGCTGATATCCATCACCCGCCGCAACTCCACCGGCTACGATGCCGGCGTCACCTCCGTGGGTGACTACAACGCCTGCTACTGGAACGCCATCGACTACGGCCTCGAGCTCGGCCCCCAGCCCGTGGGTAAGACCGTCGTCTATGAGTTTACCGACGGCGAGCGGTTGGAACTGCCCATGGTGCCCAGCTACACGCCGAAAGACTACCCGACCGCAAAATGGGCCCGCCATCAGCAGGTCAACCGCCGCCAGCGCGGCCCCTTCGAGGTGCGACGGGAGAACGACAGCGTCCTCTACATCGGCATCAGCACCTTTAGCCTCAGTCAGATCGACACGGACAGCATCGTCGATGCCATCCATGCGGCGGAACGCGACAGCGTGCCCTACCTCATCTTCGACGTCCGCAACAACTTCGGTGGCGACGCCGGTGTCCAGGCCCGCATCACCCGCGCCCTGCTGGGCCGCACCCCCGACCATCCCCACACCGGCCACCAGAAAGTCAACGCCCCACTCTTCAAGAGCGGCACTCTGAACTGGCCCGAGGGCGACACCATCTTCCACGGCTTCGCTCCCGTCGAAGGACGGAAGGGGTTTTACCAGATGCAGGAAGAGGAGGACAATGCCACCCTCTCCTCCATCGACTCGCTGGGCTACAACGGTCGCCTATATGTCCTCACCGACAGCCGTTCCGCCTCCGCCTCTGCCTTCCTGGCGGGAGCTGTCAAGCGCAACTATCGCGGCTACGTAGTCGGACGCGAGACCATGAGCGCCTACCACTGCGAAACCTGCATCAAGTTTGCCAACATATATCTTCCGAACAGCGAGTTCCAGGCTTCCATCCCCATGGTGCGCGTGGTAATCGACGAAACTGTCAGCGACCGCCTGCCCGCCCGCCGCGGCGTCATCCCCGACTGCGACATCCCCATGACTGAGGAGGAGTTCCACTATGAGGGTGACTACATCCTCGACCGCACCCTCCAGCTCATCGCCGACGGCACGTACCTCGACCTCTCCTCCGCCGAGGGCGAGGACGAACGCTTCAGTGGGCGGTGTATCCTTCTCGTCGCTGCCGCCAGCATCGCCGCCCTTGCCGCCGCCATCCTGATTCTCCGCCACCGCAAGTCACATTACTAAAATTGAAGATTGATTTAAGTGATTGGTGATTAGATGAATGTCCTGCATCCGAAGGTATTATCTTTTCACTAATCACTATTTCACTAATCACTAAATTATAATCTTCAATTTTCAATCTTCAATTTTTATCCCCCGTTTACGTCTTTTTTGTTAATTTTGCGTCATACAACCGAGATGCAATGAAAAAGATGATGACGAAACCATCCGACGACGAGGTGCACGACGCACGGCCTGTCCTTTGGGACAAAGAGACGGAACGGCTCATTAAGGCCGAACGGGCAAGTCTGCTCCAATATGCCTGCTACCGTCTAGGCGATGTGGATGAGGCAGAGGATGCCGTCCAGGATGTCTGCCTAAATCTGCTTTCGCGGGTTAAAGCGGAGGTGAGGAACCCCGTGGCCTATCTCTATCGCATGCTCTCCAATCTCTGTTCTACTCGTCTGAAAGAATCAGCTGGCCGTACAAAAATATCTTTGGAAGCGTTGCCGGAGCCTGCCGACTCAGAAGTCGAAGATTTCGAACAGGAGTATCGCCGTGTCAGCCTACTTCTGGGCGAGATACCCGAGGAGCAGGCCGAGGTTATCCGCCTCCGGTTCTATGGCGACAAAAGCTTTAGGGAGATTGCCGACATTTTGGGCGTACCGCTCACCACAGCCAAGTCACGATTCACCTATGGCTTGGAAAAAATGAAAAAAATAGGAATGAGGAATTAGGGATTATCAATTATCAAAACAACTATGGATTGCAAAACGTTTAGAACCCAAGTGGCCGACCTTTTCGATAAGAAGGTCAGCCCGAAGACGCAAGCCAGATTGCAGCGTCACATGGACAATTGTGAAGCGTGCAGAAACTGCTACGAGGAGTTAGCGAGTGTGGCAGACAGGTTGCGCCCCAGGCACTCGCCATTACAGAATCTGCAAAAGCCAGCCGCCTCCCGCCGCTGGACGAAGGCTGCGAGTGAGCGAGAGCAGGCTCGAACGAAGTTCAAAGCTGCAGCCATCTTCGCGGGTGTTATCCTTGCGGCCGGCATCACCGCAGCGACCATACACCACGCACAAAACCGCCCTGCACAGCCTCCGCAGGTCAAAACCACGCCCGTCAACTTCGCAAATGTCAGCCTCGACAGTATCCTCACCGTCGTCGCCCTGCACTATGGGCAGACCGTCGTCTTCCGCGATGAAGAGCCGCGCCAGATGCAGCTCATCATGACATGGAATCCCGCAGACCCACTCAGTGACTTCGTGCGCCGTCTAAACGCCTTCGACGGCCTACTGCTAACCATGCAGCACGATACCCTTTTTGTTGAAATGAAGAATGAAGAATGAACATGAAACGTCGAGCTATTTGTTTTTTATTTTTCGTTTTTCATTCTTCATTTCTATCCGTCTTGCACGCCTCGGCGCAGCAAACCGTCACTCACGACTTCCATAACACCCCGCTTATCGAAGCCCTGCAGGCCATCAGCCGCCAGCAGACCGACTACACCATCGACATCCTTGCCGACGGTCTCGACGACCTCACCACTACCGCCTACGTGAAAAGTCAGCCCGTCCCCGTTGCTGTCCGTCAAGTCTGCAAGCGACAGCCCGTGAAGGTGACGGTGCAGGGACAGACCATCACCGTGCAGGCTACCAAGAAACGGTTGCAGCTGCCCGCGAGTATCAGGCTGGTGGGCGAGGTGAGGGACGGCTTTCTCGAGATGGCCTTGCCCGAAGCCCTTGTTTCCATGCACGCCACCGACAGCACCGTCATCATCGACTCCGTGCCCATAACAAAAATATACGGCGCGGGCATGCGGATAATTCATGCCGACTTCGTAGCCAACGTCAAACCCGTGCGGAAGGAATACCTCTTCCGCGCCCGGCTCGACGGCTACGACGACGTCTGGCAGCGCGTCGCCGTCACCAACCCCATGAAAGACGAGGTGGAGGTGCCCACGCTCCAGATGTTCCGCATGAGGAAAGTCGATTTGGATGAAGTCACCATCACGGCCACTAAGGTAAAATTCTTCTATCGCGGCGACACGCTCATCTATGATGCCACCGCCTTCCGTATGCCCGAGGGCTCGATGCTCGACGATCTCATTCGCCAGCTTCCCGGCGTGACGATGAACGACGACGGCGAGATATTCGTCAACGGCCGCAAGGTCGATGAGCTGCTGCTGGGCTCGCACACCTTCTTCGGAGGCAACAAGAAGGTGCTCATGCAGAACCTTCCCTACTACACCGTCAAGCACCTGAAGGTCTATGAGAAGCAGACCGACATGAGCGAGGCGCTGGGTTACGATGTGGAGCCGCGCCGTTACGTCATGGACGTCAACCTGAAGGAGGAGTACAAACGTGGCTACATCGCCAACGTGGAGGCCACCGCTGGCACCGAAGGGCGCTGGCTTGGTCGCGCCTTTGCCCTCGGCTTCACCGACAGGATGCGCTTCACCTTGCTGGCTAACGCCAACAACGTCAACGAGACGCGCCACATCGGCCAGACAGACCATTGGACACCCGCCAGTATGCCACGCTCGCAGCTCACCACCCGCAGCGCCGCCGCCGAAATCTCCTACTACTCCAAAGGCGACAAACTGAAAGATGAGTTCCACGCTGAATACACCTCCGCGACCGACGAGCAGACCATGCGCCAGCGCCGCGAGCAGTTCCTCGTCGGCAGCACGCCCACGTCGCTCACCGATGCCTTTAACCAGCAAGGCAGCGGACAGCTCATCGTCCGAAATAGCCTTACGCTGAAGAAGCCCACATGGATTTACACAACGGCACAACTCGTCTATGCCCGTCGCGACGGCACGTCCCATTCCGCCTTCGAGCAGTGGGACGATACGCTGACAGTCGCCCTGCGCACCGTCGGCCTGAGCCGCGGCACGTCCCTGAGCGGCCACGCCGACGTGCAGGGAGCCTTCAACGTCGGCGAGGGACAGCGCATGACCTTCTACGTCTTTGGCGACCACAATAAAAACCAGTCCTGGCAGTCCGCTGCCTACAGCCAAAGCCCCTCCACGCAGGTCAACGCCGACGACATCAGCAACCAGACCACCTTTGCGCTGGCAAACCTCTCCTACCAAAAGGAACTGGGCGGGAACTACAACATGCAGTTCGGCGGTGAGCTCCTCCGATACCTGTCCGAGCGCAGCCACGACTACCTCTACCATCCCGATACGCTGCTGCTCGCCTCGCAGATTGACGCCCTCGCCGCTATCACCGACACCCGCAACTCCTACGACAGTCACCGCCAGACCGCCCAAAGCTCCGTAGGCGCAAGCTTCTGGAAAACGGACACCTATCGCTACAGCGACGACAGCCCTTTCACCATCTCGTACCAACGGTTCTCCGCCGGTTTCAGCGTCCCCGTCTGTCGCGAGTGGCTCGACTATCGGCGCGGCGCGCTCGACACGCTGGCTACCCAGACTACCCTCTACCTTAATACCTCGGCAAGCTATCGCCACATGAGCCCCGACGGACTCCGCGACATCCGCTTCAGCGCCAGCCACGACCGCAGCGCACCCATGCTGATGGACCGCATCACCTACCGCGACGACAGCCGCCCCCTCGTTGTCAAGCTCGGCAACCCCGACCTCAAAGGGCGTGTCACGACGAAACTCACCGCCGACTTCTATGACGGCTACACTGGCAGCCACCAGCAGCGCTATCACCTTGGCGCCTCGTTCGACTATCGCCACCGCGACGTGGCGCAGGCCGTCACCTATGCCCCGCAGACCGGCGTCTTCACCTACCAGCCCATGAACGTCGGTGGTGCCTACACCGCCCGCACCACCTTCGACTTCACTACCACCCTCGGCGAAAAACGCTACTGGACCGTGCAGACCAACGCCGACGCCACGCTGCACCACGACAAGGACCACGCCATGCTGGCGGGCGAGACTGAGAGTCATGTCAACACCGTCAACACTTTCACCCTCCACGACGGTGCCTACCTGCAGTACGAGCGCGGCGCCCTTAACCTCCGCGCCAACGGCGATGTCAGCTGGCGGCACAGCCATGGACGCATGTACGACTTCACCGTGCTTAATGTCCTCGACTACCGTTATGGCCTCACTGCCCGCTACACGCTGCCGCGTGTGAGCACCACGCTGGCCGCCGACGCCACCATGTACAGCCGCCGAGGCTACGGTAGTGCCGAGCTGAACCGCGACAATTTTCTGCTCAATGCTTCCCTGAGCCAGCCTTTCTTCAAGGGTAAGTTCATCGCCCGCCTCGAAGCTTTCGACCTGCTACACCAGCTCACCGCCACACAGTACGAGGTCAACGCCCAGGGCCGCACCGAGACGTGGTACCGTTCGTTGCCCCGTTACGTCATGCTCCACCTCGTCTGGCATTTCAATCATAATCCAAAGACACGTTAATCTCCCGCCCCGCACGAACAAAGTTATGGACACTTCTTCATGGGTTTTTTGAGTTATACAAAGATAGAAGAACGTAACTGCTCCGTGCGGGGCATGTCATTGCCCCGTTGCGGCTGACAACCTCCGTACCCCCTTTTCCACTATAGAAGTGCCGTCCGCTGAGCGGTTACCTTTTTGGGTTGTCATTCGGTCGGGAGGTTTTTGCGTTAAGGACTTACGGATTGTAGCCTTTTTTCCAATAGAATCAGCTTCTATTTCGTCAGAAGCTGATTCTGCGCCGTCAGATGCTTGGGCTGTGACGTCAGCCCCTTGGTCTGAGTGCACGACGCACTGCGTTTGTACGCGAACGCAGTGCGCGCGTGGATAGACGCAGTGCGTTCTGACACGGACGCAGTGCATTCAAACACAGACGCAGTGCATTTTCGGAATAGCGAATGACGACCCAAAAACCAAACCGCCCAGCAGATGACACTTTTATATAGAAATGGGAAATTCGCAACCCGTCACGCGTTACGGAATGGTTGGGAATTGCTAACAAATGTTTCATTTCTATGAATAAAGGTTAAAAACGTGTCTGTTTCGCCATTTTCCGATGCCATAGGTTGGACGGAATATTTCGGCGCGACTACCTTTGCAAACAGAAAAACGAAAATGACAGCTGTATGAAAAGAAAACCGTACACACTGACAAAGGTGGAGTTCCAAGTAATGAGTGCCCTGTGGGACATCAACCAATCGGCCTGCGCTTGGGATATTCTAGAACGTATGGACGAGCCGAAACCCGCTTATACCACCGTGGCCACCCACTTAAAAGTGCTGCGCGAAAAAGGCTTCGTTGACTGTTTCAGGCACAAAGGCGAGGGGAAGGCACACCGCTACATGGTCAAGGTGACTCGGGCGGAATATACACGTCAAGCCATGCAGGAGGTGAAACGGAGCCTCTTCGGCGATAGCATCAAGAAGATGCTTTGCTTCTTCGTCCGCGAGGAAAACCTCACCGCCGAGGATGTTCAGACACTACTGGGGGAGATTGAAGCAGTTGACTAAATTATCCATTATCAATTATCCATTTTTATGCTGTCCGCACTCCTTGTCTATACGTTGAAGTCGGCCCTGGTGCTGACGCTGCTCTACGTGCCCTACACGCTGATGTTGCGGCACGAACGTTTCTTTCGTCTGAACCGTCTGACGCTGCTGACGGTACTGCTTGCGGTGCTGGTGCTGCCGCTGTGTCACGTGAAAGTACCCGACACCCTCACGCAAATGCCTGTGATAGCCGACACGCAGGAGGTAATTTGGCATACCGAGGCTGTCATCGTCGGTGCCGAGGCTCCCCTCCCTCACGGGATAGATTGGCGACGGATTGCCTGTCTGGCCTACGTGATGGGTGTCCTCACGGTCCTCTGTCTCCGTGTGTGTCAGCTGGTGCAGATACACCGCGCCATGCGCCGCGGTTGCCTATGGCAGCAGCGCGAAGATGACGGTGTCACCGTCTATTGCCACGTGGGCGACGGCGCTCCTTTCAGTTGGATGCGCAGCATCTACATCTGTGAGACCGATTACGAGCAAAACGGCCGTGCCATTTTGCTGCATGAACGGGCACACATCCATTGTTGCCACTCGCTCGATATCCTGCTGCTTACCCTCGTCGAAGTGGTACAATGGTGGAATCCCTTTGTCTATAGGTTGGGCCAGAGCCTGCGCGACGTCCACGAATATGAGGCGGACGACCATGTGCTGCGCCAAGGCGTCTCGCTGGCTGACTACCGGATGCTGCTCGTCCGAAAGGCCGTAGCAGACACATCGTTCGCCTTTGCCAACAACTTCAACCGGAGTCACGTCGCTAAGCGCATCGCTATGATGAAGCGCCCGCCCTCCAGTCCGTGGATGCGCGGCAAGGTGCTCTACATGGTGCCGCTCCTGCTGTTCACGCTCGTCCTCTCCGCCGCGCCTGTCATCGAGCCGCTGCTCTTCCTCAATGGCGAGGAAGTCGGTGCCGAACGCGTGCTGCAACTGCCAAAGGAGAGCATAGACCACATTACAGTGCTCAAAGGCGTGAGTGCTAAGGCTGTCTATGGCGAGCGGGCTCGCGGCGGCGCCGTCATCTTCGAAACGAAAGCCCCGCCCGTTGCCGACGACCACGCTGTATTCCTAATCGCCGAGGAGATGCCCGAGTTCCCCGGCGGCGAAGCGGCCATGAGGCAGTACCTCAGCCAGCACATGCGTTATCCGTCCGACGTGCAACGAGCCCGCCTGCAAGGGCGCATAGACGTTACGTTCATTGTCGAGACCGACGGCTCGCTTTCCGACATTCACGCAGCCTTTGCGGGTGACACAGCGGAGGGGACGGAAGTTGTCGTCACCGGTTATCGGCGCGAGGGTGCCGCTGCGCCACCGACTGCTGTCCGTGACAGGCTGAGGAGCAGTTGGGTAGCATCCGCCGAGCAGCTGGTGAGCCAGATGCCTCGCTGGATACCCGCCCGTCAGCAGGGGCGCACGGTGCGGGCACGCGTCACCCTTCCGCTCTACTACAGGCTGCAATAAATATAGTTCGTAGTTAAGAGTTCATAGTTAAAAAAGTTGGCAACAGACATTTTCCGTCCGTTGTCGAGCCAATGCTATACTCTTAAGTCAACAAGTTCACTAATCAAAAAAGAAGTATGAAAAAGATTCTTATGACCATGACGGCCCTTGCGCTGACGATAGCAGCGCAGGCGCAGAGAGACACGATTGGCGTGTCGAAGTTCACGGCGATTTATCGCTATGAGTGTAAAACCGCTGATGCTGACGGACAGCCGGTAACCGACTCGATGTACATTGCCGTGCAGACATCGGGCGGCATCACAAAGAGTTTCCCTTACGACGAGTATGACAGGCAGAAGAAGGGAGGCTCGCGCATAGCCGACGGCTACATGGCTGCCCAGATGCACATGGGTACTATCTTCACGAACTACCCCGAAGGAAAAATCACAACGCAAGAGATGCTCTATCCGTATCGCTACATGACAGACGAGGCTCTGGAAAAGCAGAATTGGACACTGACTGATGGGCAGGACAGCGTCTGCGGCTACGCCTGCCAGTCGGCTACAGCCAAATATCATGGCATGACTTGGAATGTCTTATACACAGAGGAAGTGCCTGCCAGCATCGGACCATGGAAACTGGGAGGCTTGCCGGGTCTCATCACGAAAGCCACCGATGCAAAGGGCGTTCATGCTTTCACGCTTTACGGATTGTTGAAAGAGGAACAGCCAATTGTGTTTACTGAGTACGTCACTTGGATTGTCCCTGACGGTCATGGCAAGTTCGCCAGCCAGCGAGTGGACTATCAGAAGATGAAAGCCTCGACATTCTTGGCCTACAAGAAGAAAGTGCTGGGTAACAGTCGCTATGTGAAGAATCCTACCTACTATGCCCCAGACCCCATGACGGCCTTCGGGTATGTGGAGAATAGTTTCAACCCGGCAGGCGATAACATAAGCAGCGTTGCAGGGGTAGTTATCGTCGCTAATCCCCGACAGTATAAACCCTTAGAATTAAAATGATGAAAAAGATTCTTATGACCATGATGGCCTTCACGCTGACGATAGCAACGCAGGGACAGACGGAAATGGTTGACACGGCGCAGTTCGTGGCCGTGTATGACTATGAGTTGAAAACGGTGGATGACGAGTCAAAACCCGTCACGGACAGAATGCAGGTCGTGGTGCAGGTGGGGCGGACGGTGACGAAGTCGATGCCCTGCTCTGGCTACAGACTGGCGGATGGGAAGGACGTGGCCGACTTGAAGGCGGCGAATCAGGAGGCATTGATGCACATGCCCACCGTTTGGACGGGCTTGCCCGAGGGACAGACCACCGTGCGCGAGTTCATCTTTCCCCATGAGTTCGAGGGCAATGAGCCTACGCCCGACATCCGGTGGACGCTGACGGAGGACACGCTGACCGTCGTGGGCTATCCTTGCCGGCAGGGGGTGGCGACATGGCGTGGCGTGGCGTGGACTGCGTGGTACACAGAGGATATACCTTCGTCGGCAGGCCCGTGGCGGCTGCGCGGCCTGCCTGGGCTGATAGTCAGGGCTGAGAGCGAGGCGCACACGTTCGTCCTTGCTGAATTAAGACGTGAGGCATCACCCATCGCCGCACCTGAACAGGGTCCCGACGTGCAGCGGATGGCCTATGCCAAGCTGCTCAGCCACCGCAGTGAGGTGTTCGGCAACCGCCAGTATCCGACGAATCCCCTCTACTACATCCCCGACCTGAGCGACTGCCTCGGCAGTAATGGCATGTCCGTAACCGTCTTTAGCAGCGAGGGGCTGGTCTTTGCGGGCGGTCATCCGCTGCTGACAAAAGCACATGCATACCAGCCATTGGAGTTGATAGCGCAGGCTGTAGACGGATGCCCCGACCAATCACAGCTTGTGGTGGTGTATGACTTCGTAACAAACACGACGGACAAGGACGGCCGTGCCGCGAAGGACTCCGTGAGGCTGGCGGTCGTTGTGGGCAGCCATACGGCCAAGTGCATGGAGTTCAACCGTACGATGATGGAGGACTTTGGCGAGACAGGAAACAGGGACTACCAATTGGGCGAGTGGGATGCGCGGAAATATAACCTGCCTGTCATCTATGTGGGCTGGCCAGAAGGCATGGTGAGCGCGTTCGACAAGATTGTGCCCAACCGCTACTTCTACACAGAGCCGCTGCCGGACTTCCATTGGCAGTTGGCGGACGACACGCTGACGGTGGGCGGCTACCTGTGCCGCAAAGCCGTTGGGCGGTATGCGGGCAGGACGTGGACGGCGTGGTACGCCGAGGATGTGGCGGTCCCCTACGGCCCGTGGAAGCTGCGCGGCCTGCCAGGGATGATACTGAGGACGGAGGATGCCGACGGCATCTTTCACTTCGACTTTGCAGGGCTGATCGGGCGGTCTGCCAAAATGACCTATATGGATGTGGGAGGCTACACGACGATGAAACGCGACAAGTTCATCCGGCAGCGCAACAAGCTCCTCTGCAACAAAAGGTACGTGCAGAACCCGCGCTACTACATTCCCGACGGTGCCTACGACCACTTGAACATTGTGGAGATGTGGCCGGGCGGGCCCGAGCCTGCAGCTGAGGACAAACTGTCGGTCGTGGCCACCGACATGATTATCCCGAAAAAAGTAAACGTCTATCAGCCGCTGGAACTGCGATGAGACGGTGGACACTCTACATCCTATTTATAGTCTTGGTGTCATCGGTTTCGGCATTGGCACAGGTAAAGGTGACGGGGCGGGTGATGGACTTGGAGAACAGGCCAGTGAGCGACGTCATCGTGAAGTTGACGAGCGGTACGAAAATGCTGGCGTTCACCACAACCGATGCGCAGGGCTGCTACGCGATGGAACTTAAGGCTGCGAGTGAGCATGAGCAGGCTCGACCAGAGGTCAAAGAAACGTCCGAGGGGGAGCTGGCGCTGGTGTTCAATCACATCAGCTTCGAAAAGGAGGAGGTGAGCCTGTCCCTGAAAGAAACGGCTGTGACGCAGGACATGGTGCTGACGCCGAAGGCGGTGGCGCTGAAGGAGGTGATCGTCAGGCCTGACCCGCTGCTGCAACGGGGCGACACGTTGACGCATAACCTCGCGTCGTTCCTCGGTAAGGGCGATGTGACCTTAGAGGACGGTTTGAAGAATCTGCCGGGGGTCGATGTGGCAAAGAGCGGCGCCATTAGCTACATGGGGCGGCCCATCGCGCAATTCAACATCGAGGGGCTGGACCTGCTGGGCGGCAAGTACAACCTGGCGACGAGGAACATCCCAGCGGACTACGTGACGAACGTGGAGATAGTGCGCAACCATCACAGCCGACGGGTGGAGCGCGACGTGCCCAGCAACGAGGTGTCGATGAACATCAGGCTGGCGAAGAAGGCGAAGTTCAAGCCCATCGGACAGGAAGAAACGGGGGCAGGCTACAGGGAGGATGGTGACGACCGTTTGCAAGCCCTGCTCGGTGTGACGGGCATGATGTTCACCGACAGCTTTCAGGTCATCGGCTCGCTGAAGGGCGGTAACTACAAGGACTTTGCGCTGGCCGACATGCGTGACCACTTCGGCGGCTCGGACGTGACGACACCCGCCACCAGCCTGTTCGGCGGCTTCGACGGCGGTGCGCCTCCGCAGGGCGAATACCTTTACCAACGTAACGGCATGGCGACGCTCAACGACATCCATAAGCTCGACTCGGCCACGACGGTGAAGGTGAACGCCGATTACAGCTACCACCGCGCCACGCACGACATCAGCCAAAGCAGCACGTACCTGGCGGGCACGGGCGACTACGTGACCGTGAGCGAACAGACCTCGCCGCTCTCGAAGGTGCATCTGCCCAAGCTGACTATGAACTACCTAAAGAACGCCGACCGCGTGTATTTCAGCGAGACGTTTGTCTTCAAAGGGAAGTTTGAGCAGAATGAGGGTGATGTGATGGCTAATGGTTCGCTGGTGGAGCAGCGAAGGAAGACATCTTCGTTTGAGGTGAGTGACGACCTGTTCTGGATGGGCAGGACGGAGAAGGACACCCGCCGACATGTAAATGCGTCTGTGTCGTTCAAACGGACGCCGACATTGCGGTTGTCTTTCGTGAACGACGGACAGAGTTACGGGCAGACAGCGCAGTCGTCAACGCTCATGATGAACGTCGGCTCGTCGTTCAATATCCCCATCGGCAAGACGTTCCGGCTCAGTCTGCCTGTCAGGGTCAATGCGATGTACGACGATTTGGAAACGGAACGAGTGGTAACGGGGAATATTAACGAGATTCGCGGCTGGTCATTCACCCCCAGCGTCAACCCCGGCTTCGAGATTCATTCGCGTAACCGCCGCTTCTACCTGAGTGCTGGCCTCGGTGCCGCCTTGAAAGGGCTGTATTATATTAAACTGAACTACACTAAAGCCGTGCTCAATCCCTCGATGGGCATCAACTACACCTTCTCGGCCAATAGTAAGCTGCAGTTCTCAACGGGTTACACGACGCAGATTGGCGACATGATGACGCTGCTGACGGAGCCGATGCAGGTGGACTACCGCACGGTGCGCACCTCGTCGGGCATCATCGGCGAGTCGAACACGTGGCACACGTCGGGCGACTGGAAGTGGCAGCTACCCATGCAGTACTTCACGTTGAGCCTCGCTGCCAGCCACAGCGAGGGCAAGCGCAACACGCTCTACTCACAGAGCGTCAGCGGCATAGATATTAGCAGCAGTGCTCTGCTCCGCGACACCCGCAGTCGCTCCACCAACTTCACCGTCAGCAGCACCAAAAACTTTCCCTCGCTCTTCGCCAAACTCGGCGCAGATGCCACCTACGGTTTCGGCGACAGTGAGCAGGCCATTTCCTCTTCGAAAGGCGCTGCCGACATCATCAAGATTCGCTCGGACAACTACAACCTCCACGGCAATGCCGCCGTCACCCCTGTTCCCTGGCTCGAACTGCGCTACGACATCCGCTACGGCTGGTCACGCTCCCGCTACTCCGAGGAAAGCAATACCACGACCTCCCTCACCCACAGCGGAGCCGTCCATGTGTTCCCCATTGCCACCCTCGACCTCTCCTTAGACTACGACCATGTGCGCCGCCAGCTTGCCGACGGCACGTATAAACGTATGGCTCTCTTCAATGCCTCGGCGCAATACAAATTCCACCAGTGTGTCCTCCATCTGGAGCTTACCAACCTCCTGAACCAGCGCAACTACGCCTACACCCTCTTCGACGGCATCAACACCTACACCTACGACTACGCCCTGTGCGGCCGCACGGCCATGCTGAGGCTGACATTTATGCTTGGCAAATAGCTTACCTACGCTGGAACCCCTCCGCCCCGCACGGGTAAGGTTACGGACACTTCTTCATGGGTTTTTTGAGTTATACAAAGATAGAAGAACGTAACCGCCCCGTGCGGGGCATTGACGTTGTCTTCGTCCGTCGCGACTCGGCCAATCAAACAAATTTGTTGGCACTCGCTGCTCCGTCCGTTCTGTAAGCAGGGTTGTCAAAATAAATAACACGGAAAGGCGAAAAGAATTAGTAGAATATCCGAAAAAGATGTATCTTTGCCGCAGATTAATGGAGAGCGCAGGATGAAAAGAATTGTCGAGTGTGTGCCGAACTTCAGCGAAGGGCGCGATGCAGAGGTCATCGGGCGTATCGTTGAGGCTATCCGCACGGCGGAGGCGGACGGCGAGCGGGTGCAGGTGCTGCACGTGGATGCCGGCGAGGCGGCCAACCGTACGGTGGTGACCTTCATGGGCACGGCGGAGGCGGTCTGCGAGGCAGCCTTCCGGGGCGTGCAGACGGCAGGCGAGCTCATTGACATGCGGCAGCAACACGGCACCCATCCCCGCATAGGCGCTACGGACGTGCTGCCCCTTGTGCCGCTGAGCGGCATCACGCTGGAGGAGTGCGCCACGCTGGCACGGGGGCTTGCCGAACGCATCTACAGGGAACTGGGCATACCGTGCTACTGCTACGAGGCGGCTGCCTTCACGCCCGAGCGGCGTAACCTGGCGGAGTGCAGGGCAGGGGAGTACGAGTCGCTGTCCGCGAAGATGGAGGACCCGCTGCGGCGTCCTGACTTCGGCCCGCTGCACTACGACGAGCGCACCGCCCGCACAGGAGCCTCCGTCGTCGGGGCAAGGGATCTGCTGATTGCTGTGAACTTCAACCTGGCAGCGGATAAAGAGTGTCAGACTTCAGACTCCCAGACTTCAGATGAATGTATAGAGGAGATGATAGCCCTGGCTCAGGAGATTGCCTGCGACGTGCGCGAGAAGGGACGGAAGGTGGACGGCACGTGGGTGCGCGGCACGCTGAAGGGTTGCAAGGCCATCGGCTGGTACATAGAGGAATACGGCATCGCGCAGGTGTCGATGAACATCACGGACATCCACGCCACGCCGCTCCACAAGGCCTACGAGGAGGTGTGCCGTGCCGCTGCCGCCCGGGGCGCCCGGATAACAGGGACGGAAATCATCGGCCTGGTGCCGCGCAGTGTGCTGGTGGAGGCAGGGAGGTACTTTGCTGGGAAAATTGAGGATTTAGAAATTAGGAATGAGGAATTAGCATCTTCAATCTTCAATCTTCAATCTTCAATCTTTATTGAAACTGCCATCCGAAGCATGCACCTGGACGACTTGCGCCCGTTTAATGTGGAAGAAAAAACATTGCCGATATGAAGATACTGTGTGTGGGAATGAACTATGCCGAGCACAATAAAGAGCTCGAAAATACGTTAGTATTACCGGAGAGTCCCGTGATTTTCATGAAGCCGGACTCGGCAATCCTGAAGAACGGCAAGCCGCTGTTCCTGCCTGACTTCGCCGAACGGTTCGACTACGAGACGGAACTGGTGGTCCGCATCCACCGCATGGGCAAGTCCATCCCCGAACGGTTTGCACACCGCTACTACGACGCGGTGACCATCGGGATTGACGTGACAGCCCGCGACCTGCAGCGCCGGCTGAGGGACAAGGGTCTGCCGTGGGAGATGAGCAAGGCGTTCGACGGCTCGGCCATACTGGGCGAGTTCGTACCCGTGGAGGAAGCAGGCGACGTGCAGCAGCTGACGTTCCACGCGGAGATTGACGGGCGGACGGTGCAGACGGGCTTCACCAGCGACATGATTTTCAGCGTTGACAGGCTGATTGCCTACGTCAGTCAGTTCCACACGCTGAAGACGGGCGACCTCCTCTTCACCGGCACACCGGCTGGCGTGGGGCCGCTGCATGTGGGTGAGCATTTGGACGGATATCTGGGTGAAAGGAAAGTCCTTTCGTTCAACATAAAATGAATGGAATGAAGTACATCAATACATGGCTGATAATCCTGCTGCTGAGCGCGCTGGGCGTGCATGCACAGGGCGAAATGACCGTTGATTGGGAGGCTATGGAGCATGACAGCATCGTGCCGATGTTCAGCTACTGCCTTCCGCTGGGCAGCGACTATGCCGAGGCATACGACGTCCGCATCGAGTACCCCGAGCTGGAGCCCGTGCCCGACACGGCACCCTACTTTGGGGCGCTGCAACGGGCTGCGATCAGCGACTGGCCCGAGGTGAGCACTCATGTGGGCATCGCACGTCGGCAGGGACAACTCGACATCAGCTTCATCCCCGTCATCTTCCGCGACGGCAAGTATCAGCGGTTCAAGTCGTTTGATTTGAAGGTCAACGAGTCAACGAGTCAACGGGTCAACAAGTCAACGAGTCAACGGGTCAACAAGTCAACGAGTCAACGGGTCAACGAGTCAACAAGTCAACAAGTCAACGGGTCAACGGGTCGCAGGAGAGCTGCTTCTTTGGCTCATTCTGTTCTGTCAACAGGCCGCTGGGTGAAGGTGGACGTGGCAAAGGACGGTGTCTATCTGCTGACGCCCAAGAGCCTGGCTGCCATGGGCTTCAAAGAGCCCGACAAGGTGCGCGTGTTTGGCTACGGCGGACACCTGCTGCCCGAATACGACCTCGGCAATCTGCCTGACGACCTGCCACAAGTTGCTGTCTGCCGCACCGAGCAGGGCATCTCGTTCTGGGGCAACGGCACCGTCGGCTACACCCAAAAGACCGATGGTACCTTTGTTCACGTGCAGAACCACTATGCCACCACAGGCAGCTATTTCCTGACCGAGACGACTGACAGCACCACCTGGGACGACCTCACGGTGAAGACGACGGATGAGCTTGTCCCCAGCTACTGCCGCTCGGCAGGCACCCTCTGCGTGGTGGAGGAGAATGATGCCTATGCCTTCCACCCCTCGGGCCGCAAACTGTTTGACAGCTACGACTTTGCCAACGGTGCCACGCATAGCTGGAACATCGACCTCCCCAATATCCAAGAGGGTGTTGCGGCATTTGTCACCGTGTCGTTTGCTCACGATGCCTCCACCGCGACCTCCGTCACCGTGCAGGCCAACGACGTCGCGCTGGGCACGATAAACCTCTCTGCTAATAGCGCTTACTGCGACGGCAGCCTTACCGAGGCCACGTTCAAGACCACGGCACTGACGTCTGCCACCCGTTTCACGCTGACTCACGACCGCCCCTCCGGCGTCAGCGGACGGCTGGACTTCATCCGCGTCAGCTACCCCTCGACAGCGGGCTACTACACCACGGACGAGATTCGCAGCGGCACGGTCATCGCCAATCAGGACCTCCGCTCACTGCCACCCACGGACTACATCATCGTCGTGCCTTCCAGCGGCGCCCTGACAGCACAGGCTGAGCGCCTTGCAGAGGCTCACCGCAAACGTGACGGCCTCACGGTGGAAGTGGTATCTGCCGACCAGATTTACAACGAGTTCTCCTCCGGCACCCGCGATGCTACCGCCATTCGCCGTTTCCTGAAGATGCTCTACGACCGTGCAGCGGACGAAAGCGAGATGCCCCGCTACCTGCTGCTTTTCGGCGACGGAGCCTGGGACAACCGTATGCTCAGCGATAACTGGCGTGGTACCTCGCCCGACGACTACCTGCCCTGCTTCGAGTCGGTGGAGTCGTTCAGCGCCACACGTTCGTTCGTCATGGAGGACTATTTCGGCTTGCTCGACGACGGCGAGGGGCGCGATCTGCAGCGTGATAAACCGGATGTCGGCGTGGGGCGCTTCCCCGTGGTGACGGTGCAGCAAGCCCGCGAGGCTGTCGACAAAACCATTGCCTATATGGAGAACGTGGCTGCCGGTGCCTGGAAGAACACCATCCTCATGCTGGGTGACGACGGAGACAACAACCAGCACATGCGCGATGCCGAGTACGTGGTGCGGATGCTGGAAGGGCTCTATCCCAAATATATGTACAAGCGTATCTACTGGGACACCTTCCCCATGGAGGTCACGGCAACGGGTAACAGCTACCCCGCCGTCCACAAGCGTATTCTTGAGCTGCTTGACGAGGGTGCCCTGATGGTCAACTACAGCGGTCATGGCCGTGCCGACGTGCTATCCCATGAACTGGTGCTCGACCAGGGCGACATGGCAGCGCTCACCTCGCCCCGTCTGCCTTTGTGGGTGACAGCGTCGTGCGATATTACACCGTTTGACAACACCGCTTCGTCCTTCGGTGAACATGCGTTCCTTAATCCGAAGGGTGGCGCCATCGCTTTGTTTACGACGACACGCACCGTGTTCTCAAGCTACAACCGTCGCATCAACTATCTCTTCTCAAAGTATGTTTTTGCTCGCGATGCTTCGGGCCGTCCGCTGCGTTTGGGCGATGCCGTCCGCATAGCCAAGACGGAGGTGGTCTCCACCTCGGACGCCTCGCTGCAGGATATCAGCGAGAACAAACTCCACTATGTGCTGCTGGGCGACCCTGCCCTGCGTCTTGCCTGCTTCGACTACGAGGCGGTCATTGATAAGCTCAATGGCTCACCCTTCTCGACGGGCGGCAGCCTGACGCTCAGCGCCGGAGCTGTCGTCACCGCCGAGGGCCACATTGAGGATGGGGCAGGGAGGAGGGCCACCTCGTTCACGGGCACCGTCTTCCCCACTGTGCTCGACAACCGCGAGACAGTCTATGGCCGCAACAACAACGGCAGCGCCTCCGAGCCATTCAGCTATACCGAACGCTCCAGCGTGCTCTTCTCCGGCAGCGACTCTGTGCGAAACGGCACCTTCCGCTTCACCTTCCGTATTCCCATGGATATCAACTACTCCGGTGAGAGTGGTGAGCTCAATGTCTATGCCATTAACGACGCCAAGAATGCCGAGGCGCAGGGCTACACCGATGCTTTCCTGCTGGGCGGCACGCACGAGGGGCTTGTGAACGACTCTACGGGTCCCGCTTTGTCGCTTTACCTCAATACCCCGGCTTTTGTTTCCGGTGATAAGGTCAACGAGACGCCCCTCTTAGTGGCGACGCTAGAGGATACCGATGGCATCAATACCGTGGGCGGAGGCATCGGGCACGACATCGTGGCCGTCATCGACGGTTCGGCAGCACTCACATATAAGCTCAATAACTACTTCACAAGCGACTTCGGCGATTATACCCGAGGAACGCTGGCCTACAGCATCCCCACGCTGCCCGAGGGAAAACATTCGCTGATGCTCCGTGCTTGGGATATGATGAACAACTCTTCCACAGCCACATTGGACTTTGAGGTGGTGAAAGGGCTGACTCCTTCGCTGACGGATGTAACGGTAACGGACAATCCTGCCAGCACCAGCACGACGTTTGTCGTCACCCACGACCGCCCCGAGTCTATCGTGACCTTCCGTCTGGAAGTCTTTGATTTCTCCGGGCGCATCCTCTGGACATCCGAGGAGACGACGGCGACGTCATCGAACCTCTACACTTGCTCATGGGACCTCTGCAATGCCTCGGGGGTTCCGCTTTCCACAGGTGTCTATCTCTATCGGGTGACCGCCTCCTCGACTACCGGAAGCAGCACTTCGCAGAGCCGGAAACTTGTTATAAAGCATTAAAAATACAATAAAACCACGCTGGTTGTCGTTATATAGCCGTATGAAACGAAAAACTATATTTCTGTCCATAGTGTTCTGCTGCAGTGCCTTGGTCGCTACGGCGCAGACTAAGAACCTATTCAATCCCGTCTATACGGGTGTCACTTCGCTTACCATTGCCCCCGACAGCCGCGCGGGTTCCCTGGGCGACGTGGGTGTGGCTACGGAGGCCGACGTCAACTCGCAGTACTGGAATCCTGCCAAATACCCCTTCACCATCAGCCCTGCGGGAGTGTCGTTAGCCTACACGCCTTGGTTGCGCCAGTTGGTGAGCGACATCGACCTTGCCTATCTCTCGGGCTACTATCGCATCGGTGACTATCAGGCTGTCAGCGGCTCGCTCACCTACTTCTCGTTGGGTGACGTGCTGGACATTCAGAACAACTACACCATCCGTCCCTACGAAATGGCAGTTGACTTTGCCTACAGCCGTATGCTGTCCGAGACGTTCTCCGCCTCCGTCGGCCTGCGCTTCATCTTCAGCGATTTGCAGTATAACTACGACGATGAGGTCACCCCTGGCTCGGCGTTTGCTGCCGACATCTCCCTCTTCCACAGCGACTACATTTTCCTCGGTCAGCGTGAGTGTATGTTCAACTGGGGACTCAATGCCAGCAATATCGGTTCGAAAATCTCGTTCGACGGTGGCAACACCAACCAGTTCATCCCCACGAATCTCCGTCTCGGTGCAGCGTTGAAGGTACCCATTGATGAATATAACGCCTTTACCCTCACAGCCGATGCTAACAAACTGATGGTGCCCACCAAGCCCACCTACCGCCAGTTCCTTGACGAGGAGTTCGGCGAGGACTTCGAGGACAACAGCTACAGCTATGCTTCGGAGTATCAGAGCTGGCTCGATGCCAAGGGCTACAACGATATCTCGCCCATAGCCGGCATCTTCAAATCGTTCCACGATGCCCCCGGCGGCATGGAGGAGGAGTTGCGCGAAATCTATTGGGGTGCTGGTGTGGAGTACGGCTACAACGACCAGTTCTTCCTTCGTGCGGGCTATCATTACGAAAACGAGTACAAAGGCAACCGTAAGTATGTCACCGTAGGTGCGGGCTTTAAGATGAGCGTTTTCTCGCTCGATGCCGCTTACCTCGTCTCTACGTCGCAGAGCAATCCCCTTGACCAAACCCTCCGCTTCACGCTCTCCTTCGACATGGACGGTCTGCGTGAGATGGTGGGAAGAAGATAACAGCTATGTTTCGCGTAGGATTCGGATTTGACGTACACCGATTGGTGGTGGGGCGTGAGTTGTGGCTTGGAGGCGTCCGCATCGACTATGCGCTTGGCTTGTTGGGCCACAGCGATGCCGATGTGCTCATTCATGCTATCTGCGATGCCCTGCTGGGTGCAGCCGGGTTGCGCGATATCGGCTATCACTTCCCCGATACGTCAGGCGAGTACAAAGATATCCGTAGCACCATTCTGCTTAGTCGCACCGTCGCCCTGCTCCGTGAGAAGGGCTATCGCGTGGGCAACATCGATGCCACCATCTGCGCGGAGCAACCTAAGCTCAATCCCCATATTCCTGCTATGCAGCGGGTGTTGGCAGACGTGATGGGCATCCCTGAGGGTAATGTCTCCATCAAGGCTACCACTACCGAGCAGCTTGGATTCACAGGTCGTCGCGAGGGAATTTCTGCCTATGCCGTCTGCTTGATTGATAATGACAAATAAAGAATGAATAATAAATTGTTCTGCATACGGCGTGTCGCTTGCAAGACCATCTATTTTTCATTCTTCATTCTTCAATTTTCGTTATTTCTATCCTGTACCTCGCTGCGTTATGCGGGGGTGGATAGAATAGCGCGGTATGATATGGTTTCAGCCGATGTGCCGCAGGAACTAGACGGTTATCGCATTGCCTTTGCAACGGATTTTCATCTGGCATCGAAGTTCAAGGAACACCAACTGCAGGGAACAGTGAAGGCATTGCATGCCCTTCACCCCGATGTCATTTTGTTGGGAGGTGATTATCAGGAGGGCTGTGAATATGTCGAGCCGCTTTTCTCTGCGCTTGGCAACCTTACACCTCCTGATGGTATCTATGCTGTATTGGGTAACAACGATTTCGAGCGTTGCACTGATGAGATTGCCCTCTCCATGCGCCGTAACGGCATTCGATTGTTGGACTACACTGCCGATACCTTGCACACAGGGCTGATTCTTGTAGGCGTGCCCTACAGCACCCATCCTCCGCTGGTGCAGCCACTAGTGGAGCGTCAGCATTCTGAGGACTATGTTATCTTCCTCACCCATAGCCCCGACATTGTGGAGTCTGCTTCTCTCAGCCCCCAGCACATAGACCTTGCCTTAGCAGGGCATACCCACGGCGGACAGATAACGTTTTTTTACGTCATTGCCCCTGAAACGGGCAGCCGCTACGGACGTCGTTTCCTTTATGGACGTCGGCGCACTTCACACGGCGTTCCCATTATCATCTCGCGAGGCCTCGGAACGTCGCGCATTCCCTTCCGCTTCTGTGCCCCTACTGACATCACCGTCGTGACGCTCAGGACATTGGTGCAGAAAGGGAAAAGCCCGAAGTGAGCCTTTCAACCCCGACCTTTCGTCAGAGTTGAAGGCGGTCTTTATCACCAGTACATGATTTCGTCTTCGGGAACCAAAGCCCTCAAGGCGAGGGTTTTTCCGTTTGTCAGTTCGCCCACAAAGGTGTGGTGGAAGCCTTGTTTGTCGTGATTTGTCACGAACGATCCCGACTTGAAGCACGAGCCGCTCAGCTCCTTGTCCTCGATGAAGCCTTGGCCGCCTTCGAGGCCGAATATGTTTTGCATGTTCAAATAGTCTTCACCTTTCTCGAAATAGACGGAGAACTGGTATTCGTCGATGTCCTTTGTGGGGTTGGCAAGGTCGATGGTCTTGCCGACGAGAGGCAGGCCGAGGTCGTACCGACCATGCCATGTGGCGTTCTTATCGACGGGCGTGACATCGAAATAGTAGGCACCTGGGTCGCCTTCCCAGCCTTTTCCGGCAGGGCGAATGCCCAAAGTGCAGGTGACGTCCACGACCTTTCCGTCCATAAGCATCTGGTTCTCCTTCAACCCCTCCAAAAAATCCTGGACAGGGTCATCCTTTTTGCAAGAGCTGAAAGCAAATGCTGTTATCAGGCATACGATGGTTAACAGAGTTTTTTTGTAAGTCATGATATTGTTAGTTTTTTTGTTATGCAGCACTATACACTTTCCCTACTTGTCTAATGCTGCAGGAAACAAGCAGGCTTTTCTCAATTGCAGGTCAAGGATACGACTTCCCTGCCACCTGTGCAAGAAATGCGTCAGTTTTTGGTGTGAAAAAGAGAAAAAGCGGTGCGAATTGCCCGAAAACGCAGTGCGTTTACATCTGAACGCACTGCGTCTGTCTGCGAATGTACTGCGTCTTTATGCGAACGCAGTGCGTCACAATCTTAGAAAATCGTTTAAAATCGATGTAAAATAGTCGTCGGATTTTTTTTATTAAAAAAAAAGTTTTACCTTTGAAGCCTAAAACAAATCGTATAATTAACCAAGAGACTATGAAACGTGTTTCTATCCTCATTTTAACGGCGTTGTTGACACTCGTTGGCGCAAGCACTCTGCGTGCTGCCGATGAGGCGCGCCTGCTGCGCTTCCCTACCGTGGGCGGCGGAAAAATTGTGTTTACCTTTGCAGGCAACCTCTACTGCGTCAATGAAGCTGGTGGTACGGCTGTGAAACTGACGTCGCATGTGGGCTACGAGTGCTTCCCGAAAATCTCGCCTGATGGTCAGACGATAGCCTTCACAGGGCAGTACGACGGCAATACCGAGGTCTATACCATCCCCATCACGGGTGGAGAGCCGAAGCGCATTACCTACACCGCCCTCGTGGAACGCGACAACGTGGGCGAGCGCATGGGACCGAACAACATCGTCATGGGTTGGACACCCGATGGAAAGAGCATTATCTTCCGCAATAAGCAGTGGTGCTTCAGTGGCCTGCGCGCCCAGCTCAGCACAGTCTCTGCCGAAGGCGGTCTGCCGGAGGAAATCCCCACTAGCGAGGGTGGCTTCTGTTCCTTCTCGCCCGACGGTAAGCAGCTGGCCATGAATCGCATGTTCCGTGAATTCCGTACGTGGAAGTACTATCGTGGCGGACAGGCTGACGATATCTGGATTCACACTATAGGCACCACGAAGGTAGAGCGTATTCCAGGTTGCGACGATGTGGCGCAGGACATCTTCCCCATGTGGGTGGGTACGGAGATATACTATCTCTCTGACCGCGACCGTACGATGAACCTCTTTGCCTACGACACCAAGACGCGTCAGACACGCAAAGTGACGGACTTTACGGAGTACGACTGCAAGTTCCCCGCAGCCTCACAGCAGAGCATCGTCTTTGAGAACGGAGGCTATATCTGGAAGTATGACGTGAAGAGCAAGTCCCTGAACAAAGTGACGGTCTTCCTTGCCGATGACGACCTTTACAGCCGCACGGAATTGAATCGCACCGTGCGTGTCAGCGAAGCTACTCTTTCGCCCGACGGTAAACGCGTTGTGGCTATAGGACGTGGTGACCTCTATCTGCTGCCTGCCGAAAAGGGTCCTGTGTTCCATATAGCAGCAACGCCCGAGTCGCACGAGCGTGGCGTCTGCTGGAGCCCCGATGGTAAGAACGTGGCTTGGCTCTCCGATGCCAGTGGTGAGTATCAAGTGTGGATGGCTCCTGCCGACGATCTGACGAACGCCCGTCAGCTTACGAATTTCACCAACGGTTATCCTGACCGCTTGCAGTGGAGCCCCGACAGCAAGAAACTCTATTTCAACACCGAGAAGCGCGATGTCTATGAACTGCCTATTGCTGGCGGTGCGGCAGAACGTATCCTTGCGAGCGAGACTTCCGGCATCCGTTCGTTTACCCTCTCGGCCGATGGTACGTGGGCGGCCTACACCTCCACACCTGTCAGCCGAGGCACCGATGCCCTCTACCTCTTCGATGTGGCAAAACGGAAGTCCTATCAGGTAACAGACCGTTGGTACCCTGCCTCGCAACCCTTGTTCTCGCAGGATGGAAAGTATCTGTTCTTCACCTCCTCACGTGACTTGCATGCTCAGTATTCTAGTGTCGAGTGGAACACCTCGTACAACGTGCAGGACTACCTGTTTGTCTTGCCTTTGGCTGCCGATACCGAGAGTCCTACTGCCCTGCATACGGACTTTGACGCGGCTCCTGCCAAGGAAGCACCCGAGGCTGGCAAACCTGCTGAAGCCGGCAAACCTGGTAAGTCTGGTAAGGCAGGTAAATCCGGTGACTCTTCTGAACCCAAGAAGCCCGCTCCTATGAAAGTTGACCTTGACGGCATCGGGCAGCGCATTTGTGCCCTGCCTGTGGATCCCGGACGTTTTCGCCTCATAGGGGCTGTGAATGGCAAGCTCTACTTCAGCACCAACGGCGTAAAGGAACTAGACCTGAAATCGATGAAGGTTTCTGACTCTCCCATGAAGATGCCGATGGACATCACGGCCGATTATAAGAAGGCCCTTGTGCGTGGCGATGCCGGCAAACTTTTCGTTTCCAATTTCGGCGCTCCTGCAGGCAGCACAGCTGTCCCCACGGACGATATGGATATGGATATCAACCATGAGGCCGAGTGGCAACAGATTTTCGACGAGAGCTGGCGCATCACCCGTGACGGCTTCTATGTGGAGAATATGCATGGCGTTGATTGGGATCATATCCGCGAGAAGTATGGCCAGATAGTGCCCTACGCCAAGCACCGTGATGACCTCACCTATCTCATCGGTGAGATGATAGGAGAACTCAACATTGGCCATGCCTACATCACCAGCGGAGAGAAACCCGCTGTTCCCCGTGTCGCTACCGGCTTGTTGGGGGCTAAGTTCGGCAAGGACAAAAAGACGGGCGCCTTCCGTATAGAGAAGATTTTCCAAGGTGCCAACTGGGACAAGAAACTCCGTTCGCCCCTTACTGAGCCAGGTGTGAATGTCAAGGAGGGCGATTACATCACGAAAGTAAATGGTGTTGCTGCCGAAAAACTCACCTCGCCCCTTCAGCCCCTTGTCGGCAAGGTGGGTAAGACTGTTGCCCTTGAGGTGGCATCGAACGCCTCCGGCAAGGATGCCCGCACGGTGTATGTGAAACCTATCAGCAGCGAATCCGACTTGGCCTACTACGAGTGGGTGCAGCGTAACATTGCTATCGTCGATAAACTCTCTGGTGGCGAAATTGGTTATATCCACATCCCCGACATGGGCATGGAAGGACTGGACATGTTCACCAAGATGTTCTACACGCAGCTGGACAAACGCGCCCTCATCATTGACGACCGTATGAACGGTGGCGGTAACGTCTCGCCCATTATCCTCGAGCGTTTGCAGCGCGAAGTCTATCGCATCAGCATGTATCGCAACGGCGACAACGAGCCCGTGCCCAACGAGGCCTTCTACGGTCCAAAGGTCTGCCTTATCGACAAGTACTCCTCGTCCGACGGTGACCTCTTCCCCTACAGCTTCCGTAAGCTGGGGCAGGGGAAGCTCATCGGCAAACGTTCGTGGGGCGGCATCGTTGGCATCAGCGGCTCCAAGCCCTTCGTGGATGGACAGGACATGCGCACCCCCTTCTTCACTTCCTACAGCACCGAAGGCGAATGGATTGTGGAAGGACATGGCGTTGATCCCGACATCGACATCGACATCAATCCCTTCGAGGACTATAAGGGCAAGGACGCCCAGCTGGAGAAGGCTGTCGAAGTGTTGAAAGAAGAACTCAAGGGCTGGAAACCCCTCCCCGACACCCCCGCTGCTCCCGACAAGAGCAAGTAAATCCAGAAAAAGATAATAACGACTCTCCAGAAAACAACCATGAGAAAGCCTTTTGTTCCCCTCGTTCTGCTGCTTGTCGCCGTTGTGGTTACGAGCTGCACTACCACGCGCTGGGTGAACACGGGCGGCTACTGGCTGGAGAGCGTCAACACTCCCGACCACATTGCCAACCCCTTCCTCACCGAAAAGGGCGTCTATGTCGATGACAGCCTTACCGTCAAGCTGGAGATGTGGGACGACGGCTTCGACGTCCACATCAAGAACCTCGGCAAGGAGCCGCTGCTCATCCGCTGGGACGAATGTCGCTACACCGACGAGATGGGCACGACGCACAAGGTGATGCACATGAAGAATCGCCATCTGTTGACCGGTGCGATCGTGAAGGGAGGAGCCGTTTGCGATGACTTCCTTGCCCCCGACGCGCAGGATTACAGCAGATACGATGAACTGACTCCCCTTTGGCGCATCCATTCCTATAAGAGCAAAGCGGAGGCAGAGGCAGCACGTCCCGACAGTTCGTCTGTCAGCGTTACCTTGGCTCTCCAAAAAGGCGGCGTAACGGATGACTATATTTTCACCTTTGCCGGTGATGATTATCAGACGTCCAAAGTGGAGTATTTCGATGAGAAAAAGGCGCTTTTTACTTGGGACCTTACCCTTATGCTGATGTTTGCCCTTTTTGCGTTTACGGCGATAGTTATTTAATTAATCATAAATAGGAAAACAATGACATTTGGTGAATCTATTAAGACCTGTTTCCGCAAGTATGCGGTGTTTAAAGGACGTGCCATGCGCTCCGAGTATTGGTGGTTTGTGCTACTTCTGTTGCTTATTGAGATTGGGTTTTCGTTCGTGGCGGGCCTGCTGATGATTCCGCTTCTCATCAAGGGGCAGTTCAATGCCGAGAGCATTACCAGCATCCAGCTACCGCTTTCCATTGTGATGATAGTCATTGAACTGGTATTCCTGCTGCCTTCGCTGGCCGTGTTGACACGCCGTCTGCACGACAGAAACAAAAGCGGTTGGTGGATAGTGGTCTACTATCTCCTGACCGCGCTGTGCATGGTGCCGATGTTTCTTCTTTTCACCATGGCCGACCATTCGGAACAATTCAACGATAAGATAACCTTTGCCTTGACCTTTGTCATGTCCATTATGGCGATTCTGCTGTTGGCGTTAGCTATCACCTTTCTCGTATGGTGCTGCCAGCGTGGCACCATTGGTCCCAACAAGTACGGCCCTGACCCGCTGGAGAAAACCTACGTCGACGTTATTCCAGACAATTAATTCCCTCGTATCATGAAAAAAATACTAATTCCTTTATCAGCCTGTCTGCTTCTCCTCGCTTCCTGTGCCCGACCCGCGAAGGAGCAGGACAAGAACCTTGCTCCCACCATGGGCTGGAGCTCGTGGAATACCTATGGCATCAACATCAACGAACAGCTCATCCGCGAGCAAGCCGATGCCATGGCCAACAGCGGACTCAAGGACGCCGGCTACCAGTACATCAACATCGATGATGGCTACTTCGGAGGCCGCGACAGCGTGGACGGCCATCTGCTGCTTCATCCCGAGAAGTTCCCTAACGGCCTGCGTCCCTTGGTGGACTATATCCATGGCCTTGGCCTCAAAGCCGGCATCTACACCGATGCCGGCGACAACACTTGTGCCTCTGGCCAGGGTGCCGAGTGGGGCGACAAATGGGGCGTCGGCTCCGGCATCTGGGAACACGACCAGCAGGACATGGACTACTGGTTTGTGGATTGCGGCTTCGACTTCATCAAAATCGACTACTGCGGCGGTTCACGTTTGCAGGGGCTGGGTTATATCCAGAATGAGCGCCAGCGCTATACCGAGATCAGCGAGGCCATGAACCAGGCAGCACAAAAGGCCGGGCGTGACGACCTTCGCCTGAATATCTGCCGCTGGGCTTTCCCCGGCACCTGGGCTAAGGATGTCAGCGGCTCGTGGCGAACCACGGGCGACATTTGGTGTAACTGGGGCTCCGTACGTGGTATCATTGCCGAAAACCTCTACCTAAGTGCCTATGCCTCCCCCGGACATTACAACGACATGGACATGCTGGAAGTGGGACGCGGGCTCTCCGTGGAGGAGGATAAGACGCACTTCGGCCTTTGGTGCATCATGAACTCGCCTCTGCTCATCGGCTGCGACATGCGTAATATCGCTCCCGAGGCTATGGAACTGATGTGCAACAAGGAACTCATTGCCCTTAACCAGGACCCCGTTTGCCAGCAAGCCTACGTGGTGAAGAAGGACAACGGCTGTTGGCTCTTGGTGAAGGATGTGGAGAAAGCCTACGGACACAAGCGTGCCGTAGCCATCTACAACCCCACTGATGCCGATAAACAGTTCGAACTCACCTTTAGCGATGTGGATTTGGCAGGAAACATCAAGGTGCGCGACCTTTTTGAGCATGCCAATCTGGCAGAGTGCCGCGGCAGTATGACGGTTGACGTTCCCCAGCACGGCACACGCATCTATCTGCTTGAGGCTGCCGAGCGCACCGAGCGTACCCAATACGAGGCTGAGACGGCCTACTTCCCCACCTATCAGGAGCTTGTCAACAATCAGGTGGCCAAGAGCGGCATCTATCGCCACAACGATGCATGGAGCGGTGGCATTGCAGCCTGCTACGTGGGTGCCAGCCCCGAGAACAGCCTCCAGTTCCGCGATGTTTATAGTTTCCATGGTGGTAAGTACGACCTTGTCGTCCGCTACATCTCCAATGAAAACCGCTCCATGACCATCAGTGTCAACGATGAGGAGGTCGATACGCCCACGGTGAATTCTGGCAGCTGGACCACATCGGCTAGCATCACCCTCCCCATCACCTTGCAGAAGGGAAACAACGTAATCTCTTTCTCCAACGCCTCGGCTTATGCTCCCGATATTGACTGCATAACGCTTGTCAAGAAGCGATGAATTAAGTCTGCAAACCTTTTTATCCCAATAAAAAACCTTTTTATCCATTGAAATTATGAAAGAAAAAATCGGTAAACGTCCCTTCGCTGTGGACGACCAGCTCCAGCGCGAGCAGTTCAATACGCTCCTTCGCTACAACATGCAGCGTATTGAAAGTGAAGAATTAGCTAACGGTCACGATGATGAAGCCTTTGCTTCGGTGGCAAGCTCCTTCATCCGCATCATGCGCAAAAGCCTTAATATTAATCAGGCTAAGCTGTCAAAGAGCATCGGTGCTGCTCCCAACTACATTTCGCGCGTAGAGAGTGGAGCCGTGCAACCCTCCGTCGGGCGCTTCCTTGCCATCCTCTACCAGATGGGCTTCGACTTTGTGCCCGAACTGCGGAAGGATACCGTTGTTGACATCACGATGGAACGCAACGGCTACTCCTTCACCATCACTTCGCCCGAGGAATAAACTTCCTCGCCGATATACGATTTTTGTCTTTTTCACGTTATTAGAAGAGGACAAAATATCGTATGCCTTGTGGAATGGATCAATAGGACAAAGACCGTAAAGATAACACTGATTGTCGTGGCCGTGCTGATTGGCGTGGCGTCATTGGTGTTTTCCAACTATTTGGTTCGTGAACTTTCCAAGGAGGAGGAACGCCGCATGGAGGTGTGGACAGAAGCCATGCGCACCTTCAACAATGCCGATGAAGATACCGACCTCAACCTTGTGCTCACCGTCATCAAGGGCAACAATACCATCCCCGTCATTGTGCTGGACGACAAGGGCGCCATCGAGAGCTACGTCAACGTGTCCATACATGGTGCTGACACGCTGGGTTGCCTCATGCGCCGTGCTGCTCGTATGCGCGACGCCGACCATATCATCCGCATGGATATGCCCGAGGCCAACACGTGGTACGATGTCTGCTACGACGATTCCACGTTGCTGAAGCTGCTGGGCGCCTATCCGTATATCCAGTTCAGCGTTTTTGTGGTGTTCGTGCTGGTTGCCCTGTTTGCCCTGCTGAGCATGAAGCGTGGCGAGCAGGATAGGGTATGGGTTGGCCTTTCGAAGGAGACAGCTCATCAGCTGGGTACACCCATTTCGAGCCTCATGGCGTGGACAGAAATCCTCGGACAAAACTACCCTGACGATACACTCATACCCGAAATGGGTAAAGATGTCCACCGATTGGAGCGGATAGCCGAGCGATTCTCCAAGATTGGTTCGGCGCCTGAGCTTACGCCTGAGGACGTGAATGCCTCGCTTCGTCGTGTGGCGGAGTATATTGGGCATCGCACCTCCGACCGCGTCTCCATCATCTGCCACTACACCGACCATCCGATTGAAGTGCCCATGAACAGCCCCCTCTTCGAGTGGGTGGTGGAGAACTTGTTTAAGAACGCCGTTGACGCTATGGACGGCGCGGGCAGCATTACTGCCGACATCCTGCCAGCAGGCGACAAAATCTGTATCGACATCACCGACACCGGCAAGGGCATACCCAAGAGCCATTGGAAGAATGTCTTCTCTCCTGGCTTCACCACCAAGAAGCGTGGTTGGGGACTTGGCCTGTCGCTGGCCAAACGCATCATTGAGGAATACCATAACGGGCGCATCTATGTCCGTCGTTCCGAGCCAGGTGCCGGCACCACCTTCCGCATCGAGCTGAAGAAATAGCTTTTCTGAGGGTTATTTTCAGAAAAACGGAAATATATTTGTTTTTTCGTTTGGTTTGTTGTAATTTTGCAGCCGATTTTAGCGTCTTGTGCAAAATAGTATGGGCAAATTTGATAAATTCAAGGTCGAATTGAGAGGAATGACTGCATCCACAGCCACTCTTGAGATGGATATTGATAATAACTTCTTTGCCCTGATTGACGCTCCCGAGGTGCAGAAAGGCAAGGCTCAAGTGAAGGTCATCGTCACCAAAAAGACGGGCACCTTCCTGCTTGACTTCGACATCAACGGATACGTCATCGTCAATTGCGACCGTTGTCTTGACGAGATGGAGCAGCCCATCGCCACCACCGGCTCACTCTCCGTGAAGCTGGGTGACGATTTCGGCGAGGATGGCGACACGGTGATTGTCCCTGAACGGGACGGATACATCAACGTGGCGTGGTACATTTACGAGTTCGTAGCCTTGGCCATCCCCTTGAAGCACGTCCATGCTCCAGGCAAATGTAATCGCGAGATGATGGACAAACTGCGCAAGCACACGCCCCGCGAGGACGATGATGAATCGGCCGACGAGAACGGTACGGTTGAAATCGACCCTCGCTGGGACGCTTTGAAGGACATAATGGATAACTAAAAATAAATGTAAAATGGCACATCCAAAAAGAAGACAATCAAAGACGAGAACTGCCAAGCGTCGTACCCACGACGTGGCTGTTGCTCCCACGCTCGCCATCTGCCCCAACTGCGGCGAATGGCATGTGTTCCACACCGTTTGCGGCGCTTGCGGCTACTACCGTGGCAAGCTGGCAATCGAGAAAGAAGCAGCCGTATAACCTACGCTGCGCTTTTGTAAATTAGGAATTAGGAATTAGAAATTAGGAATGGGCTGCGCATGGCATCCCGTCCAAAGGAGAATAGAATTCCTAATTCCTAATTTTTAATTCCTAATTTAATGTAAGCTACAATGCACAAGGCAGGATTTGTAAATATCGTCGGAAACCCTAACGTGGGGAAGTCGTCGCTCATGAACCAACTGGTGGGCGAGCGCATCTCCATTGCCACCTTCAAGGCGCAGACCACGCGCCACCGCATCATGGGCATCGTCAATACAGACGAGATGCAGATAGTCTTCAGCGACACCCCAGGCGTGCTGAAGCCTAACTACAAGCTGCAGGAGTCCATGCTGCAATTCTCTGAATCGGCCCTGCAGGATGCCGACGTGCTGCTCTACATGACGGACGTCATTGAGAAACCCGACAAGAACATCGACTTTCTCAGCAAGGTGCAGAAGATGCGCTGCCCTGTGCTACTCCTTATTAATAAAATAGACCTCAGCAACCAGAAGGACCTTGAGGCGCTGGTGCAGCAGTGGCACGAGCTGCTGCCCAACGCAGAGATTATCCCCCTTTCGGTGACGAATCGTTTCAACGTCGATGCCGTGCTGCGGCGCATCAAGGAGCTGCTGCCCGATAGCCCGCCCTACTTTGGCAAGGACCAGCTCACCGACAAGCCCGCGCGTTTCTTCGTCACGGAGATTATCCGCGAGAAAATCCTGCTCTATTACGACAAGGAGATACCCTATTCCGTGGAAGTCAGCGTGGAACAGTTCAAGGAAACCCCCAAGAACATCCACATCAACGCCGTCATCTACGTGGAGCGTGAGTCGCAGAAGGGCATCATCATCGGCGCGCAGGGCAAGGCATTGAAGAAGGTCTCCACCGAAGCCCGCAAGTCGTTGGAGCAATTCTTTGGCAAGAGCATCTACCTCGAAGTCTTCGTCAAGGTGGACAAGGACTGGCGCAATTCCACGAAAGAACTCAAGACCTTCGGTTACGATTTGAGTGATTAGTAGTGTTCTACAAACGAAGTTTCTGAATTATGGGAAACGTATTAGCGATAGTTGGGCGGCCCAACGTGGGCAAATCGACCCTTTTTAACAGGCTGACGGAAACACGTCATGCCATTGTGGCCGAGGAAGCGGGCACCACCCGCGACCGCCAGTACGGCAAGTGCGAATGGTGCGGACGCGAGTTTTCCGTCGTCGATACCGGCGGCTGGGTGGTTAACTCCGACGACATCTTCGAGGAGGAAATCCGCAAGCAGGTGCTCATCGCTGTCGAGGAAGCCGACGTGGTGCTCTTCCTGGTGGATGTCAAGAACGGCATCACCGACCTCGACGAGCAGGTGGCTAACATCCTGCGTCGCAGCAAGACCCCCGTCATCCTCGCAGCCAACAAGACCGACAGCACCGAGCAGCAGTACGACGCTGCCGAGTTCTATGCCCTCGGCTTGGGCGACCCCTTCTGCATCTCCGCTGCCAACGGCTACGGCACGGGCGATCTGCTCGACCTCATCGTCAGCAAGTTCCCCGAGAAGCCTAACGCCGACATTGAGGACGACATCCCCCGCTTTGCCGTCGTCGGCCGTCCCAACGTCGGCAAGAGCTCCATCGTCAACGCCTTCATCGGCGAGGAGCGCCACATCGTCACCGACATTGCCGGCACCACGCGCGACAGCATCTACACCCGCTACGACAAGTTCGGCTTCGACTTCTACCTTGTCGATACCGCCGGCATCCGCAAGAAAAACAAGGTCAGCGAAGACCTTGAGTTCTACTCCGTCATGCGCTCCATCCGCGCCATCGAGAATGCCGACGTCTGCATCCTCCTCCTCGACGCCACGCGCGGCATCGAAGGGCAGGACCTCAACATCTTCTCCCTCATCAACAAAAACCAGAAGGGCCTTGTGGTCGTCGTCAACAAGTGGGACATCGCTGTCGACAAGAGCACGAAGGCCATGAAGTACATGGAGGACACCATCCGCCAGCGCTTCGCCCCCTTCACCGACTTCCCCGTCATCTTTGCCTCCGCCCTCACCAAGCAGCGCATCTTCCGTGTGCTGGAGAGCGCCAAGGAGGTCTATCAGCATCGCAGCCAGCGCATCCCCACGGCACGGCTCAACGAGGAGATGCTCTCCGTCATCGAGGCCACGCCGCCCCCCTCGAACAAGGGCAAATACATCAAGATAAAGTACTGCACCCAGCTACCCGACACGCGCATTCCCTCGTTCGTGTTCTTCGCCAACCTGCCGCAGTACGTCAAGGAGCCCTACCGCCGTTTCCTTGAGAACCAGATCCGCGCCCGCTGGGACTTCTCCGGCACCCCCATCAACATCTTCATCCGCCAGAAGTAGGTCGGTCTATTTTTTCAACGCACGCTCTGCAAGACGCATAGCGAGAATAGAAATGGGGATTGTCAGTAGCAAGACGACAATCAGCATAGGAACGTTGTCAATCACCGGCTTCATCAGTTCGTCATAGCCTGTTGGCATTTCCTCTATGGCAGCCGCAAGCGAGTTTTCCGTATCGGTCCACCAATGGATCGTATATGCGAAGAACGAGAAGGCAAAGGGCACGAAACTCCAGCGGACACTTTTCTTCGTGCCATATTTGAAGAGGAAACGGATAATTTCAGATAGTGCCGTCAAAACAATCATGCCGATGATAAAAGCCTGATCCGCTTCGCCTGCAATCAAAAAAAGGGCAAAGATGAACCCGTTAAGAGCTGTTGTTGCACCGAAACCACGGATGAGGGTCGTTGTGTAAAGGTAGATAAATGCGGAGACGATCGGCAGTACTGCACCGATGTAGGCATAGCACATAGGGTGAATCGCACCACTGGCGGCACCCAAAATAAACATAACCAAATAAGCGAAGGCCATAAGAATGACTTTTAATGCTGTTTTCATTGTGTTGAATATTATTTGTTATAAAAAGAATATTATCATAACTAAATGTTCCACTCAAGTGCGTTGCTCTGGAGGTCCTGCATCCGCTTGTAGAAGCCGCCAGAGGCGGTAAGTTCGGCGGGTGAGCCGCACTCTTCGACCTTGCCATCCTTGAGGATGACGATTTTGTCGGCACCGGCCACGGTACGCATCCTATGGGCGATGATGATGACAGTCTTGTCCTTGACCAAACGGGAAAGCGACTCTTGGATGAAGGTCTCGTTCTCCACGTCGAGCGAGGCGGTGGCTTCGTCGAGCAGGATGATAGGGGCGTCTTTCAGGAAGGCGCGGGCGATGGAGATACGCTGGCGTTCCCCTCCGGAAAGTTCGCTGCCGTTTTCGCCGATAAGGCTGTTCCAACCGTCGGGCAGCTGCTCGGCAAAGACATCCACGTGTGCCAGTCGCGCGGCGGCAATAACCTCCTCGTCGGTGGAATCCTTGCGGCCGATACGGATGTTCTCCAGCACGGTGTTGTTGAAGAGCGTGACATCTTGGAACACGATGGAATAGAGGCTCAACAGCGTCTCTGGGTCAATCTTGGAGATGTCCATCCCACCCACAGTGATGGTGCCCGAGGGGATGTCCCAGAAGCGGGAAGCCAGGCGGGACACAGTGGTTTTGCCAGAGCCGGAAGGGCCGATGAGTGCCGTCACCTCTCCCTGACGAGCCGTAAATGACACTCCGTTCAGCACCGTTTCCGATGTGTCGTAGGCGAAATGGACATCCTTGAATTCCACGTCATAGCCCTTGTTTGTGAGTGTTTCGGTTCCTCTTTGTTCTTCATGGTTCAAAATCTCGTCCATTCGTTCACACTGGACGCCCATCGAGACGGCTGCACCCAAATTGATCAGCGAGCCGGACATGGGGTCGTAGAGACGGGATGCCACCAGCAGGAACATAAAGAAGGTCAGCACGGAGAGACTGCCTTGGGAAAGGAGCCAGGTACCAGCGAGGGCAACCGTCGCGATTCCCAATTTCAGAACCATCTGTCCGCTGACGACAAAGTAGGCCACGCCAAGTTCAGCCTCGGAGGCCCTTTTTTCCACGAGGTCAATCCTTGGCCAAAGATCATTCAGGTATGTCTCTTCGGCCTCGTTCGCCCGAATGTCCTTAAAAGCCTCTAAGCCCTCCTGTATATGGTCGGCCAGATCCACCTTTGCCTGCACGTTGCGGCGGTTGTAGCGGTTCTGGAATTTGGCCGAGAATAAGACGATGGAGATGGCTATCGGAATCACCCAGACGGCGGCAATAGCCATCCGCCAGTCAAAGAAGAAGAGGCTGATGCCGATAATCGTGGTGGAAATCATGGAGCCAATAAGTTCCGGCACCCAGTGGGAAGTGCCCGTTTCAATGGTAGCGGCATCGGCCATGATGGTGCTGGTGAGGTCGGCGAGGTCTTTCTTGCCGAAGTAGGACAGCGGCAGACGGCGCAGCTTCTCGGCCAGCGATATCCTGCGGCGACCGCTTTCCAGATAGACGGTAGTGAACTGCTTGTTGTACTTAACGTACTCCATCGTGGCGATGGCCAGCAGACAGGCGACAATTTTCCAGACGTATCCCCAGACATTGAGCGATGCGCCTTCCATCAAGTCCTTCACCAGAAAGAACAATAGGCCAACGGGCAGCATAAGGGCGATGTCCATTGCCGCACAGGCGAAACAGGATTTCACCAGATCCTTTGCGCCTTGCTCGGAGGTGGCATATTTATGGCGTATGATGTTGATGATACTCATTTGATGTTCCATTTAACAGATTCTACATATTGTTGCCACATGGCAGCGTACTTACCGCCTTTTTCGAGAAGGGCCTTGTGCGTGCCGTTTTCCGAGATGCGGCCGTTCTCAATCACGTAGATGCAGTCGGCACCTGTCACGGAAGAGAGACGGTGCGCAATCATAATGAGCGTCTTACCCGCTGCAGCCATCTCGGAGAAGGCCTGCTGGACGCGGGTCTCGTTGTCGGGGTCGGCAAAGGCGGTGGCTTCATCCAAAATAACAATGGGCGTATTCTTGAGCATCACGCGGGCGATGGCCACACGCTGCTGCTCGCCGCCGGAGAGGTAGGTTCCCTTGGTTCCGATGACGGTGTCGATGCCCTGAGGCAGTTTTGCGAGGATATCGTTGCATTGGGCACGGTGTAAGGCGTCCAGAACCTCCTCACGCGTGGCTTCGGGCCAACCGAGACGGACATTCTCGAGGATAGTGGCCTTCAGCAGACGACTGTCCTGGAATACGAAGGAGATGCGGTTCATCAGTTCCTGCTTGCGGATATGGCGTATGTCCACGCCGCCGAGGGTGATGGCCCCCTCCGTGACATCGAAGAAACGGGCCATCAGGCTGGCCGTCGTGGTCTTCCCGCCTCCCGAAGGGCCTACAAGGGCTATCTTCTGTCCCGGCTTAACGGAAAGGGAAACGCCGTCAACTGCGAATCTCGATGCCTCAGGATAGCAGAAGCGGACGTCTTGCAGCGCCAATTCGTTATCATCAGGCAGCTTTTCCTCTGACGGGTCAGACAGCGGGTCAATCGCGAGTATCCGTCCGGTCTTGTCAAGCGCCTCGGCCACAATCATCTCGTTCTCACTGGCGAACATCAGGCGGTTGAGCGTGACGGCAATGGCGGGCGTGATGATAATATAATAGAGAAGGTTGAGAAGGAAATGGCCATCCACCCCGCCACCTTTTGCCACGAAAAGCGTCAAGCCTATGAGCACGGCGAAACTTGCGTTGACCAGCGTGGTGTAGAGCGTCATCGGCATACGCAGATCCAGCGTGTAGGCAATCACCCATTTCTGATATTGGTCAATGGAGGCCTTGAAGCGTTTGAAGGAGAAGACCGACTGGCCGAAGGTTTTCACCACCGGGATACCGCGTACATATTCCACCGCCTCGTTCGACATGGCATCCAGTGCCTTGTTGTATTCCCCCATCTTCCGCTTGAGGGTGGGACCGGTCATCAGGCTCACCATCACAATGAGCGCGAGTGCCACGGTGCCCAAGCACAACAGCCCCATCCTCCAGTCGAAGAGGAACATCAGCACGGCCAGTCCCAGCATGGTGGCGTACATGCCCGCCTTGTCGGGGAGCTGGTGAGCCAGGTAGGTCTCCGTTGATTGGGTGGATTCCTGCACCCATTTGCGGACTTTGCCGCTGCCCAGAGTGTCCAAGAATCCGATGGGAAGGCTCATGATATGCCTCATCAGGGTTTTACGCATATTGGCGGCGATGCGGAATGCCGCCAGGTGGGAGCACATCAGCCCGCCGAAATAGACGACGATGGAGGCGACAGCGAACGCTACAGCCATCCAGCCGTAATGGGCGATACGGCTGTTGTCACCGGCAATCACATCCCGAAGGATGGCCCAGATATACAGAAACGGAGCCAGCGCCAGAAGCTGGCTGATACCCACGATGACCATAGAAAGATAGGTCAGAACTTTTCTCTTCCCGGCGTATGCCAGGAGTTGTGGGAGTAGTTTTTCCTTTTTGTCCATTATATTCTTCCTTTCATTTTTTGTTTAAGGTTTTTCTTTATATTCTTTCTTGGGATTCTTGGGAAACCACCCTTTCTCAACCCGTTCACGCTGCTTGAACAATTCTAGGATGGACCAGAAGCACGAGAATGCCACAACGCCGAAAATGGTTGACGGAAACATTGCCCTAATTAGCAATGAACCTACAATACATCCTGCGCCTGCCAGCAGGAACGCCCACCAGCACCTTGTGCCAAAGTAATACTCTGCTTTGATGACGATAGGATGGAATACCCCGATGCAAAAGAAGGTGGAAAATCCAACCATGATACCTGTAAGATTCATTTTATTAATCGTTTGGGTGATTGGTTATGTCGCTCTTTTCACGTTGCAAAGTTACGGACGTCCGTTTGTCTACGCAATACCCATTAGTGGTGATTTTCAGCTATAGCCTTGAAACGAATCAAATACTACGACTTTTTTCTATGAGCAAACGATTTTCCCAGCCCAAGGGAATAAACTCATAGCCCAAGGGAATAATCAGCCAGCCCATTGGAATAAAATCATAGCCCAATGGAATGAAAGAACAGCCCAATGGGATGAGGGACAGATAAGATTGACAAGGATTGTGTTGTTTTCATGTTTTTTTAAGAGATGTTTTCGAAAAAAGTGCCAACACTTACCTGTTTCCTCGAAACGGTCTATAATACAAACCGTTAACTCAGGTAGGTGTTTAAGGAACACCTACCTAACACTTACCTGACACCTACCTATCTTCTCTCTGAATATCTGAAAAGGGTGGAAAAGAAATGAAAAATGGAGGGCGTTAAGTTTTCCCATGAAGGAAACGTGAAGCTTTTCTAGGTGTTTCTAACAAAAGCCGCCTGAACGGATGACAACATGTCAGGTAGGTGTTAGGTAGGTGTTTGGTAGGTGTTTGGTAGGTGTTTTACAAACACTTACCTGCACTTTCTCCCTTATTGTCAGTGGCTTACGGAGAGAAAGGTAGGTGTTGGGGTGAAATAATCTACTCTTTTACACGAAAAAGCTTCTTCTTCAGCCATTCGCGTACGGGAAGGTCATAGAGCCTGTAGGCGGCGTAGGCGATGAACACGGCAAGCACGAAGATGCTGACGGCGACAAGGATGTGGGTGCCGAGGGGCATGTCTTTGTGGCCTTCGGCCCATGCCTTCTGCATGTAGATGAGCGGGAAGTGGGTGATATAGAGCGGATAGGAGATCTCGCCGAGGAAACGGTTGATGGCCTCCGTGCGGCTGCCCTTTGTGCTGCTGCCTGCCCCCATGGCCACTATCAGCGGGAAGCCGACGAGGATGCAGAGGGCTTCGTAAAGGCCGTTTGTCCAGCGTGCCTCGCCCTGGGTGCCGAGGCCCATCCAAGGCATGCCAAGCAGGACAATCAACATCAGCGAGCACCACCAGAAGCCGCCCCTTACTTTTATGAGCTTGCCCACGCGCGAGAGGAGGAGTCCGCCGAAGAAGGGGTAGAGCAGGCGGGTGATTCCCACCAGAAGCTGGTCGGGCGTGGTGCTCCAGCCGCCCACGACGGTGTAGGAGGCCCAGTCGCGTGCCTTCAGCAGCCCGAAGAGGTCGATGTTAAGGCAGAGCATCAGCGTGAGCGCGGCAAATAGGGCGACGCAAACGCCCAGAGCCCGCTTGGACAGGCGGCGGAAGATGAGCGCGTAGAGGATATTGGCCAGGTATTCCCATTGCAACGACCACGCGGGGCCGTTGAGGGGGTTGGTCTCGGCCCAGCCGCGTATGTCCATCGTGTGGGGTAGGGGAAGCATGGTGAAGCACCAGAGCATCACCAGCACCACCACGTACCACGGGGTTTGGTCGACAAGCGAGAACTCGGCACAGCCGCTGAAGTAGAACAGCATGGCGCCGAAGAGGGTGCCGAGCAGCACCATCGGGTGCAGACGAATGAGGCGGCGCTTGAAGAAGTTCCACGTGGACATGCGGTTCCAGCGGTCGTCGTAGGCATAGCCGACGACAAAGCCCGACAGCACGAAGAAGAAATCGACGGCAAGGTAGCCGTGATTGATGGGCTGGCGGGAGCCTCCGCCGTAGTAGGTCTCGAACAGGTGATAGGCCACGACGAGCATGGCGCCCACGCCGCGAAGCCCGTCGAGAATCTCGTAGCGCGGCTTCGAGGCGAGATAGATGTTGTTGCGTTCTTTCATAGACTGGAAATCTGGCGGACAAAGGTACTATTTTTTTTAGAAAAGGAGGTGAAAAAAAGCGGACGTTTTGTGTTCCGTCTCATAGTTTTCGCTTATCTTTGCGGAAAATTCTAACCATTGTTTAACTAATTATAGTATCATTATCATGAAAAAGAGTCAAGTTAAGTTTTCTGTGGCACTTGTGGCAATGGCTTTTGCCGTGCTGGGTGCGCATGCCCTGGACAAAGAGGACGGGGTTTACTTGATTAAGGACGGCGCTGACCTCAACGCGTTTGCAAAGGTTGTGAACGGCGGCGAAAGGGATGCCAGCTGCCGCCTGTTGGCCGACATCGACTACACGGCGTTCAACGACCTCATCGGCGACGGCGTGGCCTACATCGGCACGTTCGATGCACAGGGACACAAGGTGTTCATCGACACGCACACCGACAGCAGCGTACCGGGCGGCCTGTTCGGCAAGGGCTCGGCCGGCGCCAAGATTCAGGACCTCTGGCTGGAGGGTACGCTGACGGCCAGCGGACGCCGAGCCAGCGGACTTATCCGCGAGGGCGACGGCGTGTTCATCAACAACTGCGTGATTAAGGTGGACATCGTCAGCACCTACAACGGCAGCCAGGGCGACCTGGCCAGCGGTGGCGTCATCGGCTGGTGCTCGGGCAACAACACGCTGAGGAACGTGGTCTATGAGGGCACCATCACCAACGAGATTTTTGACAACTGCCGCGTGGGCGGCCTGGTGGGCTGGGTGGACGACCCCGGTACGGTGGTGGACAACTGCCTTGCCATCATGGAGATTAACCTGCCGCTGAGCGGCGACTTCAAGTGCAACTCGCTTGTCCGTACGGACGACAACTGCACCACCGTCACGAACTCGTACTACGTGAACTTCTGGAACGCCGGCATCGAGGGCGCCAGCCAGGTGACGGCCGAGCAGGTGAAGAGCGGCGAGGTGTGCTACCTCCTCAACGGCGACCAGACGGCCCTCCGCTTCTGGCAGACCATCGGACAGGACGAATTCCCCGTGCCCATGGAGAAGGGACACGAGCAGGTGTACCTCAAGAACGGCAAGTACGTCAACAGCGACGCCGAGATGATTAGTACGGCTGCCGAGCTGAATGCTTTTGCCAAGCGCGTGAACGCCGGCGAGCGTGACCTCAGCGCCCGCCTGACGGCCGACATCGACTACACGGCCTACGACGACCTCATCGGCGACGGCGTGGCCTACATCGGCACCTTCGACGGCCTCGGCCACAAGGTGACCATCGACACGCACACCAGCAGCAGCGTGCCGGGCGGCCTGTTCGGCAAGGGCTCGGCAGGTGCGCGCATCCTGAACCTCTGGCTGGATGGTACGCTGACGGCCAGCGGACGCCGCGCCAGCGGTCTTATCCGTGAGGGCGACGGCGTCTATATCAGCAACTGCCTTGTGACGGTGGATATCGTCAGCACCTACGACGGCGGCCAGGGCGACCTTGCCGGCGGCGGCATCATCGGCTGGTGCTCGGGCAACAACACGCTGAAGAACGTCACCTATCAGGGTAAGATTACCAACGACCTGTGCACCGACGCCTGTGTGGGCGGTCTGGTGGGCTGGGTGGACGACCCGGGCACGGTGGTGGAGAACGGCCTTGCCATCATGGAGGTTTCCATCCCCGCTACGACGACGAAGAAGTGTAACGCCCTGGTGCGTGGCCATCTGGGCGAGTACACCATCTCCAACTCCTACTATGTGAATCCCCTTGACGCCCAGCCCGAGGGTACCGTACAGGTGACCGAGGAGCAGCTGGCCAGTGGTGAGGTGGCTTTCCGCCTCAACGGCAACCAGACGGCCATCGGCTTCTGGCAGACCATCGGTGAGGATCCGTATCCTGTCCCCGTGGAGCGCGACCACAAGGCCGTGTACGGCAAGGGCGACATCCATTGTAACGGCCAGCCTTACGACGGCGGCTCGTACTCCTTCTCCAATACGCCTCCCAACCAGATTGACAGCCACGAGTTTGTGGATGGCATCTGCATCCATTGCGGCGCAGAGAGCGAGACGGCCGACCTCACGCAGGATGCCGACGGCTACTACCTTATTGCCGACGCCAACCAGCTGGCCAAGGCTATCGCACAGGTGAACGAGGGTAACCTTGACATGAACTTCCGTCTGACCGACGACATCGACTTCACCGACGAGAAGTACGTCACCACCACCTTCAACGGCCTCGGCGGCACATTCGACGGTCAGAACCACTCCATCACGCTGGCAACCAACAAGGCGGGTGCCTCGCTGTTCGGCGGCTTGTCGGGCACGGTGAAGAACCTCATCGTCCGTGGCGAAATCATCACCTCGGGACAGTTTGCCGGTGGCCTTTCGGGCTTGAGCGGCAGCTGCGACATTGAGAATGTGGTGGTGGAGGCTGACATCGTCAGCACCTACGACGGCCACAACGGCGAGATTCATTGCGGCGGCTTCATCGGCCGCGTGGCGGGTGACGGCGTGGCCACGCTGGTAAACTGCGTCTTCTCGGGCAACATTATCCAGACTGATGGTGCCTGCATCGACCGCACGGGCGGCTTCGTCGGCGACTCGCGCGGTAGCTTCTCGTTGCGTAACTGCATCATGGCCGGCGACTTCCACATCACCAGCGGCGCAAACCTCAGCCTCTTTGCTAACGGCGGCACCAAGACCAACTGCTTCTACCTGAAGGAGATTGAGGGCGTCAACACCGATGCCGGCACGAAGGCTGGCGACGATATCCGCACGGGTAAACTCTGCTACCAGCTCAACGGCGGCGCCTACGACAACCCAGCGTGGCGTCAGACCATCGGCGAGGACGAGATTCCTTATCCTATCGCCACAGCCGATCACGGCATCGTCTATTACCTCCCCATCAGCGACCGCTACATGGACGTCCACGACGTGGAGTCGATGTATGAGTTTGTCACAATCCTCAGCGAGGAGGAGAACACGTGGATTTATGACGTGCAGGCCAGCGCCGACATCGTTACGAACTACGAGAGCTATGTGGAAGACGTGGCCAACTCGACGACGCTGGAGGGCTTCTATGCATCTTATAAGCGGATGCGTGAGTACCGCGTGCTGCTTGAGGAGAACGAGCGCGCTTACAAGGACTACGAGGCTCTGGCTCAAGAGGCGATTGCCTTCCTGGCCAGTGCTGACGAGAGCGAGGATGTGGCCCTGCTGAAGAGCTACCTCACCGACACGTTGGAGCCCGACGACACGTTTGCCCACGGCTCGTATCCCTACGTGATGGATGTTGCCGAGCTGGGTACGGCCGATATGCGTGCCGAGCGTGAGTTCCTCGCTGCCCTCTATCGTGTGGTTGTCGCTACGGCGGCAAAGGCAGGTACCGACGTTACCGTGCTGCTCACGAATGCCGACCTCGCCGACGGTTCCACCGGCTGGCAGGGTAAGGCGGGAAGTTACTTCGACAAGAACAGCGGCATCATGCCTGTGGCTGAGGCATTCCGCACCAACTGCGACATGTATCAGGAGCTCACTGGCCTGGCCAACGGCGTCTATGAACTCGACTTCAACGCCTTCTACCGTCCCTCGGGCCACGACGAAGGCTTCTTCTATGGCGCCCAGGTCTATGCCAACGACAACCTTGTGCCCGTCATGATTATTCAGGAAGACCCCATTGCCTTCGAGAAGGCCGTTGACATGGATAACTGCTACATTGCCAATGCAGGCAGCTATCCCTACGACGTCATCTTCAACGACTTCTTCTTCTATCCGAACAGCTACACCGGCGCATCGTATGCCTTCCACGGCGGACGTTATGTGAACCGCATCCTGGCTGTCGTCACCGACGGCACGCTCAAGGTGGGTATTCGCAACCTCGGCACGGGCTTCGACTACGACTGGCTGGTATTTGGTGGTGCGAAGCTCTTCTATCGCGGCTCGCTTGAGGAGGCCTCGGATGCCATGAATGATGTCCTCATTGGCCAGTGTGCCCGCGCCCTGACGGCCACGATGTATGGCACCAACGCCGGTGACGAGTACTATCTCTACCCGAACTACTCCGCCGAGCTGCGCAAGCATCTGGAAGATCTCCGGCAGAATACGATTGGAGTGAACAAACCTCTTGAACCCGCTGAGGCATACGCCTACATCGAGGACTTCTCGAAGACGTTTGCTGAGCTCTACGACTGCAAGCGTGCCTATATCCAGTTGATGCAGCAGATTTCCACGCTGACCGGTATGGCCGATAACTATCGCGAGGCGGGCATCCTCAACGATGACGACTACAACGCCTTCATGAAGACCATCAACACCGCTGCCATCGGCTATCAGAACGGTTCGTTCAGCGCACAGGAGGCACGTGACTTCAGCCTTGGCGCCATTAACACCACGGTGGGCGAGACCCTCATCACCGACGCCAAGCAGCTCAGCAGTAATGCCAGCGACAGCGCCGAGGGCCAGCACATCGAGTACCTCATTGATGGCAATCCCTCCACCTTCTGGCACACCGATTGGCACAACCAGGTCAGCGACCCGCTGCACTACGTGCAGGTGAAGCTGAATGCGAACTTCGCCGGCGACGTCACCCTCTACCTGCTACGCCGCAACAGCGCCAACGACCATCCCACGAAGATGAAGATTTCGGGTGGCATCAACGGCACCGACTTTGAGGATTTGGCTGAGGTGTTCTTGCCCTTCAATGGTGTTAGCACTCCCATCGCCAGCGAGGCGTTCACCATCGAGACTCCTGTGCGCTACCTCCGCATAGCAGCTACCGACACCGGCAATGCCGACAATCCTGAAGGCGGCACCTTCCGCACCTTCTGGCACACTGCCGAGCTGCAACTCTTCGGACAGTGGGCTACCGGCATCGCCCCGTCGCCCTCCAGCGAAACCGCTGCCGACGTTGTCATCTACAACGTGATGGGTCAGCGTCTCAACGCTCCTACGAAGGGCATCAACCTTATTGGTGGCAAGAAGGTATTGGTGAAGTAACCCCTTTTCCTATGCGGCGAAACGCCGCATAGGAAACTATAGCCCCGCCGCTATCCATCTGATAACGGCGGGGCTTTTCTCTGTACTCCCCATCGCAGCAGGAAAACTTTCATTGTAGCCGGTAATACATCTATTTCAGCCGGTAATGCCCCTATTCCAACCGGCAATACTCTTATTTCAGTCAGATTGTACTTCCGTGGCAGCAATAGTTTATTCCTTTGCAGTCAGATACGATTCTACCGCAGTCGGGAGTTATTGTACTAAAGCCGTTGGGACACGTGTCCCAACCCGTTAGGACACCTTACCTAACCCGTTAGGACACGTGTCCTAACGGCTTTGGACGATAAGAAACAAAGGGAATGGAAACACGAAAGCATAGTACAAGAAAAAAGGAACAGCCGTAGGACTGTTCCTTTTCTTCTGCGAAAGGTAGTAAGTAGGTCTTACTTTCCTTCCTCGAGCTGCTGCTTCAGGGCAGCCAGTGCATCGATGTCACCCAGCGTGGTGGCAGCGGCCTTGTTCTCGATAACGGGCTCTTCCTCGCGGGCTGCGCTTGCAGCAGCACGCTCAGCACGCTTGGCGGCAGCAGCGGCCTTCTTCTCGGCACGCTCGGCAGCACGCTCGGCATCCTCGAAGATGCGGCTGTGGCTGAGGATGATGCGCTTGGCATCCTTGTTGAACTCGATGACCTTGAACTGGAGCTTCTCGCCTAGCTGAGCCTGTGTTCCGTCTTCCTTGACGAGGTGCTTGGGAGTGGCAAAGCCCTCGATGCCCTCGGCGAGGCTGATGACGGCGCCCTTGTCGATAACCTCGGTGATGGTGCCTTCGTGGATGGAATCAACGGCGAAGCTGTCTTCGAGAGCCTCCCAGGGATTCTCCTCAAGCTGCTTGTGGCCGAGGCTGAGACGACGGTTGTCCTTGTCTATCTCCAGCACGACGACGTCGAGCTCTGCGCCAATCTGCGTGAACTCCGACGGGTGCTTGACCTTCTTCGTCCAGCTGAGGTCGCTAACGTGGATAAGACCATCGACGCCTTCCTCCACTTCGACGAAGATGCCGAAGTTGGTGAAGTTGCGGACGCGAGCGGTGTGCTTGCTGCCGACGGGGTAGCGCTCCTCGATGTTCGTCCAGGGGTCTTCCTTGAGTTGCTTGATGCCGAGAGACATCTTGCGCTCGTCGCGGTCGAGGGTGAGGATAACGGCTTCCACTTCGTCGCCCACAGACATGAAGTCCTGAGCGCTGCGCAGATGCTGGCTCCAGCTCATTTCGCTGACGTGGATGAGGCCTTCGACACCAGGGGCAATCTCAACGAATGCACCATAGTCGGCCATGACGACCACCTTGCCCTTCACCTTGTCGCCCACCTTGAGGTCGGGATCAAGAGCATCCCAAGGATGCGGGGTGAGCTGCTTCAGACCGAGGGCGATACGCTTCTTCTCGTCGTCGAAGTCAAGGATGACCACGTTGATCTTCTGATCAAGCTCGACGATTTCCTTCGGATCGCTGACGCGGCCCCAGCTGAGGTCGGTGATGTGGATGAGACCGTCGACACCGCCCAGGTCGATGAACACGCCGTAGGAGGTGATGTTCTTGACGGTACCTTCGAGAATCTGACCCTTCTCCAGATGGCTGATGATTTCCTTCTTCTGGGCCTCGAGTTCAGCCTCGATGAGGGCCTTGTGGGAAACGACGACGTTGCGGTAGTCCTGATTGATCTTGACGATCTTGAACTCCATGGTCTTGTCGACGAAGACGTCGTAGTCGCGGATGGGCTTGACGTCGATCTGCGAGCCGGGAAGGAAGGCCTCGATGCCGAACACGTCGACAATCATACCGCCCTTCGTGCGGCACTTGACGTAACCCTTGACAATCTCGTTGTTTTCGAGAGCCTGATTGACACGCTCCCATGATTTAGATGCACGTGCTTTCTTGTGTGAGAGGATGAGCTGACCCTTCTTGTCTTCCTGGTTTTCGATGTAAACTTCCACCTTGTCACCGACTTTGAGGTCAGGGTTGTAACGGAATTCACTCAGGGGAATGATGCCGTCGGATTTGTAACCGATGTTGACGATTACTTCGCGTTTGTTGATGGCGATGACGGTGCCTTCTACGACCTCGTTCTCGGCCACTTTGTTCAGCGTATTGTCATACGCCTTTTCCTGTTCTTCTTTGGCGGCTGCACCTTGTGTGTCGCCTTTTTCGTAGGCTTCCCAATCGAAATCCTCAACGGGAGCTACATTCTTAATCTCTTCTTCCATGTTGTTAATGATTTGTTTAATTAATTACGTTAGACATTATGTTGCCACATCTAATCTTCTGCTACGAAAGGCCGGAGAGCACAAAAGACTCCGGCCTTACGTTATTTCATTCAGTTTAGGATAAGGTTTGGTTTCAAAGCTTGGCGATATGAGCGCACAGCTTCGACTTCAGGTTAGAAGCCTTGTTCTTGTGGATGATGCGTTTCTTGGCCAGCTTGTCAAGCATCTTCTGTACGGAGGGGTACATAGCCTGAGCCTCAGCCTTGTCGGTAATAGAACGGAGCTTGCGGACGGCATTGCGCATGGTCTTGGCATAATAGCGGTTGCGCAGTCTGCGAGTCTCGGTCTGACGAATTCTCTTCAGTGACGATTTGTGATTTGCCATTTTTTCTTTTTATTCCTTATTATATTATACTTTGTAGCGCCACGGGGAATCGAACCCCGCTTTTAAGAATGAAAATCTTACGTCCTAACCGATAGACGATGGCGCCTTTTCTGCAAAAGCGGGTGCAAAGGTAAGGCTTTTTTTTCTATCCAACAAAAGTTTTTAAATATTTTTTCAGTTGTGGATATAAAGAGTGCTTACGGAGGATTGGGTGACGCGGTAGCGATAGAGGGGACGACCGTCGCCAGTGGTGACGAGTCCTCCGTTGTTGAGGTCGTAGATATTGCCACATTTTGGGCATTCAGCATTCCCCATGGCGTCGATGGTAAGGCGAGCAGAGGCCCTGTCGCAGGCGGGACAAGCCAGGTCGTAAGCATAGACGGACGATTTGCCGTCGCTGAAGTAGGGTTGCCCAACGATAAGCCCGCCAAGGCCGAGGGTGAACGAACGCATCTCCACTTCGGAGAGGGGAACTTCGGTGGTTTTCTTTAAGGCGGGATTATAGACGGTACAGGAGGTGCTGCCTGTCTTTTTGCGTATGGTGATGAATTGCCCCATGCTGTTGACCGCGTTATAGGGGACGTTGGTGATATCGCATGAGAAGGACACCTGGTACTGCGTGCAGAATTCGTTGTAGTCGTCGTTGCATGAGAGCAGCATGAGGCATGTAACGAAACAAAGTGCATAGAGGCTTCTTTTTCCTATCATCATAGTGGCTATTATAATTTCCCTGCAAAGATAGTCAATAAACTAGTTCCTTGCAAATAAGAGCATAAAAATGAAGAGCGCGCCCCACATAGGGCGCGCTCTTTAAAGATTGATTTGGAAAAGTATTCCAGTGGATTTACTTCACAAGGATCTTCTCAACCTTGATGGTGCCATCGCTCATCACGCTCTTAACGATGTTGATGCCCTGAGCGGGTTCAGCAACCTCAGTACCGTTAGCGTTGTAGATGGAGCGGCTGACAACCTCAGCAGCAACGTTGTTGATGCCAGTTGTGCCTTCCTCGCTATCCTCCAGAGCACCGGGCTCAAGTGAGTAGTAGGTCAGCGTGACGCCGCCGAGCATCAGCCAGCAGTCGCCCTTCCAGGTGGGCTGGACAACGGAGAGATCCAGTTTGCCATCTTCGCCGACGTAAGCATAGACCTCATTGAGGTACATGCCTCTATCGAAGCAGTCCTTAGCCTCCCACATCCAGTTCGGGTAGATGCCGTCACCAGTTTCATTGACGACAGCTTCAGCGCCGACGGGCTTGATGCGGACCTTGTTGCCATTGGCCTCAAAGTATGCGGTGGACATGACGTAGCCGTCGTTGTACCAGCCCATGTTGCCAATGCGCTGGCCATCGATACGGAAGAAGGCGTTGATGGTAGCTTTGTAGAGACCAGGAGTCAAGCCTTCGACGGTCTGGGAAAGAACGCCGCAACCCTGCCATGTCTCGGTACCGTTCTCATTAGTTGAGAAGTTGCCACCACCACGGCAGTAACCGGGCATACCAGCCTGAGCTGTAGTCCAAGTCCAGCCATCGATGCTGTTAGCGAGAGAAGCGCTCTGAACCTTGTCGGTCTTGTCGATAGCATAGAGCTTCTCGAAGTCATTGGCGCTGGTAACAAAGGATGCAATAGCCAAAACCTTCTCGATATCGTAGCGGTCGGCAATCATCTTCTCATATTCTTCAGCGGAGAGGAGCTGGAAGCGGGCAGCAGTAGCTTCGGTGCCGTGTACGCCAAGGCCGTAGAGAGGCTTCGTGTTCTCGTTCTCCTCAATAGCGAGGTAACCGGCAGCGGTGTTCCAGAAGATGTATTCGCCATTCACGTACTGGTAGACGAGGTCGCCATCAGCCGTCTGGTCAACGAAGGTACCACCATCCTGACCGTTGGTGAGGCTGATGTGGCAGTCTGTCCAATCCATAGCGCTCAGCCAAGTGAGGCCGGCCTCAGGAGTGGAAACAACGAACGGCAGACCGAAGTCGTCCAGGCAAGCCTGAGTACCCCAAGCAGCACCGCGGCTGAGGAACTTCTCGGTTTCCTTATTATATAAATAGTAGGTACCGTCGACAATCGGGAACACGGCGCGGAGCAGCTTCGTGCGAGCGTCGCGGAGCTCTTGCTTCGTGGAAGCAGGATTGTCAAGAACAGTCTTAGCCTCAGCAATAGCAGCCATAATCTCATCGTAGCCAGCCTCCTTCGTTACGTTGGAGATGCCGAACTCAGAGAAGGTGAAGAAGATGGTGCTGTTGTTGGTCTTCGTGATGTCGAAGCGGATGTATTCGTAAGCCTTGTCAGCGGAGATGAGTCCAGAGACGTAGCTGTCGTTGCCAGCAACGGTGGGCAGGTTGTCGTCAGCCTGCGTCAGCGTGCGGATAGCAGTCCAGTTCTCGCCGTCGTTGGAGCCCTTGATGACGATCTCGGTCGGACGGTTGTTGTTGTTGTTCATGCGACGGTTGTAGTTGATGGCGAAGTTGGTCAGACCCTTACCCTCTCCAAGGTTAGCCTGGAGGAAGTGGGTTTCAGAGACCTTACCATGCCAGTCGCTGTGGAAGAAGGTGTTGACATCGCCGTCAAGCATCCATTCGGGATGCTGGCCTTCTTGCTCGTCGGGAGCGTTGCTCCAGAGGTAGCCGGCAGCAGACTCGTCAGAGGTCTGGAGGGCAACCGGCTCATAGGTCAGATACTCCTTACCTTTGTTTTGAGCAACGGCAATAGCGTCCTCAAGAGCCTGCTTAGCGGTCTCATCAACAGCCTGCCAGTAAGCGAACTTGTTGGGAGCTTCGACAACGTCAACAACCGTGTTGTCGGCATTGGTAGCCAGATAACCCGTGAGGGTCTTGGAAGCATCGCTGTTGGAAACGGCGTCAACCCAGATGGTATAGACGAACTGATCCGGATCCTGCGTCTCAACACGCTCGAACTTCAGCGTTGTGGTAGCCTGGGTGGTGATATCTACATAGAAGCCGCTGCCAGCATCCCAACCGAAGACATTCGTCGGATACTTGTTGGTGACGATCTTGTAGAGACCTTCTTCGTTCTCGGTGAGCGTGAAACGGAGGCCAGCCTCGGCGCGAGTAGCCTGCGTGCCCCAAGCGTTACCTTGATTCAGGAAGTTAGCAGTTGCAGGGTTGTAGAATGCCCAATAGCCGCCATCACCAACTTCATCGCCTGCGAAGGGAGAGTCAATTCTCAGCGTCAGGATGTCCTTAACCTGCTGCTCCAGCGTCTCGATAGCCTCTTCGATGTCTTCGTCAGATGCCTTCGGATCGTTGAGGACTTCAAGAGCATCGTCAACAGCATCCAGAATAGCTTCCTTCATGTCCTCAGGAATGGGTGAGCAGAGTGCAAACTCAGAGAAGGTGAAGAACAGTGACTGGCTGGAATTACTGCGTGCTTCGTTGTTGGTGTGGGTCACCGTAAAGCGGAGGTAACGATAAGCCTGATCGGCAGAGATGAGGTCGGACGTGTAGCTGTCGTCGCCTTCCTCTGTGGGCAGAGCATTTTCTTCCTTGGTCAGGGTCTTGAAGTCGTTCCAGTTCTCCTTGTCGTTAGAACCAGCGATGATGATTTCCGTCGGACGGTTGTTGTTGTTGTTCATACGACGGGTGTAGCTGAGGACGAAGTCCTTGATTGTCTCACCTGCGCCGAGGTCAACAGCCAGATAGTGGGGATCCTCACTGGCTACGCTCCAAGCGGTGTGGAACATGGTGTTGACGTTGCCGTCAAGCAAGTTAGCGATGGGGCCTTCGCTGGGCTCCTGGGCGTTCGTCCAGATGTAGCCGGCAGCAGCCTCGTCAGCGACCTGGAGAGGAATGTTGCCATTGGCCTCACCCTTAGCGTCGTTGATGGCGTCCTCAAGGAGCAAGCGCTTGGTGTCGTCGATGACCTGCCAGAAGCAGTATTCATTGATGTTGTCCTGAACGTACACAACGGTGTTGTCGGGGTTGGTAGCCAGATAACCTTCGAGGGTGTTCTTGCCGTCGCGAGAAACAGAGGTAGCCTTGATGACATAGACCACGCGGTCGGTGTTCTCCACACCAGGAGCGGGCTGGAAGTCATAGCGGGTCTCAGCCTGGTTGGTGATGTCTACATAGAAGCCGCTGCCGTTGTCCCAACCGAACTGGTTGTTAGGATAGTTGCAGGTGACGATCTTGTAAAGGCCATCTTCCTGCTCTGTGAGCTGGAAGCGGAGGCCAGCCTCTGCGCGAGTAGCCTGCGTGCCCCAAGCGTTGCCCTGGGCAAGGAAGTTCTCGGTAGCGGGGTTGAAGAAACGAGCGATGAAGTCGCCAACCTCAGCGCCAGCCCAAGCAGAGTTGACGGTGTAGGTGTAAGCCTCCAAAGCGATAGCGGTGACCACGATGGGATCAGCAGAAGCATCGGTGCGGGTGACGATGGCAGCAGCAGAACCGACAGCTCCGTCAGGAATGACGACCTGGGTCTGGTTGCCTTTGAGATCCTGCTCATATTCGAAGCCGTTGCTGAATACGAAGTGCAGACCACCGGTGGTGCCGTTTGTCGTGAATACCAGCACGTCGCCCTTGGTGAGAACCTTGTCGAAGGTAATCAGAGCATGGCCGGCATCTGCAGAAGCGGCGAGGTCGTTCAGGTTCTGAGCCTTGCCGTTGAGGGTGAGGCCGTCCTTAGCAAGTTCGTCGCCTTCGCCGTTGACATAGGTGAGGTGTCCGCCCACAGTAGGATCAGCGGGAAGCCACAAGAACTTGGTGGTGCCGTTTGCCTGCAGAGAAGCGTCGGCGGGCATCGTCGTGCCCTTGAGCTTGAGCTCGCTGTACTGCAGAAGGCCTCCGTCACGAACAGCCGTCACGGTGAAGCGGTAGTACTTGTAGCTTTCCTCAGCCGTAGCGATGGTGAAGTCGAACGGGGTGAAGTTCACAGCCTTCATGGTCTCGTCGTTCTTGACCTCGGTGACGACGGCCCAGTTCTCCAAGTCGTTGGAACCTTCGATGGTCCAATCCTTGGGGTTACGGCCCGGGCTGTTCTTGGTGTCGTTAGCGGTGGTGATGGTGTAGCCGGTCAGATAGAAGGGCACGGTGGCCTCGATGATGACCCAGCTGGGAATTGTGTTGGTGCAGAACTTGGTGTTGACGTTGTCGTCGCACACGTTGTCGAAACCTTCGTTACCAAAACCGGCGCTACCGTCGATAGCCTCAAAGGCCAGGGGGCTTTCCTCAGTACCCTTCAGGTGAAGTTCGCTGTACTGCATGTAAGCGCCCGGATCCTGCGTAGCCTTAACGGTGAAACGGAAATAGGTGAACGCCTCGATGGTCTTGAGCTCGAAGTCGAACGGGGTGAAGTTCACATCCTCTAAGACCGTGTCGTCCTTCACTTCGGAGAGAAGTGTCCAGTGATACTTGTCATTGGAGCCTTCCAGCGTCCAATCCTTGGGGTTACGGCCTTTGTAAGCGGCATTGTCGTTGGCCGTGATGATGGTGTAGCCGTCGAGGTACACGGGTTTCGAAGCCTGGATGATAACCCAGTTGGGTTTGTCACCCGTGCCGAACTTGGTCTGGTCGGTACCGTCGCAAGCATCGGCAAAGCCTTCGTTACCACTCTTGCTACCGTCAATGGCGGTGTACGTGATGCCGGTGTTCTCATCCACGTACTGAGCTTTCACACTCAAGCTGGGCACTAGCAGAGCTGCGGCCAACAGGAGTGCACTTAATCTTGATTTTGTCATGATGTAAGTTTTTAAGTTAAACATTGATTTAATAAATAATTTAATTGTTAATAATGAATTTGTTAGCGAATTTTCTTTTTGTTTTTTTATGCTTTTAAATAGATTATACATTATTTTTAGCGTGCAAATATAAATAGTTTCACGCATACGCACAAACTTTTTTTAAAAAAAATGTGATAATTTGCGAAAATCTTGAAAGAATCGCTGTCGCTCTTCTTCTGGAATGTATCAGGAATTCGTTCTAACGCGGCGTTCCTCCTATGTCGTTTGGCTCTCTTCAAAAAGGCGCGTTTTTTACCTCAACATGAGCGATTCTTAGTACTGAATGATAGTGACACACGATAGAATATCTTCCGCCATAATCCTGCAAAATCTTGACAGCATTAGCAGGTTTTCTTAAAACTCAGCTGAGTTTTAATTAAAACCCAATTGAGTCTTAATTAAAATCCAATTGAGTCTTAATTAAAACCCAATTGTGTTTTAAGGAAATTCCTTTGCGCTGAGAAGATTTTTGAAGTTTCTAAATATATCAAAAAATGCCGATTCCATCGGGGAAAAATCGGAATTTGACGTGGAATTTTGCTGTGCGAAATGTCGTCAGTCTTTGCCGTCGGGACTTTTAACAAAGTGTGTCGGATTTTCACTTAATTTTATTATTTTAGTTTAAAGTTTGTAATAGATTTTGGTTTCTCGAAAATCCGTTGTAACTTCGCGCCAAATTTGCGTCAAATTATGAAGACATTGGAAAAAATCTTTGCCGAAAAGCTGTTGCGAATCAAAGCGATTAAGCTGCAACCTGCCAATCCCTTTACGTGGGCATCTGGTTGGGTATCACCTTTTTATTGCGACAACCGCAAGACGTTGTCGTACCCCGCTTTGCGCTCGTTTGTGAAAATTGAACTGGCCCGACTCATTCAGGAGCAGTTTGGTGTTGTCGATGCTATTGCAGGTGTTGCTACGGGTGCTATCCCGCAGGGCGCGCTTGTGGCTGACTTATTGAATCTTCCGTTTGTGTACGTGCGCTCTACGCCTAAGGACCACGGGCTGGAGAACCTGATAGAAGGAGAACTTCGGCCTGGAATGAAGGTGGTTGTGGTGGAAGACCTTGTTTCTACGGGCAAAAGCAGCCTGAAGGCTGTCGAGGCCATCCGTCAGAACGGATGTGAGGTCATCGGTATGGTGGCCTCCTTTACGTACGGCTTCGATGTGGCCCTCAAGGCTTTCAAGAAGGAGAAGGTGGAGCTTGTCACCCTCACCAACTACGATGCCGTGCTTGATGTAGCGCTCCAGACGGGTTATATCGATGAGATAGACCTTCCTGTCCTGCAAGAATGGCGCAAGGATCCTGCTCATTGGAAAGGCTGAGGAGTCGCTGATTAAAAAGATAGATTTCACCTAATCAGAAAGGAAATGAGTTCGAAATACGAAAGTGGAGTTAGGCAGATTCCCTACAGTCAGCAACGTGTTTACAATAAGTTGTCAGACCTCTCCTTCATGCAGGAGTATCAGGACAATCTGAGTCAGATACCGGCTGACACCATTAAGGTGGAAGATCTACAGTTCAGTCCTGATGGCTTTACTTGCCGAGTTCCTCCCATCGGAAATGTTGATCTCCATATCGTCGAGCGCGACGAGCCTAAGTGCATCAAGTTTGAGGCTGCGACATCGCCTATTCCCCTGACTTTCTGGATTCAGATTCTCCCAACGTCTGACGAATCAAGCAAAATCAAACTAACCCTCCATACTGACTTGAACTTTTTCCTCAAAACCCTTCTGAACAAGCCTATTGCGGATGGGATGGAAAAACTGGCAGACGCGTTGGCTACTATGCCGTATTAGGGTTTGGAACTAAACAAAATCAGAAATTGTGAAAAAGAACCTGCTAATAATTTCCCTGCTGTTACTGAGCTCTTCGGTGCTGACTGCCTGTCTGGGCAAGAGCGACGAAACGGAAAAGACGTCCGAGTGTGCCTTGCTTACGTTTTCAATAGCAGACATCAAGACCCCGACGACCGTTAGGCTTGCTGACGGCACAGACTCCACGTATACAGTTATTTCAGCTACAAGCGACTATGTGTTTACCATCGACCAGGTGAAAAACCTTGTCTATAATACGGATTCCATTCCCTTTGGCACGCAGACACAGCAGGTTCCTGTCAAATGTACGTCTTCTACTTCGTCGTCAATCTATTACGACAAGGATGGGGTTCGCACGTCGTTTACCACGGGCGACACGCTAAATCTTTCTCAGCCAGTTGTCTTTACGGTTATTTCTGGGGACAAAAAGTTCAGTCGCGACTATACCGTTACGCTCAATGTCCGAACGGTAGATCCAGGCGAAAGTTCGTGGCACAAGGTTGCCGGTACCATTGACTTGCAGGCAATGAAGCCCGATGTAAGCGCCATCGAGGCTGACTTCCTCGTTCTTCATTCGGCAGACCATGTCTTTGCCTTCAGCTACCCGCTTACGACAAATAAGGCAATACTGCGCAATGTCGTCGTTTGTTACGAAGATGCTGATGTGGATTCCCTTGCGCACGTTTGGACGCGCCTCTCTTCGGAAGCGGAGTGGAGCGAAATGTGCCCCTCGGCTGATAATCCTTATGGCTGCCCGCTTTTGGAGAACCTGATAGTGGTCCGTTACAATGGTGACCTTTATGCCTTTGGCGGAAAGAGCAAAGGCGGACGAACACCTGCTGTGGAGGCTTTCAAGCGTATGTTTATATCAGTGGATAATGGCGTCACTTGGCGCTCCCATAGCAATAAGCTCTCCTTGCCTACTGATTTGCTTGGATACGACGGAGCTTTCGATGCCGCTGTGGACAACGACAACTTCCTTTGGATTGTGCTTGAAGACGGCACCATCTGGAAAGGCAAGCAGAGTGGACTTTGATGTTGAAAAGGTGAGAAAGAGGTATGAAAGATAAATTGCTTGGTTTGAGTGTTTTCATCCTACTCGCTCTCCCTCTTACTGCGCAGGAAGCCGAGGAGTACAATATGGAAATTGGTGCTTGGGGGGGAGGCTGCTTCTATATGGGCGATGCCAACGTCACCACTCCTTTCAAGAGCATGGCTGAAACAGCTGGCATACTGGCCCGTTATAACATCAACCCCCGCATGGTAGTCAAAGGAGGGTTAGGCTATGGCCATATCACGGGTACCACAGTTGGACAGCAAAACCAATACCCAAACGGAGGAATGGCAGTCTTTAACCGTCGTATCTTCGACTTTAGTGCGCATTTCGAGTACAACTTTTTTGCTTATGGCACTCAGGGTTATAAGGACAGCCATCGCTTCACGCCCTACCTCCTCGCTGGGGCAGGCGTTACCTTTGCTCCCAAACCTGTTGATAATGTGTTTGCCCTTCACCTCCCTGTCGGCATTGGCGTAAAATACAAGCTGGCACACCGCATTAATGTCGGCGCTGAGTGGACTTTCCGCTTCACATCCACCGATAAACTTGATGTCAGCGATCCTCAAGGACTACAACTCAAAGACCCCTATAAAATACCCAGCGCGTTAATGAAGAACAAGGATACCTATTCCTTCGTCGTAGCCTTTGTCAGCTACGACATCTTCGCCAAAGCGTGCGATTGTAATGATTGAAACTATGTACAAAGAAAAAGTAGATTTGACTCGCGTTCCCCAACATATTGCCGTAATAATGGATGGCAACGGACGTTGGGCTAAAGAACGTGGCATGAAACGCCAGGAAGGGCATGTAGCCGGAACTCAGGCGTTAAATGATATACTGAAACCAGTTCGAGACCTCGGTATTAAATATTTGACTGTCTATGCTTTCAGCACCGAGAATTGGAATCGTCCTGAAGAAGAAGTAAATGCTCTTATGGCTCTCCTTTATGAGAAGCTGGATGTGAACAAATTTATGGAAAACGATGTTCGTTTCCGTGTGATTGGTGACATCGGGCGACTCCCTAAAATTGTTCAGGATGTAGTAAACAATTGTTTGGAGCAAACGTCGAATAATACAAGTGGTACACTTACCGTGGCGCTGAGTTACTCCAGCAAGTGGGAACTTGTTGAAGCCACGAAGAAGATTGCCCGTCGTGTGCAGGAGGGTAAACTTAATGTGGAGGATATTAACGATAAGACTATCAATGAATCCCTCAATGCCTCGTTCCTTCCTGATCCCGAGCTTCTTATTCGCACGGGAGGAGAATTTCGCTTGAGCAATTATCTGCTTTGGCAATGTGCCTATTCAGAGCTCTATTTTACTGACACATACTGGCCCGACTTCGATGAGGAGGAACTCTGCAAAGCCATTTGGTTTTATCAGCAACGCGAGCGTCGTTTTGGCAAAACCAGCGAGCAGGTCATTGAGTCAACAAAAGAGCAACAGGTCAACAAGTAAGCATGAATAGAAATTGTAACATAGTATTGTCCTTCCGATGGTTGCTGGCAGGTCTTCTCGCGTTTTTCGTCGTCGTACCTGTGATGGCTGACGATGATGATGAAGTTATAGAGAAGCCGACAATCATCTATACGTCAATGCCCAAGAAGTACGAGATAGCAGGCATCACCGTCAGCGGCATCACCGGCTATGAGGATTATGTCATCATCGGCCTTTCCGGGCTCTCCGTTGGACAGGTTGTCAGCGTCCCTGGCGAGGAAATCACCGAGGCCACCAAGCGTTTCTGGAAGCATGGTCTTTTCTCTAATGTTAAGATTAGCGCTGAGAAGTTCGTCGGCGACAAAGTGTATCTCCATATAGAATTGGCACCTCGCCCCCGCTTGGCTGATATCAACTACAACGGCGTAAAGAAATCCGAGCGTGAAGACCTTGAGGGAAAGATTGGCCTTATGAAGGGCAACCAAATCAATCCCAATATGATTGATAAGGCTGAGACGGTAATCCGTCGTTATTATGACGGAAAAGGTTTCAAGAATGCCGAAATCAGCCTCCTCCAGCGGGACGATGTCAACAACCCTGGCCAAGTTATCTTGGACATCAACGTCGATAAGAAGGAGAAAATCAAGGTACACTCCATCATCATCAACGGTAACGAGGCCCTCTCGGACAACAAACTCAAGTGGGCCATGAAGAAAACCAACGAGAAAGGTTTCAACCGTTACCTCTTCCGTCAGAAAAAGTTCATCGTGAAGGATTATGAGGAAGATAAGGATAACCTCATCAACAAGTACAACGAATATGGTTATCGCGATGCCCATATTGTCACCGACTCCGTAGTCCCCTATGACGACAAGACTGTTGATGTCTTCATCACCGTCGAGGAGGGTAATCAGTATCATGTCCGCAATATTAACTGGGTGGGCAACACCGTTTATCCTTCGGAAGTATTGGATGAACTCCTTAAGATGAAGGCGGGCGACGTTTATAACCAGAAACTACTTAATGAACGCCTTAAGCAGGACGACGATGCTGTCGGTAACCTCTATTATAACAACGGTTACGTCTTTTTCCGTGTCGATCCCTTTGAGATAAACCTTTCAGAGGACTCTGTTGATTTGGAGATGCGTATCCTTGAGGGCCCGCAGGCTACCATCAATCACGTGCGCATTGCCGGCAACGACCGTCTTTACGAAAACGTCGTGCGCCGTCAGCTGCTCACCCTTCCTGGAGCTCTGTTCAATCGCGAGGCTATCATCCGCTCCATGCGTGAACTGGGCAACATGGGTCACTTTAACCCTGAGAACATTGTACCTGATATGAAGGAAGACGCTACGAACGGTACCGTCGATATTAACTGGATGCTGGAGTCAAAGGCTAACGATCAGGTTGAGTTTTCTATTGGTTACGGACAGACGGGTGTCATCGGTAAGATAGCGTTAAAGTTCACTAACTTCTCCATGTACAACCTCTTCCACAAGTCCGACAATTATCGTGCCTTTATTCCGCAAGGCGATGGCCAAACCTTCTCCATCAGCGGACAGACCAATGGTACCTACTACCAGTCGTACAGCATTTCCTTCCTCGACCCATGGTTTGGTGGCAAGCGCCCGAATACCCTTTCTGTGAATGCTTTTTATGCTAAGCAGACGGGCGTCAACCGTAATTTCTATAATCAGTCTTACATGTACAACTATTACAACTACTACAACATGTACGGCTACAACAACTATGGTTATAACAACTACGGTTACTATAACATGGACGCCTATTACGACAAGGATAAGTACATGAAGATGTATGGCGTCTCTCTCGGTTGGGGTAAGCGTCTCCATTGGCCTGACGATTACTTCACCCTCTATGGTGAGCTGGCTTACCAGCGCTACGATTTGCAGAACTGGGATTATTACTTCGTCTTCTCCAACGGGCGATGCAACAACATCAACGCCGGTATCACCTTGAGCCGAAGCACCATCGACAACCCCATCTATCCTCGTAACGGCTCTGAAGTTACTTTCTCCGTTTCGGCTACTCCTCCTTATTCGATGTGGGACGGCGTCGATTACGAGGCTCTTTCAAGCGTCGCAACAACCGATGCTGGCTACAGCGCAGCTTTGCAGAAGAAATACAACTGGATAGAATACCACAAATGGAAGATGAAAAGCCGATTCTATACCGCTTTGACTAGCGGGCAGAAGTGCTTTGTACTTATGACGCGTGCTGAGTTTGGTATCCTTGGCAGTTACAACCCCTTCAAGAAGTCTCCCTTCGAGACGTTCTACGTGGGTGGTGACGGTATGAGCGGCTATTCCTATAATTATTATACCGACATGATAGCCCTGCGTGGTTACGAGAACGGCTCCATCAGCTACGGTGGCTATGCCTATACGCGCTTTGCTGCCGAGCTCCGTTATCCCCTCATGCTCGAGAACTCCACGCAAATCTATGCCCTTGCCTTCCTTGAAGGCGGTAATGCGTGGGACAGCGTCAAGCGTTTCAACCTGTTCGACATGAAGCGTTCCGCAGGCGTCGGCGTCCGCATCAACCTGCCTATGGTGGGTTTGATGGGTGTTGACTGGGCCTATGGCTTCGACCCCATCAACGGCAGTACAGGGCATAGCGGAAGCCAGTTCCACTTTGTCCTCGGACAGGAGTTTTAAACTATCATCCCCCATTGATGTCTAAAAATCGAATAACTCAATAACCCTTTAAGACCTAAGAAAACCAAAAGACCCTAACCCTAAAAAAGAAGAAGATATGAAAAAGAGTATGATTATTGCAGCCCTCTGCTGCCTTTTCAGCCTGACTGCAGGCGCCCAGAAGTTCGCGCTCATCGACATGGAATATATCCTGAAACATATCCCGGCCTACGAGCGTGCCAATGAACAGCTCAACCAGATTTCCAAACGCTGGCAGAGCGAGGTGGAAGCCCTTTCCCTTGAGGCCCAGACGCTCTATAAGAACTACCAGAGCGAGGCTGTCTTCCTCTCCGAGGAGCAGAAAACTGCTAAGGAAAACGAAATTGTTGCCAAAGAGAAGGAAGCACAGGAACTCAAGCGCAACTATTTTGGCCCTGAGGGCGAGCTTTACAAGAAACGCGAAAGCCTGATGGCTCCTATTCAGGATGAAATCTACAACGCCGTCAAGGAGATTGCCGATGCCAAGGGCTATTCCATGATTATCGACAGGGCTTCAGCCTCTAGCGTCATCTACGCCTCACCGAAGATTGACATCAGCAACGAGGTGCTCACTAAGCTCGGCTATGGCGAATAATCCCCCCAGTAAAAATGTATAACCTTATAAAACCAATTCAAACAACAATGAAAAAACATTTCATCATCCTGGCCCTTATGCTGGCCCCCCTCACCGTGTTTGCCCAGAAGTTCGGACACGTCAACTCGGAGAATATCATCAAGGTCATGCCCGAATGGCAACAGGCCCAGACGGATCTTCAGAATCTCCAGAAGCAGTTTGAGGACGACCTGAAGCGTCTCGAGGACGAGTTCACCAAGAAGAGCGAGGAGTACAACGCCCAGCAGGCCACGTTGCCCGATCAAATCAAGGAGCGTCGCGAGAAAGAGCTGCAGGACCTCTACACACGTATGCAGCAGTATTATCAGGAGAGCCGTACGAAACTTGATCAGGCCGGCATGGAGAAGCAGCAGGCTATCAACGAGAAAATCCTCAAGGCCATCAAGGAGATTGGCGCCGAGGGCGGCTACCTCTATATCTTCGACGTCTCCAGCGGCATTCCCTTCATCAACGAGACCATCAGCGTCGATGTTACCGATCAAGTGAAAGCTAAGCTCGGGATTAAATAAATAGTTGGGCAACCATGAAACGAATACCTCTTCTCCTCCTTTCCCTTGTGGCGCTGACGGCTGCGGCACAACCGCGCTTCGGCTACTTCAACTTCCGTGAGGTTGTCTTAGCCTTGCCGGAGTACGCCACCGTGCAGACCCAGGTACAAGAGCTCCGTGCCAAGTGCGAGACGGAAATCAACAACTCCGAAAAAGAGTTCATCAAACGTTACTCCGAGTTCATCGACGGACAGGCTGGTTTTCCCGACATCATCCGCGACAAGCGCCAGAAGGAACTCCAAGAACTCATGGAGCGTAGCATCTCCTTCAAAAAGGAAGCTGACAGCACCATCGTCGAGGCACGTCGCGAAATGATGAAGCCCCTTCGTCAGAAGGTTACCGATGCTGCCCGTACCGTCTGTCTGAATGAAGACCTTGACTATGTCGTCAACACCGATCGTGACAACTTCATCTGTGTCAACGACTCTGTGGGCGTGGACATCACCCTCAAGGTGAAGCAGGTTCTTGGACTCATTACAGCTGTCGTGCCCGAAGCTCAGGGACTGAAGTAAGACGTCCATGAAACCTGGTCCTATCGGCATATTCGATTCCGGCTATGGCGGTCTCACCATCCTCACTCATCTGCGTGAGCGCCTGCCGGAATACGATTTCCTTTATTTAGGCGATAACGCCCGCACGCCCTACGGTAACCGCTCGTTCGAAGTCGTTTATCAGTTTACGGCACAGGCTGTCCGCACCCTCTTTGCACAGGGCTGTCCTTTGGTCATCCTTGCCTGCAACACGGCATCGGCTAAGGCTCTTCGCTCCATTCAGCAGCTCGACCTGCCGAAGATTGACCCGCGTCGTCGCGTGCTGGGCATCATCCGTCCTACCGTCGAGGCTCTCGGAGCACTCACGGTTACTCGTCATGTTGGCATCCTGGCTACGGGAGGCACCATCCGCTCCCTGTCCTATCCGTTGGAGATAAAGAAGCTCTATCCTGACGTCGTGGTTACGGGCGAGGCGTGTCCCATGTGGGTTCCGTTGGTGGAGAACGGCGAGGCGGCATCCCCAGGAGCCGACTACTTCATCCGTCAGCGTATCGACGCCCTGTTGGCACGCGACGAACAGATTGACACCATCGTCCTTGGCTGCACCCACTATCCCTTGCTTTACGACAAGATTCGCCAGTACACCCCAGCCCATATCCGTCTGGTGCGTCAAGGCGACTATGTGGCAGACAGTCTTGCCGACTACCTCCGTCGCCATCCTGAGATGGACGCAGTATTGACTCGCGGAGCGACTACGCGTTACCTCACCACCGAGTCTACCGACACCTTCCGTACCTCCGCTGCGGTATTCCTTCCTGATACTCCTATCCATCCCCGTCACATCAGCCTGACGGAGGGCGACCCTGAGTAGGGTTTAGGAGACAAATAGAATCAAACGCTGCGCGGTCAGAATCAAACGCTGGCAAAATAGAATCAGACGCTGTTGGAATAGAATCAAACGCTATCAGCAGGCCGGCAAGCGCCGGCCTCTTCTCTTTTTCGCTCCTCTTTTTTCAGAGAAATTCGCAAAAACACCCCAACACTTACCTTTTGCTGTATAATTGGCTATAATAAAGCATATTAACGTAGGTAAGTGTTGTTCAAACACCTACCTAACACTTACCTAACACTTACCTAACACTTACCTGTCACCCACCTGTACTCCTACCCCTACCGCGAAAAACCGACAACTAGAATCAGCTTGGGAATCTGACTACCACCAGCAAAGCTATTGTCTACACTCCTTCTCTCCTACACTCCTACACTCCTAAATAGGTAGGTGTTAGGTAGGTGTTCAACAAACACCTACCTAATTTAAGGTGTTATAAAACAATTCACTGGAAAGAAAAAGGTAAGTGTTGGGGTGTTTTTGCGATAAAACTATAAAAAAGTCTCATGCGAAAAAACGGTATGGAAAACGTTGTTGGATGTTGTACGATATGCTGGCGCGGAGAATGTGCGGAAACTGGGCATTATGCTTTTAGGCGATAATTTCATCTCAACGGAATTAAGCGAGAATAGTCGCTATGCAGCAGGAAAAAAAGAGATAGAGCCGGGAGTGTATGTCAACACCTATTCTGACACCAAAACAAAATTAGAACAAATCAAGACCATCAATCGAGAACTACGGCTGAACTTCACGGTGGAAAAAGTGATGTTGTCAGATAATATGGACAGATTTTTCTAAGAACGCTCGTCAAACCAGACGTTCAACCATTGAAAGGAATTTCATTGTAGTTTTACAGTAAAATCGGGGTTGGAGTGCTCGTCTATCCCAAATTTACTGCAATTTTGCAGAAAAATTGGCATAGAATAATGTGTCTGTTCAGATTTTATTGTAATTTTGCAGCAAAATTTGGATTTAACAATGGAAAAGTACATCAAACGCGAGCATTATCTCGAGCAGCTCATAAACCGTATGAACAATGGAGAAGTGAAAATCGTGACTGGTTCGCGACGTTGTGGAAAGTCGTGGCTGTTGAAGCGAATCTTCAAGGATTATTTGCTTTCTATAGGGGTGGCCGAGTCGAACATTGTTGTTGTTTCGTTTGACACCGACGACATGGAAGATTATGGCGATCTGACCGACCGCCAGACGTTGAGGACTTATCTGCATAGTCGTATAACGTCTGAGGAAGAACCTTACTATGTCATCTTAGACGAAGTACAGGAGGTTGAGGGTTTTGAAAAAATGGTGAATGGATTGAATGCAAGGGAAAATGTTGATGTCTATATCACCGGAAGTAACTCTCATTTCCTTTCGTCGGACATACGTACTATTTTTCGAGGCCGTGGTGATGAAATAAGGGTCTATCCTTTATCGTTCAAGGAATTCAAAAGCAACCGCACGGAGCCTGTCAGTGAACTATGGAAAGAATACTACACGTATGGCGGAATGCCTGGTCTGCTAAAGCAACGTACTCCCGAGCAGAAAGTAGCTTATCTGCAAAGGCTCTGGAACAAGACGTATATTGATGATGTTGTCGAAAGAAACGGAATAAAGAACCGAGAGGCGCTGTCGGCAATAGTTGATACGCTTTGCTCGTCCATCGGTTCCTTGACCAATCCGAATAGAATAAGCCATTTATTGGGGAGCGTACAAAAGATAAAGTTGGACAACAACACCATCAGCCGGTATATGGAATATTTAGAGGATGCTTTTTTGTTTGAGGGCGCCAAGCGTTTCAACATTAAGGGGAACAAATATTTCGACACGATACGAAAATACTACGTTGTTGACGTTGGCCTACGTGCCGCGAAGTTGAATTATCGACAACAGGAGATAACCCACATCATGGAGAATGTGGTTTACAATGAACTGCGTATGCGTGGATTTGCCGTTGACGTGGGCGTTGTGGAGTCCCGTGAAACGCACGAAGGAAAGAGTGCGTATGTGCAATACGAGATAGATTTCATTGCGTCGAACGGGATGGAAAAGTATTACATCCAGTCAGCCTATCGGTTGGAAGGCGAAGAGAAGCGCCAGCAGGAAATCCGTCCCTTTGCGAAAATCAATGACAGCTTTAAGAAAATTGTCATTGTCGGGGACGATATTGCCACCTATACCGATGAAAAGGGTGTGGTGTTTATGGGGTTGTTCCAGTTCTTGGAATCGGGGTTATAACGTCTGTGCTCAGTCGTTGAAGAGGGATTCGAGGATGTCGAGGGACTTGAGTTCTGGGAAAGCGGGGAGATGGAGGATGAAGAAACGGTTGAGATAGGTGAGAAGGCGCGTACGGTCATTATGGGCCATACGGATGGAGGCCATGAGGGGATAGTCTGCTTGGCTTAGGCGATAGAAGATTTCTGCATCGGGAGGCGTCATTACGAGAGGTGATGCAGTTGCGTAGGGTACGAAGAGGGCAGACTCGATGTCGAACGAATGACCTGTAGCAAAGCTGTCGGTATAGGGAGCAACGCCAAGGGCGCGAGCAACTCTCAGGAGAAAGACGAGATGGAAATTGGCATAACCCTCTTCGGCCTCGTCCAGCCAACAAAGGGCGCGAGTGATATCGTCGAAGAGTGGGACGTTCTCGCCCTCCTCGCGCAGCATGGCAGCAAGGCTTTCCGTCAACATTAGCACAATGGCCCGTTTGACGGGGTGATAGGGGAGTGCCTGCCAGACTTGTGCAGCGTGGACGTCACGCAGACGATAGAGGGTTTGTGTGGGTTTCTTGTTCCATTGGAAAGAGAGAAAGCCCATTGGCGTCATCAACGATGCAATAGAGGCGTTGGAGGAGGCGCGGTTACGAGGACGGGTAACCAAGAAGGGCACAGTTCCGTGGGAACGAGTGAAGATGTGCACCACGGACGAGGTGTCGTCGTAGCGCACAGTCTTCAGCACTATGCCTGTGTCGTCAAGGAACACTAAAGGCTGGCGTTCAAGAGTTCTTTTACTTTGGCGGAGATGGCTCGGCCTTCAGCTTTGCCTGCGAGTTGCTTAGTGGCAACGCCCATCACCTTGCCCATGTCCTTTGGGCCTTCGGCACCCACGGAGGCGATGATTTCCTTGAGGGCAGCTGCGAGCTCATCGTCGCTGAGGGCTTTGGGCAAGTAGCGTTCCATGACGGCCACTTGTGCCAGTTCGGCTTCAGCAAGGTCGGGACGAGCCTGTTCAGTATAAATGGCTGCAGCGTCCTTGCCTTGCTTGACAAGCTTTTGGATAAGCTTCAGAGCGGTGTCGTCGGTAAGAGTGTCGTTGGCTCCTGGGGCGGTTTTTGCCTCAAGGAAGGATTTCTTGACGTTGCGCAAGGCCTCCAGAGAGACTTTGTCACGCGCTTTCATGGCCGTTACGATGTCGGCACTTACTTGGTCAAATAGTGACATAGTATTGGGGTTTACGATTAGTTGTCTTGTCTTAGATTCTCATTCCTTGAAGGACCTTAAGGTCAGAGGCCTTGCGGTTATAGGTAGGAGAGTTGGCGACGGCTGTGATGAGGGCATCGTTGTCAAGGTCTTTTTCATCAAAGACAAAGGTATTGAACGCCTCACCGTAGGTGCCGATAATGCGGTCCTCTTCCTGAGCCTCATGAGATGCTGAAAGCTTTTCCTCTTCAACTTCGCTTGGAGTGGGTGGAGGAGTGAGCGTTTGGTTAGAGGCGCGTCCTGCAAAGGCCTTCTCCATGCCTGGGATGTTGCTGATTCCAAAGCCAGTAGCAAGGATGGTGATTTTTACGTCTTCATCAAGACTTTCGTCATCGGCGATACCCCAGATGACTTCGATGTCCTTATTGCGGAACTCGTCCATGAACTGATCCAGTTCTTCCATCTCCGACATGAGGAGCGGGCGTTTCTTGCTCTGGTAGATGTTGAACAGGATTTTCTTGGAGTTGTAGACGTCGTTGTCGTTAAGCAGAGGCGAGTGGAGCGCTTCGTTGATGGCTGCAGTCAGTCGGTGCTCACCCTTACCGAATCCGTAGCTCATGACAGCTACACCGCCGTGTTTAAGCACTTTTTCTACATCGCGGAAGTCGAGGTTAATAGTACCGCGGACGGTGATAAGCTCGGCAATGCTCTTGACAGCGACAGTCAGGATTTCGTTGGCTTTGGCAAAACCCGTGTTGACGTCCATGTCGGGATAAACCTTGAAGAGACGCTCGTTGTTAATGACAAGCAGGGCATCGACATGGGCGGCAATGGCGTCGACACCTTTGAGTGCTTGCATGATTTTAGGACGTTGCTCGAAACGGAAGGGAATGGTAACGACGCCTACGGTGAGCATGCCTGCTGCCTGCGCCTCGCGAGCGATGACGGGCGAGGCGCCAGTGCCAGTACCGCCACCCATACCAGCAGTAATGAATACCATCTTTGTTTCGTCGCTGAAAAGTGCCTTGATGGACTCAATGCTCTCTTCAGCCTCTTCTGTCGCCTTGGGTGGATTGTTGCCTGCGCCGAGACCTGAACGACCCAACTGTACCTTCGTGGGAATTTCAGACTCGGCCAAAGCCTGTGCATCGGTGTTGCAAAGGGCGAATGCGACATCGTGTATGCCCTCGCGGAACATGTTCTTGACAGCGTTGCCGCCGCCGCCGCCTACACCAATAACCTTGATGATTTGTTTCTTTGTGGCCTTCTCGAAGTCAAAAGGCATAATATCTTTTTCTGACATAGTGCTATGGGTTATTCGTTATCGTTGATCATGTCCGTGAGCCTATCTCTCATTCGCTTGATTTGGTCGAAAATACTCTCGCGTTTCTTCTTTGCTTTCTCTTCTTGTTTGCGCTGCTTTTCTAACAGTTTGCGCTGTTTCTCCTCCTCGGCCTTTTTCTTCCGTTCTTCTTCCTTTTTGTCGCGTTCGTCCTGTGCGCTTTCTCCCTCTGGGTTAAAGAGTGAGCCCGTTGTCAGCTCTGGGTTGGTATAGTCAATTTCTTTCGTTGTTTCCTTGATGATGGTGACGCAATTGTCTTCTCCTGCAGCAATGAGGGCCGCCATAACCAACTGCTTGGAGATGGAAGGACGTTCCGAAGCTTCCCAGCGGATGTTTTCTCCAAGGCCAGCGACGCGGACACTGGGGAATACCTTTACCTTCTGGTTTCGGATGTACGCTTCCGCATTGGGAATCTCCATTGCTCCACCCGTAAAGATGTAACCAGAGCTGAGCTTGTCATCGGTATATCCGCTCAGCATCACTTGGTTGGATACATTGACAAGAATCTCTTGCATACGAGCTCGGATAGCCAGACTGATGGCCTTGAGTTTGATATCATTCCCGCTTTCGACGCGGTAGGTGGCATCGTCGCTATTTGTCGTCGTCAGTCCGATGGAGCATTTGATGCGTTCGGCTTCTTCTTCCCCGATACCCAGTGAAATGAGGTCGGCGGTGATGAGTTTGTCGCCTAATGGGATGACCGAGAGGAAACGAAGGCGTCCGCCCTTGTAAATGGAAACGGTAGTGGAGTCAGCACCAATATCAACAAGGGTGCAACCCAGATTGCGTTCAGTGGGTGTCAGCAGGGTCTCTGCCAGTCGAAGAGGGGTAACAAAATCGTCAATGTAGTCCAGTTTAGCCATTTCAAATGCTGCAACCAGATTGTCCATTGTGGTGAACCGAGTGACAAGATTAAGGTATTCGCCTACAATGTGACGGCAGTTGTAGCCGACGGGCTCGATGGTCATCTGGCTGTCCACATTATATTCCTGTGGGATGACTTTGATGACAGTCTTGTCGCTGACGATGAATTCCCGTTGTTCTTCAATCATGCTTTCGACCATTTCGGCAGTAACGCGGGTATCCTCGTCGAAGTTACGCTCCACCTTGTTATGAATGGAATGGAGTGTATATCCTCCGAATCCCACATAGACCTTGTCGATGGTGACGTTCTTAAGAGCACCTTCCAGCATATTGATGATGTTTGTCAGGCACTGGGCGGTGCGGTCGATGTTGCGGACGACGCCATTCCTAATGAATTCTCCAGACGGTTCGCTGGCATACGCCTTGATTTCAATCGTGCCGTCGGGACGCTTGAAGCCTGCCGCTCCGCTGACGGCTGACGACCCAGTCTCAATAACCACTATCAATTCCTTTTCTGATACCATATTTCCTTCTTTTCTATTTGACGATTTACAACTCTATTTGTATGCGGTATAGTTGATCTTACTTTATCCCAATTACTTGGTTGCCGTAGCTGATGTCGATGATGGAGTAGCGATTCCAGCCCACTTGGCTGAGTCCTTTCTCATAGAATGTCTGGAGTTTGTTGAATTTGTATTTCATCTTTTCTACTTTGCCGAAGCGGATGATGTGATCGCCCACACGGGGTACCAGCTCCAACTCGTGTGCAGCATTCACGTTAATTTGCTCTATCTGCGCATTCCAGAAGTCGTCCTTCTGAAGGAAACAGGCCAGTTCATAAAGCTCCTTCTCGGCAAAGGCTTGGTCGATGTCTCCTGTGGCAACGGGTAGATAGACGGGTTTGGGTAGACGGTCGAACAAGACACCTTCACGGTCGATGTAACTCGCCTTTCCTTTGTTGGGAATGATTTTTAGAATGGGGGTACGGCAGGTGATGGTGACACCGATTTTGGTGCCGACGCTTTTGAAACAGTCGCAACGCAGCACAAGGGAGAGCGTTCTCAGACTGTCTTCGATGGCACTACAGGATATCTCGCTCATTGGCTTGCCGATGGGGTTGAGGTTGAAGCGACTAAGAAGATTAAGGACTTCTTCCTGCGTCTCGAACTGCGATGCGTTCTTTCCCTTACCTGTTAACTCAATGCCATCGCAAACGAGGTCGTCGGGCTTGGGACAGAATGCGGCAAGCGCTACTCCAATATAGGCAAGAAGTAGCGTGAGGACGATTATGGATAATACTTTTTTCAATATAGAAATAGAACTAGGTGAGAATTTCCGTGATGCGGGGTACGAAGTCTTCGATGTCGCCTGCGCCCAGCGAGATGAGCACGTCAAACGCATCTTTCTTTGCTTCGATGACGGGTAGAATCTGCTCCTTGCTAATCATCATTTTTTCTACACCTGGTGCAAGGAGGTCATAGATAAGTTTGGTCGTGACGCCTGGAATGGGTTGCTCGCGGGCGGGATAGATGTCCACCAGTATCACCTCGTCCATCTGCGACAGACTTTCAGCAAAATCGCGGTAGAAATCGCGTGTGCGGGTGTAGAGATGAGGCTGGAAGAGAGCCGTGATGTGCCGCCTGGGATATAGCTCACGAATGGATTTGGCGCTTTGGCGAATCTCGGCGGGGTGGTGGGCATAGTCGCTGAGGAAGACGTGGCGGTCGTTCTTGATTTTGAAGTCGAAACGACGGTCAACGCCTCGGAAGGAGGCCATTCCCTGACGCAGTTCGTCATCGGTGACGCCATTGAGCTGAGCTAAGGCCATAGCAGCTACGCCATTGTCGATGTTGATGCTGATGGGTACACCCAGCTGAATGTCACGGACAATGCCACGAGGGGAAGCGAAGTCGATGAAGATTTCGCCATCAGCAATGCGGATGTTCTCTGCGTGGAAGTCGCCGTGGTCACGGCTGTATGTGTACACTTTTACGCCTTCGGGAATGACGGGATGAATCTGCAACCCCTCGTGGAGGATGAGTGTGCCGCCTTTGCGAATGAGCGAGATGTATTTCTCGAAACTCTCCCAATAAGCCTCGGGAGTTCCATAGATGTCAAGATGGTCAGGGTCTGTGGCGGTGACAACGGTCATATAAGGCTCCAACCAGTGGAATGAGCGGTCAAATTCGTCGGCTTCGATGACGACCAGGTCGCTCTTGTCCGTCGTAAGCAGGTTGGTGCCGTAGTTCTTGGAGATTCCTCCGAGGAAGGCAGCCGTGCCCACGTGGGATTGCTGAATGAGGTGGGCGGCCATCGTGCTGGTGGTGGTCTTCCCGTGTGTGCCTGCTACGCAAAGGGCGCGACGGCTACGCGTGATGGTACCGAGCACTTGTGCACGTTTTTGAATCTCAAAGCCTTGTTCGCGGAACCAGGTCCATTCCGAGTGTTCTTGTGGAATGGCGGGCGTATAGACTACCAGTGTTGTTCGGGCATCGCGGCAAGCTTCGGGGATAAGGCTGACGTTGTCCTCGTAGTGTATGGCAGCTCCTTCGTCGTTGAGACGTTCCGTCAGTTCGGAGGGAGTACGGTCATAGCCCGCCACAACCTTCCCTAATGAAAGGAAGTAGCGCACCAGCGCACTCATACCGATGCCGCCAGCACCGATGAAGTAAACGGATTTGATGTCCTCAATCTGCATTTCTGTTATGAAGCGTTAGGGAGTTATTCGGGATGTTGGGTGCGGTACTCTTCGGCCAGGCGGATGACCTCGTCGGCGATGATGGAGGCCGAGTTGGGCAGGGCGAGGGTGAGGATGTTGGTGCGGAGACTTGCCAGCTGTTCGTTGTCGGCAACCAGATTTAGCGCGGTGGGAACAAGCTTTTCTGCAGACTCGACGTCCTTCACATACACGGCTGCACCCTTGTTGACAAGAGCCATAGCGTTCTTGGTCTGGTGGTCTTCGGCTACGTTGGGCGACGGGACGAGGATGACGGCTTTGCCCAGAAGGCAGAACTCGGAAATGGATCCAGCACCTGCACGGCTGATGACAAGGTCGGCAGCGGCATAGGCCACATCCATGTTGGCAATGAAGTCGGTGATAATAAGGTTCGCGGGCTTGTCTGTTCCTGCGCGGCGCTTCATCTCCTCGAAATAATACTTTCCAGTCTGCCAGATGAACTGCACATCGCTGTTGCGGATGTCGTCCAGATGGGCGATGATGCTCTCGTTGATGCTGCGGGCACCGAGGCTGCCGCCGACAATCAGCACAATGGGCTTCTCGGGGTCGAAACCATAAGAGCGGGCGGCTTCGTCGTGGGCGATGGCATTTTTAAGCAGGCTTTCGCGGACGGGATTGCCTGTAAGAATAATTTTTTCGCCTGGGAAAAATCGCTCGAGTCCTTCGTAGGCCACGCAGATGACTGCGGCATTCTTAGCCAGCAGTTTGTTGGTGACACCCGCATAAGAGTTCTGTTCCTGGAGCAGCGTGGGGATACCCTTGGCTCCTGCCATTTTCAACGTAGGGCCGCTGGCATAGCCACCAACACCGACAGCCACGTGGGGTCTGAAATCGCGGATAATCCGCTTTGCCATACGCTGGCTTTTGGCCAGACGGAAGAGTACGGCAACGTTCTTCAAGAGGTGACGGCGGTCGAAACCGCTGACGGGAAGTCCTTCAATGGGGTAGCCTGCGGCAGGGACGCGTTGCATTTCCATACGATCCTTGGCGCCAACGAAGAGAATATTCGTGTCGGGACGCTTTGCCTTGATAGCATCGGCAATGGACAGGGCAGGGAAGATGTGGCCGCCTGTTCCACCTCCGCTGATGATGACTCTTAATGGTTCCATAACTCCTATAATTTTCAATGGTTTTGCAAAACTAATTCTACGTTATCCTCTGCTTTGCTAATATCGGATTCGGAGGGCTCCCGAATCTCTAACTGCCCGATTTGAATGTCCTCGTTTTGCACCTCTCCTTCGCCAACGCTGTAGCTGACGTTGAGGATGACGCCGATGTACATGCAGCTGATGATGACGCTGGTGCCTCCACGGCTTATAAGAGGTAACGGCTGGCCTGTGACGGGGAACATATTCACCGAGATGAGCATGTGGATGAAAGCCTGTGTGACGAGCATCAAGGCACACCCCATCACCAGCAAGGTGGAGAATCGGCTGGGACATTTTCGCGCTATCTTACCCACACGTACCAGTAGTGCTATGTAGAGCAGGAGCACGAAGATACCCCCAATAAGTCCAAGCTCTTCAAGGATGATTGCAAAAATGAAGTCGCAATCGGCGTGGGAGAGAAAGTCGCGCTGGATGGAGTTGCCTGGGCCCGTGCCGACAATGCCGCTGGAGGCCACAGCAATGAGCGCGTGGGAGATCTGGCGGTTCTCATCATTGATGCGGTAGTCCGAAGGATTGTCGGGCAGGACGACCACAAAACCTTTCACGCGGTTTTGCCAAGCCGCGGCGCGGTGGAGAGGGGTGTTTTCGGCCACCCACTTCATTGTCTTGGGAGGGGTGAGGATGAAGAAGGCCAACACAAGTCCTACTACAAGGGTACCAATGCCATAAATAGGCAGAGTGATTCGCCTCGGAACGCCTCCAATGAGTGTCATCATCACCACAACAAGGAAGAGCAGGGCTGCGGTGGAAAGGTTTTCCGTGACGATGAACAGGCAGAACACCGCGGTGATGCCCATTATCCAACCGAACGTCTTCCATGACGAACGGAGATCATCGGTGTCCATTCGCGAAAGCAGCAGCGCCACGGTCATCACAACGGCCAGCTTGGCAATCTCGGAGGGCTGGAGTGTGAATCCAAAGATGCTTATCCATCGTGCAGCGCCGTTGACGGATTTTCCTGCAACGGCCAGATAGACTAGCAGGACGAACGAGACGACGAGCATAGCAGGTCCCAGCACTTTCCACCATTTGTAGGGCAGCAGGTGGACAAGGATGACCATTGCTACACCGATGAGCATATGAATGCAGTGTGAACTGATGGGGCTCCAGAAGTTTCCATTGCCGTAGGAGAGCTGGCTCGTAGCGCTGAAGACCTCGATGATGGAGATCATACAAAGGAACATAAAGATAAACCATATTCCCTTGTCACCGCGGAAAATCTTGTTTATGAACTCATTTCTCATAACGCCATTACGCATTGTTTGAATTGGTTTCCGCGGTCTTCGTAGCTTTGGAAAAGGTCGAAGCTGGCGCAGCAGGGGCTGAGTAGCACGGTCTGTCCAGGTGTGGCCATCGTGTAGGCTGCATTGACGGCATCTGCCATACTCTGCACGTCGGCGACGGGGAGGCCGAAGGGGTCGAAGAAGTCGTGTAGCTTCTCGTTGTGAAGTCCCATATAGATGAGTCCGACGCATTTCTCACGCACCAGGTCGGCTATTTCGCTGTAGTCGTTGCCTTTGTCCTTGCCGCCGAGGATGAGGACGGTCTTGGCTTTCATGCTTTGCAGGGCGTACCAGCAGCTGTTGACATTGGTGGCCTTGGAATCGTTGATGTAATCGACACCACGGACGCGGGTGACGTATTCAAGACGGTGCTCCACGCCCTTGAAGTTAGAGAGGGCCTCGCGGATGACTTCGTTTTTGATGCCCGAGATGTTGGCGGTGATTCCAGCCGCCATCGAGTTGTAGAGGTTGTGCTTACCCGTGAGGGCAAGGTCCTCCTGTTCCATGTTGAAGGCGTTAGGCTCGGTGAAATAGAGCTTACCGCTTTTGGTGAAGGCTGAGAGGCCTGCCGCTTCCAGCTCTGCAAAGGGGTAGAGGCGGCCGTGGATGCCGTACTTGCCCAGTTCGCGGCGGATGATGGGGTCGTCGTTCCAGAAGACGAAGGCATCGTCGTCGGTCTGATTCTGGAGGATGCGGAACTTGGCATCGACGTACTCCTGCATATTGTGGTGATAGCGGTCAAGGTGATCGGGAGTGATGTTCATCAACACGGCAATGTTAGCGCGGAAGTCGTACATGTTGTCGAGCTGGAACGAGCTGAGTTCGATGACGTAGTAGTCGTAGTCCTTCGTCGCCACCTGCAGGGCGAGGCTTCGCCCGATGTTGCCCGCGAGGCCGACGTTGTAGCCTGCGCTCTTGAAGATGTGGTAGATGAGCGAGGTGGTGGTGGTCTTGCCGTTGCTGCCCGTGATGCAAATCATTTTGGCATTGGTGTAGCGGCCAGCGAACTCGATTTCCGAGATGACGGGCGTGCCCTGTTCCTTCAGTTTCAGGGGAAGTGGAGCGTCGCAGGGGATGCCAGGGCTCTTCACCACTTCGTCGGCGTTGAGGACGAGCGCTTCGGTATGGTGACCTTCCTCCCAGGCAATGGCGTAGTCGTCAAGCATCTGCTTGTAGTAGTCCTTGATGGTGCCTTGGTCGCTGACAAACACATCAAAACCTTTTGTCTTGGCGAGGATGGCGGCTCCGACGCCGCTTTCGCCTGCTCCTAGTACGACAATTCTCATATTTCGTAATCTGTTTTTGTAGTTTCAGAATATCTGTTCGTAAACTTCGGAAATCTCGTCTTTGCTGCTTTTTTACCTAATCTTCAACGTCAGGATGGTGAAGGCAGCCAATCCTATGCTGATAATCCAGAAACGGAATGTAATCTTCGTTTCGAACAACAGGCGCGAGTCGTTGCCGCGGAAACGGACAGTACTAGTGGGGTCGGTCTTGAGCACCTGCGCCATCGAGGTACGATAGTGGTCGTGGATCGGTGTGCGTTTCCAAAGACGGCTGTGCAGTCCGCGGCTTTTACCCCGTTTGTACCAAAAACGTTGGAGGATGACGGAGAGGCTTTCAATCAGGAAGATGCCGCAGAGGATGGGCAGCAGCAGTTCCTTATGGATGCAGAGTGCTAGCACGGCGATGAGGCCGCCGATGGTGAGGCTGCCCGTGTCGCCCATAAAGATTTCGGCGGGGTAGCTGTTGTACCAGAGAAAGCCTATCAGGGCACCCACGAAAGCCAGCGAGAAGATGACGAGTTCCTGACTGCCAGGGATGTACATCAGATTGAAGTATTCGGTGAGGACGACGTTACTGCTGACGTAGGCCAGTGCGCCCAATGTGCCGCCTATGACGGCCGAATTACCCGCCGCCATTCCGTCCATTCCGTCGTTGAGGTTCGAGCCGTTGCTGACTGCCGTGACGACCAAAACGGTGAGGATGACGAAGAAAATCCAGCCAGCCTTGTACTTCAAGGGGTCGCCCAACCAGGCAAATAAATCGGCATAGTTAAGGTTATGGTTCTTAAAGAAGGGGATTGTGGTGCGCGTTGACTTGACGTCGGGGCTCTTCACGACAATCTCCGTGTTGTTCTCAATTTTCGTCTCCACCGTTTCGTTAATGACCACCTGCGGGCTGTAGCGGAGGGTGAGGCCCACAATTAGTCCCAGCACAACCTGACCAAAAATCTTCACCCAGCCGTTCAAACCGTCCTTATTCTTGCGGAAAGTCTTGATGTAGTCGTCGGCAAAGCCGAGGGCGCCGAGGATGACGGTGGTGATAATCATCAGTTGCATATAGACGTTTTCCAGCTTGCCGATGAGGAGGCAGGGAATCAGTATGGCAGCGATAATGATGACGCCACCCATCGTGGGCACGCCCACCTTACCTACGCCGAAGGGGTCGAGGCGCTCGTCGCGCTGCGTCTCGGAGATGTTGCGGCGCTTGAGCAGACGGATGAACCACTTGCCAAACCAGATGGATACGACAATGGAGACCACGAGGGCAAAGATGGCGCGGAAGGAGACGTAGCTGAACAGACCCGCTCCTGGGAAGTGGATTCGTTGTAGGTAATTGAAGAGGTAGTTGAGCATCGGTGGGAGATTACGGTTTTGACGATTAGTTGTTTATGAATTGATTCCAAAGGTTTCGCGCAGTACTTCGCGGTCGTCGAAGTGGTGCTTGACGCCGCGCACTTCCTGATAGTCCTCGTGTCCCTTGCCTGCCACGACGATGATGTCACCCTTCTGGGCCATTGTGCAGGCTGTGCGGATGGCTTCGCGGCGGTCGACGATGCTGATGACGTCTCTGAGCTGCTCTTCGTCAAGTCCTGCGAGCATATCGTTGATAATGTCCTGTGGCTCCTCGAAGCGGGGGTTGTCGCTGGTGATGATGACGCGGTCGCTGCCTTTGACAGCTTCCTGGGCCATCAGCGGACGTTTGCCCTTGTCGCGGTTGCCGCCAGCTCCCACCACGGTGATGATGTGGCCCTTGCCTGCCACGACCTCGCCTACGGCCTTGAGGACGTTGTTGATAGCATCGGGTGTGTGGGCATAGTCTACGACGGCTGTGATGCCCTGAGGCGAACGTATGGCCTCGAGGCGACCTGCCACGGGATGCAGGGTGCTCAGCACAGTCAGCACGTCAAGAGGCTCCTTGCCCAGCAGGCAGGCGGCTCCATAGACGGCCAGCAGGTTGCTGGCGTTGAACTTGCCGAGGAACTGAACGAAGACCTCCTGGCGATTGATTTCAAGCAGCATCCCCTCGAAGTGGTGTTCAAGGATGCGGGCCTTGAAGTCGGCCATTGTGCGCAGCGAGTAGGTGCTGACCAAGGCGCGGGTATTCTGTGCCATCACCATTCCGTTCTTGTCGTCGAGGTTGGTGAGCATGAAGGCGTCGCTCGGCAGGGCATCGAAGAAGGCTTTCTTGGCGCGGAGGTAGTTGTCGACAGTCTTGTGGTAGTCGAGGTGGTCGCGGGTGAGGTTGGTGAAGATACCCCCAGCGAAGGTCAGTCCGCCAATGCGATGCTGGGCAATGGCGTGCGACGAGCACTCCATAAAGGCGAACTCGCAGCCCTCGTCGACCATACGGCTCAGTAGATGGTTGAGCGTGATGGCATCGGGCGTGGTGTGGTCGGTGGGGATGGCCTGGTCGTTGATGTAGTTGCAGACGGTGCTGAGCAAGCCTGCTTTGTGGCCGAAGGCGCGGAACATCTTGTAAAGCAGCGTGGCGATGGTGGTCTTGCCGTTGGTGCCTGTGACGCCCACGAGGCGCAGGTGGCTGGTTGGATTGCCGTAGAATGTAGTGGCAACGGGGCCGATGGCGGCTTCGCTATCGGGCACCTTGATGTAGGTGATGCCTTCTGCCAGCGTGTCGGGCAGGGTCTCGCAGAGGATGGTGGTCGCTCCGTTCGCGATGGCCTTGTCGATGTAGGTATGTCCATCCACCTGGGTGCCGCGGATGGCGGCGAAGAGGGCCCCTGGGGTGACCTGTCGGGAGTCTATAGTCACATCTGTCACAAGTGTCGCAACTGTCCCGCCCGCAATCTCAAAGTTCGTTAATGATTTCAGTATCTCGTTCAGTTCCATATCGTTATTTCAGATAGAGTTCAACAGTCATTCCCTTGCGCTTGTCTGAGCCAGCGGCTGCGCTTTGCCTGCTCACTTTGCCTACGCCATTCAGGTGAGCCTTGATGCCGCACGATTCGAGGGCGAAGATGGCGTCCTTGGCGCCCATACCCACGACGTTGGGCACGTGGTCGGTGTCAGTCAGGCGGGGATGGTTCTTGTCCGCCTCGGCAAAGAGTGTTTCCTTGGGACGGAGGGAGTCGTCCTTGATGTGCAGTTCGTCGAGCACCAGGTCGGCAGCGGCAATGTTTCCTGGCTTCACATCGGGGACGAGGATGGCGAGCGAGTCGCGCAGGTCCTCTACCTCAGTGGTCTTTTGGTAGGCCATCACGCGTTCGGCAATCTCGTGGAGAACGGGTGCCGACATTGTGCCGCCTCCGTTGGCAGCGCCTACGTGGCCTGCCTGGCGATAGACAAAGACACCGCACGTGTATTCGGGTTTGTCGGCGGGGAAGAAGCCGATGAAGTTGAGCCAGCGTCCTGCATACTGTCCGTGTTCGTCTACCTTGGCCGTGCCTGTCTTGCCAGCGATGAGGAAGCGGTCGCTATGGGCGCGGACGCCTGTGCCGTGGTCGCTGTTGACGACGCTGATGAGGCATTCGGTGATGTCGGCAATGGCCTGGGGCTTGGCAATGGCTTCGATGACCACCTCGGGGTCGTAGCGTTCGACGGTGTGGCCGTCGTGCTGGATTTCCTTGATGAGTCTCGGGCGCATCATCTTGCCGCCGTTGGCAATGGCGTTGTAGAAGGCCACCATATTCATCGGGGTGACACTGATGCCGTAGCCTACGGCCATCCAGAGGGCCTCGCCTTTCCAGTTCTTTAGCTGGGCAGGGGTCTTGAGCTTCGACGTGGCGGCGCCAGGGATGACATGGTGGTTCTCGGTGATGCCGAAGCTGAGTAGCTTGTTGAGGAACGCCTCGGCTTTGCCCTTCTTGACGTAGTGGTCGTCCACGACGGTCATCGTGCCGACATTAGAACTGTACTTGAGAATCTTAGGAATGGTCTTCCAAGGCTCACGCTTGCTGTCGTCGCTGATGCCATAGCCGTAGAAGTGGCGGCTGAAGGGGTAGGTATCGACGGAGTCCTTGAGGGTTACTTCGCCGTCGTCGAGGGCGGCCAGGATGCTGGCAGTCTTGAAGATAGAGCCCGTTTCGATAGGTTGGTTGAGGGCGATGTTCTGCCCGACGACAAACTCGCCCTTCTGGCGGGTGTGGTTAACGATGGCCTTGATTTCGCCCGTGCGAGTCTCCATCACGATGGCGGTGCCGAGGTCGGCGTTCTGTTCTTCCATCTGGTCGCGCAGGGCCTTGTTGGCGATGTCCTGGATGCGGACGTTGAGGGTGGTGACGATGTCGCAGCCGTTACGCGGAGGCACGTCCACATATTCGGCGAAGGTGTCCATCACCTTACGGCGGTGACTAAGGCCTGGGGTACCGCTAAGCACGCTGTCGAAGGCCAGTTCGATGCCGTCGCGCGGGCGGGCAGTCTGTTCGTTCCATCGGCCCAGAGTACGGGTGGCAAGGCCATAGGCGTTCTTGCGTATCAGCACCTCGTCGAAGGTAAATCCGCGCGAGGTGGAGGCGTGGAGGAACTCGCGGTTGCACGAGTCGAGGAAGGCTTTTACCTCCTTGTAGCGGTTGTAGGTCAGGCGTTTGGTGCCGTGGGTGTAGAGATTGGTGTAGAGTCCTGTGCGCTTGCCTGCCTGAATGTTGGCATCGCCCTTGCGAAGGGCACCGTCGATGAGGGTGCGGAACTCGGCGGCTGGCTGGTCGGGCAGGAGGCGGTGGAGACCCTTGGCATAGGTGTCGAGGTTGGCGCGGACAGCTGAGTCGCGTTCAAGCTGTTCGTTGCGGGCACGGGTATAGTCGCGGTACTTGAAGACGAGCTGGTACTCGGGGGTGCTGCTGACGAGCACGCGGCCTTCGTCGCTCAGTATGCTTCCTCGCTGGGCTCGGACGGTGACGCTGTCGGCCTGGAACTGGCTGGCAACGGTTTGCCAGCCGCGACGCTGGAAGGTCATAAAGCCCAGAGCGCGCAACACGATGAGCACGGCAACGAGCACCACGATGACGATGATCGAGGTGTAGCGGCGGGACATGGACTGGGACGAGGGAGGCATTGCTGTGATGTTGCTATTTTTCGATGACTATGGGAGCGGCAGTGGCGGGACGGAGGGGATTGTCGTCGCCCAGACGGCGCTCGATGTTGGATTGGAGGCTCTTCTGCATCAGCTCGTTGCGCAAGGCTACGGACTCGTTCTGGAGGTCGATGATGTCGGCACGGAGGCGCTGGATTTTCACGGTCTCGAGCTGGCTGCCATAGCGGTTGCCTTCGTAGAGCACGACGAGGCAGACAACGAGGACGATGAGTCCCATCTGGCGCTTCACCCAGGGGTGCATCAGCACGTCGCCTGTGATGAGCTTCAGCAGGAACGACTTCTTCTTGGTTTTCTTGGCAGTGGCGGACATTAGTTCTTCTGTTTATGGGCGATACGTAAGTGGGCTGAGCGGCTGCGAGGGTTGCTCTGCTGCTCGGCTTCCGAGGGGACAATGGGCTGACCCACAGCGCGCCAGGGACTGCTGAGGGTGCCATAGATGGGGTCTTGTTGGAGAGTGCCTTCGACGTTGCCTGTGCGGACGAGGTTCTTCACAAGGCGGTCTTCGAGGCTGTGGTAGGTGAGCACGACCAGTCGTCCGTCGGGGACGATGAGGTCGGTGGCTGCCAGCAGCAGGTCGCGCAGGGCATCCATCTCGTGGTTGACCTCGATGCGCAGGGCTTGGAATAGTCGGGCCTGCGGGTTCTTGGCCTTGTCGTGGGCAAGGATGGGTTGGACCACTTCAAGCAGGTCGGCAGCGGTCAGCAAGGGACGTTCGACGCGGGCACGGACGATAGCGGTGGCCAGACGTCGGCTGTCGCGCAGTTCGCCGTAGAGGTGGAATAGGGTGGCGAGGCGTTCCTCGGCGTAGTCGCGCAGGATATCGGCAGCGGTCAGCCCGTCGCGCGGATTCATACGCATATCAAGCGGTGCCTCGGGGTCGCGGAAGGTAAAGCCCCGCGAAGCCTCGTCGAAGTGGTGGGACGATACGCCCAGGTCGGCCAGCAGGCCGTCAATCTGCGGAACGTCGTGGTAGCGCATAAAGTTGCTTAGCCAGCGGAAGTTGCTGCGGATGAAGGTAAATCGCGGGTCGTTGATTTTCTGGGCCTCTTGCTCGGCATCGGGGTCCTGGTCGAAGGCGTAGAGGTGCGCCGTTGGGTCGTCGGCAAAGCGACGGAGTATTTCGCGACTATGCCCGCCCCCACCGAAGGTGACGTCCACATAGGTGCCGCCTGGACGGATGTCCAGGGCATCGATGCTGGGGTTGAGGAGGACGGGCGTGTGGTACATCTTGAAAATTATAAAATTAGGAATTAGGAATGAGGAATTGGGGAATTAGGGATTGGGAGTTGTTGGGTTGGGTGTTTCCATCAGGGCTTCGAGGGCGGCGCCGAGGGCGTCGGGATTGTCGAGGAGGGCTTCGGCCTGGACCTTCGGCCAGAGTTCTATGGTGTCGTCCATTCCGATGAAGCGGACGTCGGTGGTGATGCCGAGCTGGGCAATGAGTCGGCGGGGGATGAGGATGCGACCGTTACCGTCGATGGGCAGTTCGTCGACGCCTGCCACAAACTGGCGGAACACCATCTGCTGCTGGGCGTTCCAGCGGTTCAGGCGGGCTCGCAGCTCGTCAAGCTGCTGTTCCCACACGCTCTTCGGATAGAGCACAAGGCAGTTCTGATGTACGTCGCGGCGTATCATCAGGGCCTCGTCGCCCTCTTTCTGCAGGGCACGACGGAAGACGGCAGGGAAGAACACGCGTCCCTTATCGTCCATTCTGGCGTCCGTGTTGCCTATGAATCTTGCTGGCATTTAGTGGTTTTTGTTTGTTTCTGCTGCAAAGGTACACAATTCCCCACAATCCCCCAAATTTCCCCACAAAAAGTTTTCCACATTTTTAAAAAAGTTTTCCACAGCCCTGTGAAGAACTGCGGAAAATGCTGAAAACGTGGCGGTAATGACCTTGAAAAATAGTCCTCTGAAAGGACGATTGACGTTGTGAAACGCTGAAACGGCGAAACGCGCTGTTTTATTAGACTATTCAGACTTCAGACTGTTCAGGCTGGCAGATGAATGATGTGGGTATTATCTATCGGTCTGCCAGTCTGTTAGTTTGTTTTAGTCTCGTTTACTCGACCTTGATGAAAGTGTCGGGATTGTCAGGGTCTTCGTTGATGAATCCGCCATTCTTTAGGCGGAAGATAAACGTCCTTCCCGATTTATTTCCACGTTCCAGAAGAATGTTATACAGTTCCTGACGTGTGAAGGTCTTACCGAGCTTATTGAGCACCAGGCCCTGCTGTGCAGAGGGCTGCTTGTAGTCAGCCTGCCTTCTTGCGGCTTGTTCGTACATCGTGCCGTACTTGAAGAGCAGGCGACTGAGTGTATATTCGGCCACCCAACGGGCGAAGGCTATTACCTCCTGCTTGTGGCGGCTGTTGCCATAAAGCCAGTGTGCCAGCATTCCAGCTCGGAACCCGATGATTGCCGAGCGGCGCTGAAAAACGCCGCGTGCTCTCGAATCCTCGAGGCCAGCCTGTTCGACCTGGTTGTCGCTCCATTGTTTCATAGAGTCGGCTATGTACTTTACGTTGAGGCTGACGGGTGCTTTCACCTTGCCGTCTTCGTCGTAGTTGAGGTTGTAACCCTCTTCGATTTTCTGGTCGATGAGGCGTTGCTGTGCTGATGTGAGCTGGCCCCAATCGCGCCAACGCTTAAAGAACTGGTCGGGTATATACCCGAAGATGGTACGGCTGGCTGTGCCGTTTTCAGTGTCATAGTCGGTGTAGAATTTTGCTACTGCATCAGGGGTGCCCAGTACTAACATGCTAATCCAGGCATTCGTACGTCCGTTGAACGTATCTTTGTTCACATAATCCTGCGTAAGTTCGCCTCCTTCGAAGCCTTTCCGATAGGTGTCAGTCAGGTTCGCCCAAGAGCCGCGGCTGCGGTTCTGTGTGAGCTCGGCAATCTCGCTGACGACCTGGAGTTGTACGAGTCCCTGGCTCTGCGAAGCTCTCATCTTCAGCTCGCTGAGCGAAATAGTGCCTGCCAGCATCTGGGTAGGTTCCTTTGGTGGTTCGGGCAGCTGCTGCCCTGGGCGGGGCTGTGTTCGCTTGCAGTCTGAGAGGTATTTGGTCTCTTCTGCAAGCACTCCTTTGTCGTGGCGTAGAATACGGGGTAGTAGTTTGTCCTTGAGTTTCCCTGCCATGTAGTCTTTTCCGCAGCCTTGATGACCTTCTATGGCTACCTGGAAACAGGGGGCCTCTTCCTTTCCGTTGAAGTTGCCTCTGATATTGCTGGCGACGGTTCCTGCCAAGGGAAGGCTGGCAATGATGACAGCCGCCTTAAAGTCTGGTGGGGCTATCCCGACCATATCCCTAATGACGGGCGGAAGGGGTGGAAGGGTTTGATTGTCATCTTGTTCAGAATTCTGTGTTTCCGACGTATGCTCTTCGCCGTCGTCGGTTGGAAGGTCGTTGTTATAGTCCTTCTTCACGTCATCAATAGCCTGCTTCAGCTCCTCAGGGAAGCCCTGACGGCATTTCTTCTCGTTCTCTTTGCGGGCCCTGACAGCACTGTCAATGGGTTGGGCAAGTTCATTCAGCGGGAAATGAGATTCGTTGGCCAACGGAATGAGTGCTTGGCGGATTACCTCGCTGTTGTTGTCCGTGATGAGCGTCAGCTCATAGGCAAGCGTGTGGAGGGTGTTGTTTCGCTGACCTACGGGAATCGCCGTGGTGCCGAGTCGGTTCACCACCCATCGGGCGGCAATCTCCGTCAGCGGCAGACCGTCGTAGGTGGTCTGGACGTTTTCGGAGGTCTCGGTGGTTTTTTCAGGGCTGACTGGCAGGCTTTTCTGGCTGGGAGTTGATGCCTCTGCACTGGGGACTACCACCTCCACGGGGGTGAACATTTTCTCCCTGTCCTCATAGTAGATGTAGGTGCGAGGGACGACGAACGAACATCTGCTCATGTCTGTGCAGGATGTGTCCCACTTGTCCTTTACGCCTAGAAAATCAGCCATTTGTTCCTGAGCTTCGCGAATGTCGACGCCGACAGGTTGCTCGAAGATGATGCGCAGACCGCGACCCGAGCACGACTTGTGTGCAAGGACGACAGGCCATCGGTTCATGCCTCCGCGGTCGATGAATCGCTGCCAGAGCCCCTCGGGGTCGGCTGGTTCGCCGTACTCCTTGTTGTCGATGTCCAGCATCACCAGTCCATTAGGCTGGGCATTCTCCTTCTTCCGCTTCCCGTCACCTCCGAAGCCAGATGCCTGGGGGATGATGACGTCGAGCCCTTTCTTCCACGCATCGACCTTATCCTTCACCCCTTTCCAGTCGGGCTCGGCCTTACGGGCCTCATCATTAATGAGTGCCGAGATGCTTCGGCACCACTTTTCCACGGTGGGGCTGTCGATGATGCTGTCCCACACCATCTCGGTCAGCGCAGTAGGGCGTTGGTCCGCTACGCTCCTTGCACGGCACATTCGCGCACGTTCCTTATTATTATTTGTGTTCTCGTGAGGCGTCTGATTAATGAGCCGCGCCTCAGGCTCGCAATGTTTTGTGTGGGTCATACTAATAGTTTTTTTTGACCTTATTATTATTAAAAGTGCAACCTCATACAGGTGCACTCACCTTATAAATAGAGGGATTTTTGAAAAAGTTTTGTGTTATCGTAAATTTTCGGTGCAAATATACAGAAAATTTTTAACAATGGCAAATAAAAGTTAATTTTTCTCATCGTTTCACCGTTTCAGCGTTTCAGCGGGTGATTTATATCCTATAAATAGATAGATGTTAACTGGAATTATATATACCAATGACAACTATCACGTAGTGAAACGCTGCAACGCCTGCAACGCTCTGCGCTGGCCGCGGCGTGCATTGCGTTGGGCCGACAGCCCAGTGGGGTCGTCGAAAGAAGCGACTCCCCTGCAGACAAGTCGCTATTTAAAGCAACAATCTGAAAAAAGTTGATTTAAATAGATATTTTTTTTCGCGTTTTTCCGACTTTTTCGGAATTGCAAACTATTTATATAATGAATAAGGGGAAACTCCCCGCCAACGCAAAATAACAACTAAAACAAAAAGACACTATGGCTATCACTTATCAAATTGTGGGTTGCACCAACCCTAATGGTGCCGAGGGCGTTGACTACGCCTGCAACCGCGCCGTGAAGACGGGCGACTACGACTTCAAGAGTCTTGCTGAGGACATCCAGTTTGCCACCACGGCTACCAAGGCCGACATCGTGGCCGTGCTCACCGCAGCCAAGGAGTTCATCAAGCTTCATCTGCTACAGGGTCAGCGCGTCGTCCTTCAGGAACTGGGCGCTTTCCAGGCGAACATCAACTCGAAGTGCTTCGCCCAGAGCGTCATCCCGTTGGATGCCTTCGACCCTGCGTCGTACATCAAGGGCGTGGGCATACGCTTCCGCGCCGACGCCGACCTGCTCCGCTACGTGCGCACCAACCGCCAGCTGAAGCGCGTACCTTCTGAGCTTCTCGCCTAAGCGGCCTAAACGGGGCTTCAGACTGTCAGAACGAACAGCGATACCAACACCTGTTTCCTCTGGCAGTCTGATTCACTTAAGTCTGGATGGTCGAAAAACAAATCCCAGTTATCTGACGATGTACTTCTTCCCTTGCTTGATGAAGATTCCTTCCCCATATTCCCCGATGCGCTGACCAGCGAGGTTGTAGGTGTCGTCGTTGCTCTGGTCCGTCGCACCCTCGGTGTCTGTATCATAAGTTACTGGACGGATGCCCGATGCGGCCTCGATAATCTTACGGTTCATGCGGCACACGTTCTCAAGGAGCGAGGCGCCGCTTACCATGGCACCCATCGAGGCGGTCTCGCTGTAATTGAAGGATTCTCCCCAATAGTATGGGCAATAGGTTTTCGGGTATCGGCTGAGGTCGAGATGGTTCCAGAGGGCGTCGGCGTTGTTTTGCAGGTACTTCATAATGGTTCTTCTGCGGGTGTCGTTCATCTCATCGTCAAGTACGAAGTTCACCGCGTAGGGAATCAGCACAGCCTTGAAGATGCTCTGGTCCATCGATGTTCCTTCGTGTCGGAGAAGACCCTTGCTGGTGCATCGCGAGTTGGTGAACGCATAGGTGAGGTAGAGGGCGGCCTTCGTCTTGTAGTCGGCTTTGCCTGTGATGTGGTAGAGCCGTCGCATGGCCTCGCCCAACGTGCCCTGGGTGTAGGTGAGCGGCGGTTCCTCAACACGTCCGTCGGACTTGGTGATGCCACTGTCGATGAGGTATTTGTAGTACATTTCGGCATCGGCAAGGTATGACTCGGTGCCGAAGTACTCGTACAACCTGGTGGCTAACAGGCAGGCTGGGGAGAGTGTGCAAGCATTTGCTTTCGAGCCAGCATCGGTGTTCCATGGCAGATAAGTGCCGATGTCGTCGGTCTTCTTACGCGCGGCGATGATGGCATAGATGGTCCTTGCCTGCTTGATATAGCGGTCGTTGCCGAGGGCTTCGCCAAGGTGAAAGATTGACAGCCCGATCCAGGCCATGTCGTCCGTGTAGGGATTGGTGAAGGTGCTACCTGCATAGTTGTTTGCGTAATTGCTGAGCCAGCGCGTCATGTAGGTCTTGTAGGTGTTAGCCTCGTCCAGCCTCCCTTCTTCAACATAGCGCTCGTAGGCGTAGATGATGACGTCGATGGCGTGTGCCTGCTGCCAGTAGATGTATTTCGACGAGCCCGCTATGTCGTTCGGCGTAGACCAGAATGTTCCCTTGTTTTTGTTCATGAAATTCTCTACAAGACAGTATTCCAGAGAGTCGGCTTTACCCTCATATTCGCCGATGATATAAGGCGTCAGGTCGGTGTCGGCCCAGGCGGATACCGCGCCGATAAAGCCAGCAACGAGCAGAAAGAATGCTTTCGAATGTTTCATAGTCGAATAGAATTATTCTGCAAAGTTATAATATCTTGTACATTTATCCAAGTTTTTCTTCGTTTGCTGTGTGGTTTTATGGAAAAAAACAGGCGGACGTTTGGACGTTTCGGAGAAAGGCCGTATCTTTGGAGGCGATAATGTCTCAAAAAAGACAAAGGATAATTGACAATGGAAAAAGGCTATCCTGTTAAGTTCTACGGTCAGCCCGTTCGCCGCTGGTGCCAGACGCTGGATCTGCGCGACGACCCTGACCTCATCCGCCGTTACCGACACGCCCACAGCCCCGAGGGCTCGTGGCCCGAAATCCGCGAGGGCATCCGTCAGGTGGGCATCCTGGAGATGGAAATCTACCTCCTTGGCACGCGCCTGTTTATGATTGTGGAGACTCCCCTCGACTTCGACTGGGACGCAGCGATGGCACGCCTTGCCACCCTGCCGCGACAACAGGAGTGGGAGGACTATGTCGCCCTTTTCCAGGCCGTCAGCCCAGGCGCCACCTCCGCCCAGAAGTGGCAGCCGATGGAACGAATCTTCTACCTGTATGATTAAACACAACGGGCAGACTGTCAGTTAATTCCTCATTCCTAATTCCTAATTTTATCATTTTCCTCATTCTATGACCACCATCCCTCGCCGCTACGTGCTGCCGTTCGTGATCGTCACCAGCCTCTTCTTCTTCTGGGGCATAGCCAACAATATGACCGACACGCTGTTGGCTGCCTTCAAGCGCATCATGTCAATGAGCGACACGCAGACCAGCCTCATCCAGTTTTCGTTCTACGGCGCCTATGCCGTGCTGGCCCTGCCTGCTGCGCTGTTCATCCGCCGATATTCCTATAAATCAGGCATTATCCTGGGCCTGCTGATGTACGCCACGGGGTGCATACTGTTCCTGCCTGCCGCACGGGCAGCCTCGTACACCTTCTATCTTGGCGCCATCTTCATCCTGGCAGGCGGATGCAGCGTCCTTGAGACCACCGCCAACCCCTACATCCTCTCGATGGGACCGCAGGAGACCGCCACGCGCCGCCTCAACGTCGCCCAGGCCTTCAATCCCCTCGGCTCCATCACAGGTATCCTGCTGAGCACCTTCTTCATCCAAGCCGAACTGAATCAGGCCGATGCGGCCGCACGCGCACAGATGACCGACCAGCAGCTGGCCGCCATCCAGGCCCACGAACTCGGGGCCGTCACGGGCACCTATATGACCCTCGGCTTCGTCCTCCTTGCCGTCCTCGTGCTGATGCTCTTCGCCAAGATGCCGCGCGAGAAATCCTCTGACCCCAAGGACTTTAAGGACTCTAAGGACCTTAAAGACTTTAATGACACCAACGACACCACCGCCCTTGCCGCCTCGTCTGGCTCTTCCTTCCGCCGTCTGATGCGCAACCGCCACTATTGGTTCGGCGTCATTGCCCAGTTTTTCTACGTGGGTGCCCAGATTGGTGTCTGGTCGTTCACCATTCGTCTGGCGATGGCCGAGCTTGGCATACGCGAGCAGCAGGGCAGCGTCATCTACCTCATCTCCATCATCGGCTTCTCGGCAAGCCGCTTCATCTTCACCTGGCTGATGAAGTACTTCCGTCCCTCGCGCCTGCTCGTCGTTGCAGCTGTGGCCGACATAGCGCTCTCGCTCGTCGTGGTCTTTACCCAGGGAATGGGCTGGTTGCCCGTGGTAGCACTCATTGCTATCAGCCTGTTTATGAGCCTGATGTTCCCCACCATTTACGGCATTGCCCTTGGAGGCGTCAGTGTCGACGACGCCAAGATTGGTGCCTCGGGCCTCATTATGGCCATCCTCGGCGGTGCCCTGCTCACGCCCCTGCAGGCCATCATCAGCGATGCCAGCAGCATCAACACCTCGTACCTTGTGCCCGCCGCGTGCTTCCTCGTCGTCCTCCTCTACGGTCTCTACATCGAACGCACAACACGGCGCGATGTGACAGCGTGACAGTTGTGACACCAGGCTGGTTCGCGCACACGCACACGCGCGTACATTTTTAAATTTAAAAAGCGAGCGAAAACCTTGCACAGGTCAAAATAATTGAGTACCTTTGCAAGGTTTTTATATTCGCACACGATAAATGATTGACAACGAAGAACTCATCCGTGAAGGCGCCGAGCATTACAGCGCCGATAACATCCAGGTGCTCGAAGGCCTCGAAGCCGTACGCAAACGTCCCGCCATGTACATTGGCGACATCAGCACCAAGGGCCTCCATCACCTCGTCTATGAAGTCGTCGACAACGCCATCGACGAAGCCCTCGCAGGCTTCTGCACACACATCGAGGTAGCCATCAACCCCGACAACTCCATCACCGTCCAGGACAACGGACGAGGCATCCCCGTCGACTGGCACGAGAAGGAACAGAAGTCGGCCCTCGAAGTGGTGATGACTGTCCTCCACGCAGGCGGTAAGTTTGACAAGGGCTCCTACAAGGTCTCAGGCGGACTCCACGGCGTCGGCGTCAGCTGCGTCAACGGACTCAGTAGCAAGATGATAACCCAGGTCTTCCGCAATGGCAAGGTCTATCAGCAGACCTACGCCTGCGGCAAGCCCACCAGCGAAGTCCAGGAAATCGGCACCACCGACCTCCACGGTACCCGCCAGCAGTTCTGGCCCGACCGTACCATCTTCACCGTCCACGAATACAACTACGAGACCCTCGCCACCCGTATGCGCGAGCTTGCCTTCCTCAACGCAGGGATCACCATCACCCTCACCGACCTGCGACTCGACGACGAGGGCAACACACGCACCGACATCTTCCACTCCGACGAAGGTCTGCGCGAGTTCGTACGCTATATCGACAGCAGCCGCATACACCTCTTCGACGATATCATCTACCTCAACACCGAGAAGAACGGTGTGCCCATCGAGGTGGCCATCATGTACAACACCTCCTACTCGGAGAACCTCCACTCGTACGTCAACAACATCAACACTATCGAAGGCGGCACCCATCTGGCAGGCTTCCGCGCCGCCCTTACGCGCACCCTCAAGAAGTACGCCGAGGATACCAAGGCCCTTGAGAAAGCCAAGGTCGAGATAGCCCCTGAAGACTTTCGCGAAGGCCTCACCGCCGTCATCAGCATCAAGGTGGCCGAACCCCAGTTCGAGGGACAGACCAAGACCAAGCTCGGCAACAGCGAGGTGCAGGGAGCCGTCCAGAGCGCCGTAGGCGAAGCCCTCACCGAGTACCTCGAGGAACACCCCAAGGAAGCCAAACTCATCGTCGACAAGGTGGTATTGGCCGCAGCAGCACGTATAGCCGCCCGCAAGGCACGCGAGAGCGTCCAGCGCAAGAACCCGATGTCTGGCGGCGGACTGCCAGGCAAACTCGCGGACTGCTCCGACAAGGACCCCGCCAACTGCGAACTCTTCATCGTCGAGGGCGACAGCGCAGGAGGCAGCGCCAAACAGGGCCGTAGCCGACTCACACAGGCCATCCTGCCCATACGAGGTAAAATCTTCAACGTCGAGCGCGTGATGTGGCACAAAGCCTTCGAGCACGAGGAAGTCAACAATATCATCCAGGCATTGGGCGTCCGCTTCGGACTCAACCCCGAGGACAGCAAGGAGGCCAACTACGACAAGCTGCGCTACTACAAGGTCATCATTATGACCGATGCCGACGTCGACGGCAGCCACATCGACACCCTCATTATGACCCTCTTCTACCGCTATATGCCCGAACTCATCGAGCGCGGACACCTCTACATCGCCACGCCGCCTCTCTACCTTTGCACCAAGGGCAAGGTCAAGGAGTATTGCTACACCGATGTCCAGCGCCAGCAGTTCATCGACCAGTACGGCGGCGGCAACGAGAATGCCATCACCACGCAGCGCTACAAAGGTCTCGGCGAGATGAACCCCGAACAGCTCTGGGAAACCACAATGAACCCCGAGACACGCCTGCTCAAGCAAGTCACCATCGACAATGCTGCCGATGCCGACTACGTCTTCAGTATGCTGATGGGCGAGGACGTAGGACCCCGTCGCGAGTTCATCGAGCGTAACGCTACCTACGCCAACATCGACGCCTGACGCCCGTGTGACATCCTGTGACAGTGTGACAGTAAGCGTTTTCTCCTTCCCGTGGTACAAGTCGGCAATGTCCTGGTCTCCTTCGATGTCCTGACGAAACCCTTCGCCTGCGACCTCGCAGCCTGCCACGGTACCTGTTGTGTGGAAGGCGATGCAGGAGCCCCCGTTACCCTCGACGAAGTGGCAGAGATAGAATCCCTTCTGCCTGAGATAGAAGAAGACCTGACCGACGAGGCACGCGAAGTTATCGCCCGCCAGGGTGTTGCCTATTCCGACCCCTCGGGCGAGCTCGTTACCTCCATCGTCCACGGCAAGCATTGTGTCTTTTGCCAGAAGCCTCTCGATTCTTCTTCTCAAGGCTCCCAGCCAACCCTTTGTGCCATCGAAAAGGCTTACCGCGAGCACCGCATTCCATTCCAGAAACCCCTCAGCTGCCACCTCTATCCCATCCGCGTCAGCCGCTTCGGCGAATGCTATGCCCTCAACTACAACCGTTGGGACATCTGTCAGTCGGCCGTCCTCAAAGGTCAGCGCGAAGGTACTCCCCTCTATCTCTACCTCCGCGAACCCCTTGTCCGCGCCTTCGGCCAAGCTTGGTACGACGAGCTCCTTCTGGTTACCTCCGAGCTCCACAACCAGCACCTCATCTAACCCTCCCCCTCCTTTTTTATAGTTCTCATTCCTCCCATAACCCTTATCAATCCCAACGCATCCCTATGAAGAAATGTCCCCGCTGCGGTCTGATCTTTGCCGCTGATACCGATTCTCGTTATTGCACCTCCTGCGGCACTCCCTTGGAAGAAGTGGCAGAACCCGCTGCCGAAACCTCTGAACCTGCTCCTGAAGAACCCGAGGTCCCCAAAGACGCTGAAGACCCTAAGCGCCTTGATGACCCTAAAGACTCCCAGGACTTTAATGACCCTAAAGACTCTCGGGACTTTGATGACTCTAAAGACTCTCGGGACTATAATGACCTTAACGACTCCGAATCCCCCAAAGCCTCCGTCGCCGACGACCTCTCTGAAGCCCTTGGCGAGCTGGGGGCCGCTGCCAAGAAGGTGGCCGACAAAATCGGCGACAAAGCCAAGGAAGGCTTTGAGAAACTCAAGGAAGACGAGACCTTCACCAAGTTCAACGACAAGGCCAAGCAGGGTTTCGACAAGGCAATGAATACCCCCGACAGCACCTCTGACTACGACCCCGCCGATGTGGAGAACTACAAGATCATCTCCCTCTTTGCCTACTTGGGCATCCTCTTTCTCGTCCCCCTCATTGCAGGCAAGGACAGCAAGTATGCCCGCTTCCATACCAACCAGGGCATCATCCTCTTCATTTTCTCCGTCATCTTGGCCTTCCTCGCCCGCTTCCCTCACGTGGGCTGGATTTTCTCGGTGGCAGAAGTGATTACCGTCGTCTTTGCCATCCTCGGCATCATCAACGCTGTCACAGGCAAAGCCCGCGAACTCCCCTTTATTGGCAAGTTCCGCATCTTGGACTAATCGGCTGACAGAGCAGTCTTAAGCTGATTTAAGGAATTCCAGCACAGCGCTGTTGAATGCCTCGGGCCGCTTGTTGGCAATGAAATGGTCGCCCTCAATGAGGACGAGTTTGGCGTTGGGTATATGCTCGGCGATGAGGCGCGTGTGAGTCTCTTTTATCATATCATTGGTGCCTGCAATGACGAGCGTTTGAGCAAATATCCGCTCCAGTTCCGCGGGGGCTATGTTCGGGTCGTTTACCATTAAGCCCAACAGCTCTGTCTTACGTAGGGCATCCTCGCTTCGGCGGGCAAACAACTTCGTCATTCGATAGCCCAGTTCAATAGGAATCTGGTACTTCCGTTTCACTCCCGAGGTGTCTAGGTTTGCGCCGTTCAGGATGAGTTTATCCACTCGCTCAGGGTGATTCAAGGCAAAGACCAGGGCGATGTTCCCTCCGTCTGAGAAACCGAGCAGATGCGCTTTTGCGATGCCCTGCAAGTCCATAAAGCCCAGTAAATCGTCGGCAAACTGACGAATGGTAAAGGGCGCTGTGCCACGAGGTGTAGTTCCGTGTCCCCGCGTGTCGATGGCAATGACGCGATAGCCTGCTGCCGCGAAGGTGTCCATCTGATGGTCGAAATAGGAATTGTCCTCCCCATTGCCGTGCAGTAGGATGAGCGGTTCTCCCTCTCCCTGCTGGATGAAGTAGTGAACGATGTCCATTAGGATGGTTTTCAGAATGCCAGGGAAAGCTGGGTGCACTGAAGGTTGCGCAGCGACAGGATTTCGCGCTGGAAGTTGCGGATAAGCAGCTCGGACGGCTGTTTTTCGCGTTGCTCGGGCGTGGCCTTAATGGCTTGTGGCGTCCATATGCGCTGGATGTCGTAGTTGCTGTAAAGCTGTTCCACACCGTTGCTGGAAAGGCGTTTGCTGCGGCAATCGCTACCCGTCAGCATCCAGTCGAAATGGCGGAAGTTCAGTAAATCGCAGAACTTTTTCAGCCTCACATGCTCTCGACTGCTCCATTCGGGCGTATGGCTTCCGTTGGCGCAGGGTGGGTCGAGGAAGAAGAATGTGTTGCCACACGCCTCGTTGTAGGTTTTCTCGAAGTCGTCACAGAGGATATTGACGTCTTTCAGCACCTTTGAGTCCGCTAACAGCACGGCCTCCTCGCAAATGTCATAGCGTCGGGCCGCATGATATTTCAGCCCATGTCCGCCCACGCTTGTTTTGTTGAGAAAAATGAATAACGCTGCGTGGCGAATGCCGTCAACAAGGCGCTCGCTGAACTCCTCGCGGGCTTCGTCGAAATAGTGGGCACGCTTTGTTTCGTCTAACGAAAGGAACTGTTTCTGAATCTGCTTTAGCTCGCTGATTAGCTCCGAGGCTCGGTCTCGCACGGTGTTATAGACGCGCATCAGGTCGAGATTGTTATCGTTGATGACGGCACGTGTGATGTTGGGGTAGGTTTGCAGCATATGGAATAGCATTGAACCGCTGCCTACAAAAGGTTCGATGTACGTGACGTCAGGGGTGTTGGCGAAATCGGCGGGAAGGGCCTGTGTAAGTATGCGTAGATACTGGCACTTTGCTCCTTGCCAACGGATGAAGGGTCGTGCACCGATGTTCTTTCCTGCCATTTGCAAATCCGAGGTCTTACTTGGTTCCTTATGGTATACTTTCCTGTTAATTGCGCAAAAGTAATCAAAGTATTTTTATCGCACAAACTTTTTCTTGTTTTTTTGTGGAAAACTCCTAAAAAAGTTCATTGTTTCCTCATTTTCTCCCCTTCAGTCTTTTGTTTTTGGGAAAAATCCCATCAATTAGCACGCAGATGTTTCCTAGAAAGTCTCTGTATCATGTTTCTCGCGCTACCTTTTCGCAGAAGAGTTTCCCGTTTTGTAAATGGTTTGGTTTATTAGGTTGTCCACATCCGCTTTCATTCGGTCGCTTGTGCCATTACTTTTTTTCTCTTTTGCTGATTCATTATACATAAAAAAGCGTCCACTTCTAAATGAACGTGGACGCAATTTGTAAATCGTTGTAAGGGCAACGAAAAAACCTATATTAAGGAGTTGTTAAGGCTTAATAATCTGAACGAGGTTCATATCGAAGATGAGGGCGGAGTAAGCGGGGATGCCACTGCTGGTTTTCTGGTCTGACGAACCGTAGCCTAGAGCAGCGGGAATATAGATACGCCAAACATCGCCCACGTGCATCTGCTGGATGGCTGTACTGACTCCAACGGTGAGAGCTCCCACCTCAAACTTCTTGGCGATGTTGAACTTAGGATTCACTTCTCCCTTGAACGATTGGTCGAAGACGTAGCCTTCGGGATGGGCAGTCGTAGGCATAAGACGTCCGCGATAGTTGACGCACACAGTATCGGTGAAAAGAGGCACGACGTTGCTGCTACCTGCCTGCTCTACGTGGCAATAGACGTAGTCTTCTGTACCCCAGGTTGCCGTCTTACCATCGACGTCTTTGTCAACGAGAGTAAACGAACGGATAGTCTTCCACTTGCCGTCAGCATTTGTGGAGGCTACTCGGGCTATGGAGTCGATGTATGCCTCGCACCGTGCTTGCCAGTTGTCGTACTCATCAACCTCTTCCGCCTCTTGGCAGGAAGTGAGGGCTAGGAGAAGAAACGCTACGCCAAAGAAAGCGCCATGAAGGATGGTTTGTCGATTGGGGTGTCTCATTTCAGTTTCTTCAGCAGGGAGGTAAGGCTTACTTTGTCGGCCAGCAGGTGGTCAAGTTCAGCAACGGGTACGCGCTCCTGTTCCATCGTGTCGCGGTTTCGCAGGGTGACGCAGTTATCCTCGAGTGTATCGTGGTCCACGGTGATGCAATAGGGAGTGCCGATGGCATCCTGACGGCGGTAACGCTTGCCGATGGAGTCCTTTTCGTCGTACTGGCAGTTAAAGTGGAATTTCAGCTCATTGAAAATCTCGCGGGCCTTTTCGGGCAGGCCGTCCTTGCGGACGAGGGGCAGGATAGCGAGCTTGACGGGGGCAAGGGCAGGGGGTAGAGCGAGGACAACGCGGGTCTCACCGCCTTCCAGCGCTTCCTCCTTGTAGCTGGCGCACATCACGCTGAGGAACATACGGTCCACGCCAATGGAGGTCTCGATGACGTAGGGTGTGTAACTCTCATTGAGTTCGGGGTCGAAATACTTGATACTCTTGCCAGAATATTTCTCGTGCTGGCTGAGGTCGAAGTTGGTGCGGCTGTGGATTCCTTCCACTTCCTTAAAGCCGAAGGGCATAAGGAATTCGATGTCTGTAGCGGCGTTGGCATAGTGGGCCAGCTTGTCGTGGTCGTGGAAGCGGTAGTTCTCTGCGCCGAAGCCGAGAGCCTGATGCCACTGCATACGGGTCTGCTTCCACTTAGGGAACCACTCCAGTTCGCTGCCAGGACGAACAAAGAACTGCATCTCCATCTGCTCGAACTCGCGCATACGGAAGATGAACTGGCGGGCAACAATCTCGTTGCGGAAGGCCTTGCCAATCTGGGCGATGCCAAAGGGAATCTTCATTCGGCCCGTCTTTTGCACGTTAAGGTAGTTGACGAAGATGCCCTGTGCCGTCTCAGGACGGAGATAGACTTTCATGTTGGCGTCAGCCGTGCTGCCCATTTCGGTGGAGAACATAAGGTTGAACTGGCGGACGTCCGTCCAGTTGCGGGTGCCGCTGATGGGGCAGACGATACCTTCGTCGAGGATGATCTGTTTGAGCTCATTCAGATCGTTGGCATTCATAGCCGCGGCATAGCGCTCGTGCAGGGCGTCACGCTTGGCCTGATGCTCAAGGACGTTTTTTGAGGTGGCGCGGTATTGGGCCTCGTCGAAACTGTCGCCAAACCGTTTGCGAGCCTTGGCCACTTCCTTCTCAATTTTCTCGTCATATTTAGCTAGCTGGTCCTCAATAAGGACGTCGGCACGATAGCGCTTCTTGCTGTCGCGGTTGTCGATGAGGGGATCGTTGAAGGCATCCACGTGTCCGCTGGCCTTCCAGATGGTGGGGTGCATGAAGATGGCCGAGTCGATGCCCACGATGTTGTCATGGAGCAGCACCATGCTCTGCCACCAGTAGCTCTTTATATTGTTCTTCAGCTCAACGCCCATTTGTCCGTAGTCATAAACGGCGCCTAATCCATCGTAGATTTCACTGGAGGGAAATACGAACCCGTACTCTTTGCAATGCGATACAATTTTCTTAAAAACGTCTTCCTGTTGTGCCATTTTTTCTTCTTTTTTGAAATTTGGGGTGCAAAGTAAGTGATTTTTTTCAAGAAAGTTCGTATTTTTGCAAAGATTATTTGTTGAAAATATGAAAGACGACGAAAAAACAGCCGAAACGGACGAAATCAAGGAGCAGGAAACGGTGAAATCGGAGCAAACAGAGGATGTCTCAGGTGTTCATTCCTCATACCATATTCCAGAAGGCAAGGAGACCGACAAGAAGTACAAACTGAGCGGAATGTACAAGAACTGGTTCCTTGACTATGCTTCTTATGTCATCCTTGAACGTGCCGTGCCGCACCTTAACGACGGACTAAAACCCGTTCAGCGTCGCATCCTCCATTCAATGAAGCGGCTCGACGACGGACGATTCAATAAAGTGGCCAATATCGTGGGGCACACTATGCAGTTTCATCCACACGGCGATGCCTCCATTGCCGATGCTTTGGTGAACTTGGGGCAAAAGGAACTCCTCATCGATTGCCAGGGAAACTGGGGCAATGTGCTGACGGGTGATGCTGCTGCGGCATCCCGATACATCGAAGCACGCCTAAGCAAGTTTGCATTGGAAGTGGTGTTCAACCCCAAGACTACAGAATGGATGCTCAGCTACGACGGACGCAACAAGGAGCCCGTGACGCTGCCCGTGAAGTTCCCGCTGTTGTTGGCACAGGGCGCTGAGGGTATTGCCGTCGGTCTTTCGTCCAAGATATTGCCGCACAACTTCAACGAAATCTGTGATGCTGCCGTTGCCTATTTGAAGGGTGAGGACTTCCAGCTCTATCCTGATTTTCAGACGGGCGGCTACATTGACGTCAGCCGCTACAACGACGGCGAGCGTGGTGGAGCTCTTCGCGTGCGTGCAAAAATAGAAAAGGTAGATAACAAGACGCTGGCCATCCGCGAGATTCCCTACGGCAAAGTCACCAGTACCGTTATCGACTCCATCTTGAAGGCGGGTGAGAAGGGTAAAATCAAAATCCGCAAGGTGGACGATAATACCGCAGCACAAGTGGAAATCCTTGTTCATCTTGCTCCTGGAGCCAGCAGCGACAAGACGCTTGATGCCCTCTATGCCTTCACGGACTGTGAGGTCAGCATCTCGCCCAACTGTTGCGTCATCGACGAGCAGAAGCCGCAGTTCCTTTGTGTGAGCGACGTGTTGCGCCGCTCGGTGGATAACACGCTGGACCTGCTGCGGCAGGAACTACAAATCCGACGCGACGAACTGACAGAGCAGTTCCACTACTGCTCGCTAGAGAAAATCTTTATTGAGGAGCGTATTTACAAAGACAGAGAGTTTGAGAACGCCAAGAATATGGACGCCGCCTGTGAGCATATTGACGAGCGATTGACGCCTTGGTACCCGACATTCATTCGTGAAGTATCGAAGGATGATATTCTCAAACTGATGGAGATTAAGATGGCGCGCATCCTGAAGTTCAATAAGGACAAAGCCGATGAACTTATTGCCCGCATTAAGGCTGAGATTGAGGCCATTGACCGTGAGCTGTCCGATATGACCTCCGTTACCATCCGCTGGTTTGAGATGTTGAAAGAGAAATATGGTGCAGCCTTCCCACGTCGTACAGAGATACGCAGTTTCGAGAATATCGTGGCAGCCAAGGTTATCGAGGCTAATCAAAAACTCTACATCAACCGCGAGGAGGGATTCATCGGCACATCGCTCAAAAAGGACGAGTTTGTCACTAACTGCTCAGACATCGACGACGTCATTCTCTTCTACAAGGATGGACGCTACAAGGTGGTCAAAGTGGCGGAGAAGATGTTTGTAGGCACAGGTGTGCTTTGGGTGGGGCTTTTCAAAAAGAACGACAAACGCACTATTTACAACGTAGTCTATCGTGATGGCAAGAATGGCCCGCTCTTCATCAAGCGGTTTGCCGCTACGGGATTGCTGCGCGACAAGGAGTACGACCTTACCCAGGGCAAACCTGGTAGCCGTGTCGTCTATTTCACGGCGAACCCCAATGGCGAGGCAGAAATCATCAAAGTGTCCTTCAAGCCCAATCCTCGGCTGAAACGGCAGTTTATGGACAAGGATTTCTCGGAGATTGCCATTAAGGGACGCGGCAGTATGGGTAATCTGCTGACTCGTTTGGAAGTGACGCGCGTGGGATTGAAATCGCACGGAGGTTCTACGCTTGGTGGACGAAAGGTTTGGTTCGATCGTGATATTCTTCGCCTCGATTTCGATGGGCACGGGGACTATCTGGGTGAGTTCCAGAACGGCGACCGCATTCTCGTCGTGTTGCAGAATGGCGATTACTACACTACCGACTTTGACCAAAACAACCACTACGAGTCAGGTACGCTCATTATCGAGAAGTATGCGCCCGAGAAAGTTTGGACGGCAGTACTCTTCGACGCTACACAAAAGGGCTATCTTTACCTGAAGCGATTTATGTTCGAAGCCACATCACGTAAAAACAATCTGCTTGGTGAGGGGAAGGACAGCCGTCTTGTCTGCCTCTCCGATCAGGTCTATCCGCGCTTCCTTGTTACTTTTGGTGAGCCCGACGCTCACAGAGCACCGTTGGAAGTGGATGCGGAGCAATTTGTGGATGTCAAGAGCGTGAAGGCGCGTGGCAGACGGGTGTCGCAGTTCTGTATTGCCAATGTGGAGGAGTTGGAGCCCCTGCGCTTCCCTGAGCCGACTGAGCCTGAAGCACCCGCTACCCCTGAGATTCCAGAAATATCAGAAACCTCAGACAACCCAGAAACTCCTGAAAGCCCAGATTCTCCCTCTCCCACGTCGGAGGATGGCCAGTTCACATTATTTTAACGTAAAAATGAAACGAAGCCTATTACTTATCTTTGTCGCTCTCTTGCTGCCTTGCTCTCTGCAGGGGCAGGAGACGACTACTGTTGAGTCTGCTACTGAGGTGTTGCAGCCAGGGCGGTTCCTGCGCTCTGGCTCAACGCTTGGCTTTGGCCTCATTACCACATGCTTTGATTCCTATCTGTCGCCAAACAACTACATGGGGATTGAGTTGGATTTCTTGAACGAGAATTGGAGACGCTCTGCCAGGCGTGACAATCTTTTCTTACAGTCGATATACGATTCCTCGATAGGGCTTACCGAAAGTGGCTCCACCAGTATGACGTTCGTGGCAAACGAAGTATATTCCGATGCCTGGGCGTGGCGTGTGGCGCGGCTGGGTGTGGTTGACTTTTATGCGGGTCCTGAACTTCAGACGCGTGTAGGTATTGTTTATAACATGCGGAACTCCAACAATCCTGCCAACCTCAAGCTCGGCTTTCACGTGGGCGGTATGGGAATGGCTGAGGTGCGCTATCGCATTCTCCATATCCCTGCGCGCACTTCGTACCAGCTCGACTTTCCGCTCGTAGGGGCTGTGTTCTCGCCGCAATACACGCAGTCGTACTACGAAATCTTTACGCTTAAGCATTATGCGGGAACCGTCCATTTCGTTTCGCCCTTCAACGGCTTTTCGCTCCGACGCATCCTGACGACAGATCTTACGATACGCGATAGCATCATGCGCGTCATTTTGGAAAATGATTCCTACCAGTGGCACACATCCACGAACAGTTATGCCATCCGCTCATTCCGTCTCGGCTTCGGCTTCGTGTTTAACTCCTATTCCATCCTGCCCCGTGAAAAAGCTTCCGATTATCTCCCTTATTAGTGTAGTCCTCCTGCTCTCCTCGTGCATAAGGGGTGAGGAGTTTACGTCCTCGCCTACGGAGAACTTCAAGGCGCTGTGGAAGTTGCTCGATGAGAAATATTGCTTCTTCGATTATAAAAAGGCAGAGCATGGTCTTGACTGGGACGAGGTACACGACCGCTATGCCCGTTTGGTAAACGACAGCCTCACAGACCGTCAGCTCTTCGACGTGCTTTCCGACATGGTGAACGAGCTGCGTGACGGTCACACCAATCTTATATGGGACTTCGGTACCTCGCGCTACACGTCGTTTTATTCGGACTATCCGCACAATTTCGATGGCGAATTGTTCTCGAAGACGCTTGGCGACAACTATTATTACTCCAGCGGAGTCTACTATACTCGTCTGCCCGAGAACATTGGCTACATGTATATCGGCTCCTTCTCCTCCAGCTTTTCGCAGCGGCTTATCACGTCCATCTTCAAGTACTTTGAGGAGTGTCCAGGGCTAATCATTGATGTGCGGGATAATGGGGGCGGAGACTTGACGTTGGCGCAGGATTTGGCAGCACGATTTATGGATGAGAAGACGCTTGTCGGCTATATTTCGCATAAGACGGGGACGGCTCGAGATGCCTTCTCCGAGCCAAAGCCTGTCTATGTCGAGCCCGATACTACGTTGCTCCGCTGGGACAGACGTGTTTGTGTGCTGTGCAATCGTCGTTCGTTCAGCGCCACTAACGACTTTGTCCGAAATATGCGCATGTTGCCGCAGGTGACGATTGTCGGGGACCGTACAGGAGGCGGCTCTGGCCTCCCTATGAGCACGGAACTGCCCAATGGCTGGAGCCTGCGCTACTCTGCAGCCCCGATGTTCGACGTGGATATGAATCACACGGAGTTTGGCATCGACCCTGATGTATCCGTTAACATCCTCAATTCCGACCGAGAACGTGGCATCGACACCATCGTCCGAGTTGCCTCACTTTTACTGCAAGGGGCAGGATAGCGCCTGCAAATCAAATCCTATTCCAGTGCTTTCTTATCTCCCAAACCCGTTAGGACACGTGTCCTAACCCGTTGGGACACCTTACCTAACCCGTTGGGACACGTGTCCCAACGGCTTTGGTACAATAAGAACTTTAGCTTCCGGATTCGAAACGAGATGATTAGTAGTCGTAACGGCTGGCAATGACGTCCCAGTCGATGATTTGCCAAAGGGCAGCCAGATGGTCTGCACGCCGATTCTGGAAGTCCACGTAGTAGGCGTGTTCCCAGACATCGAAAGTCAGCAGGGGGCGTAGTCCTTTCTGGATGGGGTTGGCGGCATTGGGCTCCTGCGTGATGACGAGCTTACCTTCCTTGTCGGCAGAGAGCCATACCCAGCCAGAGCCGAAGAGGGTGGTGCCCTTTTGCACAAATTCCTTTTGGAAGGCCTCGAAAGAGCCAAACGTTTGTTCGATAGCGCGGAGCAAGTTGCTCGAAGGGAGATTCTTGCCCTGCTTTGGCGCGTGGAACTGGGCGAAGTAGAGGTTGTGGTTCAGGATTTGTCCAGCGTTGTTCAGCATACCACCTTCGGCTTTGAGGACGATTTCTTCGAGTGGCAAGGCTTCGAAGTGTGTGCCGGCAACAGCCGTGTTCAGGTTGTTGACATACGCCTGCAAATGCTTGCCGTGATGAAGGGCAAGGGTTTCAGCAGAGATGACGGGCTGAAGTGCGTCTGGCGCGTAGGGGAGGGGTTGAAGTGTGAAGGGCATAACAATGGGATACTAGAAATAATGTGAAAAGTAGAGGCAAAGATAGCACATGCGAAGTGAAAAACAAAGAAAACGGGCGATTTTATCGCTATTTTTTGGCTGTTATCTTAAAATGCCTTACCTTTGCCGCACTTTTCCTGCGCCTGTGGCGGAATTGGCAGACGCGCTGGACTTAGGATCCAGTGAAGCAATTCGTGCAGGTTCGATCCCTGTCAGGCGCACTTTTCAGGGTTGAAAGGTCGTAGAGTTAAAGTCGCATTCTCCATGCACTTTAACTCTTTGTTTTTTCCCCTTCTTTTTTGGATTCCTTTCCTTTTTGTGTGCTTGTACGGTATTTGGTAGGGGGGAGGCCATAGCATTGTTTGAAGACGCGCGTGAAGTAGCTGACGTCGTCGTAACCACAATGGTCGGCAATGTCGCTGATAGACTCTTTTGTGGTACGGAGCAGACGCTCTGCCTTTTCCATACGCATCTGCTGCACGAAACCCTGAATGCTGACGCCCTTGATGGCATTTACCTGACGGTTCAGCGTGCTTTGGCTGACAGCAAGATGACGACAGATTTCATCGTTGGAAAGGCCCTTTTCATCGATATGGAGGGCAACGTAGTTGGTAAGCATATCAATGACGCGTTTTTCCTGGCTGCTGATGATATGTTTCAATTCAACGACTTCTTTCTCAGCTTCTATACGTTTTCGTTTTAGATTACGGAGACCTTGAATGAGAAACGTAGTGACACCCAAAATGACAATAAAGGCAAGGGCAAGGATGAGGGCTAAGTTCCGTTTACGAAGTTCCTGTTGTTGGCGATTGATAATTATCTCGCGTTCAGCGGCTTTGTATCGCTCTTGATATTCGTTAAGTAGTTCATCGTTATGTTCCGTATGAAGACTGTCTTTGAGGGAAATATATCGTTCGAGCCATAGAACGGATTGGGCATCGTCAAAACCGCGGTAGAACTGGTATAATTTCTGAAGAAGGGAGAGCCGAAGGTTTTTGTTATGAGAAGCTTCAGCCATCTTCAATCCACGTTTCCAATAGTTAAGGGCTTTAGATCGGTCTCCTTGTGTGAGATAGAAATCACCCAACTGCTTATAATTGATGGAGATGGAGAGAGGGTCGCCAATCTCTTCTAAAAGGCGCATGGAGCGAAGGTAGTGCTTTTCGGCATTTTTGATATCGTGTTTGGCAAAAAAAGCATCGCCTGTTTGCGAAAGCCTGCGTGCCATGCGCAGCTTGTTGCCTGAAATAGAGTCAAGTGCGAAAGCGTTTTTACCCATTCGAATAGCATCGTCGCACTTGCCCTGTTTAGTGTAAACTTCGCAGATAATACCATAACGGATAGAGAGAGTCGGGGATTCGGATTGTTCCTCCTCAATGTCGATAGCTTTCAGAATGCATTTCTCTGCGAAATCTAGGTAGTCGTTTTCAGGCAAGGCCGCGGCTAAATAGGTGCTTGCTAGATTGCTATATGCCGAACTAAGGGCAGGAAAATCTTTTTTCTGCTCAGCAAGTGCTATACATTCTTCAAAAGAAGTGATGGCAGCGTCGAAATCTGCCATTCTCATTTCACAACAACCTTTGGTAGAAAGATAATCGGACAAGCTAGCGCTGTCTCCTATGCTACGGGCAAGTCCTACGGCTCTTATACTGGCATCGTGCGAAAGATTGAAAAGCCCTTTTTCGTAAAGGTACTCGCCTAAATATCCGTGGATTATCATTTGTTGATAGAGTAGCGAGTTCGCAAGGGAAATGTCGCTGCTATCAGCAATTCCTTCTATGATAAGTATATTAAGTAGGTGTTTTGCTTCAGGGGGGGCAATAACATTGTCGACAAGAGCTGCGTTGTAAAGTGAATCAACTGTTTCGGCATGGATGCCGTAACCGCTATCTACGAATGACCTTCCAACAATTAATAGAAGAAATAAAAGGTACACGCGATAATTGAAATGAAACTGCGTGCGTAGTGTGAAGAAACAAACGATCATTTTTCCGTCTTATTATTGACTTCGTTGCAAAGGTAATACATACTTTTCAAATAAGAAAACAAAAAAATGCTTTGTTTTTATCAGAAAACTGTTTTTTAGAAAGTTGTTTGCAAATTAATAGTTGTTATGTTTTATTAAATGACGAAAAAATCCTACTTAAAACAACAGAATGACGAAATAATCCTATTATTTGATTAAATCGTCCTTTTTATTTTATTTAATAATTACGACCTTTGTACAACTTTTATTAACAATAAAAGTCTTAAAAATAGATAAAAAACAAAAGAAATAGCCATTATGAAGACTTATCGCTTTGTTTTCCTGTTAGCTATAATGAGTGTGATGTCCATTATGACGCATGCCTCTAACGTAACTACTGTCGTTAACGCCCAAATATACCTTGACGGAGAGAAAATTTCAGATCGGTATATTCGTTCTGTGTACAATAATTTGAAAGTTGTAGCCTATGTGGATGGAAAAGAGTGTGGTCGTCAGGAAACACCTGAACTGGTGCCAGCTCTTACATTTTCAGTATTCTATTTTCCTGTTTCTGTAACCACTGATGAGGCTAATTTGGGCAAACCGATAGAAATGCATGTCATTGTCAACGCGCCTGAGAACGATGGAAGTTGGTCCAGTACCGCATTCGCAAAAGTCGGTGATGGTGAGTATATTATTCGTGATGTGGCATTGCCCTCCAACGAATCAGAATTAATTGTCAAAAATGGAACTTATGGCTCGCCTGAAAAACAATCATTTGTAACATTGAATTTTGTTCCTCCTTCGGTGACCTTGCCTGAGTCCATCAGTGTTAATGTCGGTAAGACCGTGGATTTGCTTTCAAAACTAAGCTATACACCCCAAAATGCCTCAATTCCCTATAACCCATCCATTAAGTGGGATTTTGCTAATAGTGCTGATTATATTACAATTAAAGGTAACACACTCATTGCCGGTGAAAAGGAAACAGAGGAATGGGGGGCATGGTTCGGTGGTTCTTTTGAAGGCTTTGATCTGTATGTATCTTCGACTGCTTTCATTTCGGATCCTTCTTTGTGCAAAGTTTATGCAATGCTTTGGATTGATGGAGAGGAGGTTAATTGGAACAATTATGGGAACTATGGTTTATCTGCTTATGTCAATGGAGAGAAGGTTGCAGGGCCCGATTCCATTGGCTTTTTACCTACAGGAGGACTAGGTCCTGTTTTATTAAAGATTAAGGATGCCCCCAAGGGTAATATTGAGTTTAGGGTTTCTTCCAAAGCATGGGGTATAGAAAGTTATTCAACGTCGGAGTATATTATTCAAAAGGCCTCATTGGTAAACGACGTGGGGGAAACAACTGTGTTCCCTTTTGTTGGGGCAAAAACGTATGGATCTCAGAAGAACCCCGTAAATGTCTATCTTGTGACTCCTACCAATGTAGCGTTGACGCCAGAAGAAATTACGGCTTATGTTGATACTCCTGTTTCGTTTAGCAAAACGTTTGACGTTTCATTTCTTTCTGATAGTGGAGAGCCTGCTTCAATTCCATCTTCTTATATGGCTGCATGGAATGTGGGTAATTATGTGAACTTTTTTACGGTGAACGGGGATGAGCTAACAGCAAATCAAACTTTTGAAAAACCGCTAACTATTGGTGCTCAAATCTCAAACAAAGAACTTGGACTATCTTTGTTCGCAAGAATAAATGTTACAATTGAAGCGAAGGTTGTTCCCGTTACTAACATTGCCATTACAAAGGGTAATGAGAGCCATACTTTGTGGGTGGGAGAACAACTAGAGCTTACTTCTAAGTTATATAAAATCAGCCCCGAAGATGCCACGAACCAGTCTGTTGAATGGACGAGTAGTGATGAGGCAATTGTTAAGATTAATTATCAGGCAACGAATAAAAAGCTGTCAGCTGAAGCATTGAAGCCAGGAAAGGTGACGTTAACTGTTACGACGGTTGATGGTGGAAAGAAGGCGAAAATGACTGTTGAGGTCAAGCGTCATGTGGAGAGTTTCAGCCTGACCGCCTCATCGCTGACGATGGACAAGGGCGCAACCCGCCTTCTTGATGAACTGGTGAAGGAGGTTCTTCCCTCTGATGCCTCTGACAAACGCATTGGCTGGCGCCTGGCTGAGGGTGAGAGCGGGCTTGCACTTTCCGAGAGCGCCGACAAGTGGTACGTGACTGCCAATGCCGTGGGCAGCTATACGCTGACGGCCTACTCGGTAGAGAATCCGCAGCTGACCCAGCGCCTGAGCGTTACGGTGAATGCTGTAGTGGGTGGTATTACAGTGACGAATCCCGTGCA
>JAEEGL014641615.1_pt1 | contig 175835 bp, 161 predicted proteins | sample 9134231 | NCBI WGS metagenome assembly JAEEGL01 (sample SAMN16246548, study PRJNA631951) | gut metagenome | biome: gut microbiome; feature: rumen; material: fiber-attached | host: Bos | place: Iran: Karaj | collected 2018-10 | reverse complement strand
GGAAATGCCAGCGGGCGCTGCCCGCAGCCGCGAACAGCGGCGTGTGATTGGTAAGTTGGGAGAGCTCCGCAAATTGCGCCCGGAGGGAAATGCCAGCGGGCGCTGCCCGCAGCCGCGAACAGCGGCGTGTGATTGGTAAGTTGGGAGAGCTCCGCAAATTGTACCCGGAGGGAAATGCCCGCTTACCAGATGTCGTCTTCGAGGTTTTCGGGGATGCAGGGCGTCATGGCCGCAATCGCGCATTCAATCTGCGAGGCGTCCGGCTCCTTCGTCGTGATGCGCTGGATCCACAGACCCGGCGCGGACAGAATCCGCGTAAATACATTGTCATACCGTCCCGCCAGACGGATCAGCTCATAGCTGACGCCCATAATCAGCGGGAGCAGCACCAGTCCGAACAGCACACGCTGCCAAACAATCTTGTACGGGTTGAAGCAGCCGAAGAAAATGCTGATCAGCAGTACCAGGAAAATAAAGCTGGTGCCGCAGCGCGGATGGAACCGCACCTGCTTCTTCACATTTTCAACGGTCAGCGGGAGCGCCGCCTCAAAGCAGGCAATCGTTTTGTGCTCCGCGCCGTGATATTCATAGGTGCGGCGGATGCTCTTCATCAGCCCCGTCACCCACATATATGCAACAAACAGAATGATCTTGACCAGACCTTCCGCACAGGATTTGATGATGCGGTTGTCGGTCAGCGGCTTGATGAATGACACAATCAGACGCGGCAGATACAGGAACAGACCGAACGCAATCACCACGCCGAAGATCATGGCAATCACCATGAGGATGTTGAAAATCTTGTCCCCGAGCTTTTCGTCCAGCCACTTTTCCAACTTGGACGGCTCCTCGTAATCGTAATTCTCCGACGCTTTTTTCAGGTATTCCCAGCGCTTTTGGATTGTTTCGGCATCCGGCGCGCCGAGGGGCTGATACTTCTTGTCCTCTTTCGCCTTTTCCCTGTCGATCTTCTCGCGCTCTTCCGTCAGCCATTTCCCGAATTTTTTGTAGGCCTCATCCTCGGAGAGCTTGTCGATTTTCTCATGCTTTTTCCATGCGCAGAAATCGTCCACTTCCTCGTCATACTGCTTTTCCGCGGCTTTCATCATGCAGCGGTAGCCGTCCACCATGGACATGACGAAATTCACGCAGCCGCGTACCAGCGGAATGCGGTTGTACCACTTCCGCACGATGCGCTGCTTGCCGGTTTTCGGATCTGTTTCAAAGGATGCGGGCAGATCCCATGTTTCCAGGTCGATCTCCCCGTTCGGGAGGCGGCAGGCCATCGCACCGCGGAATGCGCCCTTCATCATGACGCCCTCAATCAGTGCCTGTCCGCCGATCTTCGATTTATGTGCAAATTCTGCTTTGGCAGCTGCCTGCTGCTCTTTTTCAGTAAGCTGTGTTGTTTGTTCCGGCAAGAAAATCATCCTCCTTATATTGGATATTTCATATTATTAGTCAGGGAAAAACATGTTGCTGGGAAAAAAGTAAATACCGATTATGAAAGCAATGATGGAAAATATGATAACTATACGATTCACATAAAGTTCTCGTTTCAAATCAATGAATGTATCCGGATACTCCGGATCAATCCGCAGTTTGACAACGGAACCGATTTCATATTGCGTCCCGCCTGCATATTTCTTTGCAGTCCTTGTGTGTTGTTCCCCTTTGTATTCATAACTGTATTCCGGCAAAAACATCGTATTGTTGCGAGTGGGATCGGTTTCAAGGGGAATCAGCCTGACAATTCTTGCCTCCACCTTTCTTTTGCAGCGAATGAGCTTTAACAGAAAAGGCAGCGCAATAACGGCCAAGGGAACAATAAAAATAAATGAAACTGCGAAATTATAAGGATACGCTATTATGATACGTGAAAGACAACTCAATGTTCCGAAGCAACACTGCATATGCCGATCCCCCTTTTTACTGTCCTGCCTTTTTGGCCGGCAGCGTGATGGTGACGGTTGTACCGACATTTTCCTCACTGTCGATGTCAAGCGTGCCGTTGTGCAGCCCGACGAGTTCATCCGCGACGGCCAGTCCGATGCCGGAGCCGCGGCGGGTGTGATTCGGCTTGTAAAATTTGGTCTTGACCTTGCCGAGGTCGGATTTCTTGATGCCGCAGCCGTGATCCTGCACGGTGATGCGCACCGCCTTGTCGTGATCCACGGCCTCTGCGGTGATCTGCACCAGACCGCCCGGATCGGAATATTTGATTGCGTTGTCGATGATGTTGATGAACACCTGACGGATCCGGTTCTTGTCGCCGTACACAAACGGCAGCATTTCCGGCTCGTCATAGGTGATGCGGATGTCGTCCTTTTTCGCGCGCTCCATATAAATGAGCACTGCGTCCCCGAGTTCTGCCAGAATATCCATTGTATCCATCTGCAAAGAGAAATGGCCGCTCTGCATACGGGAGAAGTCCAGCAGCTCCTCAACCATCTCCGAAAGACGCTCGGTTTCCCCGACGATGATATGCAGGCCCTTCTGCATCATGACGGGATCGGCAGGCGCCTGCTCTGCAACGGCGTCCGCACTCATGTCGCTGAGCGTTTCCGCCCAGCCCTTGATCGCCGTCAGCGGGGTGCGCAGCTCATGGGAAACAGAGCTGATGAATTCATTTTTCATTGCTTCCGTGGCAGAAAGCTCGTCCGCCATGTGGTTGATGCCGGCGCAGAGCTCTCCGATTTCGTCCTCACTCTCCTGATTGATCCGCGCGGAGAAATCGCCCTGCGCAATTTTTTCCGTATTTGCGTTGATTTCACGGATCGGGCGCAGGATCGAGCGCACGAAGTACAGGTCGGACAGGCCGAGCAGAAGCAGCACGGCAATCGCCGCAATCGTGACCGCTAGCACAAAGCCGGAGATTGTATTGTCAATCGTTTCCAGCGAGGCGACCACGCGGATTGCGCTGTATTCCTCGCTGATTTCCGTAATCGGATAGCACACCGCCATGATGCGTTCGCCGTTTTCGGTGCGCATGGTCTTGGCACAGTAGCCCTGAACGGGACTGCGCATGGCCTCGTCGTAATCCGGCATGCTGATCGTGTAATCCGGAGAGAAGCCGGAGGAGGTCAGCACGATCATGCCGTCATAGTCGATTGCCATGAGCTCCATTTTATCCTTGCCGGAAAAATTCTCCAGCGTGCTGCGGATTTCCGCGCTCAGATTCGTGCCCGCGTCCGAGGCGTACCGCGTCAGGACGCCGTTGACGGAAATGATCTTGGATAACAGATACTGCTGCGCAGAGTTATAGAAATAGCTCTGCACCGCATAGATGACCGCCAGCTCAATGACCAGCAGGATCAGAACGATCACGCCGAGGTTGTTTGTGATCCAGCGGCGCGTAATGCTTTTTTTCGCCATTCGCAGTGCTTCCTTTTATCCGGACGCTGTCTGTCAGCGGTGGTTCTCCGTTTTTTCCTCCCACTTGTAGCCGTAGCCCCAGATCGTGATGATATAGCGCGGATCGGAAGGATCGTCCTCGATCTTCATGCGCAGACGGCGGATGTTGACGTCCACGATCTTGTTGTCGCCGTAATAGCTGTCGCTCCAGACATTCGAGAGGATGCTGGCACGGTCCAGCGCAGTGTTCTTGTTCTTGAGGAAATAGGTCAGGATTTTGTACTCCACGTCGGTCAGCTCAATCGGCACGCCGTTTTTCGTGACGGTTCTGCCGTCCAGATTGATCACGAACGGGCCGGATTCCAGCATCTTGATGCCCTCCGAATTCATCGAGTTCATCATGACGCGGCGGTAGAGCGCATCGACGCGGACGGTCAGCTCCGAGGGCGCAAACGGCTTGGTGATGTAGTCGTCCGCCTCGTTCATGAGCGCGTTGACCTTGTCCATCTCCTGTGCCTTGGCGGAGAGCATGATGATGCCGAGCGTCTTGGATTTTTCGCGCAGGCGCTTCAGCACGGTGATGCCGTCGATGCCGGGCATCATTATGTCGAGCAGGGCGATGTCAAAATTGCCGCCCTCCTGATCGAATACGCGCAGTGCGGACTCGCCGCAGTCCACATCGACGACCTCATAGCCTGCGCGCTTCAGATTGATGACAACAAACTCGCGGATTGTTTCTTCATCTTCACAAACGAGCACTCGTTTCATGGTACGTTATCCCTCCTGATTTCATGTTGCGGTATCTGACTGTCAGTTTACAGGAACTGCATGGAAAAGAGCAGCTCACTGTCCGTGATCGAAAGTGTCCGGCTGCCCTGTTCCGCCTTGCCGAGATAATATCTGCCGTCCTGCTGCCGGAGCAGCAGAAAGCCGTCTGTCTGATAGCCGTCTGCCGTGACCGGATCGGTCGCAACGGTCAGCCGGAGCAGCGGGTGCAGCAAAACGGGGGTTCCGTCCGGATTGGAGCGGGACGGATCAAACCGGTAAAAGACGGTTTCGCCGTCCTGCGGCACGGCTGTGACCTGGTTTTCCCAGCGCTTCGGGAGCAGGAACACAAAGCCGTCCTGTGCGGCGTAATACGATGCGTGCTTCCGCATCAGCCTGCCGCCGCGGCAGACATACCAGTTTGTCAGCAGAATCGGTGAGGCCTGGTTTCCGTCGTAGCCGTAAAAGGTTCTGGTGACGGGGATTTCCGCTTCGCCGTCCCCGTCGATATCCATGGTCTGATAGGAGCCGCTGCGCTCAGAGCGCTTCTGGTCGTCGCCGCTGTCGGCATAGACCATTTCCAGACCGTTATTCTGATAGGTCAGCACGACGGTCTGTACGGAAGTCGCGCCGGTCACACAGTCCATATAGACTGCGGGAATGCGCCCCTGCCCGTCTTTTGCAGGAATTTCGCCGTAGGTCAGCTGGGTGATGTCGGTAAAGGAATCCGGATTGACCTCCGACTGCGTATATCTGCCTTTTTCATCCCATGAATATGCCAGTGCAGCGGCCTGGGGCGCGCCCTTTGCCGCATTGGCCGCGAACAGTTCTGTGGTGCCGTTCTGGTCGAGGTCGCGCAGCGCCATCGCGGTATACGGAACGGTGATCGACCGGATCAGCTCGTTATCCCGGTAATACAGCACGGACGCCTGATGATCCGCGCCGTCCACCATGCCGTAGCTGAGGATGAGATAGGTGCGCGGACTGGTGCCGAGCTTCGTGATATCAATGCGTTCGATCTCTGCGCCGTCGGTGCGGTATTCGTTGATGGAATGCCATTCGCCGTCCTGCTCGCTGAACAGGCCGATGCGCAGCGGATTTTCCTCTGCGACCGTTCTGTCGCTTTCGTAAAAGACGATGGCCTCATCTGAGCCGTCGCCGTCCAGATCCGCAATGGTAAATGCGGACAGATGATCGCCGTACTTCGGATATTTCAGGCGCACCTGCTGCGAACCGACGGAGTTTTGCAGCTTCTGATAGATCTGTTCCTGCTCTGCGGTCAGGCGCGGCGGGCTCAGCATGGATTCCACATTCATGTTGAAGCTGCATGCGGGCAGCTGCGCTGTCAGCAGGGAGAGCAGGAGGCTGCATGCCAGCTTCCCGGCGTTCATTTCCGGTCGGTCAGCGGCACGTACGGAACGGTTTTTGCGATGGATTTATATGCCGGACGGATGATTCTGCCGCCTGTGAGAACCTCCTCAATCCGGTGTGCGGACCAGCCCGCGATTCTGGACACCGCGAACATCGGCGTCAGCAGCTCCGGCGGGATTCGCAGCATCCGGTACACAAGACCGGAGTAAAGATCAACATTTGCACAGATGCTCTTGGTAGCGGCATTCGGGGATTTTTCCGCGACCAGCTCGGGTGTCAGGCGCTCGATGGTATCGAGCAGGCGGAAGTCCGCCTCGATCTCCTGTCCTCTGGCCAGCTCGAAGCCCTTTGCCTTGAGCAGCACCGCGCGCGGATCGGAGAGCGTATAGACCGCGTGACCCATGCCGTAAATCAGACCGGCGCCGTCGCCGGCTTCCTTTCGGAGAATCTTACGGATCAGGTCTGCGACCTCGCCCTCGTTTTCGGGATTCTTCACCTCGCGCTTGAACAGATCCAGCTGCTCCATGACCTTGATGTTGGCGCCGCCGTGGCGGAAGCCCTTGAGCGCGCCGATGGCTGCGGAATAGGCCGCATACGGATCTGTGCCGCTGGAGGTCAGCACGCGGCAGGCGAAAGCGGAGTTGTTGCCGCCGCCGTGCTCTGCGTGGAGCATCATGCAGGTATCGAGCAGCAGCGCCTCATCCTCGGAATACTGCCGGTCAAGGCGCAGCAGCGAGAGGATGGTCTGCGCATTGGTTTCCTCGGGACGCAGCGGATGCATGACAAGGCTTTCGCCGTCAAAGTGCTGCCGCTTGACCTGATAGGCCGCCGACATGATGACCGGCAGCCGTGCAATCATGGAGATTGCGATGCGCACTTCATTTTCAATGGATTTGGATTCGCATTCGTCGTCGTAGGAATACAGCGCCAGCACCGACCGCGCCATTTTGTTCATGATATTGTTGGAGGGCGCCTTGGCGATCATGTCAATGACAAAGCCGTCCGGCAGCTCACGGTATTCCGAAACCAGCGCCCGGAATTCGGCCAGCTCCTCCACGGTCGGCAGCTTGCCGAACAGCAGCAGATATGCGGTTTCCTCATAGCCGAAGCGGCGCTCTTTTTCGACGGCGTGAACCAGATCCGTGATCTGGTAGCCGCGGTAGATCAGCTCGCCGGGAATCGGCTCCATTTCGCCCTCATTGAGCATATAGCCGTGGACGTTGCAGACCTTGGTGATACCCGCGACGACGCCCGTGCCGTCGGCTTTTCTCAGGCCGCGGTTGACCTGATATTTCTGATACAGCGCCGGGTCCAGTGCGGAGGTTTCCCGCAGCCCGACACACAGCTTTTTGATATAATCCGTATTATGCATGCGTGTGTTCCTTTCCTTCGGAAAATCTGTTTTTCCGGAAATCTGCATTCCTTTCTATTATACTGCTTTTCCGGCGTTCTGTCAAGCATTTTGCGCGCGGGCAGCGCGGCGCGGCTGCGCGGGCGTCGGCTCTTTTGCGTTTTCCTTTGCTTTCAATTAAGAGTTTCTTAAAATCAGAGGATTATGATTGACAATCAACTGCCCGCGTATTATAATAGGAAATGCACAGCGTGCAAAGAATCCGCACGAGGCACAGTCATTCTAACAACGGAGGTACCACAATATGGCGGCGAAAGGCATCGTCAAAGGAATCATCACAGCAGCAGTGATCTGCGGACTCGCGGCAGGCGGCTGGGGGCTTTATCAGCACTTCGGCGGCAAAGCAGCAGGCTCAACGGAAAAGGTCTTCGTACAGAAGGTCGCAACGCTCAACACGGTGGACGGCGCAAACTTGTTTGCGCATAATTTTTCCGGCGTGATTGTATCACAGAAATCAGTCGATGTGAAGTATGACACCCAGAAAACCATCGGTGAGATTCTTGTGAAGGACGGCGACAGCGTCAAAAAGGGCGACAAGCTCCTGACCTATGACGTGGAGCAGATTCAGATCAACATTGACAGCGCGAAGCTCGAAATCGAGCGCATGCAGAACGAAATTGAGACCTACAAGAATGAAATTGAGCAGTTTGAGCGGGAAAGACAGACCGCGACCGGCGATGCAGCACTGACCTGCACGCAGAACATTCTGCAAAGAAAGAGCCAGATTGCCAAAACAGAGTATGACATTAAGGCGAAGAACATCGACCTGACCAAGCTGGAGGGTTCGCTGGACAATGCATTTGTCACGGCGCCGATCGACGGCACGGTCAAGGATCTGAAGGAGCCGGGCAGCTCGGATCAGGGCTCCGACATGATGTACGATTACGGCTACGGCTACGGCGGGGGCGGCAGCAGCAGCGGCGACGTGATTATGAAGATCACGGCGGCGGGCGATTACCGTGTCAAGGGCACCTTCAATGAGCAGAACAGCGCGCAGATCTATCCGGGTGCGGGCGTGTTCCTGCGCAGCCGCATTGACCCGGATGTGGTGATCCGCGGCACGGTTTCCGAGATCGACACCAATCCGCAGAACGACAGCCAGAGCGGTATGTATTACGGCGGCATGAGCGATGAGCAGAGCGTGTCCTCCAAGTATGCGTTCTATGTTGAGCCGGAATCGCTGGAGGGCTTTATGCTCGGCCAGCACATCCTGATCGAAACCGATAACGGACAGATGGATTCTGACAAGAAGGAAGGCATCTGGCTGTACAGCAGCTTTGTCCAGTGGGACGGCGACCGCAACTTCGTCTGGGCGAAGAACGGCAGAGAACAGATCGAAAAGCGCTATGTCGAAGTCGGCCAGATCAACGACGAGAGCGGCGACTGCGAAATTCTTTCCGGCCTGACCATTGACGATTACATCGCATTTCCGGCGGATTACATCGAGGAGGGCATGAGCACCACCACGAACAAGTCCGACAAGAATATCCCTGAGAACGTGATGACCGGCGAGGATCCGAACGGCGGCATGGAATTTATGCAGGGCGGCGGCGGGGAGCTCCCCGAAGATATGGAACAGTATTTCAGATCTGATTCCGGTGACATCCCGGTTGACGCTGAAATGTTTGATTCTTCGCTGATGCCCGATATGGGTGACGCGTTCAAGATTGAAGGGGACGGCAATGCGGCAGGCGCAGAGGACGGCAACGCTGCCGATTCGCCCGCAGCCGATGCACCCGCAGAGGAAATGCCCGCGGAAGCACCGCAGCAGGAAGCTGAGTAACAGACTGACAGGAGAAGAAAATGGTTTTTGATCTCAAAGGTATTTACAAGGATTATATGCAGGGCAAGGATCCTGTTCCTGTCCTCAAGGATATTACGCTGTCAGTCGATGAAGGGGAGTATGTGGCGATCATGGGACCGTCCGGCTCCGGCAAGTCTACCCTGATGAATATTATCGGCTGTCTTGACAAGCAGACAAGCGGCGATTTTACATTTGACGGCACGGACGTCATGCAGTGTACCGACCGTCAGCTCTCCGAGATCCGCAATGCGAAGATCGGTTTCGTGTTCCAGAACTTCAACCTGCTGCCGCGGCAGTCTGCGCTCGAAAATGTCGAGCTGCCGCTGCTCTATGCAGGCGTTCCGAAGAAGCAGCGCAGAGAGCGCGCCATTGAGGCGCTCAAGCGCGTCGGGCTTGAGGACAGAATGGACTTTAAGCCGACGCAGCTCTCCGGCGGCCAGAAGCAGCGCGTTGCGATTGCAAGAGCAATCGTCAACAAGCCGCGCCTGCTGCTCGCCGACGAGCCGACCGGTGCGCTGGACACCAAGTCCGGCGATCAGGTCATGGAGCTGTTTAAGGAGCTGAATGAGGAAGGCGCAACCATCGTGATGATTACGCATGAACCGGATATTGCAAAATGTGCCAAGCGGATTATGTACATCCGCGACGGTCAGATCTACACGGGTGCATTCAATACCCGTGCAGCACAGGCCGAAAAGGAGGCACAGGCTGCCGAAACGAAGCAGGAGGGCACAGAGCAGGCATGAAGAAAACCATTATTTTGCTGCTCTGCCTTGCAGCCGTCAGCGGCGCAGGCTTCTTCGGATATAAGCAGTATCAGAAGAGCCGCGACGAAAAGCGCGTGGTCGATGTTGTGCCGGTCGGTGCAATGGCGATTCCGGGCTACGGCTACTGGGGTGAGGACAGCAGCATTTACGGCTACACCAGTGCTGCCAATGCGCAGCGCGTGAAGCTGGATACCGATAAGCTCGTGAAGAATGTCTGTGTCACGAAGGGTCAGCAGGTAAAAAAAGGCGACGTGATCCTGGAATATGACATGACAGTGGTGGAGCTGGAGCTTGCAGAGAAGGAAAACGACGTGCAGGTGATCCGGCAGAATATCAAAATGGCGAACAATCAGCTGGCAGAGCTGCGCAATGCACAGCCTTCTGAAAATGCGCCGCAGCCGGATATTCCGGATGAGCCGGATATTCCGGATGAACCGGACGTTCCCGATATCCCGGATCCGATTCAGCTGGTCGATGAGGTTCCCGCCGCGTTCCGTGCCGAATCCGGCACCGGCTCGCCGGAGGATCCCATCATCATAAATTGCAGCCCGCGTGCAAAGGTCTATCAGCCGTTCATGCAGATGCTGATTTCGACCAAGCGCTGCGTGGAGCTGCGCGTTTATAACGACAATTTCACATTCCTTTACAAATGGCTGCTCAACGGCTCCAAGATCAAGCCGGAGGATGCAGAGGACTGGGTCGTCACCGACGGCGTCAGCATTGACGAGGAAACCGGCGCCGTTTCCATCGACGCGGACGGAAAGATGCACGGTCAGCTCTCGTTCGGCGCACCGCCGCAGCAGGATATGCCGGATACGCCGGACAAACAGGATGAGGCGGGTACGCCGGATATCCCCGATCCGAAGATGACGGAGGACTGGACACGGTCTGACCTCCCCGATACGTCTGTAAAGCAGCAGGGCATTGACTACATGTATTCCCGTGCGGAGCTCAACCGCCAGATCAAGGAGCAGGAAACGCAGATCAAGCAGCTGGAGATCAGTCTGAAATCTGCGGAGCTCAAGCTGGCCGCGGCACAGAAGCAGAAAAAGGACGGCAGAGTGCTTGCAGAGCTGGACGGTGTGGTGAAGAAGATCGGCACGGTGAGCGACGGCATGGTTTCGGAAAATCAGTCGGATTCGCCGGAGGATCCGTTTGCCCAGCCGAGTGAGGACGATCAGTATTTTGCCGTGATCGAGGGCGAGGGCGGCATGGAGGTCATCTGCCAGGTCGTGGAAATGAACCTTGACAAGGTGCAGCCCGGCGCAGTGCTGGAGATCAATTCTTACAGCGACGGCGCGTTCTCTGAGGCGGTTGTGACGTCGATTGATCCGGAGCCGGTTTCCTACGGCTATCAGGGCTGGGGTGTCAACCCGAACAACTCGACCTATAAGGTGCATGCAAAAATCGAAAACTCTGACGAATTCATGATCGGCGTCGGCGTCAGCGCAACCGTTTCCGGTATGGACGGCCAGGAGCAGAGCGATTCGATCTACATCCCTGCGCATTATGTCCATAAAGAGGGCGGCGACTACTACGTCATGAAGGCGGATGACAACGACCGTCTTGTCAAGCAGTATATCCGGGTGGGCAGTACGGAATATTACGTCGAGGTCACCGGCGGTCTGAGCATGAAGGACCGGATCTGCTTCCCGTACGGCACGAACGTCAAGGAAGGCGTCAAGACAAATGATACTTCGGAACCGGTCATGCCGGAAAATATGTACTACTAAAGCACACGCCGAATAAGAATTGGAGTAGCAGAATATGTTTGAAAATGTCAGGCTCTCTTTGCAGGGCATACTGTCGCACAAGATCCGTTCTTTTCTGACCATGCTCGGTATCATCATCGGTATTGCGGCGATCATTGCGATTGTGTCAATCATCGAGGGTACCAAGGAAACAATCAAAAAGAACCTGATCGGTGCAGGCAACAACACGGTGCAGATCCGCCTGATGCAGGGCGATTACGCCTACGAACCCGGTTATATGCAGGGCGGCGAAAATGTCCGCGTGATTGCGGATTCCTATAAGGACCGCATCAAGGCGCTGGACGAGGTGGAGCGCTGCACGCTGTACCGTCAGCGCGAATACGTCGATAACTTCTATTACAAGAACAAGTCGCTCCAGGGCATCACGCTGCTCGGCATTGATGCGGATTATCTGGAAACGGCCGGACTGGACGTCGCGCAGGGCGTTGCATTCAGCGAAAAGCAGCATAAGGAATTCACCAAGGTCGCGCTGATTGATGAGAATGTTGCACGCTCGACCTTCGACGGCGAGGATCCGGTCGGCAAGATCATTGACATCAGCGGCGAGCCGTTCACGGTCGTCGGCGTGGTGACAAAGCGCTCCGGCTTTGAACCGACAATCAATTCCGTGGAGGATTATTACACCTACAACAAGACCTCCGGCGGACAGGTTCTCATCCCGACAGAGGACTGGAGCATCTGCTTCCAGTACGACGAGCCGCAGCACTGCATCATTCAGGCGAAGAACACCGACAGCATGACCACTGCCGGCAAAAAGGCCGCGGATATCCTGAATGAGAATGTCCGCGTGAACACCGCCTCCTCCGAAACGGAGGACAGCGCAGAGGCCGCAGCGGAATTCGCAATGATGAAGCTGGAATACAAGAGCGAGAGCCTGCTGGAGCAGGCAAAGGCGCTCCAGGATCTGTCGCAGTCCACGAACAAAATGCTGATCTGGATTGCCAGCATTTCGCTGCTGGTCGGCGGTATCGGCGTTATGAACATCATGCTGGTGTCCGTCACGGAGCGTACCAGAGAGATCGGCCTGAAAAAGGCGCTGGGCGCACGCAAGCGCACGATTCTGTCGCAGTTCCTGACCGAGGCTTCGGTTCTGACGAGCATCGGCGGTCTGATCGGCGTGCTGACCGGTATCGGACTGGCCAGCATCATCGCAAACCTGCTGGAAACGCCGGTTGCAATCTCCGGCAAGGCGGTTGCCATTTCGGTTGCGTTCTCGATTGTGGTCGGTATTGTTTTCGGCCTGCTGCCGTCGATCAAGGCTTCCAACCTGAACCCGATTGACGCGCTGCGTTATGAATAAGGGATCGCTGTGCGATGATTCGGAATGGGGCTTCGCTCCATGTCAATCCGTCGGAGATACCGCTTTATGAAAAGGGGACGCCCTCTGTTGCAGGGCGTCCCCTTTGTTTGTAAAAAAGTGCCTCCGTTTTGAATCCAACGGAGATCCCGCAAAATGTGACCGTTTCGGCTGAATGCGTACTACATATACAGAGGGGGTGAAGCGATGAACGAGGACAGCCGGATCATTCTGCTGCTGTTCAAGCGGGATGAGCAGGCTTTGCAGCTGATCCGGGAACAGTACGGCGCACTGCGCGACCGTGAGGAGCTGACCGCGCTGATGTTAGACGAGCCTGTCGCGGTCAGACAGTTTGACCCGTCCGGCCTGACGCGGACGGGAGAATCCCCGCCCGGCCGATCCTGAGTCGGATTCTGCGCTTACGTGAAAAAATAAAAAGGTATCGCTGTGCGATGATGGAAAATGGGGCGGAGCCCATGATAGATCATCGCGCAGCGATACTTTGTTTTAATAGTATTTGATTTCCTCGGTGAGCAGTTCCTCGTATTCGTCGAGGTTTTCCAGAATCTTTCCGGTGCCCTCCGCGACGCAGTCCAGCGGATACTCCGCGACATACACCGGCATACCGGTTTCGCGGTTGATCAGCTTATCCATGCCGTGCAGCAGCGCGCCGCCGCCCGTCAGCGTGATGCCCTGCTCAATGACGTCCGCGGAAAGCTCCGGCGGGGTGTGTGCAAGCGTTTCGCGGATTGCGTCCATGACGTTGCACAGCGGCTCATAGAGCGCATCCCGCACCTCGTCGGATGTGATCGTGATATTTTCCGGCAGGCCGTTCAGCAGATTTCTGCCGCGCACCTCCATCTCGGTGACGGTCGCCTCCGGGAACGCCGATCCGATGCCGATTTTGACGGCCTCTGCGGTGCGCTCACCGATCAGCAGGCTGTACTTTTTCCGGATATAGTTGACGATGGCAAGGTCAAACGCATCGCCTGCGGTGCGCACCGAGCGGTACGACACAATGCCGCCGAGTGAGATCACAGCGATTTCACTGGTGCCGCCGCCGATGTCCACAACCATAGTGCCGGTCGGCTCCATAATCGGCAGTCCTGCGCCGAGCGCCGCCGCAATCGGTTCCGCGACGAGCTGGACAGGTCTTGCACCGGCCTTTTCGGCAGCCTCCTTGACGGCGCGGCGCTCCACGGCCGTCACGCCGGACGGAATGCAGATGATGACGCGCGCCTTTGTGAACATCGTGCCCTTGAGCGATTTTTTGATCAGCTCCTGGAGCATGGTTGCGGCAATGTCAAAGTCCGCGATGACGCCGTCCTTCAGCGGGTGAACGGCGATGATCGAGCCGGGCGTCCGGCCGATGATATCCTTTGCTTCCTTGCCGACAGAGCATGCCTGATCGGTTCTGGTATTGACCGCGACAACGGACGGTTCCCGCATGATGATGCCCTTGCCGCGCGCATAAATCAATGTATTGGCCGTGCCGAGGTCGATCCCGATATATCTGGTAAACATGGGTGTGCTCCTTTATTTCTTTTGTTCCGTTTCTGTTCGTGTTCTCCGTTTGTATACCGCCGCGGAATCTTTCCGCAGAGGATACCGCCTTTATTTTACCACAAAAATGCGCATCCGACAACGATTTTTGCCGGACGCGGTCATTTTCAGCATTTTGCACACATTTTCGCGCAGATCATTGCCGGGGTTATACGCGTCAGGACATCGCCGTCCCGATGCGTGAGCCGTATTTGACAATGGTTTCCGCGCCGTTTTCGGAGTTTTTGCGGATCTGCGGGTCGATCTCTGCGGCGTTCCGTTCCAGCACCAGCACAATCGTGGAGCCGCCGAATTCAAAATAGCCCTTTTCAATGCCGCGTGCGACATGCTCGCCGTGCGGATGATTGACGATCTTGCCGACGAGCATCGCGCCGACCTCGATTTGCAGCACATGCCCGAAATGCGCGGTTGTCAGCATTGTGACGGTCCGCGTGTTGCGGTGATAGACCTTGACGTCATGCTCTGCGGCTACGGGATTGACCGTGTGCAGCTCTCCGGGGATGCAGCGCGTTTTGCCGATCCGGCAGTCATCCGGGTAGCAGTAACGGTGATAGTCGTCGGGTGTCAGGCGGAAAATCAGCAGCTGTCCGCCCTGAAAATGCTTTGCGAGATGTCTGCATCCGAGAAATGCAGCAAGGGAATAGTCAGCGCCCTTGACATTGAAATGCAGATCCTCCGTCACCGGGACAACGGTCAGCTTGGCGTCGCACGGGCTGATGAGTGCCTCCGGTGTGCGGTCAACCGGTCTGGCGGAGGGCTTGACCGGACGCGTAAAGAACGCATTGAAGCTGCGGTATTTATCTGCGGCAAAATCGTCCATTTTGATGTGCTTTTTCAGCACAAACGGCGGGATTGCGACGGTAGAGAGCGGATGCTCCAGCGCAAGCCCGGCCGCTTTGGAAACAGCCGGTTTTGTCAGCAGCTTCAGGGCTGCTCTGCCGGGTGCGGTGCCGTACAGCAGCCCGAGCAGCTTTCCCTGAGAAGCACAGGAATCCGCCGCCGGATTGCCTGCGCGGTCGCAGATCTGTACAGTATTCTGCTTGCCTGCTTCCTTCGGTTCCGACATGACGGATTCCTCCCTGATATTCAGATATTGCGGTGCTTTTCGCTCAGCGTGCGTGATGCTTGTAAATCAGCAGCAGGAGCTCGAAAACGCCGATCACGATAAAGCCGATCATGGCGCGCATGCCCGGTTTTTTCAGGGTAAAGCGCGTAATGAAGGCACATGCGATGACCGCATAGACAATGGTTGCAACGAGCGAGAAATAGGTTCCGAGGTCGCGGCGGAAGGCGAACAGCACGGGAATCAGCAGCGCGACCGATGTGACCGGAAGTCCTTCATAGACCTTCCGGCGTTCTGTCGTCACCTTCTGCCGCGCTTCCTCCGTGACGTTGAAGTATGCAAGGCGGATCAGTGCGGCGAGGCTGAAGCAGCTGAACACCGCAATCTGGAGCGGCTTCTGGAGCCCGGCGCTGAATGCGATCATCGGGGGGAGCAGACCGAAGCAGACCATATCGGAGAGCGAGTCGATTTGAATGCCGAACTGACATTCCTCCGGCGTGCGGTTCTTTTTTGTCTTGGCGACCTTTCCGTCAAACATATCGCAGAAGCCTGCGAGCATCAGCATAATGATTGCGGCATTCGTGCTGCCGTGCGCTGCAAAATACAGTCCGACAGAGCCGCAGACAAAGCCGAGAAATGTCAATATCACAGTATAGCTGTAAAAGCCGATCATTTATGTTTCATCCCTTTTGTTTCCGAGTGGTATAGGTTTGCAGATATCTATTATCTTATTATACCAAATTGTACGGGTGAATGCAAGCCCTTTTTCCGATTTTCATATCTTCTTCATGAAATTCCGGCAGCAGCCCGGACAACTCGCTCGATGATGCTGCCCGGACGGACGGCGTGACAGGCATCCTCCGGCGCGAACCATTTGGCCTGCGAAACCTCCTGCGACAGGGTGAATGCGGCAGCGGCATCTGCATCCGCACAGAAGCAGAGCATCAGCTGGCCGCGGCTTTCATGCCACGCACTGAACAGGAATTGCAGCCGCTGCGGGTGAAGGCCGATCTCCTCTGCGATTTCACGCAGGGCGGCAGCCTCCGCGGTTTCACCGGGCTTCATATAGCCCGCCACGCCGACGAAGGTTTCCTGCTGGCCGTAGCTCTGCTTGATCAGCGCAATGCGCCCCTCGGGATCGCGCACAACGGAAAGCACGCAGGTGCTGAACATGTCAAATAAGGGCTTTTTGCAGCCCTCGCAGTAAGGCACTGCGCCGTCATCGCCCATCTGCCGCGGCACCGTTTTGCTGCCGCAGTCGGGACAGTATGTAAAATGCATGTTATTCACGCTCCATCCGGATCAGATATTTGTCAGTACCCTCCTCCGGTTTTCTGGTATCCGTCAGCCGGAAGCCGTGCCGCGCATAGAAGCGGACTGCGCCCGGGTTGCATTCCAGCACCCAGAGGTGATCTGCCTGCTGCGCGCTGACGGCAAAGGTCAGCAGCCTTGCGCCGATGCCCTTTCCCTGAAATGCAGGCTCCACGAACAGCCGCACGATCTCCGTGCCGCAGATGCGGATGCAGCCGCGCACAATGCCGTCATCGTAAACAGCATACTGCGCGAGCGTTTCTGGATCCGCACGGAGCTGCGCAGCCTTTTCTGCAATGTCCAGCTCCTGAAAATAGAATTCGTCGCTCCGGAATACCGGATAAAACTGTTTCCGGTAATTCGCAATGATGATCTCCGCAATGCGGGAGGCGTCCTCCGGTTTTGCGGCGCGGATCTGCGGAAAGCCGTTTTCTGCGATCAGCTGTTCCGTGATCTTCACAGCGGATGCGACCAGATCGGGACAGCGGCCTTTCAGCCGCGCCGTCTTCGGATCCGTTTCCGACTTCGGTGCCTGACTGAGCAGCACCTTACAGAGAATCGCGCCGTTTTCCTGTTCAAAGCGGTTCAGGAACTCCGTTGTGAGTCTGTTCGTCAGGCTGCGATCCTTTCCGCTGCCCGCATACAGCATGCCCAGCGCCATCAGCGCGCCGGTACATGCACCGCAGACGGAGCCGCAGCGCATTCCGCCGCCGAAGCAGGCGCTCACCTGCAAAGCCTGCTCCGGATCCAGACCGGCTGCCGGTGCAAATGCACCCAGCACGGCCTGCGAGCAGGAATAACCGTCAGCAAACAGCTGATGCGCTTGTTCCACTCTGTTCATGATAATTTCCTCAGTATTTCCGTAAAATATTCCGGCAGGGGACTGTCAAATTCCAGATATGCCCCCGTGACCGGGTGGAGAAAGCCGATCTTTTTCGCATGAAGGCACTGGCCTTCGATACCCTTTTCCGCTTTGCCGTAGACAGCGTCGCCGTAGACCGGATGCCCGATATGCTTCATGTGGACGCGGATCTGATGCGTCCGGCCGGTTTCCAGCGTGCAGCGGATATGCGCGTATTTTTCGTACTGCGTCAGCACGGTATAATGCGTGACCGCGTCCTTGGAATTTGTTGCGATGACGCACATTTTCTGGCGGTCGCGCGGATCCCGACCGATCGGTGCATGTACCGTGCCGCTTTCCGCTTTGAAGCGTCCGCAGACGACGGCCTCGTATTCCCGCGTAAAGGAATGCGCCGCGATTTGCTCTGCAAGCCCCAGATGTGCGCAGTCGGTTTTGGCGACAATCAGCAGGCCGCTGGTGTCGCGGTCAATGCGGTGGACGATGCCGGGCCGGATTACGCCGTTGATTGACGAAAGCCGTCCCGCGCAGTGATACAGCATGGCATTGACCAGCGTGCCGTCCGGATGTCCCGGAGCAGGATGCACGACCATGCCCTTCGGCTTATTGACGACCAGCAGCGCATCATCCTCATAGACGATCTCCAGCGGGATGTTCTGCGGCTGCACGTCGAGCATCTGCGGCTCCGGCACATTCACGGTGACAGCGTCATCTGCCTGCAATTTGTCGTTCTTCTTTGCCGGTCTGCCGTTCCGGGTGATCTGTCCCTGCTCCAGCAGCTGCTGCACCGCAGAGCGCGTCAGGTTGAGCTCGGGCTGTGCGGCAAGCCATGCGTCCAGCCGTTTTCCGGTATCCTCCGGGGCAGCTGTGAACTGCATTTCACGCGCCGGCATGACCGTGATCCTCGCCATTCAGGACAGCAGCCGATTCCGCTTCGGGGCGCGTTTCCGCCTCCGGCAGAACGTCTGCTTCGGGCAGTGCGGCAGCCTCCGGAAGAATGTCTGCCTCCGGCAGTTCAACGGCTTCCGGCAATGCAGCAGCTGTCCGCGCAAACGGGATGCGCACGGCTTTTTTCGCTTTCTTTGCGTTCTTTTCTTCCTTTTCCAGGAAGATGATGGAAAACATCAGGATGAAGACACCGACAGTCACGCAGATATCCGCAAAATTGAACACGGCAAACCGGCAGAGCTGGAAATCCAGATAATCGACGACCTTTCCGCCGCGGAAGATGCGGTCAATCAGATTGCCGATGCCGCCCGCTGCAATCAGCGGCAGCGCGAACCAGACCCAGCGGCGCGTTTTGCCGAGCCGGTTCAGCAGATAAAAGCAGGCCGTGATCATAATGACCGGAAAGATGATGAGAAATCCGCGGTTCCCGCTCAGCGAGCTGAACGCCGCACCGCTGTTTTCGATATAGCGCAGGTGCATCCAGTCCAGACTGCCGAGCTGCAAAAACGGCCGTGCAGGCTGCCCCTGCAAGCTGGCAATCGCCCAGAATTTCAGCGCCTGATCCGCACCGACCAGCGCGAGAATCACGGCGGCCGTGATGATAACAGAGATCAAGTTGAATGACTCCTTTCCGAAATAAAAAGGAGCCGCGCGTGAAGCACGGTTCCTTTGTCCTGATCCATTTTCCGCCTGAAGTTCAGGTCAGGCGGCGGGAAGCGTACCTCAGGCCTGATCGCTGAATCTGCGGCGGGCAGCGCTTCCGGCATCGTCGCGGCGGCTTCCGAAGGTGGTCTGTGCCACGTCATCGAATGCGGCAGCGGTTTCTGTTGCAGCAGCTTCCACAGCGGCGGCAGCAGTTCCGGCGGCGGCTTCCGCGGCAGCTTCGACGGTTTCTGCGGCGGTTTCAGCTTCCTCCGTTTCCTCGACCTCGACGTACTCGACGATTTCATCCGAGGATTCCGGCAGTCTGGAGATCAGCTCCAGATGCTCCTTGTACATATCAAACAGTGCGCGCTTGAAGTCAGCGACCTGATGCTGTGTTTCCACCAGATGCGCATTTTCCGCTTCCAGCTGCGCCGTGATATTTTGCAGCTGCGTTTCGGAATCGACCAGCGCCTGCGACTTGACGGTATCGACAGATGCTTTTGCCTCCGCGACAATCGCATCCGCCTTCTGCTGCGCATCTTCGACGACCTGCCGAGCCTGCTTCTGTGCAAGCAGGAGGGCGTTTTTCAGATCGTCCTCGGTATCCTTATACTCCCGCACCTTGTCTGCGAGGAGCTGGATCTTCTCATTGGAATCGTCCAGGTCCTGCTGCATCAGGCGCAGATCATTTTCAATCTGTGCGAGGAAGGAATCGACCTCCTCGGGGTTATATCCGAACTTGACCTTCTCAAACTTTTTCTTCTGAACATCCTTAGCAGTAATCATCGTGCTGCGCTCCTTTCTATTCTCCGATCACCGGCTGCATAGGCAGATGCCGGCGGCTGTGTCAGGATCCCGGAAGGCGGATCTTCTCAGATCACGACGCCGTTCGTTTCCAGCTCGTTGACGAGATCCTCACCGATGAAGCCGACATTGTACGGTGTGATGATATAGGTCAGGTTTGCGACCGGCTTGAGGCTGCCGCCGTTTGCATATGCGACGCCGACCAGGAAGTCGATGATGCGGCGCTTGTTCTCGGCAGAAGCGGTTTCCAGATTGAGCACAACGGTTTTCTTGGAGATCAGATGATCTGCGATCTGCTTGGCATCGGTAAAGACCTCCGGCTTGACCAGAACGACCTGAAGCTGTGCAGTGGCCTGAATGTTCACGACCTTGTTATCGCGCTTGGACTGGTGGTATTCCGGTTCCGGCTTGTAATCACGCAGCGGGGACGGATCGCGCAGCTCACGCGCAGAGGTATCCTGCGGCTCACGCACAGGCTCGCGCTCGCGGAGAGGGGAGGGTTCGCGGTATTCTCTGCGTTCACGGGGCTCTCTGTTCTCGCGCACCGGCTCTGTATCGTAGGAATCGTCATCCTGCGGCGCGAAGAAATCGCGGAGTGTGTCAAAAACTTTCATCTGGATTCTCCTTTTCTTTCTGATTTGCGTATTTTTCCTTGCATATGCTCCGGCCTCAGCGCCGGCTGCACATGAACTGAAATCGGGTTCAGCCCTCGGATTTCGGAGGGTAGGCTCTTGCACCGAACAGTGCGCTTCCGATGCGGACAACCGTCGCGCCGCAGCGGATGGCAGCGGCATAGTCGCCGGACATGCCCATGGAGAGCGTGTGCATCGGCACGTCCTGCCGCAGTCTGTCAAAGAGCGCGCGCATCTCCGTAAAGACGCGGAGCTGTTCGGATTCCTCGGTCATCGGCGGCGGAATGGTCATCAGACCGTCCGTGCGGATGCCGGGGAACTGCCGGACTGCATCGAGCAGCTGCGGGAGCATGTCCGGCGCGACACCGGATTTGGATGCTTCCCCGCCGATATTGACCTCCAGCAGCACCGGCATGACGATGCCCTGCTGCACGGCGGCCTTGCTGATTGCTTCGGCAAGGTGCAGGCTGTCCACGGAATGAATCAGCGTGACCTTGTCAATGATCTGCTTCACTTTGTTGGTCTGCAAATGCCCGATGAACTGCACCTCCGCATTTGCGCGGTAGCTGTCGCGCTTGGAGAGAAACTCCTGCACGCGGTTTTCACCGAGCACGGTGACGCCGTGATCGACCGCCAGATTGATGAGCTCCGGCGAAACAGTCTTGGTCACCGCCATCAGAGTAATATCCTGTTCCGTTCTGCCGGAGGCTCTGCACGCATCGGCAATCTTCTGCCGGATATCCGCGAGCCGCTCCAGAACGGCTGTTTTCTGTGCTTCCGAGCAGGGGGCGAACTCACTCGCCATCTGCCATCACGCCCTTTACGATAATATCGTCATACAGCTCGACGAACCCTTTTCCCGCATCCAGGTCGGAGAGGTAATAGGTATCGTCCTCGTAGATCTCCTTGATTCTGCGGAATTCCGCCGTTTCACCGACCAGAACATAGACGCCCATGCAGTTCTGCATACTGGTCGTCACATTGCCCTCCTCGTCCTTCTCCTCGACCTCCATGTTCTTGAAGCGGATTGCGGAGCGCGGCACTCGGATGCCCTCGACGGTTTCGCGCAGGATTTCCACGCGCTCCGTGCGGTGCTTCACGACCTCGCCGGTCAGCTGCTCGCAGCGGAACACGCCCTGCGTTTTGGTGATATCGCCTGCGGAAATCAGAGATACAACGGAAACGCGCAGATCTGACGGATGGGATTCCAGCCGCACGGTTGCCATATCGTCTTCCGAAAGGCGCAGCTTGGTATTGTCGAACACGCCGACGATATACCATCCGTAGTCGTCGATCAGCTTGCCGATGACCTGGCTGCCGCCCGACGGGCTGCCGTTGTCGCTGCCGTCGTCGGTGACGGTGCTGAGCTGATCGGGTGTCAGCTGTCTGACGTTGTCGCCGGTCAGGATGGCTTCATAGCCGTCCGCATGGCTGACGAAATACGCCGATTTTTCGGCGCGGATGACGTCATCCGGCGCAGTTTTGCGGCGGCTGAGTCTTGCAATTTCGTCCTCCAGCGCGACAATCCGATCCTGATAATCGACGGCTGAATTGGTAATTTTTTCATAGGTGCTCATGAGAACGGTCAGCTCCTGCCGTGCGCTGCAAACAGCGGAAATATTTCCGTGCTCGCGCTGCCGGATCATGGAGCGGAACTGCTCGTCGATGAGCGAAGCGATCTTTGCCGGCTGGGCATTCTCGCTGGTGCCGGGGTTTTCCAGCTTGCTGAGCATTGCGAGCTCAGCTTCCTTTTCGGCAATGGTTCTGCGCAGGTCGATCTGCTCCTCATTGGAGTAGATTTCCGCAATCACGCTGCCGACGCCGAGCTTTTCGCCGTCATTGACGCAGTAGCGCACGGCACCGCTGCCGTTATAACGCCGGACGGTTTCATTCCGGACATAGACCCCCTGAAACGTCGAAACATCACTGACCTCATAATAAATCGCATTTTCTGTTTCATAATTATTGAAGAACAGATGATAGAAGATCGACAGGGCCAGCACAACAGCGAACACCAGCAGAAGTATTTTGAGGATTCGCGTTGTAATTTCGTTCATGGAATTTACTCAGCGTCTTCCCGCTGCTCCATTGCGTCTAAGATCGAGATCGGTCTTGCAGGGACGATCGTGGAGATCGCGTGCTTATAGACGAGCTGCTGTCTGCCGTCTGTTTCAAGGATCACGATGAACGAATCAAAGCCGCGGATGATGCCCTTGAACTGGTATCCGTTGGTCAGGAAAATGGTCAGCGGAAGGCGGTCCTTGCGTGCCTGATTCAGAAAAACATCCTGAAGATTAAGTCCCTTGTTGGTCATGTTACTTGCCTCATTTCTTTTATTATAGCATACATATGTGTATCTTTGCAGCGGCGGCACGAGGGTATACCTCACCCGTCAACAACTACACATCTTATATTATATCACAATGAATCCCATTTCGCTATCATTTTTTGACACATTTCAAAAATTCGTGTTTCGTCACAAACAGCATCACGGGCAATCCATTCAATTTGTTGATTCCGACGGAACCACGTTCCCTGCCGTTTGGCATAGCGGCAGGTTTCCTGTTTGACGCGCAGCAGGCATTCTTCGGCGGATGCCGCCCCGGAAAGCCACGGCAGCAGTTCCTTGTAGCCGATGGCCATGGCCGCGGTTGCACGGCGCCGTCCGGAGCTGTATTCTTCGCGCACCTCGTGCAGCAGGCCGTGTTCGACCATCTGATCCACGCGCAGCCGGATGCGGCTGTACAGCAGCTCGCGGTCTGTGAACCCGATGCCGATGCGCAGGATGTTCCACGGTGCGGGAACCGCTCTGCTGCGTCTTGCGTGCTCGGAAAGCGGGATGCCGGTCAGCTCGTAGACCTCCAGTGCGCGGATGATCCGCCGGAGATTGTTCTCATGCAGGCGCTCCGCGGATTCCGGATCACACTGCATCAGCCGTTCGCGCATGGCCGTTCTGCCCAGCGTTTCCGCCTCAGCATTCAGCCGCGCCCGGAGCGCGTCGTCCGCCGGAATATCCGGAAACTGAATGTTGTCGAGCAGCGAATCCATATAAAGCCCCGTGCCGCCGACAATCACCGGCAGCCTGCCTCTTTTGTGAACCTCCGCGATCTTTTCACGCGCCATCTCCACGTATTCCGCGACAGAGCAGGCCTGCTCCGGCGGCAGCACAGAGATCAGATGATGCGGGATGCCCCGCATTTCTGCGGCGGTCGGCTTGGCGGTTGCGATGTCCAGCCCCTGATAGATCTGCATGGAATCTGCGGAGATGACCTCTCCGCCGTAAGTCAGCGCGATGTTCACGCCGAGTGCGGTTTTGCCGGACGCCGTTGCGCCTGCAACCGCGATGACCGGCGGCTTTGCGGTCATAGGCTGACTCCTTTCCGGCTTCGCATCAAAGCACCTTGTAATACGGGCAGATGTTCACATAGCTGCCGTCCGGCATCCGGAATCCGCCCTCGATTGTGCCGAGCTGCGTAAAGCCCAGCTTTTCATACAGATGCCGCGCGGACAGATTGCTTTCCACAACGGCATTGAACTGAAGAATGCGGAAGCCGTGCGCAATGCCCTGCTCCATGCAGTCAAGCACAAGCTGTTCCCCGATGTGTTCACCGCGGCATGTGCTGCGGACGGCATAGCTTGCATTGCAGATATGCCCGCAGCGGCCGACATTGTTCGGGTGCAGAATATACAGTCCGACGATTTCGCCGCTGCGCTCCGCAACGCCGGTATAGGTCTGCTGCGCGAAGAACGCCGCGCCGGTTTCCGCATTGAGTGGCTCCTCCTGCGGGAACGCGTCGCCCGCTTCGACGACCTCGTTCCAGATCGTGATGAGTTCCGGCAGATCGGCTTCGGTATACGCACGGACGTTGATGCCCGTGCTGCGGGCGCGCAGCATGGACGGCGGCCCGTAGATCATGGAAATCGGCCCCGGTGAATTCTGTTCGGCGCGTTTCATCACGGTTCCTCCTGATAGGTCACACCCGCGGCTTTCAGTTCTGCGCGGGTGAGCGCCTTTTTGCGGGCGTCAAAGCGCGTTGCGGTGCTCTTTGAAAGGATGACCGCATGCATCCCCGCTGCGGCTGCGGCCTTTGCGGTCGCGGCAATGCAGCCGCATTCGTCAATGCCGCAGAACAGCAGTGTGTCATAGCCCTGCGCCTCGACAAATTCCCGGAATTTCGCATCCGCAAACAGATCGGAAACATTTTTCTCAAAGCAGTGCGCCGAAGCGGTGTGCAGATCGGGATGCAGCTTTGCACCCTCCGTTCCGGTGATACAGTAGCCGAAAATAATGTGATTCGACGGCGTATCCGGGAAAATCTGCGAAAGGCAGATCACATCGCCGCCTTCCGCCTGTACGCTGTCAATCGCCGCATTGACGGCATCGAGCAGTGCCGCGGTGTCATACGGGAACTTGTCCTTGCGCTTTTCCCAGAGATAATCATTCTGCATTTCGTTTACGATCAATGCTGTTTTTGCCATATTTTCACCCTCTGATGATTTTTGTGTACATGACTTCCCGCAGTTCCTTTCCGCCGATCATGTCATCACGGCAGTCATCTGAGCAGAGAAAGCCGTTCCTTTCGTAGAATGCTCTTGCCCTTGTATTTTCCTCCAGCACCCACAGAAGGATCCTGCTGAACCCGAGTTTGTTCAGTTCTTCGGTACAACGGTTCAAAAGATGCGTTCCGTATCCCTTGCCGATATACTCCGGCAGAAGATAGATCGAAACAATTTCGCCAAAGTCGCGGTACTGCTCCCACCTTGACCTGCAGTAGCCCGTCGTTCCGATCATCCGGCCGCCGTCCGTCATGACGAGCGAATGCATCCCGTTTTTTGTGATACTGCCTGCCCAGCGGCCTTCCGGGATGCTGTCGAGGTAATCCTGCGGGATGATGCCCTGATATGCGTATTTCCAGCTTTTTTCGTAGATGCTGCTGACTTCGGAAAGATCATCCTCCGGACGGAGAAACCGGATTTCCATGACACCGTGCCTCCTGTGTTAATCCTGAATGCGCCGGAACTGCTTTTCGATCTGGTATTTTGAGAGCAGGAACATCACCGGACGTCCGTGCGGACAGTGCCGGATCTGCTCATTCTCCCAGACCTGCACTGCCAGTGACTGCAATTCTTCTTTTGTATTATGCGTTCCCGCGCGGATCGCCGCCTTGCATGCCAGATCATGAAACATGTCGTCCAGCAGATGCATGTCCGGCTGTGCCTGATTTTTCAGGCAGTTCGCCGCAAGATCGGCGGCAATCTGATCGAGGTCCAGCTCTGCACAGGAGAGCGGCACGCCCGTCAGCTGCACGACCGGCGCCTCACCGAAATCAAATGTGAATCCGCAGCCGAGCAGCGTTTCCTGCTGCTCCTGCAATGCCGCGATTTCATCAGCGGTCAGCAGAACGCGCACCGGCGTCAGAAGCTGCTGACGGTCACGGCATTCGCGGGTGCGGAACCGCTCAAACAGAATGCGTTCATGCGCCGCATGCTTGTCAATCATGACAAACTGCTCCCCGGCCTGCGCAAGGACATAATTGTCAAACAGCTCGCCGATCACCGTGATTGTTTCGCGGCGGATTGCGGAGATTGCCGCATTGCGCGCCTCCGGTTCATCGGGCAGTTCCTGCGGTGCAGAAGGCATCGGTTCGGATTCCTTTTCTGCGGCGGGAACCGTTTCCGGCATCGGCCGGACGGGAACAGGCGCCTGCGCGGTCAGCTCCGGGAAGGCTCTGAGCGCCTCCGGAATGACCGGCTTTTCCGGAATCTGCGGCGGCGCTGTATGCGGCTGCACCGGAACGGCGGGCACCGGGTTATGCGGCTGTTCCGCTGCGGTGATTGCTGCCGGAGCAGCTGCCGGAAGCGGCGGTTTCTTTTCAAAGAGCGGTGCGGGCGTATTGCTGTCCGTGCCGGCCACCGGTGCAAACCAGTCCTGCTGCGGGCGCTTCGGTGTGTAGATCTGCGGGGTAATCTTTGGCTGAACGGGCGGCTGCTCTGCGGGGCGCTGCTCCTCCGGCAGCCGGAATTCGTAGATCAGGTGATTCTGCTCCAGCGCGCCCAGCACTGCAAAATAAACCGCATTGTAAATCCGCTTTTCGTCGGAGAAGCGCACCTCTGCCTTGGTCGGGTGCATGTTGACATCGACGATGCGCGGCGGAACTGTCACGGTCAGGACGCATGCCGGATATTTTCCGGTCATGATCAGCGTTTTGTACGCCTCTTCAATCGCGGAAATCAGCGTAAACGACCGCACGGAGCGGCCGTTGACGAAAAACAGCTGATGCGACCGGTTCGGGCGGGAATACAGCGGCTTGATGACGTATCCGCCGACCGTGATGCCGCCGCTTTCCTGCTCCTGATACCTGACGGGGAGCAGATCGCGGGCAAAGTCTTTGCCGAAGATCGCGTAGACTGCGGAATACAGCTGCCCGTCGCCGGGTGTGACGAATTCTGTTTTGTTTTCGCGGATCAGCCGGAACGAAATCTCCGGATGCGACAGTGCAATCTTCTGAAAGATATTCGCCGCGGCATTGCCCTCCGCGGTATCCTTTTTGAGAAAGCCTGCGCGCACCGGCACATTATAAAACAGGTCGCGCACGACAACGGTCGTTCCCTCGGGGCAGCCGCTCTGCTCAAAGGCGGTTTCCTCGCCGCCCTCCAGCGCAAAATGCGTGCCGTATTCGGCACCCTTCTGCCGCGTCAGAATCTCCATGCGGGAAACGGCGCAGATCGACGCCAGTGCCTCACCGCGGAACCCGAGCGTAAAAATGGATTCGAGATCCTCTGCGGTCTGAATTTTGCTCGTGGCATGGCGCAGGAACGCCGTTTTCACCTGCTCCGGCGCAATGCCGCAGCCGTCATCGGTCACGCGCAGATACAGTACGCCGCCGCGCTTTAATTCCGCTGTAATGCGCTTTGCACCGGCGTCAATCGCATTTTCGGTCAGCTCCTTGAGCACCGATGCGGGGCGCTCAATGACCTCGCCCGCCGCGATCAGCTCGGCAATATCTTTCGGTAAAACGTGAATTTCAGGCACGGGTGTATCCTTTCTAAGTGAACCCCTGCGTTCACCAGTCCTCCTGTATTTCGGTATGCAAAAGCTGTTCCAGTCCGTCAAACACCGCCTGAATCTGCGGATCCTTCCGGACTCCCCAGTACCAGTTATCCGATGTGACAACCCCGATATAATTCGTCTTTTCGGGATCATAGTCCCTGCCGCTCCAGCTTCCTTCAAAGTCCTTTACATTCATCAGGGAAAGGCTGAGAAACGGCCGCTGTGATGTGAACCGATCCCCCTGAAACAGCCCCGTACTGCGGAGATAATCTTCGATCAGCGCAGTATCCCATGTTTCGGAGATGCGGTTCGTTTTGAAATGGTAATAGACATAATCCATATTCAAAATCTCATAAAACGGGTTGCGTGCGGCGGCGGAGAGCTGCCCCGAATGAAAGAGCAGCGAGCCGTCAAGCATGAAGTGCAGAATAAAGGCGAAGCAAAACGGCTGCCGGTACTGCCGGCTCAGTGCAGCATTGCGGTCAGGTCAAGGAGCAGCTCACGGCATTCGGCATCGGAAAGCTCGTTGACATGCGTTTTGGAAAGCTGCGCGATCACCTGCTGATCGGCGTCCGCGGAAAAGCTCATCTGTCCGGCGGATTCCGCCGCCAGCTTTGCCTGATAGCTCTCCTTTTCCGCTTTGGACTGCGCCTCCATTTCCGTGAGCAAAGCGCGTGCGCGGTTCGTCACCTGCGTCGGCAGACCGGCCAGCTTTGCGACCTCGATGCCGTAGCTGTCATCTGCGGCGCCGTCCACGATTTTGCGCAGGAACCGGATCGTATCGCCGTGCTTTTTCACGGCAACGCTCAGGTTCCGCACGCCGTCGCACTGTCCCGCGAGCATGGTCAGCTCGTGATAATGCGTAGCAAACAGCGTCTTGCAGCCGATCTTTTTGCCGGAGATGAACTCCGCGACCGCCCGTGCAATGCTGATGCCGTCAAACGTGGAGGTTCCGCGGCCGACCTCGTCCAGAATGACAAGGCTGTTCGCGGTCGCGCGCTTCAGAATGGTCGAAACCTCGTGCATCTCGACCATGAAGGTCGATTCGCCCGCCGTCAGGTCGTCCGATGCGCCCACGCGCGTGAAGATCTGATCGACGACCGAAATCTTTGCATACGAAGCGGGCACAAAGCTGCCCATCTGCGCCATCAGCACGATCAGCGCGGTCTGACGCATGTACGTCGATTTGCCGCTCATGTTCGGGCCGGTGATGATCGCAAGGCGGTTTGCCTTCTGGTCGAGCAGGACGTCATTCGGCACAAAGACCGAATCCGTCAGCATCTGCTCCACGACCGGATGCCGTCCGCCGTGGATTTCAATGCGGCCGTCCACTGCGATTTCCGGCTTGCAGTATTCGTTTTCCAGTGCGGTCAGCGCGAGCGAGCAAAGCACGTCTACCTGCGCGACGGCTGCCGCCGTATCCTGCACCGTTTTGAGCTGCTGCGCCAGAAATTCGCGCAGCTCCGAGAAAATCACGCCCTCAAGCGCCAGCGCCTTATCCTTTGCGCCGACAATCGTGTTCTCCGCATCGCGGAGCTCCTGCGTGATGTAGCGTTCACAGTTTGCGAGCGTCTGCTTGCGGATCCACTCCGGCGGCACCTGCTCGTAATACGACCGCGACACCTCAAGATAATAGCCGAACACGCGGTTGTATCCGGTTTTCAGATTCTTGATGCCGGTGCGTTCGCGCTCGCGGTTTTCGATTTCGGCAATCAGCTCCGTGCCGTGGTTCATCGCATGGCGGAGCTGGTCGAGCTCCTGGTGGAAGCCCTCGCGGATGACGCCGCCGTCCTTGATCTGCACGGGCGGTTCATCGACAAGCGCACGCTCAATCAGGTCGGAGATTTCGTTCAGCGGGGAGATTTCGGATTCAAGTTTACTGAGCAGCTTGGACTGCGTCAGCGTTTGAAGCTGTGCCTTGATCGCGGGAAGCTGCAGGGCAGTCTGCGAAAGTGCCTTCATATCACGTGGCGTCGCCTTCTGGAACATGACGCGGGACATCAGGCGCTCCAGATCGAACACCTTGTCCAGCAGGTCACGCAGCTCGGTCATGGCGACGCTGTTCTTCATCAGCACCTCGACGGCGTTCAGTCTGTCCATGATCCGGACGGGCGTCGTCAGCGGCTGCTCCATCCATGTGCGGAGCATACGCCGCCCCATGGCGGTTTCCGTCTGGTCGAGCACGCCGAGCAGTGAGCCCTTTTTCTCATGCGAGCGCAGCGTTTCGGTCAGCTCCAGATTGCGCCGGGCATTCGCGTCCAGCCCCATGATGCCGTCCTTGCCGTGAATCGTGATTTCGGTAAAGCGGCCGACCAGCGCGCGCTGCGTTTCCGCGATATACTGGAACAGGCCGCAGCAGACACACGCATCTGCACCGTTTTCGGAGATGCCGAGTGCGGTGAGGCTCTCGGCGGCGCACTGCTTTAACACGGTATCGCGCTGCTGCTCCGGAGAGAAGCAGGCGTCGTCCCGCAGTGTGACCATGCAGTTCGTGCGTGTTTTGAGAAAGTCTGCAACAGGCTTATAATCCAGAAAATCCTTTGTAATCAGCAGCTCGGACGGATGATAGCGGTCGAGCAGGCTGATTAAATCATCCGTGCGGGATTTGCCCTCCAGCCGGTGCAGATTGACCGCGCCGGTCGAAATATCCGCCGCGCAGAATGCGATTTCTTCTTCGCGGCTCCACACCGCAGCCAGATAATTGCAGTTGGATTCGTCGAGCATGCTGGATTCAATCAGCGTTCCCGGCGTGACCACGCGGATGACGCCGCGCTCGACAAGTCCCTTTGCCAGTGCCGGATCCTCCATCTGCTCGCAAATGGCAACGCGGTAGCCGAGATTGACAAGCCGTTTCAGATACTGCTCCACGGCATGATACGGCACGCCGCACATCGGCGCGCGCGTCGGCAGACCGCAGTCGCGGCCGGTCAGCGTCAGCTCCAGCAGCTTGGAAACAAGGATTGCATCGTCAAAGAACATCTCATAGAAGTCCCCGAGCCGGAAGAACACAATCGCATCACCGGATGCATCCTTGACCGCAAGATACTGCTGCATCATCGGCGACAGCTTGGAGCGGTCGATCTCCATACCCATGGCGCGGATCAGTGGCAGCCGCCGCAGGCCGAGCAGTCGCCGGTGCAGGACGCCGCAGCCGTCGCATCAAACGTATCCGGATCCTGTCCGGCGGCACTGTATGCGATCACGCGGTTGATGCCGTCGAGCAGCTGCTCAAATTCGGCGCGCACAGCCTGATATTTCCGCATGGCATCATTCGCCATGATCTGCGAATACAGACCGCGCACTTCCTCTCCGAGCGCCTTGACGCGGGCTTCGTCCTGCTCCGATGCGTCCTCCGCATTGCCGAGGTCAAGACGCTTCTGATTGAACTGCGCAATCAGGTTTTGCAGGGCGGCATCGTTATCGTTTTCCTCGGACGCCTTGCGGAATGCAAGATAACGCTCGTCCTTTTGCAGCTCTCTGCCGAGCTGCTTTGCCATTTCCAAAAGATCTGCCATGGTAAAAAACTCCTTTATATCAAATGATTTCAAACGGGTAAAATAATGCGGATTACGCGTATCCGGCAGTCCTGAGCTGCCAGCCGTCCGCTTCGTTATGCGTGATGATCCATTCATAGCCGCGCTGTGTGCAGCCTGCAAAGGGCAGCGAAGAAAACAGTTTGCTGGTTGTGAAGTCGGATTCCATGATGATCACATCGTCAAAACCGCTGCCCAGACTGGTGAATCCCAGTGCATGCAATTCGTCGAGCTCTTGCTGTGTTTTTTCTTCGCTGTAATGAAGATCTGTCATGATGCAGCCGCTTAACCCGCGAAATTCCTTTCGCACGATCGAAACGGCTTCACGGATGTCCTTCTGCGAGTGGGTGCTGCCGCTGTCTTTGGTGCTGACCCTTGCGAACAGCGAAATGCCGCATCCCATGTGATACAGAAATGCGATACCCGCTGCAAGGATGATTGCTGTTATGATTGCTGCTTTCTTTTGCATAATGAATGCTCCTTTTCGCTGTTGTGGTAAATCGTTTGTGTATTTATTCCGGCAGCTTTTCGCCGGAAAGCGCCCAGTTCTTGACACCGGTGACCTTCACGTCCAGCAGCCGCCCGACGTCCTCCGCCGAACCCGGCGCTTCGAGTACAAGGCCGTGCCGCGTTTTGCCGAGGAGCAGACCGGTTTCGGCGTCGCGCTTTTCCGCAAGGAACCGGACGTTCTTGCCGAGGAACCGCTTGTTGAATTCCTCGGAGATTTCTCTCTGCCGTTTGAGCAGCCGGCTCATGCGCGCCGCGATCTGCTCCTCCGTGCAGACAAATTCCATATCCGCTGCCTTGGTTCCGGCGCGTCTGCTGTATATAAATGTATAGAGATTGTCGTATTTCACGCGTTCGACGATCTCCATGGTGCCCTCAAAATCCGCATCTGTTTCTGTCGGGAATCCGACAATCAGGTCGCTGGAAAATCCGAAATCCGGATCCTTTGCACGGGCATAATCCACGGTTTTCAGATAGGTTTCCAGCGTATAATGCCGGTTCATCTCTTTCAGGACGCGGTCGCTGCCGCACTGTACCGGCAGATGCAGATGATGCTCGATATGCTGTGAGTGCAGCATCGTGTCAATCAGCTCCGGGGTCGCGTCCTTCGGGTGCGAGCTCATGAAGCGGATGAAATAATCCCCCTCAATCGCATCCAGACGCCGGAGCAGCGCCGGAAAGCTGATTTCCTCCGCAAGACCGCGGCCGTAGCTGTTGACGTTCTGCCCGAGCAGTAGGATCTCTTTGTACCCCTGCTGAATCAGACCGCGCACCTCCTGCTCGATGGCCTCCGGTGTTCTGCTGCGCTCTCTGCCGCGGACATACGGCACGATGCAGTAGGTGCAGAAATTGTTGCAGCCGTACATGACCGGGACGCTCGCCTGAAATGCGGAATCGCGCACGGTCGGGAGCGATTCGTCCGGCAGACCGGCAAAGGCCAGCGTTTCCGTGCGCTTTTCGCCGCGGTAAATCTCTGCGAGTGCGTCCGGCAGACGCTCCATGGCACCGGCGCCGAGCACCAGCTTCACAAACGGATAGGATTTCCGGAGCAGCGCGCGGACTTCCTCCTCCTCTGCCATGCAGCCGCATAGTCCGACGACCAGCCGCGGGTTCTTTTCGTAGATCGGTTTGAGTGCGCCGAGCCTGCCGATTACGCGGGATTCCGCATGTGCACGCACGGCACAGGCATTGAACAGAATGACGTCCGCCTCCTCCGGCGTGTCCGTTAGCTCATAGCCGAGATCCTGCAAAATGCCCTTGTATTTTTCTCCGTCACAGAAATTGAGCTGGCAGCCGAAGCTCTGGACATGCGCGCGCGGAGGATGCGAAAAGCTCTCTAGGACGGCGCGGATTTCCAGTCTGGACTGCGTGCCGGTTTCTGCCATTATAATCTTCCTTTCTCCGTTCAGCTTCACCTGTTGATAACAAGCCAACTTATATTATAGCATATTATCAGGTGAATTTCAATGGGAGAGCGGCAAAAAAGTTTATACTTCGTGCGGCAAAAAAGTTTATACTTCGCTGCATGGAAGATAAATTGCAGTCGGGCGCTGCCCGCGCACGGAAAATATTTTGGGGAAAAGTGCTTGACAAAAGAAAACGATTGTGCTATAATAATACGGTATTCAAACGGGCTCGTAGCTCAGCTGGGAGAGCGCCGCGTTCGCAACGCGGAGGTCGAGGGTTCGATCCCCTTCGGGTCCATCATAACAAAAAGTCCTTATCCGAACCGCTGTTCAGGTAAGGGCTTTCTTTATATCAGAAACAGGGAGGATATCGCCATGGAAGCATACAGAATCACTGCAAAAGAAGCAAAGCAGCGGCTGCTGGATGGCAACCGGAAATATACCGAAGCACAGACACTGACTGCCGATGTTTCTCCGGCGGCGCTGCTGCGTGCGAGCCGTCACGGGCAGCAGCCGTATGCGGTCATTGTGACCTGCTCGGATTCCCGCGTCGTTCCGGAGCTGATCTTCTCTGCGGGCATCGGGGATCTGTTCGTGATCCGCGTGGCGGGCAATGTGATTGACCCGCATCAGCTCGGCAGCATCGAATATGCCGCGGAGCATCTCGGCACGGGGCTGATCGTCGTGCTCGGGCATACACACTGCGGTGCCGTGGAGGCCGCGATGCATCATGAGCCGGACGGCTATATCAAAGACATCACAGACGAAATTCTGGACGCAATCGGAGATGAAAAGGATCCCGTCCGCGCCGCCTGCCTGAATGTGCAGGGCAGCTGCAATGCAATCGAGGAAAGCCTGCAAATCCGGAAAGACGAAACGGAATACGGCCTCGTCGTCTGCGGCGCACTGTACCGGCTGGAGGACGGCACCGTTACGTTCCTGTGATGCGGAATATCCGGCAATATAGCCGAAAACACGCCCCCTGATTTGTATGATGCGCCGAAATGCTGTATTTGTATTGCAGCGCCGGAAAAACTGTGCTATACTGGAACTGCGGCGGGGATTCTGCCGCATCAAAAAGAAACAAATGAAAGGGCGGTAACAACAATGAGCAACATTCTGGTCGCGTATTTTTCGGCGAGCGGCATCACGGACTACGCCGCAAAAACACTGGCAGAGGCGGCAGATGCCGATCTTTATGAGATCAAACCGGCGGTACCGTACACGGAGGCGGATCTGGACTGGCACAACAAGCAGTCCCGCAGCAGCGTGGAAATGGCGGACAAGAGCTCGCGTCCTGCGCTGGCGGATACCGATGCGGACATTGCATCGCATGATGTAATCTTTGTCGGGTTCCCGGTCTGGTGGTACATTGCGCCGACGATTATCAACAGCTTTCTGGAAAGCTACGATTTTTCCGGAAAGCGGATTATTCTGTTTGCGACCTCCGGCGGCAGCAAGCTCGGAAAGAGCGCGGAGTTCCTGCGGCCGAGCGCACCGTGCGCAGAGCTCACCGAGGGCAAAATGCTCAACGGCAGACCCTCCGCTGCAAGCCTGAAGCCGTGGCTGGCTTCGCTGGGGCTGTAATCCGGGATTGCTTTGCGATGACCTGAAATGCGGGGACGGTTCCCCGGAACAATGGATAAAACGGGCGCTTCCGATACGCAGGGAGCGCCCGTTCGCTTTGCGGTGAGTTTGTACTGCAAATGTATCCAAGATCCACCACAGAGATAAATTCCTTGAGATATCCGTAGAACAAAAAAGTCATGTAAATACGTTGCTTTTATTAAAAACGGGATTCTTAAGGGCTAGTAGCCCTTAAGCGGGGTATGGGGCAGCGCCCCATTTTGAATCTATCGGAGATACCTTATTTACAGCATGACTGTCCCTGTTGCGATGCGCTCGCGGAACCGGACGTCATGCTCGACAAACAGCATGGTCGGCTGACAGCTCAGCAGCAGCTCCTCAATCTGCATGCGGGAAAAAACGTCGATATAATTCAGCGGCTCGTCCCAGATGTACAGATGCGCGGGCGTTGCAAGGCTCGCCGCGAGCAGCACCTTTTTCTTCTGTCCCTCAGAGTAATCCGAAAACGGCTTTGCAAGCTGTGCGCGCGAAAGATCCATCCGGCGGAGCAGTGTGCAGAACAGCGTCTGATCAAGCCCGTTTTCCGTGCAGTAATCCGGAACCGTGCCGGTCAGCCCGGAGGTATCCTGCGGCACCCATGAAATCACCAGCCCGGAAGCAAGCGCGCAGACGCCGTCCGCTTCCGGCAGGATGCCCGCCGTTTCCGTGCCGGACTGATGCAGCAGGAGCCGCAGCAGCGTGGATTTGCCGCAGCCGTTTTTGCCGTGCAGGGCGATGCGGTCGCCGCGCTGCACGCTCAGATTCAGATGCGCAAACAGCGGCTCTGCACCCGGATACCGCAGCGTGAGATCCCGGAGCGTCACCAGCGTGCTTTTGTGATGGGAAAGCGGCGTCAGCTTCAGCGGGGCGGTCTGCTCCACGTCCTGCAACAGATCTTCCTTTTCCGCGATTTCGCGGCTGATGCGGTTTTCGATCTGCTTCACACGGCTCTGCATCTTCTTGGTTTTGGCTCCGATAAACGAGCGGGAGCTGATGCAGCGGTCGTGCTCTTTGACCGGATCAAACCCGATCTTGGTGCGCTCGTTCTGATCCGCCCAGTCCGCCGTGCGCTTTGCCGCTTGTTTCAGCTTTTTGATTTCGCGGCGGTGCTTTTCGTTTTCTGCCTCTTCAAACTGATCGCTCCGCTGCTTGTTCTCCTGCCAGACCGTAAAATTTCCGCTCTGCACCGTAATGGTTCTGCGGTTCAGAACAAGTACATGGTCAATGCAGGCATCGAGCAGGTCGCGGTCATGGGAAACAAGAATGAACCCCTGCTTTCCTGCAAGATAGCGCTTGACCGTTTCTCTGGAATCCTGATCCAGATGATTCGTCGGCTCGTCGATCAGCAGGAAATCGTTTCCGCCGGAAAAGAGCAGCGCCAGCAGTACCTTTGTCCGTTCGCCGGGGCTGAGCTGCGCAAACGGGCGGTACAGTACCTCTGCATCCGTATCCAGCAGGGAGAGCTCGCAGATCACGCGCCACTGCTCGCAGCCGGGACGCAGCGCCTCCAGAAAATCTGCGGCGGGCTGCTGCATCTGCTCCGGCGTGACCGGATACGGAAAATACGAAAACGGCACGGCGCTCTCAATGCTGCCCTGATAGGGGTACGCCCCGCACAGCAGGCGCAGGAAGGTCGTTTTGCCCTTGCCGTTGCGCCCGATAAAGCCAAGACGCCAGTTTGTGTCGATGGAAAACGAGGCGTGCTCAAACACATTGTCAAAGCTGCCGTCGTAGTAAAAGGTCAGATCCTTTACACTGATCTGTGACATACGCATTCCTCCTTTGATGCGGCTCCGGATACAAAAACGGAACCGTTTGCCGCCAAACAGTTCCGTTATGTCCGATAACCTCAAAAGCGGGGAACGCCCGCAGAAACGCCTGCGCAGAGCGCGGCTGCAATTTCAGAATATACAAACAAAAAAGAGGTTATGAAAACATAATCCACTTTTGACAGCATGACAGACCGGTACACATGCCTTCATGTGTACTGACCGGATATTCATGTGAACAAAAGCGAATTATTATTTCATCCTCTCACCTCTTTCGTCTGATTGCATTCAGTATAGCACAGATCGGGAAAAAAGTCAAGTCACCGTTTGCAGTATCGCTTCAGCGCCGCTTTGAGCGCTTCATACCGCAGGCGCTTTTCCTCTTTTGCAAAATGCACCGCGCGGAACTGTTCCGGGTTGTTCTCATAGCAGAGCACCTCGTCCACGAACTGCTCGCTTGTCAGGTCGAATACACAGTTCCCGATGACGTTGTAGCAGTGATAATTCCCGCCGGGGCGCGGAATGCCGTACACTGCGCCGCCGAAAATATCCTGTGCCAGAAACGCAGTGATTGAGCACTGTCCGAGCGTCGGATTTTCCGGGCTCCATTTGTCCCGCAGCCGCGGCGCGCAGGTTTCGGCGCACCAGATGTTCAAAAGCGCGTCATACAGGTCGCGCGGCGTCCGGATCCCGGCATAGTCATTGGCAGCGGCGGGGACATCGGCATGCGCCCAGCCGTAAAAGCGATACTGTTTCATAGGTTCCTCCGTATGCTGATATTTCCTCTGCATCATACCACAAATCCGCGGATCCGTCAAGTGTTTTGACTTGCTTTTTCCGGTGCGGTATGCTATACTGAGGGCAGCGGCGGCAGTCTGCCGCAGAAGGAGGGATTCCCATGTCACTTTATCCGTATATTTTCCGGCATATGTGTTCCAGAAGCGACCGCAGACGCGATGCGGGACTGACGACGCCTGCGGACATCGCGCGGCACGACAATATTCTGTACGGCACTGACCGCAAATGGCATCTGCTGGATGTCTACCGCCCGAAGAACACGGCGGAAAAGCTGCCTGTGATCGTCAGCTTTCACGGCGGCGGCTGGGTTTACGGCACCAAGGAGGTCTATCAGTATTACTGCATGAGCCTTGCACAGAGAGGCTTTGCGGTTGTCAGTTACAATTACCGCTTAGCGCCGAAATACCGCTTTCCCGCGCCCTTTGAAGACACGAACGCGGTCTTTCGGTGGATCGCGGAGCACGCCGCGGAATACGGTCTTGACACGGCGCGGATGTTCGGCGTCGGGGATTCCGCGGGTGCGCTCGGCATTGCGCTGTATGCCTGCATTCTGACCAATCCGGACTACGCAAAACGGTACGCGTTCACGCCGCCCGCCGGAATCGCGCTGCGCGGGCTTGCGCTGAACTGCGGCTTGTATACGACTGCGGACAAAGCAGATGCAATGCGCGACTTTCTCCCGAAGAAAAATGCGGCGGAGGCACTGCGCACGCTCGATCTTGTGCAGCATATCACGGCAGATTTCCCGCCATGCTTTGTCATAACCGCGAACCAGGATTTTCTGAAAGATGAGCCGAAGCTGCTGCTGCCTTTGCTTGAAAAGCACGGCATCCGGCATGCATACAAACTGTACGGCGATGACGCACAGCCGCGCGGACATGTGTTCCACTGCAACATCCGCGATGAACAGGCGAAAGCCGCAAATGATGCGGAATGCGCGTTCTTCCGCGGGATTCTTGGGGAGGGAGAACCGGTATGAAGCGAATCCGGATGCTCGCCGCAGCTGCGGCTTTGATGCTCCTTGCCCTGCCTGCTTTTGCAGCGGAACTGCCGTTTTCTGCGCTGCGGGACTGGCTGCTTGCAAAGCCGGACGCAGCGCTGACGGATCCTGCGGCTGCCGACCGGAATCAGGACGGCACACTGGACGCCCGTGACCTGACGCTGCTGAAACGGAACGCGGATACGCCCGGAGCACCGGCGCATACCGTTGATGTGAACGATATTGAAGGGATTTTCACCGCAATGCGGAGCGCAAAGCCTGGCGATGTGATCCGCATTGCCCCCGGCACCTATGATTATACAAAGTATCAGGGCGCGGATAAAATTGATACCAAAGCGGCCGGCACTGCGGAGGCGCCCGTCACGCTCACGGCCGCAGATTCGGAGAATCCGCCTGTGCTGACCGGCAGCGGCACGGCGCACGGCTATGTGCTGCACATTCAGGGGGATTACTGGATCCTCGAAAACCTGAAAATCACGAATGCGCAAAAGGGCGTCGTGTTCGATCATTCCTGTCATTCCGTGCTCCGGAACTGCGAGATTTATCAGACCGGTGCGGAGGCGGTTGCCCTGCGGGACGGCAGCTCGGAATGCACCGTTTCGCATTGCAGCATCCATGACACGGGGCTGGTTTCCCCGGGCTACGGCGAGGGCGTGTATGTCGGCAGCGCAAAGTCCACGACCGGCTTTGACTACAAATGCGACAACAACAAAATTCTGCACTGCACCTTCAAAAACATTGCCGCGGAGGATGTTGACGTCAAGGAATACACGACCGGCACAGAGATCGCGTTCTGCACCTTTTACGGCGACGGCATGACCGGCGAGAATTATGCGGGCAGCTTTGTCGATATTGCAGGGAACGGCTGCTCCGTGCATGACAATACCGGATACCGGAACAACAATCCGAAGATTGTCGCGGCATTTGAGATTCATGAACAGGCCGAGGGCTGGGGGCATCAGAACAGCTTCTGCAATAACACCGTTTATATGGATCAGCCTTACGGCGTGCCGGATCCGAACCGGAAGATGTATGCAGTGGACGGTTGGTTCACGGAGATCACCGCGGGCGGCAACCGTGCGGACTACGGCAGCGGGCTTGCGGATGTGCCGGAGGATTACTACAATGTGAAGGCTGTCCATGCGCCGCCAGCGGCTTATTCCCCCTATCCCCCTAGTTTTTCGCCCCCCGAGCCCTCGCATTCGCGCCCCGCGCCCAGCCAAAATAAACAACGGACAAAATGATCAAGCGAGGATGACTGAAAACACTATGATATATTCTGATTTATCTTAACAACGGTATAAGATACAATGCCCCGAAGCGTTTTCATATGCTTCGGGGCATTTGATTTGTCTGCGAAATACAATAGAATTTGCGCGGCAGCCCTTAACCAGAGGGATGGGGGCAGCGCCGCTGTTCCGGATCCGTCAGAGATACCTTTAACCTTAAAAGAACCGCCAGCGGGACAGAAGAAGACCGGGAATCACAACAATAACGAAAAACGCCCAGCTCACCAGCGTGAATACCTTGATAAACTGCTTTCCGTTCTGCGGATACTCCCGCACATAGATCCGGTAATTGATGACCGATGCCAGCGAGCCGATCAGCGAGCAGAGCCCCGCGGTATCCGCGCCGTAAATCAGTCCGGCGAAATTCTCCGTGAACGGATAGAGTACAATCGAAGCAGGCACATTGGAAATGATCTGGCTCAGGCCGATTGCCCACCAGTATTCATGTCCGGCCACCGCCGTTTCCAGCACCGACGCGATGCGGGCATTCGCCGCAATCGACGAGGAGAAGATAAAGAAGCAGAGGAATGTGAACAGCAGCACGTAATCGACCTTGCGGAACATCTGCCGGTCGGCAACCGCAATCACCGCGAGCACAATGCCGACGGCGATATACCAGAACTGCGTCCGCGTGACAATCGTCAGGATGATGAGCACGAACATCGAGAGATACGCCGTGCGGATGCCCTTTCGCTCCGGCGCCAGCGTACCCTGTGCCTCCTCTGCCGGAAAACGGATCGGCTCCCGCAGGTTTTTGCGGTACAGCACACAGACAAACACAATCAGCAGCACGGCGGACATCGCACAGAGCGGCAGCATATGCAGCATGAAATTCCAGACGCTTGTGCCGGACTGCGAGAACAGAAACAGATTCTGCGGACTGCCGAACGGCATCAGCAGCGAGCCTCTGATTGCCGCGATGTTCTCCATCGAGATCACCGGCAGAATGTATTTTTCCTTGCCGCCCGCGCGGAAAATCAGAATCGTCAGCGGAACGAAAATCACCAGCGAAACGTCATTCGTCACGAACATGGACGAGAAAAACACGCCGAAGATCAGGAACAGCGACAGGCTTGTCATGTTCCGCAGCCTTGCGGTAAACCGGAGCAGCGGATTCAGGATATGCTCCTGCTTGAAGCCCTCCAGCACACAGAGCATCATCAGCAGCGTGCCGAGTGTATGCCAGTCAATGTCATGCAGCAGCCGCACGGACGGCGGCGTGATGAACATGCTGATGACAGCCGCAGCTGCGGAAACCGTCAGCATCGGCTCTTTTTTCAGAAAACGCACGATCTTATTCATGTTACAGATCCTTCCATATTTTTGCAGGGATAAGTATAGCACATCTCCCGGAAAAATGCAAGCGATTTTCCGGACGGTGATAATTCTATATAACAATACGGGGGAAGTTGACTTTTTTCCGGAAAGACTGTATAATAAAAGAAATATGCAGTTCTGTGCAAAAGAACGGATGTAACCAAACGGGGACGTTTGCCGTCCCAGTAAATGAGGAGGTGCGGCACCTTGGACCATCAGGATGAGCAAGCGATCATTGCACGTCTGAACCGCCGTGACGAATCTGCCCTGGAGCAGGTTCAGAGCGGATACGGAAAGCTGTGCGGAAAGCTCGCTTATGACATCCTTGGATCCTGGGAGGACTCGGAGGAATGCGTCAGCGATATGCTGATGAAGGTCTGGCAGACCATTCCGCCGAATCACCCGGAGAGTCTGAAAGCGTATCTCATCACGCTGATCCGGCATCTGGCGATAGACAGATATCATTTACAAACAGCAAAAAAACGGGGCGGAACACAGTTTGACGAAGCACTGGACGAATTGGAAGATACTCTTGTTTCAGATGATAATATCAGCGCTGCCGTTGAAAAGCGTGAACTGACGCGCGCAATCGAGCGCTTTCTGGACACGCTTCCTCAGAAACCGCGGAATATTTTTATGCGGCGGTACTATATGGCAGATTCCGTCCGCGGAATTGCGGACGCCTACGGCATTGGTGTCAGCGCAGTGAAAATCTCACTGATGCGGACGCGAAACAAGCTGAATCAATTTCTGAAGGAGGAGGGATACCTTTGAAGCCGATTGATTTTATGGACGCGCTCAGCGACGTCAATGAAAAATATGTCCGGCAGATGGCCGAGGCAGCGGAAGAACCGGCAGCCCATAGAACGGTCGGCAGCACAGGAATCCGGACTGCAAAGCCGATCCGGCAGGAAACCGGATTCTTCTCCGGAAAGGAAAACAGTGCAGATAAGCCGTTCGGCGGCAGAATGCACTATATTGCGCTGCTTGCAAGTGCTGCGGCGTGCATCGCGGGCGTCGGTGTGATCGTGCATCTCTATCCGACAGATAACGAGGACAGCATCACAGCGGATTCCGAGTATTCGGAGGTTTGCGAAACCCGGATGCAGACCGATATTTACCAGACAACGGCTTATGTCCCGGCAGATGGAACTACGGCGCCGGCGACGCATACGACCGCGGCCGATCCCGAAAAAACGGAGCCGCGCGTGACAGGCACCGAAGCCGCCGTGACGGAAACCGGTACGCAGGCAGCAGAAACGACCGTGCAGACGCCTGCCGGAACGGAGCCGACGACTGCGGCCAGGCAGACAACCGCCGTCCCCGCGGAAACAACCGGGACAACGACTGCAGAGCCGACGGTCACGACCGCGTACAGCGTTCCGCAGGGAAATCATCAGTATGTGCCGTTTACGCAGGATGCACTGCTCGGCGATGTGGACGGCGACGGCGATATCACGCTGCTCGACTATTTCTGGGCAGCCCGTGAGTATTATATCCAGCAGCCGAGCTACCGGAACAGCATTGCACTGGAGAATGACGCGATTGACCGCGGCAATGTAGACCGGCTGGTCGGCGATGACAGCCACCTGAGCGCGGACGGCAGAGGGCCTTCCCCGATCTCAAAGGCAGATATCCGGTATATCCGCGACATTGCGGTCATCCGGGCATGGGGCGGTCTGCCGGAACTGACTGTTTCGGATTATATTGCTGTGGATTACAGCTACGAACGGCAGCGCGGCGAAACAAGCTGTGTGCTGGACGGCTCGCTGGATCTGCTCAGAGTCATGTTTGAGCCGTATGCCGACGGCTACAACGGACTGCGCCTCGGAGATAAGGTGCCGGATTCCATACGGGAGTTCTATAACGAGGCGCACGAGATTCCGGACGGACAGAATAATTACAGCTTCCTGTGCTGGCGGAACAGCATCTTTGAACAGAAAATGGACGAGCTTCGCGCACTGCTGGAGGAAACGTGAAAAGCGGGTGCTCCCGCAAATGACAAACCTCTCTTATGGCTTCATCAGCCGTAAGGGAGGTTTTAGTTTGTCGGGAAAGCGGTATCTCCGACGGATTGGAAACGTGTCAATGTTACCGGTTTCCCCTCCTCGCCCTCCCTCCGCGCAAGGTCAGCACACCGCCGGGCAGCGACGGTCACCTCTGCGCCGAGCGCACGCAGACGCTGCTGCAAGGCGCGGCTTACTCTGCCCGCCCCGAGAATCAGGCAGGGGAGTCCCTGCAATACGACCGGCAGCTCCTGCATGATGATCTGGATTGCGCCCTCTGCGGTCGGGACGGCGTTGCGGAGCGCAAAGGTTTCCTCTTTCGCGTAGTCGGCGGCGCGCAGTCCCGCAGCTTCGATCATGCTGCGCTCGCTGTCGCGGAACCGCCCGCCGAACACGGTGCCGCCTGCTTTCACAAGCGGCAGCAGCTCTGAGAGGCGGAGCATTCCGCTGCAGAGCGGCGTGTAAAGGAACAGGCCGTCCTGTGTGACCGGCATCGGCAGGAGCAGCGCATCCAAAGACTGCGGCTGCGTGCCGGAAAGGTCGGCCGGGGTGATGCCCGCGGGCAGCGTGCCGCAGCGGTCAAAGCCCGTGACGCTGACGCTGTGCTGTTCTGAAAGGCGCGCGGCCGCGGTCAGCTGCCGGAGGTCACCGCCCGCTGCGAGCAGTGAGATATGTTTCATACGAATCACTTCCTGTGTAGGGATTTCCGTTCCCGGATCGCTTTATTCTATGCGAATCTTGCCGAAACGTGAAAGAAGAAAGCACCGCAGTTCAAACGCTGCGGTGCTTTCATCATGCAGAAAAGTGCCTCCGGCGAATTAGAATCGTGGCTCTCCCGCCCGCTTCACGATGCGTTTGCAGGCAGCCTCACCCCATTATCAATCCATCGGAGATACCGCTTTCAGTTTGCGGCGATTACGCTTCCTTCTGATAGCAGGCAACAATCTCACCGATGTACAGACGGTGCGTGTCGTTGTCGCCGTAGAAGCCCGCTGCAACGTCCTCCGGCAGGTCGGCAATGTCCATGTCTGCGGCATAGCGCTTTTTGCAGACCAGCACCAGATCGGCCTCCTCAAAGGTCACGGCGCCGTCCAGCTCCAGCGGATGCAGACCGCTTTCGGCGGCCTTGTCGCAGTCGCGGCCGGAATGCGAGCCGCAGAACGACAGCGCTTTGCGGTACGCATCACCGAGGAATGACAGCGTAAAGGTTTCCTGCTGCTCCATAAAACCGAGCGTATGCCGCGAATGGCGCACGTAGCAGGTGACGGACGGCTTGTTCCACAGGACGCCCGCGGCGCCCCAGGAGCAGGTCATCGGGTTCCAGCCGGTTTGCTGTGTGCCGGCCGTCAGCAGGAACCACTGCCTGCCGATCGCTTCAAACGGGTTGAAGCTGAGCTGTTCGGGTGTGATTTTTGTAAATTTCATATTGAACCTCCTTTTCCGCGCTTGGCGGTGATTGCCTTATTGCTTATGCTGCAAGCGGAGCTTGTCTGTGATGAGTGCGATAAACTCCGAATTGGTCGGCTTGCCCTTGCAGGTGTTGACTGTATAGCCGAAAAATGAATTGAGCGTGTCCAGATTGCCTCTGTCCCATGCAATCTCAATGGCGTGGCGGATGGCGCGTTCCACGCGGGAGGGTGTCGTGCTGAACTCATCCGCAACGCGCGGATACAGCTGCTTTGTGACGCTGTCCAGCAGTTCCGGGTCGTGATATGCGCTGACAATCGCGCAGCGCAGATAATGATAGCCCTTGATATGCGCCGGAACGCCGAGCTGGTGAATGATGTCCGTGATTGTGATGGCGAGATCCTGTCCGGCGCGGCTGGTAAATGCGCCGAGCGGCTGCTTGTTCGTCAGCAGTGAGATGCGCTCACCGAGGACGTTCAGATCAAACGGTTTCAGCATGAAATATGCAGCGCCGTTCTGCATGACCTGCTGCTCGACAAAGCTGTTGTCATAGGACGAGGTGACGATGAACGCCGGACGCTTTCCGCCTGCGGCGTTTGTTTTCTTCATCAGCTCAATCGCATCCATATGCGGCAGGATGGCGTCCACGACGACCACATCCGGTGTATCGCTGCGGATCGACTCCAGAACCGTATTGCCGTTTTTCGGCCTGGTATATGCGTACATTCCCTGTGCGCGCAGGACACTGGCACAGGATACGCCGTATTCTGCCGTATCATCTCCGATGAGAACCTTGACTTGCTTTTGCATGGTTCTACCTCCTTTTGCGTTATGTTTCCATTTTAGCACACCGGAGAACAAAATGCAAGAGCGAAGAATCACGAAGAACGGCTGATTCTGTCGAGAAAGAAATGAAACTGCAAAACAGAATGAAAATAACGTATATACGAAATTTTGAGATTTATAGTGCGGCATGTTCCGACGAAGCGTGTTTGTTTTTGCCGAACATTTGCATCTGTTGTCAGGAACTGTCATGCATATTCCGATCTGAAAATGCAAAATGCTGAATTATATCCGTTTCCGATTTTTGATGCCGGAGTTTGCCGCAGATCCGGACGGATTGCAGCGCAAAAATCTGCACATAATAACGCTGTGCGGAATGAAACAGTCCGGATTCCGCAGAGAGGAAGAATGCAGATGAGATTTCCGAAAAAATGGATCGGCAGGCTTGCGGTATGCGCAGCGGCGCTGTTCGCCGGGCTCGGCGGCGCGGTGCAGCATTACGCGCTGGAGCTGCCCGATCACTTTTATCAGGCGGCAGACCGTCCGCTGAGCATTGCGACGGTGCTGCCGGTGACACTGGAGCGCGGCCGGGCATCCGCCGTGCCGCAGATGCAGGAGGCGGAGCTGCGGCTGTTCGGGATGATTCCGGTCAAGACCGTTGCGCTGACGACGGTGAAGCCCGCAGATGCGTATATCGGCGGGGAACCGTTCGGCATCCGGATGCTGATGGCCGGGTGCATGGTCGTGTCGCTGACCGGCGTGCCCGGGCTGCCTGCGGATCCGTGTCCGGCAGCGGAGGCGGGCATTGCGGTCGGGGACGTGATTCAGGCGGTCAACGGAAAGCCGGTCAGCAGCAATGCGGAGCTTCAGGCGGCGGTGTCCGGTTCGTCGGGCGCGCCGGTTTCCGTGGAGCTGATCCGCGGCGATGCATTGGAAAAGGTCGAAATCACGCCGGTTTTCTCCCCGCTGACCAAGCGGTGGCAGACTGGCATGTGGGTGCGCGACAGCACGGCAGGCATCGGGACGGTGACGTATTACATGCGTTCCGCTGTCGGACAGATTCGCTTTGCGGGGCTCGGACATGCCGTCTGTGATCCGGACACCGGCGAGCAGATTCCGCTGGCCTCCGGCGATGTGGTTGCGGTTACGGTCAATGACGTGGTATCCGGCAGCGCGGGCAGACCCGGTGAGCTGCGCGGCCGATTTGAAACCGGTGACAGCATCGGCACCTTGCAGGCGAATACGCCCTGCGGTGTCTTCGGTATCATGCATGCGCTCCCGGAAAAGCGGCAGCAGGTTCCGGTCGGCTTCCGGCAGGATATTTCCCGCGGCCCGGCAGAAATCTACACGACGGTGGACGGCAGTGTCCCGCAGGCGTATTCTGCGGAAATCGAGGAAATCCGCAGCGCAGATGCCTCCATGCGGGATCTTGTGATCCGCGTGACGGATCCGCAGCTGCTTGCGCTGACTGGCGGCATTGTGCAGGGCATGAGCGGCAGCCCGATTGTGCAGAACGGCCGGCTGGTCGGGGCGGTGACGCATGTGTTCGTGCGCGATCCGTCCCGAGGATACGGGATTTTCGCGGAGCGCATGTACGCGCAGACAACGGCCTTTGCCGACGCAGTCAGATAGAAAAAAGAGGGCGTTTCTTCGGAAACGCCCTTTTTCTTTCAGTTACCAGCAGCATGTCAGGTGCGCTGCCACCATGTATGCAGAACCCCGGACAGGGCTGCTTTTTATATATCAGATGCGCGTTAGATGATGTGTTCAGCGGCTCTCATCGCTGAAGCCGCTGTCAACCAGCTCAACCAGAGATGCGACAGCCTGCTCTTCATCGGTGCCGTCTGCAATGATGCGGATCGCGGTGCCGCCGACGATACCCAGCGAAAGGATACCGAGCAGGGACTTCGCGTTGACGCGGCGCTCTTCCTTCTCAATCCAGATGGCCGAACGGAACTCGTTGGCCTTCTGAATGAAGAATGTAGCGGGACGTGCGTGCAGACCTACCTGATTCTGAACCATGACATCTTTGATACACATAAACTTTTCTCTCCTTTAAGATTTCGTAACCCAAATTGCGAACAATCGGATATGTGTTCCGTCCTGCGCCGCAAAGTGCGGATGTGAATTCGCTTAGGACGCAAGCTGCAATTTTAAGAGCGCGGTACGGCTGTGTGCACGATTCTGCCTGACCAGCCATGCAAATACATTCTGTAAACCCCTTCCAAAATATACCCACCGTAAAACGCCGAACATTCGTTTCAAATCCCGGCAGCTTCCGCTTTTTACGGAACCACGCTATCATTATACTGAATTTTTTCCGTTTCGTCAATGTCTTTTCTACACAAAACCAGTGCCGACAGGCAAAATTCTCCCCTATGCTACATTCGGGAGAAGCGGGGCGCGCTTGGTTTGGGCATATTCACGAAAGCAGTTTGTTGAAAATGTGTTGAAAGCCTTTGTTTAGATGCCTAGTTTTCAACAAAACATTTTGTTGAATGTCACAACAGAAGCCCTTATTTTGACGCGATCCACTTTTCCCAGAGGTCCGGCCGCCGCGCTTTGGTAATTTCCTGACTTTGCTCTGCACGCCATGCGGCAATATTTTTGTGATGACCGCTCAAAAGCACAGAGGGGACAGTTTCGCCCTCCCAGGTTTCCGGGCGGGTATACTGTGGGTATTCCAGAAGCCCGTTGAAGTGACTTTCCTCAATGTAGGCATCCGGAGAGGGGAGCACGTCCTCGCACATGCGCGCGACGGCATCCGTCAGCACGAGTGCGGGCAGCTCGCCGCCGGTCACGACATAATCCCCGATTGAGATTTCCTCATCTACAATGCGATCCAGCACGCGCTGGTCAATGCCCTCGTAATGGCCGCAGAGCAGGAACAGCCGCGGCATTTCCGCCAGCTCGCGGACGCGTTGCTGCGTCAGCGTTCTGCCCTTCGGGGAGAGATAGACCGTATGCATGGGCAGATCGGACTGCGCTTTGACCGCATTCCAGCAGTCAAAGACCGGCTGTGCCTGCATAACCATGCCCATGCCGCCGCCGAACGGCGAATCGTCCACGCGGTTGTGTTTATCCGTGGTGTAGTCGCGGATCTGGTGGCAGCGGACGGTGATTGCGCCCTTTGCGCGCGCACGCCCGAGAATGCTCGCGGAGAGCACCGCTTCACACATTTCCGGAAACAGCGTTGCAATCTCAATCAGCATCAGTCAAACAGCCCCTCCAGCGGACGGATCTCAATGCGTTCGTGTTCAAAATCAACGTTGCAGACGACCTGCGGGATCACCGGTACCAGCAGCGAACGCCCATCCGGTGCTTCGACTTCGTAGACATCGTTGGCGCCGGTCTGGAGCACGTCCTTCAGCACGCCGTAAACCTGCCCGGAATCGGCATCAACGACCTGCATGCCCTGCAAATCCTGAATAAAGAAGGTGTCGTCGTCCAGCTCAACGTCATTGCGATCCATATAAAGGATCGCGTTGCGCAGGGCATTGGCCGCGTCCGGCGTATCAACGCCTTTGAACTTGACCAGCGCCATATTCTTCTGGACGGATGCGCGCTCAATCTCCATGGGGATATGCTGCTTGCCGCGGTAGAGCGTTTCAAATTCGCAGAGGAATTCTGCGCTGTCGCACCACGGCATGATCTTGACCACGCCGCCGAGCCCGTGAATGTTGACGATCTTGCCGATCTCAAGAAACTGTTTTTTCATAGAAACCTCGTAATTAGGTATCTCCGATGGATTGATCACGGAGCGCTGCCCTATTTTGAATCCATCGGAGATACCGCTTTCTCATCAGACTAAGCCGGAATATGGCTTAGAAAAGTGCAGAAAGGAAGCCCGTTCCTGCGAGCCCGTCCGCCGGTACGCCCAGCGCCTCGCAGACGGTCTGCCCGATGTCGGAAAAGCCTGTCCGGATGCCGAGATTCACCGGCTTCACGGACTTGCCCCACACGAGCACCGGGATATATTCGCGCGTGTGATCCGTGCCGTGCGCGGCCGGGTCACAGCCGTGGTCTGCGGTCAGAATCAGCAGGTCATCGTCATTCAGCTGCGGCAGCAGCGCGCCGAGCTGCGCATCAAATGTGTTCAGTGCCTGCGTATAACCTGCGATGTCGCGGCGGTGGCCGTAGGCGCTGTCAAACTCCACGAGATTGACAAAGCACAGCCCCTCAAAATCGCACACAGTCAGCCGGAGCGTCTTGCCCATGCCGTCGTCATTGGACACGGTGCGGAAGCCCTCGGAAATGCCCTGTCCGTTGAAAATATCGCGGATTTTGCCGACGGAAAATACTTGCTTGCCCGCCTTGATGATATGATCGAGCATCGTCGGTGCAAACGGGGAAACGGAGTAGTCATGCCGGTTTGCAGTGCGCGTAAAATTCGGATATTCCCCGACAAACGGCCGTGCGATAATCCGCCCGACCGCGTATTCGCCCTGCATGATTTCGCGTGCTTTTTCGCAGATTTTGTACAGCTCCGGCACGGGAATAACGTCCTCGTGCGCAGCAATTTGCAGCACGCTGTCCGCAGAGGTATAGACGATCAGTGCGCCGGTTTTCATGTGCTCCTGACCGTAATCCCTGATGACCTCGGTGCCGGAATACGGCAGATTGCAGAGAATTTCCCTGCCGGTCGCCGCGCGCAGACGGTCGAGCACCTCCTGCGGAAAGCCCTCCGGATAGGTCTTCATCGGGACGGTCGAAATCAGTCCGGCAATCTCCCAGTGACCGGTCGAGGTATCCTTTCCGGCGGAGCGCTCGGCGCATTTGCCGTATGCGGCGGACGGTGCGTCAGCCGGTGTGCCGCAGCCGACGCCGTCAATATTGAACAGCCCCATTTTCGCCAGATTCGGGACATACAAATTGCCGGAATCGAAGCAGGAGCGCAGCGTATGCGTCCCCGCATCCCCGAATCTGTCCGCGTCCGGCAGCGCGCCGCAGCCGAAGCTGTCCAGCACAATCAGAAAGACACGTTTTGCCATGATGAAGCCTCCTCTGTGTGATATTGTGCAGAATTATTCTGCGGCATCCTCCGCAGATTCAATCGTTTCAAGGTTATCGAGCTCTGCGGGGATTTCCGCATCCTCCTCCGGCAGCATATCCTCGTCGCCGGTCTGAATCGCAAACAGATCCGGCTCTCCGCTCGTCGGGAGCGGCGGCAGCTCGGCCAGCGACTGCAAGCCGAATGTCCGCAGAAAATGCGCGGTCGTGCGGTAGGTGACCGGTCTGCCGGGAACCTCGATGCGTCCGGCCTCCTCCAGCAGTCCGCGCTCGACCAGCGTGTTCACGACGGAACCGCTGTCCACGCCGCGCACGCGCTCGACAAAGCCCTTTGTCACGGGTTGGTTGTATGCGATGATCGTCAGCGCCTCCATGGCCGCGTTGGAAAGCGGCGTGTTGCGCTTGACCTCCAGCGCCGCGCGGATCTCCTCCGCATATTCGGCGCGGGTCGCCAGCTGCCAGCTGTCACCGAGCGCGAGCAGCTGCAAGGCACTGCCGGTTTCGTCCAGATGCGCAGCGAGCGCCGCCGCAGATGTGCGCACGGCGTCCGGTTCCATTCCCAGCGCTTCTGCCAGACGGTCGGTTTCCATGGGCTCACCGGCGGCAAACAGCACCGCCTCAAGCGCCGCGTGTTCGTATTCCAGTTTCATGTTGCCTTCCTTTTCCCGCGCAGCTCATGCGCCGCGCAGCAGCGATTCCAGAGCCTCATCCGCGCGCTCCATATGCAGCCCGCGCGAGCCCTTGATCAGGTAGCAGCAGGGCGCGTCGCCCTGTGCTGACGCAAATGCTTTCAGCGCTTCGATCAGCGCATCCTGTTCAGCGAATGCAGATTCGGAGCTGCCGTAGCCTTCCGCAAAATCCTTATAATTATCGCCGCAGAAGAATGCAGCATCCGTCAGCGCACGGCAAAGCCTGCCGAGCTCTTTGTGGCGGTCAGCGGCAAATGCGCCGAGCTCGTTCATATTACCGAGCACCGCAATTTTCTTTGCATTTCCGGCAATCGTCTGCATTCCGTTCAGTGCGGCAGCCATGGCCTCCGGGTTTGCGTTATAGAAATCGCGGATGACGGCGGCATTGCCGATCTGCACGCGCTCCGAGCGCATCGCGCCGGGCACAAAGTCCGCCAGTGCGTCCGCAGCCTCGCGGAGCGTCATGCCGCAGAGCAGTCCGGCATGGATTGCAAGCTGTGCATCCGTGACATTGTGGATGCCGGTCATCGGCAGAACGACCGCTGCCGCTTCGTTCTGATAATGCACGGAAAAGCTCGTGGATTCAGCGTTTTCGGAAATATCCGAGGCGGTCAGCTCTGCGGCCGGATTGCCGAGGCGGGAGCTGTACCGAAGCGTGACGCGGTCAGCGAGCGCATCCGCCTGTGAAAGCAGCAGCGGATCGTCTGCCGGAACGATCAGATCACCACCGTGCATCCCGTTCAGGATTTCCAGCTTGGCTTTGAGGATGTTCTCCTGCGAGCCGAGATTGCCGATATGCGCTGTACCGATGTTCGTGATGACCGCAGCATCCGGCTCCGCAATATGTGTCAGATAATCGATCTCACCGGCATGATTCATGCCCATTTCAATGACGGCGACTTCTGTTTCATCCGGCATGTGCAGAATTGTATACGGCACGCCGATGTGATTGTTGTGGTTGCCTGATGTTGCAAAAGTGTTGTATTTTGCAGCAAGTACATGCGCGGTCATATCCTTGACCGTGGTCTTGCCGCTGCTGCCGGTTACGCCGATCACACGCAGTCCCTGCGCTTTCCGCCGGAGCTGAACCGTATGCGCAAGCATGCCGTAGGCCTTGACCGTATCCGGCACGACGATGTACGGGACGGTCGGATCCTCCGTGGGCGTTTCCGATAAAATGCACAGAACAGCGCCCTTTTCGGCAGCCTGCTTCGCATAGAGATTGCCGTTGAAGTTCTCGCCCTTCAGCGCAAGAAAGCAGTTGCCCTGCGTGATCGTGCGGGTATCCGTACTGAATCCTGCGACAGAAAATGACGCATCTGCGCAGTTTTGCAGTTCGGCGTCGAGCGCCGCCGCAATGTCAGATGCCTGCATCCGGAGATCCGGCTTTTCGCTGAGCAGTCCCATGTTATGCCTCCAGCGCCAGATTGATGACACGATCGAGCAGCTCCACAAACGGAATACCGTCGGCGGCCCACATCTTCGGATACATCGAAATCGGCGTAAAACCGGGCAAAGTGTTGATCTCGTTGAACACGATCTCGTTTGTGTCACGCGTCACAAAGAAGTCCACGCGGGACAGTCCGGCGCAGCCGAGCGCTGTGAAGATTTTGACCGCCCATGTGCGCACCTCAGCATTCAGCGCCTCGCTGATGCGCGCCGGAATGAATGCCTGTGAGGTTGAGGTGACGTATTTTGTTTCGTAATCGTAAAACTCCGCACCTGCGTCAATTTCACCGGCAGTTGCCGCCTTCGGCGCATCGTTGCCGAGTACGGCGACTTCAATCTCGCGGCCGTTGATAAACTCCTCCGCGAGAATCTTTTTGTCGTATTTGAACGCGGTTTCCAGTGCGGGCAGCAGATCTGCCTCGGACTTGACCTTGGACACGCCGACCGACGAGCCGGTGCTGCACGGCTTGATGAAGACCGGGAAGGCAATTTTCTCCATGATCTGCGTACACATCGCAGCGGGATCCGCCCGGAAATCGGCACGGTGCAGCGTCAGCCAGTCTGCCTGCCGGACGCCCGTTGTCGCCGCGATCAGCTTGGTGACGGATTTGTCCATGGACGCCGCCGCCGCGCAGACGTGGCAGCCGACATACGGGATGCCGGAGAGCTGGAACAGCCCCTGAATCGAACCGTCCTCGCCGTTTTCGCCGTGCAGGACGGGGAAGATCACGTCAACCGGGACGGTTTCGATGCCGCTTTCCTGCAAAATACAAAGACCCGCGCCGCGCTCCGGCGAAAGAAACGCCGTGCGGTTCGCGGGATTCTGTTCCCATTTATCTGCCGCAATATCAGCATAATTGTCCCCGCCGAACAGCATCCACTTACCGGTCAGTGTAATGCCGACCGGCAGGATTCTGCGGTTTTCCTTGTTCAGATTGCGAAGAACTGCCTCTGCCGAAACCAGCGAAACTGCGTGCTCCGGCGAAACGCCGCCAAACAGTACCAGAACTGTCTGCATGAAAAATTACCTCTTTTCAGTATTTTGAAATATCTCGGATGCATTGGCTCTGAGGCTCCGCCCGCCCCTTGTCCGGCAGGATTGTTTTACCGGGACGGGGCGGGGCAGAGTCCTCCGTCTGCATACATCGCGGATACTTTACTTATAGAATGAACCGGCGATCATGACCTTTGCGATTTCGCGTTCCTTGTCGAGCAGCACGAGATCTGCGTCCGCACCGACCTCAATGCGACCCTTTTCCGGTGCGCCGATCATATCGGCCGGTGTGCGGGTTGCCATTCTGACAGCATCCTCAAACGGAATGCCGAAGCTGGCTGCCTGCTTGACGCAGCGCCAGAGCGTCGAGGTGGAGCCTGCGATTGCGCCGTCCATTGTGCGTGCAACGCCGTTTTTGACCTCAATATCCTGTCCGCCGAATTCATAGATGCCGTCACCCAGACCGGTTGCGCGCATTGCGTCGCTGATGATGACCATGCGCTCGGGGCCGAACATTTTATACAGCATCATGACGATTGCCGGATGCAGATGCAGACCGTCTGTGATCGCCTGCACGTAGATGTTTTTGGTGAGAGCTGCCGGGATCGGGCCAGGCTCGCGGTGGTGAATGCCCGGCATCGCATTGAACGTATGCGTCAGGCAGTTTGCGCCCGCCTCAATCGCCTTGATGCAGGTGTCATAATCCGCGTCGGTATGGCCGATGCAGACCAGTGCGCCGCATTCCCGGATGAACTCCATGGAGCCTTCCAGCTCAGGCGCAATCGTCACGACGCGCATGCCGTCCAGCGATTTGAATTCCGCAAGATCGGGGTTCTTGATGTACTTGCCGTTCTGCGCGCCCTTTTTCTTCGCGTTGATGTACGGGCCTTCCATATGGAAGCCGAGAATCTGTGCACCCTTGACATTGCGGTCGCCCTCGGTGACCTTTTTGATCGCCTCATAGCTCTGCGTCATGGTTGTCGGGAGCCACGAGGTCGTGCCGTTTTCCGCAAGAAATGCGCTCATTTCCGCAAATTCGCCGTCCATGGTGTCCTTGCCGACGCAGCCGTGCGTGTGCATATCGACCAGACCCGGGATCACGGAAAGTCCGGTGCAGTCCTCACCGGCGGTGTCTGCGGATGCCGGTGCGATCGCGGTGATCTTGCCGTTTTCGACCGTGATGTCGGTCAGCTTGCCCTCAAAGAGCAGGTTTTTCAGAATCATATCGGGTTCTCCTTCTTCATGAAATAAGCTATCCATTATACCAGCTTGTAATGTATATTAACATACTGGCTGTTCAAAACGCCTTTTTTGCCTCGCTTGAGTTCCGGTACTTTTTCAAATTTCCCGAATTTAGGAAGAACAATTTTTCCGTTCTGCGTATCCAGTACGGGCTGGAACTCAATCTGAATACCGTCTTCGGCGGCACATCTCTTCAAATCCTCCAGCAATCGTTTCCTGGCTTCTGTCAATTCAACGCTGACATTTTTACTCGCAAGCCGCTTACCGTCATATTTAATGCAGAAAATTTCAGACCAGCAGAAGAAACTGTCATTGTTAATCATTTGATAGGAATACAGCTCAGATTGTTCGTCTGTCTGAGGGATTGAACTGCATTGTACATTCGGCGAATTCGGAAGCGTGCAATCGCCTTCTATTGAAAGCGAAAAAGCACCTTCTTTGACGTTGCTTCGTATCTGAGCTTTCAGAATGGAAAGGATTTTTTGAACCAACTTATCATAGTCAGCCTGTGCTGCACGCAGACTTGCATTCTTTTGCTCCTGAAGTGCAAGCTGCTGTATTTGCAGCATCATTTTCATCTCCTCGGAAAAATTCATTCCGATCCCCCTTTTTTACTATGACGGCATTCAAAATGGGATTCCAAAGGGACAAGTCCCTTTGGCGGGTTTGGGCGGAGCCCATTCAGAATCATCGCGGAGCGATACCGCTTATTTCGTCGCCGGGAGCGATGCCGCGGCAACGGCCTGGCCGACTCTGCGGTCCATTTCGTCCGGCAGGATGAATTCGATCTTCTTATACAGCTCCGGGAATTCCTTTTCGAGGACTTCCTTTGCCTTTTCGATGATCAGATCACCGCCGAGGCCGGAGGTCACGCGGCCGGAGATCTGGAGATAGCGGATGTCGTAGAAATCCGCGTAATTTGCGATTGCATAGCCGAAATAGGTGCCGATTGTGCGGTAGATATCCTTTGCGCCCTCATGGCCGGTTTCCAGAATCTTCTGGACGGCTTTCAGCTTTTCAGCCAGCGTCAGGCTCTCGTCGAGCTCGATGCCCGCTTTCGGTGCCAGACGGATGACGGCATCCTGCGAGAAATACTTGACGCCGCAGCCGTAGTCGCCCGACCACTCATCGACCGGCGAATCCGGATTGTAGTCCACCGGAACAAAGGCAAGCTCATTGTGCCAGCCGGTGACATGCCCCTCAACGTCGATATAGCCGCCCGCCTCAGAGGTACCCATTGCGATGCCGAGCACGCCGTTGACGTCCATGGCCATAGAGGCTGCCAGCGCTGCAACGTCGCCGTCATTGGCAACGGCATACGGGACGCCGAGCTCCTCCAGCACATCGACATACACATTCTTGCAGGCTTCGCCCTGCGTATCCTTCGGCACCTTGAGGAACAGGTGTGAAACCATGGCGCGGTTCGCAACCAGAACGCCTGCCGTGCTGACGCCGACTGCGTCAAAGCTCGGCATATGCTCCGCGGCTTTCAGAATCGCAGCCTTGATATGCTCATGGTGATAGGCAATGTCCTCTGCCAGCTTCGGCAGCCAGACGATTTCCTCAGCCCAGACTGTTTCGCCGTTGACGACCGCTGCGACCTTCATATCCGATCCGCCTGCGTCAAAGCCGACGCGGCAGCCATTCAGATTTCTGCCGATCGGGAGCGGACGCACCTTATTTTCCGGCATATCCGCAAAATCGCGCTCCTCAACCTCAAAATCACGCTCATAGGTCGTGCTCCAGAAATCGACGTCAAATGCGCGCAGACCTTCCTTCGTGTAGGCATCGCGGATGTATTCAAACACATCGTGGTCGCCGGCGAGCATGACCTTCCAGCCGCCTGCGCACCACAGGATCGTTTTGATCAGGCGCTCTGCATAGCGGCAGTTTTCCTCCTTATTGTCACCGAGCTTGGTATCGCGGCGGTATACGAGCCCGTCCTCGCGCTCCACGGCGATGGAGAAGGGCTTTGTCGCTTTTGCGAGAAAATCGCGGTTGAAATATACCGCAGGGACGAAATCACGGTCGAGAATCGGCTGGATCATAGCGTTTTCCTTTCTGGCTTTTACAAATTTTGATATGGAATAAAACAAGCGGCAGCACGAAACCGTCGCTTGCCTTATTTAACATGAGAAGCGGCTTACTTCGTATTCTTGATGTTCCAGCGGAACGGGCAGATACGCGAAGCCTTTGTGGTATCGTACATGAAGTTCTTGTCAATGGTCAGAACGTCGAGGAAGCGGTAATTGGTTTTCTGCTCCGGATCCCCGAACACCTTGGCCTTCAGTCCGACCGCGAAGCTGCTCTTCTGGAGCACGGGGCCGAGGCGGTGATTTTCCTTCATGAACGTGATGATCTCCGACGCCATGACGAGCGAGCTGTCCGCGACGTTATAGATGCCGGTATAGCTCAGGCTGTCTGCCTGCCGCAGGAAGCCGATGATGAAATCAGAGATATTGTGGATGCAGCACATATGATAGCCGTACTCACCGGTGCGGAACACGAAAACGGAGTGATCCTTCGGGTCGGTGATGCGCGACATCAGGTTATCGACAAAGTTCAGCGAGTAGACCATGGGCGTGCGGATGACGCAGCAGACCATTGTCTTGGAGCCGCGGACATCGTTTGCAAAGGCGACCTCTGCATTGGCCTTCATTTTGCCGTAATTGGAAACCGGCTTGACGGGTTCGTCCTCACGCACGGGCTCGCGGGAATCGGGCTGCTTATATACCTGCGTGGTGCTCAGCAGGATAAACTTCTTGACGTCCTTGGCGACTGCCATTTTGTAGATGAATTTGTCATAGGCAGCGCTTTCCTCAACCTGCGGCTTCTCAATGACCGGACCGAGATCGTTATCGACAGTACAGGCGAGATGCACGACGAAGTCGATCTGAAATTCGTCAAAGATTTCGCCGAAAGCATTCTGATCATGGGCGCCTGCTTCCCGGTAGATAAAATGCTCCTTGCCGGTATTGTAGTCACTCTGCTTGGTATCAGCAGCGATGACAGTATTGCCTTTTTTCAGCAGACCGGAGCAGATGTGATCTCCGAGCAGCCCGCAGCCGCCGGTTACAAGGATGGTTGCCATAACAATTCAGTCCTTTCTGTATTGGGATGCGCACATGCCGTCCGGCATGCGAGAGGGGTACAAATCTCACTAAAGGCACATTGTTTCACTATTATTATATCATACAAACCGGAGAAATGCAAGCATTTCAGGAAATTTGACAAAATTGATCATCGGGGTATGTGTTTTGCACGAGGGCTTCGACATTCTGCACAATTTTAACGTCAAAAGAATAAGCGTTTCCTACGTTTTGCCACGTAAACCGGCGAAAAAAGCCTGTAAAACGGCGGCGCAGGGCTCCTCCAGAAGCCCCTCAGTCACGCGCGGTCTGTGGTTATACGGCAGCGAAAACATCTGCTGTACAGACACGACCGCACCGGCCTTTTCGTCGTAGGCGCCGAAGATAACGCGGTCAATCCGCGCATTGATGATTGCGCCGCTGCACATCGGGCAGGGCTCCAGCGTCACGTAGAGATTGCAGCCGGAAAGCCGCCAGGAACCGCGCTTTTTCGCAGCCTCCTCAATCGCAAGGATTTCGGCGTGCGCCGTCGGGGAATGATCTCGTTCCCGCCGGTTGCGTCCGCGCCCGAGGATCTCGCCGGTTTCCCGGTCCACGACGACGGCGCCGACGGGAATCTCTCCGTCGGCAGCGGCCTCCTCCGCGAGCCGGATCGCCGCCTGCATATAGGCAAAATCGTCCAAAAACATCGAATCACCGTCCGTATCGGAATGTTCGCCGTCAGAGCGGCAGCAGCAGCAGGGATACCGCCAGCCACGGCAGCATCGGGACGGACTGCGTCAGATAGTAGAGCTTCTGATTGATCGGCAGGAAGGTTTTGCGGTTCCGGAGCGGCAGCGCCGTCCTGCGGATGTGGATGAAAAACAGAATCAGCAGCGCGCCGACGCCCAGCAGAATGCCTGCATACTGCCAGAGCCGGATATTCTCCGAGGCATACACCAGACCGAGGCGCGCATATTTCAGCGAGGAATACACAATGCGCAGCATGGCGCATTTGAGCAGGGAGCCGGAGCGGATGATCAGGTATCCCGCTGCAAAGCCGATCAGCAGCTCGCAGATGCGCTCCGGCAGTGCGTTCGGGCAAAGAAAGCCGATCAGCGCCGTGACCAGTACGGCAAACGGATCTCCGAACTGCCGCAGCAGCGGAAGCAGCGCGCCGCGGAAGAACAGCTCCGCCAGCACGGAAACCGCCAGCACGTCAAAGACGCCGTAGGTCGCAATCGCGGGGAGCTCCTTGTAGGAGAACAGCCGCTGCGAGATCTGCACGCTCGTCGGAATCGCTGCCACACAGTACACCGCGGCCACAATCATACCGGCGCCGACGCTCCCGATGAATTCCGGGATGGCGCCGAGCGCCGCAGGCATGTAAACAGGCTGCGGCAGCCTGCACATGCGTGTCAGAATGGCCGTCGGCAGGCAGTATTTCAGGACAAGGCAGAGGATGCGGATGCCGGTTGCCGCCCACTGGTTTCCGTCCATCTGATAGGTCAGGAAGTTGATGCTGATCGGGATGTGGAACATGCGCATGACCGCAATCAGCAGCGAGCTGCCGAGCACCTCCGAAATCAGGAACACCAGCAGTGCAACGCCGATGCGGCTGCTCAGGTTCAGGATCGCCTGCCGCTCAGCAAATGCGGCGTCCGTGATGCTGCCGGGTGCGCCGTCCACGTAAACATGCTCGCGGCTGTTGTCGCTGAACCGGAACATAAATGCACCCTTGTTGTGCCTCCGCCAGTGCCGGTAATCCTGATTGTACTGTTCATTTTCCGAATCGTATTCAAAATCCTCTACGACGTCAACGCGTTCGCTGCCCATTCCGGCACCTCCCTTTTACGCAGTTTATCTATTCATTATAGCAAATCATGCGCAGGGATTGAACCGGATTTCGTAAATAGAATATGAACAGAATATGAAGATTCGCAATAATTAAATATTTGCGGCGCAAATGATGATAATTCGACATAACCGCAGCGATTTAGTGTATTTACTTGCAATATCCCGTATGCTATAATATGCGTGGATGATGCCGAAATTATCCGAACCTGTTTCAATCATTACGAGGGGGTAAATTCGTATGAAACACAACAAGCTATCCCGCTTCGGCGGGACACTGACGGCAGCCGTCATGCTGCTGTCGCAGCTTAGCCTGATGCAGGGCTCAGCTGCCGATCAGGCATCCAAAGGCATTGATGCCTGCGATTACTATAAGCTGACGGACGGCATAAAGGTCGAACGCGGCGAGCCGGTGGAGTTTTCCGCCGCAGAGCTCGGCGTTCCGGCAGGTGCCGCCGTTAAGGAAGTCTGGATCGACATATCGGTTGATACGTCCAAATCGCTGCCGACCATGCCTGCGTTCGGCTACTACGCGCCGGGCTGCGGTGAGTATGACTGGTACTCCGACGGCCTCTGGATGCAGACACCGGATGCGCAGTCTGTCGTGACATTCGAGGTTTCCGACAAATACACGATGCCGGACAAGTTCCAGATTCAGTGCTGGGGCGAGGTGGGCGAGTCCCTGGACTACTTTACGCTGAATGCGGTCGGTGTCTGTGTCGGGGGCGGCACAAGCAACGATCCCGACATCGGCATGGTCACCCGAAAGGGCGACGTCGATCTGAGCAAGAGCGTCAATAAGGATGACGTTTCGGATCTGGTCAATTATCTGACCAAGAGCACGGCGATTGAATCTGCCGCAAATGCCGATATGGACGGCAGCAAGCAGCTGAACGCAATCGACCTGACGATGCTGAAGCGCGGCATTCTGGACGGCTCGCTGAATCAGCAGACCCAGATCACGGATGAAACCGGCATGGAATTCGTCAAGCATATCAAGCTGGGCTGGAACCTCGGCAATACCCTTGATTCGCAGGGACATTATTCGGAGCAGAATCAGCCGGCAAAGAACTATGAAAAGAGCTGGGGCAATCCGTACACGACGAAGGAAATGATCGACGCGATCAAGGCGGCAGGCTTCAATACCGTCCGCATCCCGGTTTCCTGGGGCGCCAAGATGGACAAGAGCAGCTATCAGATCAGCAAGGACTGGATGGACCGCGTGCAGGAGGTCGTCAATTATGTCATTGACAACGATATGTACTGCATCCTGAACATCCACCATGACAACACGGATTATGACTACGACACCAAGATACATTATTATCCGGACTTCCCGTATTTCTATCCGGATTCCGCACACTATGCACAGTCCGAGAAGTTCGTGACCTCTGTCTGGTCGCAGGTCGCTGACCGCTTTGAGAACTATGACAATCACCTGATCTTTGAAACGCTCAATGAGCCGCGCCTTGTCGGACATCAGAATGAGTGGTGGATCGACTCCAACAGCAATGACTGCAAGGATGCCATGAACTGCGTCAACAAGCTGAATGCAGCGGCACTGAGCACGATCCGCAAATCCGGCGGCAACAATGAGAAGCGCTTTGTCATGATGCCGACCTATTCGGCGAGCCCGGATCCGCAGAACCTCGCGGGCTATGCCATTCCGGACGACAAGCACATCATCGCTGAGATTCACGCATACAGACCGTACAAGTTCGCGCTTGCAAACGACGGCACCCAGGTCAGCACGTTCAACGAGGCAACGGACAAGGGCGAGCTGGTCGAGATGTTCAACAATCTCAAGAGCAAGTTCCTGAACAACGGCGTTCCGGTCATCATCGACGAGTTCGGCGCCATGAACCGCGATAATGAGGATCAGCGCGCGGCATGGGTGAAGTGCTATCTGGAACTCGCGGATTCCTACGGTATTCCGTGTGTCTGGTGGGACAACAACCTGTTTGCGGGCAACGGCGAGCAGTTCGGTCTTCTGAACCGCGGCACGCTCCAGATCCAGTACCCGAAGATCATGGCTGCCATGAACGAGGCAACCAAGAACCGCGGGTAACAGAAATATCTCCGACGGATTGATTATGGGGGCTCCGCCTCAGACTTCGCCATAGGGATGATTCCTTTGGCAAAGTCCGGGCGGAGCCCCGTTTCATATCATTGCATTTTCTGTTTCCGTGTGGTATAATCATGGAAAAGGAGGGAGCGCTGTGCAGGAAAAAGAAATCCGTGCGGTTTACGATGCTGAAACCGTCCGCGTGTATCAGGCATATCACCGTGTCATTGCGGAGGAGGCTGTCCGGCTCGGGACGTTCGGGCCGCATTTCAGCATGAACCGCATGACATGGATCAAGCCGTCGTTTCTGTGGATGATGTACCACTGCGGCTGGGCGGAAAAGGAAAATCAGGAGCATGTGCTTGCAATTGATATCAGGCGCACCGGCTTTGACAGCGCCGTCCGGCAGGCGGTCGCGTCCTCGTACCGGCCGGAATGCGGCATGACTAAGGAGCAATGGCAGGCTGCCGTGCAGCACTCGGATGTCCGCGTGCAGTGGGATCCGGAAAAGGACGTCAGCGGGCAGGATCTGCCGTACCGCTCCATTCAGCTCGGTCTGCGCGGAAAGGCCGTGCAGGACTATGTGCAGGACTGGATTGTGCGCATCACTGACATTTCAGAGCAGGTGCGGGCGCTGAATCTCCGGCGGAAAGCGGGAGAAGATATCTCCGCGCTGCTGCCGCGGGAGCTGCCGTATCAGCCGAAAGGGTGAGCAGATGCATAGAGTAAAGGCAAAGTCGATTCTCTCGGCGCAGAACGGCATGAATATTTACCGCGGCTGCCTGCACGGCTGCATTTACTGCGACAGCCGCAGCGACTGCTATCAGTTCACGCATGCGTTTGAGGATATTGAAGTCAAGGAAAATGCACCGGCGCTGCTGGAACAGGCGCTCAGGACAAAGCGCAGAAAATGCATCATCGCAACCGGCTCCATGAGCGATCCGTATATGCCGCCGGAACGGGAGCTCCGGCTGACGCGGCGCTGCCTGGAGCTGATTGCGCAGTACGGCTTCGGGGCGGCGGTGCTTACAAAATCCGACCTGATTCTGCGGGATCTTGACCTGCTGGAGCAGATCAACGAACAGAAAAAAGCAGTTGTGCAGATGACGCTGACGACTGCCGACGAAGATCTCTGCCGGATCATTGAACCGCATGTCTGCACGACGGCGCGGCGCTTTGCGGTGCTGGAAACGATGCGGGAGCACCGGATTCCGGCGGTTGTCTGGCTGACGCCGCTGCTGCCGTTTCTCAATGATACGGAGGAAAACCTGCGCGGGATTCTGCGGTACTGCATTGAAGCACAGGTAAAGGGCATCGTCTGCTTCGGAATCGGTGTGACGCTCCGCGCAGGCGACCGGGAATATTTTTATGCGGCACTGGACAGGCATTTCCCCGGACTGCGCCGCCGCTATGAGCAGACCTACGGCGACGCATACGAGGTTGTCAGCCCGAATCACGCAAGGCTGATGCGGCTGTTTCAGGATACCTGCGAGGCGCATGGGATTCTGCACCGGCCAGACGATGTATTTGCCTATCTGAAAGAATGTCCGCCCGATCAGGAGCAGCTGACGCTGTTCTGACGTGGCGCCCTGCCGCCTCCTTGACAGAATATGAAGTTTCGGGTATAATAACAATAAAAGAATTCTGGAAAGGCGGTGCGGTATGACGGATCTGTTTTTTTGTCCCGAACGCTGGGAACCGGATCCCATGATCTCCGGCAACGAAGCCGTGATGCGGCAGGTCAGGAGCTTTTCCGGCAAAATGGCCGATGCGTGGCAGCTCGGGGACTGGCAGGGCAGCTGGTCTGCAATCAGTGCCGTGATTCCCGTGGAAACGGGCTGGCTGGAGCCGGGCGAGGATTACCGCTTCTGCTTCTGGCTTAACGGCGGCGAAAACAGCAGACAGGACGAAACCTGCATGCTGGAAATTTTCGGGGATGACTGGGAGGAACGGCTCTGCTTTCCGCTGAACCGCGCCCGCACCAGACCGCTGCTCGAGAAGAATCACTGGCTGCTCTACGGCATTCCGTTTACGGCGCCGGAGGCTGCCGAGGAGCTGCACTTCCGGTTTGTCGCGGCAGGCGCGGTCTGCACGGTCGCGGGCATTCCGGATATGGATATGGCGGCCTGCGAGGCGCTGACGCCCGATCCGCCGGAAACCGGCAGCCCGCAGCGCTACAACGTCGTATTCCCGTCGGGCTATCCGGCCGGAACAAAGCGCGCGTTCCCCGACGGAAAGCGCACAGCGATCCCGAAAAAGGCAATCTGCCTGACGGCTGCTGCTGCCTGCATTGCAGTCGGCTCGGTGCTCGTTTACCGCGCACTGCATGAGAAAAATCTGCGGAAATAAGCCAACACACCGGAATCTCCGGTCAAATATACATATATCAGGAGGAATCATTTTTCATGAAACTCGGAATGGTCGGTCTGCCGAACGTCGGCAAAAGTACCCTGTTCAACGCACTGACAAATGCAGGCGCGGAATCTGCAAACTATCCGTTCTGCACGATTGACAAGAATGTCGGTATCGTATCCGTGCCGGACGCAAGACTGGAAAAGCTGGCGGAAATCTATCAGCCGAAGAAGTTTACACCGGCAACACTGCAATTCGTGGACATCGCAGGTCTGGTCAAGGGCGCGTCCAAGGGCGAGGGCCTCGGCAACCGCTTCCTTGCGGATATCCGCGAGGTGGATGCCATCATCCATGTCGTGCGCTGCTTTGAGGATGACAACATCGTGCATGTGGACGGCTCCATTGATCCGAAGCGGGATATTGAGGTCATCAATCTGGAGCTGGTCTTTTCGGATATCGAGCTGATCGAGCGCCGCATCGACAAGACCGCAAAGCTCGCCAAGGGCGACAAGAAATACGCTGCGGACGTCGAGCTGCTGAAAAAGCTGCTGGCGCATCTGAGTGACGGCAAGCCCGCGCGCAGCTTCGACTGCACCGAGGACGAACTGGCTGTCATTCTGGAAACCCCGCTGCTGACCGCAAAACCGGTCATCTATGCGGCGAACCTCTCCGAAGCCGATTTCTCCGGCGATCTGAACAGCAATGCACATTTCCAGGCGGTCAGGGCGATTGCAGAGGCGGAGCACGCAGCCGTGTTCCCGATCTGTGCGCAGATCGAGGCGGAAATCTCCGACATGGACGAGGAGGAGCAGAAGATGTTCCTTGCGGATCTCGGGCTGGAGGAATCCGGCCTGACGCGCATCATTCATGCGGGCTATTCTCTGCTGGGGCTGATTTCCTATCTCACCGGCGGTGCGGATGAGTGCCGTGCATGGACGATCAGAAAAGGCACCAAGGCGCCGCAGGCAGCCGGTAAGATTCACTCGGATTTTGAAAAGGGCTTTATCCGTGCGGAGGTCATTTCCTTTGAGGACTTCATGGCGAACGGCGGCAATATGGTCGCGGCCAAGGAAAAAGGCGTCGTGCGCATGGAGGGCAAGACCTACGAGGTCGCAGACGGCGACATCATTACGTTCCACTTTACGAGCTGATCACAAACGGGCGCTGACCTTTCGAGTCAGCGCCCGTTTTGCATGCAGAAGCCCTGCGAATAAGCTGTTTTTCAGATGTACGGTATCTTCCGGCAAATTGTCCGGATGTTTCCCGGAAAAGTTGTCTGCTTTCACCGTATTCTGCTGCCGGACGCAAAAAGAAAATCACCGCCGAAGCAGTGATTTCAGAGAGAAAACAGATGTGTACCGTCATCTGCTTTGCAGCCGCAGCGTATCCGTAATGGAGAGGGAGCCCGACGGAGGGGGTGCCGGGACTACGGTGCCCTGCGGCGTGTTTTCGTGATAAGCGCTGTTGCTTATCTGCATTTTCATTATAGCACAGCAATATGTTCAATGCAATGCGGGATTGTACTATCAACTGTCGTTTTATATCCAATTTGTCAGATACTGTCAGAATATGTATTGAGAGATGTTTTTTCGTGCTTCGTCAGGCTGCACAAATCCGGTGCGAAATAACGGTGAGATTGACGAAAACCCTTCGGACAGTGCAAAGAATCTTGACAAAACCGTGCGGGTATGTTAAAATAATCCTGTATGGGATCCGAAGAAACGGCTCCGAAACCGGCAAGCACATATTCCGCCGCCGCGTGACTGCGGCAGAGGTAATGAGGTGAACCTATGCCAAAATACAGCTATGATTTCACGATCGCCGTGATCGCATCCGGCATTGATGAGGAGTATCAGCAGGCCATTCTGCGCGGGATCCATCGCTATGCCGCGCAGCATCAGGTCAATATCGCCCACTTCATCGCGTTCGGCGGGATTCTCCCGAATCCGAAATACGATCAGGGCGAATACAATATCTTCGAGCTGCCAAACTTTTCCAAGTTCGACGGCGCGATTCTGCTGTCCAATACCTTTTCCGGCGAAACGGCAGAAATGCTGTACCGGCGGATCAAGGCAGCCGGAATTCCGGCGGTGAGCATTGACCGCGAGCTCGGTGACCTCTACTATATCGGCGTGCAGAACGATACGGCCATGGAGCAGATTACCCGCCACATGATCGAGGAGCACGGCGTCACCCGGCTGAACTTCATCTCCGGCCCGGATACCAATTCGGAGAGCAACGAGCGCTTTGCGGCGTTCTGCCGCGTGCTGCGGGAGCATCAGATTCCGCTGGAGCCCGACCGTGTCTATCACGGCGCGTTCCGCTCCCGGGACGGCCGCCGCGCCATTGAGTGCTTCCTGAAATCCGATCTCAGCTTTCCGCAGGCAATCGTCTGCGCAAATGATGCCATGGCGGTTTCCGCCGTGCTGACGCTGGAGGAGAACGGCATCCGCTGCCCGGAGGACGTCCTCGTTTCCGGTTTTGACAACACCTATAAGGCGCGGAACTTCTCGCCTGCGCTGACGACCGTTGAGCGCCCGCTGGTGCAGTCCGGCGTGCTGGCCTGCGAGAAAATCTGTCTGCATGCGGCCGGTGAAACACTCGAACGGAGCGCAAGGCTCAGCGCCGTTCCGATTTTCTCGGAAAGCTGCGGCTGCCACCAGACCGACACCGAGGACATCAGCGCCTACAAAAAGCGCAGCTATCAGACGACCGAGAATATGCTCCGGGATATTTCGCTGAACAATCAGATGTCCTGTGCGCTCGTCGAATGCGACCGCTTTGAGGAATATATTGACACGCTGAAGGAATTTGTCCTTCAGACACGCTGCGAGGAATTCTACCTCTGCCTGAACGACAACTGGCATGTGCGCCAGATCCGGCAGGAGAACGGCTATGACGGTGTGCTCGCACCGGATACCTATATCACGGAGGGCTATTCCGGCAGAATGCTGATGCCGATTGCATATTATGACGGCGCGTTCCAGAAGATCGAAGCCAGCTTTACGTCATCGGATATGCTGCCGCGTCTGCGCACGGAAAGCGACCATCCGCGGAACATTTTCTTTATTCCGCTGCATTTCCGGGAGCGCTGCCTCGGCTATTTTGCGATTGTCAATTCCGAATTCCCGATGGCCAGCACCATGTTCCACTCCTGGAGCATCAATATCAGCAATACCCTGGAGAACTTCCGCAAGATCCTCTGCCTGGACGAGATCGTCGAGGAGCTCGACAAGCTGTATGCGATTGACACGCTGACCGGCATCTTCAACCGCAACGGCTTCAAGCGCAGCGCACAGGTTGTCTTTGACCAGTGCATCCGCGAGCACCGCTCTGTGATGGTGATGTTTGCCGATATGGATGAGCTGAAAAGCATCAACGATTCCTACGGCCATGCCGCGGGCGATCACGCGCTCCGCTCCATTGCGCTGATTTTGCAGGAGGCCTGCTCCCGCGGGGAAATCGTCTGCCGGTTCGGCGGCGATGAGTTCTTCATTTTCAGTGCGGATTATACCGAGGCGGACGCCGCGGCGCTCCGGAACCGGATCCAGTCCTCTCTGGACATCTGCAATGCGCATTCCGGCCTGCCGTATCAGCTGAGCCTGAGCATGGGCGCCTGCATCACGGTGCCGCCGGAGGGCAGCACGATCTTCCAGCTCATCACGCTGGCGGACAGCAAGATGTACGAGGAGAAGAAAAAGCGGTTCCCGTCCAAATATCTGAAGCAGCAGTGCAAACCCAAGACCTGAGCGATTATTCCGCCGCCGCAGAACAGCCTGCGGCGGCGTACCTGTTTCCGAATGAAAGGAGGCTGCATGCAGCTCAACGAAAATATCCGGAAGCTGGAGCAGAACTATCTCTTTGCGGAGATCGGCCTGCGCGTGAAGCATTTCCGCGAGGCGCATCCGGACGCGGAGATTCTCTCGCTCGGCATCAACGATGTGACGCGTCCGCTGGCACCTGCCGTCTGCGATGCCATGGCAGCGGCAGCGCGGGAAATGCGCGAGGCCGCACGCTTTCACGGCTACGGCGACGTGCAGGGAGAGCCGTTTCTGCGGCAGATGATTGCGGATTACTACCGCAGCTTTCATGTCAGCATCGGCGCGGAGGATGTGTTCGTCAGCGACGGCGCCAAGAGCGACCTTGCCAACCTCTGCGACCTGTTCGCGCCGGACAGCACCGTTCTGCTTCCGAATCCGGTGTATCCGGTGTTTTACGATACCAGCGTCATGGCGGGGCGGCGCGTATGCTTTGCGCGCGGAACGAAAGAGAACGGCTTTCTGCCGATGCCGGATGAAAGCATCCGCACGGATCTGATCTATCTCTGCTCCCCGAACAACCCGACCGGCGCGGTCTATTCGCGGGCACAGCTGCGGCAGTGGGTGGAATATGCCCGCGCACAGAATGCCTGCATCATCTACGATGCCGCTTATGAGGCCTATATCCGCAGTGCGGCGCTCCCGCGGAGCATCTTTGAGATTGCAGGTGCGGAAACCTGCGCCATTGAGATCAATTCGCTCTCCAAAATGGCGGGCTTCACCGGCGTGCGGTGCAGTTGGGTCATTGTGCCGCGGACGCTGACACAGGAAGGACAGTCGCTGCACCGGCTCTGGATGCGGCGGCAGTCCACAAAGTATAACGGCACATCATATATCGTTCAGCGCGGCGCGGCGGCGGCGCTCTCTGCGGAGGGACAGCGGCAGGTGCGGCAGGATGTGCAGTATTATATGGAGAACGCGGACATCATCCGCGGGGCGCTGCACCGGAGCGGCGTGTTCACAACCGGCGGCGAGCACGCGCCCTATGTCTGGATGGAATGCCCGTATCACATGGATTCCTGGAAGTGCTTCGGGCTGCTGCTCTCGCATTACGGCATTGTCACCTCGCCGGGTGCGGGCTTCGGCGCGCAGGGTGAGGGCTGGCTGCGGTTCTCCTCGTTCGGCAGCCGCGATACGATCCGGCGGGCGGCGCACAAGCTGGCGGCGATGGACTGGGATCAGCTTGCGCTCTGGGCGGCGGACAGTCTGCACGCGGATGCGCCTTCATAACACACAAAAATCAAACCTGTTCCCGGCGGATAACCGGATAAAACGGAGAAATCCCCGCCGGATGCATCAAACGGCCGCATTTGTTCCGTTTTTGCAGTTCTGAACAAAAAACGGCAGTCCGGTTCGTCGCGTTCGGTGTTTTGCATGGAAACTCTTTGTGCGATTTGTTAAATCTGACAGTGCGCGGCTCCGCTGCATTGTGGAAAATCACTGTTCCCGCCTGCTGAATTTGTATAATTCAGCTATTGCATTTTCAGCGTGAATGGGGTATAATAAATTGGTATTGTTTGCAGATCCCTGCGCACCGGCGCAGGCTCTGACCGCTGCCGCGCTTCCGGCGTAACGGCGTGCGGTTCCCTTGCGGCAAACCGATTTTTGGATACGCCGGAGAATGGAGTTTATCATGTCCAAATTTTCCGAAAAGGTGACGCAGGATTTCCTGAACCGGCTCCAGACACAGTTCAATGTTTCACCGGACGAAGCCAGCGACAAGCAGATTTACCTTGCGCTGTCCGCCGTCGTGACGGAGCTGATGAAGACCAAGCGCCAGAAGTTCATGAATCATGTCAACTCGACCGGTGAAAAGCAGATCTTCTATCTCTCGATGGAATTTCTGATGGGCAGATCCTTAAAGACCAGCCTGTACAATCTGGAACTGGCGGAGGATGTGGAGAAATTCCTCAAAAAGTTTGATATCAAGCTGGACCGCATCTATGACTACGAGCCGGATGCGGGACTCGGCAACGGCGGCCTCGGCAGACTGGCAGCCTGCTATCTGGACGGCCTTGCAACCACGGGCTATCCGGCAACCGGCCATTCGATCTGCTATGAGTACGGCATCTTCAAGCAGAAGCTCGAGGAGGGCTGGCAGACGGAGCTGCCCGATAACTGGCTTCCCGGCGGCGAGGTTTGGCTGGATCCGCGTCCGGAGCAGGCCATTGAGGTGCATTTTGAGGGTGATCTGGAGGAATACTGGGATCAGCAGTATCACCATGTTTCCCATGTGAATTACAGCACCGTAACGGCGATTCCGTATGATATGTATGTATCCGGCTACAACAGCAACGCGGTTTCTGTGCTGCGTCTGTGGGCTGCAAAGGCGCCGAGCTTTGATATGGCGATGTTCAATCAGGGCGATTATTCCAAGGCGCTTGCACCGAATTCCATTGCAAATGCAATCTCCAAGGTGCTCTATCCGAACGACAATCACCTGGAGGGCAAGTCGCTCCGTCTGCGGCAGCAGTATTTCCTCTGCGCGGCGGCCGTCGGTGACATTGTCAACAATCACATGGCCGTTTACGGCACGCTCGATAACCTTGCCGACAAGGTCGCAATCCATATCAACGATACGCACCCGACGCTTGCAATTCCGGAGCTGATGCGTATTCTGCTCGATGACTGCGGCTATACATGGGAGAAGGCCTGGGACATCACCACCAGAGTCTTTGCCTATACGAACCATACCGTCATGGCCGAAGCGCTTGAAAAGTGGGACATCAACCTTGTCCGCAGAGTGATTCCGCGTGTGTTCTCCATTATCGTGGAGATCAACAACCGCTACTGCGCGGAGATTTTTGCAAAGACGCAGAACAGCGATCTGACCACGCAGATGTCCATTATCAAGGACAACATGATCCACATGGCCACGCTCTGCGTTGCAGCATCGCACAGCGTCAACGGCGTTTCCAGACTGCACTCCGAAATCATCAAGGAATCCGTGTTCCACAATGAATTCTGCGCAGCTCCGCAGAAGTTCACGAACGTCACAAACGGCATCGCATACCGCCGCTGGCTGTATCAGTCCAATCCGGGGCTGACCAGGCTGCTGAAGGATACCATCGGCAGCGGATTCCTCAAGAGCGGCGCAGAGCTGGAAAAGCTGCGTGCCTTCCAGGATGACGCCAAGGTGCTTGAAAAGCTGATGGCGGTCAAGCGTGCGAACAAGCAGGATTTTGCAAAATATGTCAAGACGAAGAACGGCATCGTTCTGGATCCGGACAGCGTGTTCGACGTGCAGGTCAAGCGTCTGCACGAGTATAAGCGCCAGCACCTCAATGCGCTGAATATCCTCGCGGATTATCAGATGCTGCTGGAAAATCCGGATATGGACTTCCATCCCAAGACCTATATCTTCGCGGCGAAGGCTGCCCCGGGATACTACCTTGCAAAACAGATTATCAAGATGATCTGGTGCATCTCCGAGGAAATCCGGAAGAATCCGAAAATCAGCGAAAAGCTCGCAGTCGTGTTCCTTGAAAATTACTGCGTCACGCTTTCCGAGATGCTGATGCCGGCTTCTGACTTCTCCGAGCAGATCTCTCTGGCAGGTACGGAGGCCTCCGGCACCGGCAACATGAAGCTGATGCTGAACGGCGCTGTCACAATCGGCACGCTGGACGGCGCGAACATTGAGATCAAGGAAGCGGCGGGCGATGAGAATATCATCATCTTCGGCATGAAGACCGAGGAGGTCAACTCCCGCAAGCCGTATTACAACCCGCAGGAAATCTATCACAACCACGGTCTGATCCGTGCCTGCGTGGACCGCATCGCAAACGGCATCAACGGTGACCGTTTCCCGGATATCGCACAGTCGCTCCGGACGCAGGATCCGTATATGGTGCTTGCGGACTTCGACAGCTACCGCGCGGCACAGGCCTATGCTGCACAGTGCTATGCGGATAAGCTGCACTTTGCAAAGATGAGCCTGAACAACATCGCGGGCGCAGGCGTGTTCTCCGCAGACCGCGCCGTGACCGAGTACGCAAAGAATATCTGGCATCTGTAAGAAACAAACGCATCCGCTGATCCGCTGCCCGGCGGACCGGCGGCATGCGCATAGATACTGTGTGGGGAGCGGGCGGTCAGATGATCGCCCCTTTTTCTTACGGAATCGCTGCATAAATCCGGTGCGCAGGATGCGAGCAGATTGCGTGCCGAGCCGCCGGGCGCGGTTTGATCAGCGATTCCTTGTAAAGAGGGATGGGTATGAAACGAATCTATGACAGCTGGGACAGGCGCTATAAATCCGTGTTCGGGGCGCTGCGGCAGAATGAGCCGTGTACTTTTACGATCTGTCTGCCTCGTGATACAAAGCCGGATTCCAACCCGATGCTTGTGCTGTACCGCCCGGGCATGAAGGAGCGGTTCATTCCGATGAACACGGTTTCGGAAAGCGGGGATCAGATCCTGTATTCCGCGACCTGCTCTGCCAAAATTCCCGGCGTGCATTACTATTACTTCTCGTTTATGTCCGGCGGACAGTGGTTTTATATCAAAAAGGCGGCCGGACATGAGGGCGTCATCGGGGACGGCGGCCTCTTTCAGCTGACGGTCTACGATGAGCATTACGAAACGCCGGACTTCTTAAAGGGCGGCATCATGTATCAGATCTTCCCCGACCGCTTCTGCAAAAGCGGCCTGCCGCATGAGAATGTCCCGCAGGACCGCGTGCTCCGCGACGACTGGGGCGGAACGCCGTGGTACCGGCCGGATCAGAACGGGCATGTCTGGAACAATGACTATTTCGGCGGGGATCTGGAGGGCATTGTGCAGAAGCTGCCGTATCTGGAATCCCTCGGCGTGACCTGTATCTATCTGAACCCGATCTTTGAATCGCATGAAAATCACCGCTACAATACGGCGAATTACCGGCAGGTCGATCCGCTGCTCGGCACAAATCAGGATTTTGCGCGGCTCTGCAAGGAGGCGGCGCGCTTCGGCATCAGCGTGATTCTGGACGGCGTGTTCTCGCACACCGGCGCGGACAGCATCTATTTCAACAAGTTCTGCCGCTACGATACGGTCGGTGCGTACAATTCGCCGGACAGCCCGTATTACAAGTGGTACACGTTTCATCAGTACCCGAACAGCTATGAGAGCTGGTGGGGCATCGACACGCTGCCGAATGTCAACGAAAACCAGCCGGAGTATACCGACTACATCTGCGGCAGGGACGGCGTGCTGGAATACTGGATGAGCCTCGGCGCAGCGGGCTTCCGTCTGGACGTTGCGGACGAGCTGCCGGATGCGTTCCTGGAGCGGCTGCATGACTGCGTCAAGCGCGCGGACGGTGAGCATGTCGTGATCGGTGAGGTCTGGGAGGACGCAACAACCAAGGAGGCCTACGGTGTCCGGCGGCGTTATCTGCTCGGCGCACAGCTTGATTCTGTCATGAATTATCCGTTCCGCACGGCAATCATGCAGTATCTCGGCGGGTGCAGCCCGTATGACTTCCGCTGTCAGATCATGACGATTCTGGAGAATTATCCGAAATGCGCCGTGGACGTGCTGATGAATTTTGTTTCGACGCATGACATTGAGCGAGCAATCACCGTGCTCGGCGGCGAACCGTCGGCGGGCAAAAGCAAGGACTGGGCGGCAGAACGGCGGCTCAATCCGCAGCAGTACGAGCTCGGAAAAAAGAAGCTGAAATGTGCGATGGTGCTGCAATTCTTCCTGCCCGGCGTCCCGAGCATCTACTACGGCGACGAAGCGGGACTGGACGGCTACGGCGACCCGTTCAACCGGCGCTGCTATCCGTGGGGGCATGAGGATCAGGATCTGATCGAATTCACGAAAACGCTGGCAAAGATCCGGCATCTGTCCAAGGTGTTTGTGGACGGCGACCTGAAATTCCTCATGCTTGACGATGATTATATCGTGTTTGCGCGGTACAGAAAGCACCGCAGAAAGGCGATGGTCATTGCGCTGAACCGTTCGGATCACGAGGTCTGCTTCGGCGTGGACAAGACGCCGTTCACCGACCGCTATACGATGTTTGACGTCATCCACGGCGATATTCAGGGCAATGACGTGAAGCTGCCGCCCTACGGCTTTGCGGCGGTCAAGGTCGAGCTGTAACGATAATGAAAGAAAATTGGAGTAAGTATGCTGATTTCATGTACCGGAATCAACAAGTTCTATCAGGATAACCATGTGCTGCGGTCGGTTGCGCTGACTGTGGAGAATCAGGACCGGATCGGGCTGGTCGGCGACAACGGCTGCGGCAAGAGTACCTTTCTGCGCATTCTGACCGAAAAGGAGCTGCCGGATGCCTTTGAGCATGATGAACCTGCAATCGCAAAAGCGCCGAATCTCCGGATCGGCTATCTGGCGCAGAATGCAGGACTCGACGGCAGCAAGACCGTGCAGGAGGAGATGAACAGCGCCTTTGCCCCGCTGCGGGAAGCAAAGCAGATCATGCAGGCGCTGGAAGCGAAAATGGAATCCGGCCTGACGGATGAGGAAACCGATGAATATGCGCGGCTTTCCGCGTATTTTGAAACGAATGACGGATATACGACAGATGTGCGTATCCGCACGGTGCTGTACGGCATGGGCTTTTCGGAGGCGGATCTTTCCCGCACCGTTTCGGGATTTTCCGGCGGTGAAAAAACACGCCTGGCACTCTGCAAGCTGCTGCTGGAGGCGCCGGATCTGCTGATCCTCGACGAACCGACGAACCACCTCGATTTCCAGACGGTCGGCTGGCTGGAGGATTACCTGAAGGGCTGGCGCGGCGCGCTGCTGATCGTCAGCCATGACCGCTTCTTCCTCGACCGCCTCTGTACGAGCATCTGCGAGCTGGAGCGCGGCGAGCTGACGCGCTACAAGGGCAACTACACCGCCTTTACAAAGCTGCGCACGGAATCGCGGGAACGGCAGCAGAAGGAATACGAGGCGCAGCAGCGGGAAATTGCCAAGCTGGAGGATTACGTCGCGCGGAACAAGGTGCGCGCATCCACGGCGAAATCCGCGAAGTCCCGCGAAAAGCAGCTGGAAAAAATGGAGCGCATCGACAGGCCGTATACGGCAGCCAAGCAGGCCAAGCTGCAATTTACATACAGCGTGGTTCCGCCGCTTGATTTGCTGGAGGTCAAAAATATTGACCTGACCGTCGGCAGCGGCCTGTCGCAGAAAACGCTGATGGACGGCATCTCGTTCACGGTGCGCCGCGGCGAGAAAATCGGCATCATCGGGGAAAACGGCGCAGGCAAATCGACCTTGCTCAAGGTGCTGCGGAATATTCTGCCGCACAAGGGGCTGGTACGCTGGGCGGCAGGCACGCGGCTCGGCTGCTTTGAGCAGGAAAGCGAAAGTCTGAATCCCTATGCAACTGTGTTTGATGAGCTGCATGACCGCTATCCGGCGCTCAGTGATTTTGAGGTGCGCAGTCTGCTGGGGCAGGTGCGACTGACCGGCGAGAATGTGTTTAAGGAAACCGGCGTGATCTCCGGCGGTGAGCGCGCCAAGCTCTGCTTTGCGATTCTGATGATGGAGCACGGCAATGTGCTGCTGCTCGACGAGCCGACGAACCACCTTGACCTTGCAACCAAGGAGGTGCTGGAACAGGCGCTCTGCGAGTTTGACGGCACGATCCTCTTTGTCAGCCACGACCGCTATCTGCTGGACCGCATCGCGGACAATCTGTTTGTGATGGAGAACGGTGCGCTGGAACGCTTCAAGGGCAGATTTTCTGCGTATCAGGAGCAGATTCGCAGAAAGACCGAAGCGGAACAGACCGCTGCTGCCGAGGAGAAGCGCAGAAAGGCCGAGGAGGACAAAAAATCCGGCTACCGTTCCAGGGAGCAGCGCAGTCTGGAGGCAAAGCGCCGCGCTGAGCAGAAGCGCATCGAGCAGGAAATGGATGCGCTGCAAGCGGAGCAGAATACATTGCAGGATTCCCTTTCGGATCCTGCTGTTTCGGGCGATTACGGGAAAATGCAGCAGGTCTGCATGCGGCTGGAGGAAATCCGGCAGCAGCAGGACGATCTGCTGGAGGAGCTGATTCTGCTGGAGGATGCATAATCCGGCAGAGGAAAAGGAGAATGGATATGAAACGCAAATTCATTGCACTAGCCGGGGCGCTGCTGATGATGCTCTGTCCGCTGACAGCCTGCGGCGATAACGGCGGGGATGTGTCCGAGGCGGATCTTCCCTACGGTGCCACGCTGATTTCCAGCTCGGATCTGCCCGTGCAGGTGCGGTATGACCACAGATTTGTGGAGGAGCCGCTCGCAAAGCAGATCTCGGCATTTTATCATGCTGTGCAGGAGCAGGATACGGCGGCGTACTCGAAGCTGCTGTTTCCGCTGTATCACAACTATGAGATGGACGTGGTGTATAAGGATCGGTATACCGAAGCGGATATGCTGAAAATGATCCACGATTCCTACGAGGAGGATTTCGGCAAGGAATTTGATTTTTCCCTGATCGACGTCGTCAGTCTGACGGTGCGGGACGGGCAGTCCACTGTCCGCGATGCGCTGAACCTGATGCTTCAGCAGCTTGCAGCGGATGAGGGCGACAAGAATTTTGTGAACGATCTTCAGGCGCTGTACGAGCTGAGCAATGACTGCTATCTCTGCGACCGCGGCTCCGGCAAAACGGGCGACACGGTTTCCGTGACAAAGGGCAGTCAGCTGTTTGCGGCAAAATATAAGAATCAGTGGTATCTGATCTATACCTGACGGAGGAGAAGCATGAAACGGTTTATGACGGTCTGCTGCGCGGCGGTGCTCGCGCTTTGCGGCACGGGATGCAGCAGCTGGGGCGGCTCCGGCAGCTCCGGTGCTGCGGAGAGCAGTCAGCAGACGCAGGAAAAGAAGGACGGGCTGAACGTCGTCAGCAGCGAGAGCATGGATCCGGCGTATACGGAGCTGCTGACAAGCTATTTTGAGGCGATAAACAACAAGGATTATGCGGCGTATGAGAAGGCGCTGTATCCGCCGTTCCGGGAGAGCTATGACAAGTATCTGCAATCCAAGGGCTCAAGCCTGGAGCAGTCGTTCCGGGAGGATCTCTGCAAGCGCTTTGACGAGGACGGCTATGAGAGCTGGGAACTGACAGTGCTCCAGATCGAGTATTATCCGGAGGAACGGCGGGATCCGGACGGCTTTTTCAAGGCATATGCCAATGCAGGCATTCTGGACGAGGACTTCGGGGAGCGTTGCAAAAAGGAAACGACAGAGATCAACGACATTCTGTTCACGCTGTATGCGCTGTATGCGGGAGATGACGAACCGGTCGCAGTCGTGACGAACAAGGAGCTTTACGTGGTGAAAACTACGGACGGCGTGTATATGTTCGGATAATCGGATATAAAAACACAGGGCGCTGAAATCAATCAGCGCCCTTCAGCATTCCGTTGTGATGAAAACAATGTATCTCCTTCGTTTCCATGCTTTTCAAAGGTCAGAGCCTTTGGCGGACAGCGAAGCGTGCGAATCTCCATTTCAGATTCCCGTGCAGTGATCCCTTTATCATATACTTTTGCGGTGTTATTGAAATAATGTGCATATCCAGGCCGCAAGTGCGGAGGCCGCAGGAAAAATGACAAGCAGCTTCAACAGCTGGCTTTTGATGTTGTATCCGTATTTTCTTCCCGCATATACGCTTTTGATCTCCGGGTAATAAAACTGAAAGAACTGAAATTTCATCAGAAGAAAATAATCAAAGCAGATCATGTCGTATAGTTTGTAAACGGTGAAGATGAAAACAAATCGCAGAAAGAACTGAAAAAACGTAAAGCCGCTTCTGAAACCGTCCCAAATTGAGATGACGCCTACGCCTGCAATCATGAGTATGCTGAATATCATCAGCGTCCAGCCGATTGCTCTTGCACCGCAGAATAACTCATGTTCTCTCGGCAGAATCACTTCCTGTGCTTCCTTCGGTGCGGACGAGAAGAATTCTTTCTTCTGTACAAATGCAACCGCCGATAAAAGCATGATCGTAATAGCAGCACAGAATACGATTGCAAGGAAAAATGTCAGTATCATTGTATCTCACCCCTTATGCTTCTGGATATGATACAGGATCAGCCCCATGACCTCGTCAAATGCAGGCTTGCAGCCGGGAATGAAGTATTGGATTGCATAGCAGTGATGCATTCCCTTTCCTACATGAATGACGCACTTTGCGCCTGCTTTTCTGAAACTTTCCGCATAGCTCGGTGCAAAGGCATACAGCGTTTCCGCAGAACCGTAATAGAAATGCGCCATGGGAGCATTGCGGAAGTCGCCGTGCGCAGTTGCAAGATATTTTTCGGGAATATCCCTGCCGTGACACATGATTTCACGGGCAGTGTACATATATTCAGCAGGTATCATGATATCCCTTTCATCAAGTTTATTGATTGCGGCTTTTTCCGCATCGGTAACGGGAACACTTCCCGGCGATACGGGAATCAGCAATCCGGGCATGGGAATATCTTTGCCGCTGCCGTTCAGCTCGTTGATGTATGTGATAAGGTCGAGTATCAGCGCACCGCCTGATGAAAAACCAAGAAATACGATGCTTTCAGGCTTATAGAATGTCAGCATTTTCTCACAGCATTCCAATATCATCTGCACATTTTCAAGCATATCGTGTTCGTGGCATAGGGGATAATACGGGAACCACACATCCGAGCCTGTTCTCTCTGCAATCTTTCTTGAAAGTCCGATATCGCCCTTGTCAGAGCCGAGGATCATTCCGCCGCCGAACACAAAGAGTATCGCATGTTTGCGCCGTGTCTTTTCAATATCAATTTCAATGCAGTGATACTGTCCCTGTATCAGATGATCGGTATAGTGCGCTTTGTTATCGGTCGGCATGATGAAATGGCGGCTTTTTGCGTTCATTTTCGCTGCTTTCGCAAGGACTTCTTCTTTTGAACCGACCAGGCTGTTTTTGATTTTTGCTGCCTTTACGACAGCCTTTGTCAGTTTGTAAAGCGGATGATTCAGCCCGTCGGGCGCTTTTACCACTTTATCACTTTTATCAAATTTCATAAACCGCTTCTTTTCCTCTCTTTTCATACTTTACGGAAATAGAAATTGCAGCGATCTCCGCCCTTTCCAAGTGTTGTCTTGCGTTCAAACTTTAATCCGGGCAGATTTCCGTAGCCGCGCTCATCATTCTCGCAGAATATTTTTGTCAGTTCCGGACAACCAAGCTCCGTGAAGTATTTGCAATACGGACAGGCCAGGATATCCATGCGGTATTCTCCTTTTTTCTTCGGATAAAACCGATTCTGAAAACCGCATTCTTTCCCGAACTTCTTTTTTGTCATCCGATCCATCATATTGATAAAGATGTCACGCACAAAGGGCAGTTTCATGGTTTTAGCAAGCATGCTTCCGAGTTTTTCCGTTCTTTCAGCGGCGGCGTTTTCAATGAAAGAATACGCCTGTTCTTTGCGCACATATTTTTGTGCCATAAGGTAAACTGCGGCTGACGGAAATATGAACACATCCGTATGTGCATGAACGCCATCCGGAATATCTGCATATTTCCGAAGAATCCGGGCCAATAAAGCAGTAGACTGTTTCCAGATTTTCTCGCTCAATTCCGCTGAAATCTGCCTGTCCATTTCTGCTTTTATAAACTGTTTCTTTTTCATGATTGTTTCTGCGGTCTGTTTTTCTTTGCCCCGTTCATAATCTTTCATTCGATCACTTCCTTTATATTGCTTTTGCAGACAGAACCGCAAGTCCTGCGGCGATTGCTGCCCCGATCACCCATATCACTGCGAGAAATGAACGCTTTTTCAGCACCTGCGTCCATGTCTGCACAAACGGAATATCCTCCGTGCCTTTCAGAATCCAGAATTTGCTGTGCCCAACCCACAGCTTGTCGATCACAACGCCGTCATAGAGATTCATGACCTCCAGAAAGAGAAGTGCATGCAAATAGGCAGTTTTGAAGCTGCTGACACGATTCCACACGGCGATGATAAGTACAAGGGCAGTCAGCATTACGATATAGAACAGCGTCATAAAGCGGCTGCGCTGCTTTTTCACCGTTTCCCTGTCGGTCAGACCGATCTCATACGCCCGTTCCTGCACGGCTTTCGGATAGAAATACAGTCCGTTGATCGCGCCGCCGCGGACGGCGTATTTGACCATTGCCGTGAACAGCAGGCAGTATAAGCATAATTGCAGATATATCATAATACACGCTCCCAACTGTCTGCTGCATTCCTGAAAATACAAAAGCCAATAGCAAAAAGCATATCAGCATAAAAAACGCTTTGTACGCGGTGCTGCTTTCTGTTATATCCGAGCTGTTATTTCGGATTTTTCACTTTATCTCCCACATACCAGTAATCGCATATTTTTCCGCCGCCTGCAAGCGTATTCTCACGGTGCAGCTTTGCGTGCATCAGACCGGCGGTCAGAAAGTCCATATCGCACATCACCGGCAGTACATCAAGCATTCCCTCCCGCCTTGCAAAGCTGTTCAGCGGGCACTGCGTAAAATGATAGTAATATCCGTCACGATGCTTGCTTTCGTCAAAATTGAAGTCCCACGATACTTTCTTGTACTCCGGGTGCTTTTCGAGCCATTCAGCATTTTTCAGCATCATTTTGCGAATCGCCCGGATACCGCTTGATTTATTGGCGTTTACGAATATTCCCATCAATCTCAGCGGTTTCCATTCCATCGCTTCATGTGCGGTCATTCTCAGAGCCTTGATCGTAATTTTTCCGTTTGCAGCCTTATACACTGCGAAAAACACAAAGCTCATATAGATATTTGAAGCCATCGGATTATCTGCGCCGATATCATCCACACGATCCAGCATTGCCCGATATTCCGATTTCGCCTTTCGCATCGTCTTATCTGCAAACGCCTTTCCGTAATGCTTTTTCAGCGTTTTTCTGACAAGCGGCGCAAGGAAAATCCAGTATTTACAAGTGTATTTCAGCATACAGCATCACCTCACGAATCAAGCAAAAGTTAGCATCCGCAAACTCATAATTATATTATAGCATATGCTAACTCGAATTTCAAGAGATTTTCATCAGAAAAGCCGTCCAAGAATGAACGGCTTTCTCAAATGATTTCTGTACTGTTTTTTCCTCTTTGCGTGTCCCGACACCGGACACGAAATATATGATATGGCATCCCCGCATCACGCCGCTTTATTTTCCGGCAGCATATGTTTGCAGCGTCCGGCCGTCCGCGGCAAACAGCACTGTACCGTCCAGGTCGGTGCGGTAAATCTCACAGCCGGCTGCTGCAAGACGTTCCAGCGTCCGCCGTGCCGGATGCCCGTAGTCATTCCCGCTGCCGACGGAAATCACTGCATAATCAGGCTGAGCCGTCTGCAAAAACGCCTCCGTCGTTGCACCGCTGCTCCCGTGGTGCGAAACCTTCAGCACATTGACCGGCGGAATCAGTCCCGCGCTGAGCATGGCGGCCTCGCCGTCCTTTTCCAGATCGCCTGCAAGGAAAAAGCGGATATCCCCGCAGCTGACAAGGCAGCCGAGCGAGCAGTTATTGAGATCCTCAAATGCAGCGTTGTCCGTGCATAAAAATGTCAGGGATGCGCCGCCCAGTTCGGCCGTGTCATGACATGCCGGAATCCGGATCGCAGTGTGATTCTGTTCCGCCGCCCGGAGCAGCCCGGCATAATACGGCGCCGCGGGAATCATCGCATCCGGAATATCCGGCATATACAGTGTATCCGTCGGAATGCAGGAGAGCACCGTTTCCATGCCGCCGATGTGGTCGGCGTGAGGATGTGAACAGACAGCGGCATCCAGCCGCGTGACGCCGAGCGATTTCAGCTTCTGCACAAGGGGGTATCCCTGATCGCAGTCGCCTGCGTCAATGAGCACGGCACGCCCCGGGGTACGGATCAGCGCGGCGTCGCCCTGTCCGACGTCAAAAAACCAGACGCGCAGCGCGTCGGGGAGTGCGGCTTCCGGCTTTGGCTGCCGGAGTGTCCAAACCGCGTACAGGCCGAGGACGGCGGCCAGAATCGCAGCGAAGCCGAGCAGCCGGAGCGCATACCGCTTTCGTCTTTCCCTGCGTTTGATTTTGCCGTATTTGCGTTCCACCGCGCGGTACTGTTCTTCTTTTGTCACAGCGCATCCTCCTCCCAGTCAATTTCTGCGTTTATTATAGCAGTTTCACCCGGAAAAATCAAGTGCGGGCGGCGCGCGCAAGTTTCCAACATGTGCTGCATAGACTGCATTATGATGCAGATACCGAAAGGAGCATTCATATGAACCGTCAGGAATTTGAGGACACCGCCCGGCGCTACCGCGAGGAGCTGTTCCGCATGTACGCCAGCCAGAATCTTTCTCCGCCGGCGAATCAAAAGCCGAAGCCTGCCCCACCGCCCGGCGTACCGAAACCGGTCTTGCCTCCTCCGCCCCCGCCGCCCGGCGCACCGAAACCGGTCTTGCCTCCTCCTCCCCCGCCGCCCAGCGTACCGAAACCGGTCTTGCCTCCTCCGCCTCCGCCGCCTAACTCAGCGAAGCCAGTTCTGCCTCCTCCTCCTCCGTTTTCCGTTCCGGCGATGGCATCCTCAGAGCGTTCCGCTGACGGGGAACCTAAGCGCGTGACAGAACAGGAAGAACCGGAACGCTTTGACGCGCCGGAGGAGCCTGCACTGCCGAAGCGCGCATACACCGGCTGTATCCGCGTACACACCGTCACGGCGGAGGGTGCGCGTCCGGTTGCGGGTGCGGCCGTGACCGTTGTGCGGTTTATCGACGGCGAGCCGGAGCTGACTGCGCTCCGTATCACCGATGACAGCGGCGAAACGGATACCATCACGGTGCCGGCGCCGCCGCCCTCCGCAGACCAGCGGCATCCGGTCTCCTTCCTCTACGATATTTCCGTGCAGGCAGAGGGCTATTACCGCGAGCACAGCACGGATGTGCCGGTTTTTCCGGGCGTCACCTCCGTGCAGACCTTCGTTCTGATTCCGCTGCCCGCGGGCGATGATCCCGTAAACGGCGGCGATTTCACATACTACAACAACATGCCGCAGCTTTGAAAGGGGAATGCCAATGCTCAGCGGAGAGGTCTTTATCCCCGAAACAATCACGGTTCATCTCGGGCCGCCGGACGCCGACGCCGCCAATGTGACAATTCCCTACATCCGCTATGTTCAGAATACCGCCTCAAGCGAGATCTTTCCGACATGGCCGGAAAACGCTCTGCGTGCCAATATCTACGTGATCAACAGCTTTGCGCTCAACCGCATTTATACTGAATGGTACCGTTCCCGCGGGTATCCGTTTGACATTACCAATTCCACGCAGTACGATCAGGCCTTTGTTTACGGGCGCGAAATCTTTGAGAACATCAGCCGCCTGACCGATGAGCTGATCCGCTCTTACATCCGCAGGCAGGGCAGCTTTGAGCCGCTGTTCGCCGCGTTCTGCGACGGCTCCCGCACCCGCTGTGAGGGGCTTTCCCAGTGGGGAACGGTCGGACTGGCCAATCAGGGCATGACGCCGTATGAGATTTTGCAGTATTACTACGGCGAGGACATTGACCTGATCCGCGCACAGGAAATCCGCGCTGTCACGCCGAGCTGGCCGGGCGCCGATCAGCAGACCGGCATGGTCGGCAATGACGTCCAGACAATCCAGATTCAGCTTAACCGCGTTGCACAGAATTTCCCCGCAATCCCCAAAATCGCGGATGCCGACGGCATCTTCGACGAAAACACTGCAAACGCGGTGCGCGTCTTTCAGTCGGTGTTTGAGCTGGAGCCGACCGGCATTGTCAATGAGGCCACATGGTACCGCTTATCGTATATCTATGTCAGCGTCAAGCAGCTGGCGGAGCTCCGGTCGGAGGGCTTGCAGTACGACGAGCTGACGCGAAGCTATCCGGAGATTCTCCGGCAGGGCGATTACGGCAATGCCGTCCGTGCATTTCAGTATTATCTTGCGGTTGTCGGGGCATACTACCAGAGTGTGATTCCGCTTCAGATCACCGGAAGCTACGACGCGGCCACCGCGGATTCCGTGCGCTCCTTTCAGCAGACCTACGGGCTGCCGCAGACCGGAATTGCCGATAAGCGCACCTGGAACGAGCTCTACCGCGCCTATGCCGGAATCCTTGCGTCCGAGCCGGAGGCAGAATGCGTCCGGATCTTTCCGAACGAGGTGCTGCGCGAGGGCGTATCCAGCGAAAATGTCCGCCTGTTGCAGCAATATCTGACGTACATTGCGCAATTTGATCCGAACATTCAGCCGGTGACGGATACCGGATATTTCGGGCCGATCACCAAAGCGGCGGTGCAGGCCTTCCAGCGGGAATACGGCCTGACGCCGAACGGACAGGTCGGCGCGGTGACGTGGGATATCATCACCGGCGTGTATTCCGAGATGAAATGCGGCGCGGGCAAACGTCCCTATCAGGCGCCGGGCTATACGATCCGATAAGGAGGCAGCGATGCTGTATACAGAAGCTCAGAAGCAGGAGCATATCGAGGAGATTCTCGGTATGCTCTATCAGGTCGCACTGCGGGACAGCCGCATCCCGATTGTCCTGCCGCAGAAGGAATATTCCGAGGAAGCGGCGCTGGCCGTCCGCGCGTTTCAGGAGGCTTACGGTCTGCCCGTGACCGGCGAGATCGACGGGCAGACCTGGAATCAGATTACGGAGGCATACCGCAGACTGACCGCAGAAGCAATCCCGCTACGCGTATTCCCGTCCGGCAGCTTTCTGCTGCGGCGCGGCGACAGCGGAGAGCAGGTGCTGCTTGTGCAGAGCCTGCTGAATCTGGCGGCAAAGCGATATGCCAATATTGCGCCTGCCGGGATGTCCGGCGTATTTGACGGGGAAACGGAGGCTGCCGTCAGGAGCTTGCAGCAGCTGGCCGGTCTGCCGGAAACGGGAGAGCTCAATCTCGCGGCATGGAACCGGCTGGCGATGATGTTCAACAGCCTGACCGTCTGAGAAAGGAGAAACCCCATGCAGCAGAAGCAAACACTGTTCCGGGAGCCGCTGTTCCGGATCATCACCGGCAGCGGCGCGGTACTGCTCGGGCTGGCAGCCTTGCTGCTGCACGGCCAGAGCGTGCTTGCCATGCTGCGTCGTCTGCTGCATGTGCTGCGTCCGCTGCTGCTCGGGGTGCTGTTCGCAACGATGCTGGAGCCGTCCTATGAGCGGCTGCGCGCAGATCTGACCGCATTTGCGGAAAGCCGCCGGCATCCGGTGCGAACAGGCTGGATCCGGCCGGCGGCGCTGACCGGTGCGATCCTGCCGCCGCTGCTGGTGCTGATCAGTCTGCTGTGTATCCTGGTGCCGCAGGTGACGGCCTCGATGCGTATGATCTCGGAAAATATCAGCATTTACAGCGATAATCTGATCCGGTGGGCGAGGCGTTTCACGGATACGAAGCTGGCGGCGCTGTTCCCGCAGGCAAGGCTCGAAAACCTGCTTGCGGAGCTCCGGACGCGCATTCCGTCGCTGCTGCACCGAACCTGCGACGGAACGGCAGCGCTGCTCGGCGTGCTGCTGGATATCGGCATCGGGACGGTGTTTTCGCTGTATCTGCTCGCGGACAAGCCGCGGCTGAGGCGGGAGCTGCTGGCACTCTCCGGCAGGAGGGGCGGCTGCGTACAAATGCTGCGGCTTCTGCGGCGGCTTCGGATGATCTGCGGCACGTTTGCACGGTTTCTCGGTTCACAGTGCAGAGAGTCGCTGATTCTCGGGGTGCTGTGCTGGGGCGGGATGCGGCTGTTCCATTTTCCGTTTCCGGTGCTGATCGGCACGGTCATCGGCATCACGAATATCGTGCCGTATTTCGGACCGATTGCCGGAACCGTACCGTGCGCACTGCTTCTGCTGCTGGTAAAGCCGGATGCCGCACTCTGGTTTTTGGTGTATATTGTCGTCCTCCAGCAAATCGAGAGCAATCTGATTTATCCGCGGGTGGTCGGGCATTCAATCGGCCTTCCGCCCGCGTGGGTCATGGCCGCGATTGTGGTCGGCGGCGGACTCTGCGGCGCAGCCGGAATGCTGCTCGGCGTCCCGGCTGCCGCCGTTTTGTATGCGCTGATTATTGAGGTGCCTCCGGCTGATTCATAAGGGGGCGTTCGCCCGCTTCGCTCTGAGTTTGCACCGCAAATTCACCCAAACCCCGCTTAAGGGCTGCTGGCCTTTAAGAATCCCATTTTGATAAAATGCTTGCAGCTGCGTTGTTTTATGCAGAAATGTTGTCTGGGAATTCATCCCCGGCGGGAGGTTGAGATCAAAGCCCTCATAACAGATCATCGCACAGCGCCCCCTTGCTGTCTGAGGCGCTGACCGAAGAATCAGCGCCTGCATCTCAGTGCAGGAACCCCTAGAACCTTGCAGCAAAATTCTCTGTTCACCGTTTTCTGCGCCTGAATGCACGCCTGCTTCCGCGGTGTGCCGTATGCCCAAAAAATCGCCTGTACGGGCGGTTTTTTTCGCTTATAAAAAAGCGGCGTTTCTCTTGACATTTCATACAAATTGGAGTATAATGAACCTGTATTTTTGAAGCTCGCGTTTGTGCAGTTTTCCGAAAGATTTGTCCCATAAGGCCGGATTCGCACCGCGGGAATGCCGCATTCCGACATGCATCCGTATATTTCTGCGGATTTGTCCTGTCAGATTGCACAAAAATCCTACTGATACAGAAAGGGGCGGCGTCAATGGATCAGACGATCCGGAAAATTCTGGAGCTGGATGCACAGACCGAGGAACGCCTTACGGCCTCCCGGAATACATGTGCGCAGATTCTTGAAAACGCCAGAGCGCAGGCGGATGCCATTGCACAGGCACAGAAGCACCAGACGCGCGATACCGTCACGGAGCTGGAGGAGCAGGCACGCACCGAATGCGACCGCAAAATCGCGGAGCTGCGCGCCGGCTTTGAGAGCCGTTCCGAGGCGATGGAGCGGCAGTTTGAAACGCAGCACAATACACTGCTGAATACGCTGTTTGAAGAAACCCTGCGTGCAGCGGAGGCATAAAGCCGATGGCAAAGAGTTATCATGCGACCGCCGCTGCAATCCGCGCAGCCTACGGCCAGCGCCTTCAAGCAGCCGATTACCGCGACCTGATGAACATGCATTCCGTCGCGGAGATTGTCGCGTTCCTGAAGGAAACCGAGGGCTACGGCGAACTGCTTCAGGGTCTGGAGCCGTCCTATACACACCGCGGATACCTGGAAATGCTGCTCAGCCGCAATCTGTTTACGCAGTGTCTGCGTTTTTGCAGCCTGGAGCACTTGCAGCATACGCCGTTTTTCCGCTTTTTTATCTACGATTACGAGATCCGCGAGCTGATCAAAAAGATTCAGCTGATTCCGAGCGGACCGGAGGCCTATATCTCCGCCATGGATGCGTGGCTTGATCCGTATCTCAGCTTTTCGCAGGAAAAGCTCGCGCGTGCGGAAACAACCGACGAAATCATTGCGGCGGTTGCCCAGACGCCCTATGCTGCGGTGCTGAAAAAGTTTTGCAGCAAGGGGAATATCGTCCGGGATTATTCCGCCTGTGAGATCGGCCTGCGCGCCTGCTGTCTGGAACGCATTCTGAAAGAGGCGGAGGAAACCGTCAAGGGCGACGATCTGAACGCGCTCAAGGAGCTGATCGGGGAGCAGATCGACCTGATCAATCTGATCAACGCCTATCGCTTAAAGCGCGTCTTTTCGGCGGATGAGGAAGTTCTCAGAGAGATGATGCTCCCGATTCAGGGACGTCTGCCGAAGAAAACCTGTGAGCAGCTCTATTCGGCGCCTGACCTTAACACGTTCATTGAGGTGCTGCATACCACGCGCTACGGGCGGATGCTCGATGAGCTCTCTCATTCGGATACGCCGGAATCCGTCCGGCTGGAGCATGCATTCCAGTGCCTGCGCTGGAAGAGCGCGCGCAAGGCGCTTCATTTTTCCGGCCATGCAGCCGTCAGTCTGTACGCGGTGCATGTGCTCTTTCAGATTGAGGTGCGCAACCTCATAACCATCATTGAAGGTATCCGGTACGAAAAATCCGTACCGTATATACAGTCGCTCCTGATTATGGAGGACTGACCGTCCGGGAGGTGTTATTTTGTCCATTGAAAAGCTGGAGCTGGTCAGCATCGCCGGCGCTCTCCCGCAGCTCAATGCAGCGATTACAGCCTGTCTGCGCAGCAAGGTGTTCCATATTGAGAATGCCGCCAAGCTGCTCGGCAGCACGGAGGATTCCGGCGGCGGCGCAGGGCTGATCAATCCCTATGCCGATCCGCTGCATGCGCTGCTGGAGCTGGATCTGCGGAAGATTCAGCTGGATCCCGATGCAGAGCCGCTGCCGGAGGAGTTTACGCCGGAGCAGATCCTTGATGAAGCAAAGCGGATCTCAGACCGGCTGAAAACCGTCCGCGATGAGCTGGAGAACGCACGCAGACAGATTGCGGATTATGAAAGCGCGGCGATCCACCTGAAACATCTTCAGCCCTCAGAGCTGGATCTCGGAGAGCTGACCAAATGCAAACATATTCTCTACCGCTTCGGCAGAATGCCGGAGGAGAATTTGCAGAAGCTGGATTTTTATACCGATGCAGGCTTCATTTTCCAGGCGTATCACACCGCGCATGAATATGTGTGGGGCTTTTACTTCGCCGCGCAGGAGCGGATCATGTCCGCCGATGCGATCATGAAGGGGCTGCTCTTTGAACGCTATGAGCTCCCGCCGGATCTGACCGGCACGCCGGAGCAGGCGCTCAAGGACATTCAGATCCGGCTGACCGAACGGAAAGCGGATCTGGAGCGGCTGGAAAAGGCAGAGGACGGCATCATCGAGGCCGAAGCGGATCAGCTCGGCCGGATGTACCGCTTTGCCAAGTACGAGAGCGAGATCTGGAAGCTGCGTTCGCAGTGCATCCGGACACAGGATAAATTCAGCCTGATGGGCTATGTTCCGGTTTCGGAAAAGGAGAACTTCAAAAAGTTCATCGACAAGGTGCCGGACATCAGTGTGACCTATGAGGCGCCGTGGGCGGATTCCAGGGTACAGCCGCCTGTCCGGCTGAAAAACGGCTGGTTCTCCAAACCGTTTTCCATGTTCGTGGAAATGTATGGCCTGCCGAATTACAACGGCTACAACCCGACGTCCTTTGTGGCAATCACCTACACGCTGCTGTTCGGCATCATGTTCGGCGACCTCGGGCAGGGTCTTGTACTTGCACTGATCGGCTGGTTCCTCGACAAGAAAAAGAATTTCTCGCTCGGCGGCATCATGACGCGCATCGGCGTTTCCAGTGCGGTGTTCGGTACGCTGTACGGATCGGTGTTCGGCTTTGAGGAGGCACTCGATCCGCTGTGGGAGAAAACCGGCATTCCGTTCCTGCCGCTGAAGGCGATGGAAAACACGAATGTCTTTATCTACGGTGCAATCGGCATCGGTGCGGCAATCATCCTCATCTCCATTCTCATCAACATCGTCATGCGGCTGAAGCACCGCGAATATGATGAAGCGGTATTCGGCAACAACGGCATTGCAGGTCTGGCATTCTTCTCATCCGCCCTGCTGCTGATTGTCGGGCTTGTGACCGGAAAGCAGATCATTCCGCAGGGCGCTGCATTCGCAGTTCTCGGCGGCACGCTGCTGCTGATGTTCTTCCGTGAGCCGCTCGGCCACTGGATGGCACGCAAGCATTATGAGATGCCCCCGATCGGCGAGTTTATCGCATGTAATCTGTGCGAATGCATTGAATTCCTGATTGGCTACACGTCCAACACGATTTCGTTTGTCCGTGTCGGCGGCTTTGTGTTCTCCCATGCCGGACTGATGGGCGTGGTCATGACACTGGCCGAGAATATCGGCAAGGATCACAAATCCGTCATCACAGTCATCATCGGCAACCTGTTTGTCATGTGTCTGGAGGGCCTGATCGTCGGCATTCAGGTGCTGCGTCTGGAATTCTACGAAATCTTCTCCCGCTGCTACGACGGCGACGGCAAGCCCTTTACACCGGTCACGGTGACGTTCGACGATTATTCCGAAACAAGGCAGTCCGAGCAGACTGCACACGCTTGAATTTTTAGGAGGTAAAAACTATGTCTGTTTATGAAATTCTGGAGATCATCCTGCTGCCGCTGCTGATCGTGGCAATGCTGTTCCTGCCGGTTTATGCGGCAATCACCAAGAAGAAGGACGGAAAAACACTGCGCCGTGCAATGATCACGAATATCTGTGCATTCGGTGCTGTCATGCTGGCGGCGGTCGCACTGCCGATCGGCGGCTTTGTTTCTGCGGATACGGCACAGGCAGCAGCAAGCGGCTCTGCACAGGGACTCGGCTTCCTGTCGGCTGCACTCTCCGTCGGCGTTGCATGTATCGGCTGCGGCATGGCCGTCGGCAATGCGGCAACGGCTGCAATCGGTGCGCTGGCTGAGGATGCAAAGTCCTTCTCCAAGGCGCTGATTTTCGTTGCACTGGGCGAAGGCGTTGGCATCTACGGCGTTCTGATCGCCATCATGATCATCAATAAGCTGTAATGCGTGGGTTTGTCATCAGCGACAACACCGATACCCTCATGGGCATGCGCCTCGCCGGCTTTGCGGGTCAGATTGCGCATACACGCGAGGAAGCGCTCGCCGTACTCAGCAAAGCGATGCATGAGGATCAGGTCGCGGTTGTGCTCATTACGGAAAAGCTCGCGGCACTCTGTGAGGCGGAGGTGCTGGAGCTGAAAACACATGTTTCCGTGCCGTTGCTTGTTGTGATCCCGGACCGGCACGGAAGCGCGGATATGACCGCTGCGATTTCCCGCTATCTGGCGGAAACGGTCGGTATCCACATATAAGATTGTGCGCGGGGCGAGGGCTGCTCCTTGCTCCGTGTACCTGTTTATAAGGATTGGTTTGAAATGGACGCAAATCAGAAGCTAACGCAGTTTATGGAATCGGTCACCCGCAGCACGGATGCGGAGATCGCACAGGCAGAGCGCGAGGCGCAGCAGGAGGCGGAACAGATCCTGCAGGAGGCGGAAACGCGTTGCAGAGCGGATGCAGAGCATACCGTTGCAAAGGCGCGCGCCCGCATCACTGCCAAGTATCAGAAACGGATGTCACAAATCGGCTATAACGGCAAGACTGCGCTGCTCAGCCGCCGGCAGACGCTCCTGATGGGGCTGTTCGATGCACTGCGGGAAAAGCTGACGGCCTTTACGGCCTCGGAGGATTATCTGCCGTGGATGAAGAAGCTGCTTTCGGAGAATGCCCCGGAGGAGAACGCGACGGTTCTGCTGCGCGAGGCGGATCTGCCGATGCAGCAGGCGCTCAGTCAGGCGATTTCTGTTCCTGTCAGCTTCCGCGCGGACAAGAGCATTCTGCTCGGCGGGCTTTCCGTGCTGTCCGCAGACGGCAGACGCTGCAAAAACCATACGCTTGATGAGGCGTATGCGGAGCAGCTGCGCAACTTTTACCGCAATCATAAAATCGACGGGGGGAACGAATGATGCAGCAGCCGGTTATTTACAGCGTCAACGGCCCTGTTGTGAAAATCCGCAATACCAATGTGTTCTCCATGATGGAAATGGTCTATGTCGGCAACCGCAGACTGATCGGTGAGGTCATCGGCCTGACGGATACCGAAACGACCATTCAGGTTTACGAGAGCACCTCCGGCCTGCAAACGGGTGAGCCTGTTGAGCCGACCGGCGCGCCGATGTCCGTGACACTCGGCCCGGGCATCCTGACGAATATCTTTGACGGCATTGAGCGTCCGCTCCGTGCGCTGGAGCAGGCCTCCGGCGCGTTCATCGGGGACGGACTGGACGTGCCGATCCTGAATACCGAAAAAGAATACGACGTTGACATCAAGGTCAGGGTCGGAACGATGATGCAGCCGGGCGAGGCCTATGCTTCCTGCCCGGAAACCTCCGCGATCCTGCACCTGTGCATGGTTCCGCCGAATCTCTCCGGCAAGGTTGTGTATGCCGCGCCGGACGGCAAATACAAGATCAATGACGAAATCGTGCGCCTTGAGGATGCGGCCGGCAGAGTCCATTCGCTGACGCTCTGCCAGAAGTGGCCGATCCGCCGCGCAAGACCTGCCGCAAAGCGTCTTGCGCCGTCCCGCCCGATGATCACCGGTCAGCGTGTGCTGGATACGCTGTTCCCGATTGCAAGAGGCGGCACAGCGGCGATTCCGGGCGGCTTCGGCACCGGCAAGACCATGACGCAGCACCAGATCGCAAAGTGGTGCGACGCGGATATTATTGTGTATATCGGCTGCGGCGAGCGCGGCAACGAGATGACGCAGGTGCTCGAAGAATTTACCGCACTGAAGGATCCGCGCACGGGCAAGTCCCTGATGGAGCGCACCGTGCTGATCGCCAACACCTCGAACATGCCGGTTGCGGCGCGTGAGGCGTCCATCTACACCGGCATCACGCTGGCGGAATATTACCGCGACATGGGTTATCATATCGCCATCATGGCGGATTCCACCTCCCGCTGGGCGGAGGCGCTCCGCGAAATCTCCGGCCGTCTGGAGGAGATGCCCGCTGAGGAAGGCTATCCGGCCTATCTGCCGTCCAGACTGTCCGAGTTCTACGAGCGCACCGGCGCTTACGAAACGCTCAACGGCAGAGAGGGCAGCGTGACGGTCATCGGCGCTGTTTCGCCGCAGGGCTCTGATTTTTCCGAGCCGGTCACACAGAATACGCGCCGCTTTGTGCGCTGCTTCTGGGGTCTGGACAAGGCGTTGGCCTATGCCCGCCACTACCCGGCAATCAACTGGAATATGAGTTACAGCGAGTATCTGGACGATCTCGCACCGTATTACGAAAAACAGGTTGACATGAAGTTCAATGAGTACCGCACCGAGATCAGCGCATTGCTGAAAGAGGAACAGTCGCTCATGGACATCGTCCGCCTGATCGGTTCCGATGTGCTGCCGGACGACCAGAAGCTCGTCATTGAGATTGCGCGTCTGATCCGCGTCGGATTCCTGCAGCAGAATGCGTATCACGCGGAGGATACCTATGTCCCGCTGGATAAGCAGTTCCGCATGATGGAGCTGATTCTGCATGTCTATCACCGCACCAAGGCGCTGCTCGCAGAGCATGTCGATCTGGAAGCAATCAAGTCCAGCGGCGTCATGGAGCTGGTGATCAAGGTCAAGTATGACATCCCGAACCGCGAGCTTCAGCGTTTTGATACGCTGACCCGCCGGATCGACGGGATGCTCGATGCGCTGCGCGCACAGAAAAAGGAGGTGCTGTAACCCATGAGTCTGCAATATTTCGGGCTTCACAGCATCAGCGGCTCTCTGGTCGTGCTCGATCATGTGGAGGGCGCACAGTTTGACGAAATGGCGCGCATTGTGCTCGATGACGGCACCGAACGCACCGGCAGAGTTGCCATGCTGGAGGGCGACAAGGCGATCCTCCAGGTGTTTGAGGGCACGCACGGGCTTTCCCTGACGAATACGCGGACGCAGTTCACCGGCCGCCCGATGGAAATGCCGCTGTCCGGCGACCTGCTCGGCAGAGTGTTCACCGGCGCAGGCAGACCCGCCGACGGCCTCGGCGAGGTCATGCCGGAAAAATTCGGAGATATCAACGGCGCGCCGCTGAACCCGGTTTCCCGGCAGTATCCGAGAAACTATATTCAGACCGGTATTTCCTCGATTGACTGTCTGATGACGCTGATCCGCGGCCAGAAGCTGCCGATCTTTTCCGGCACCGGTCTTTCGCACAACAAGCTCGCCGTGCAGATCGTGCAGCAGGCACAGATTGCAAAGGATTCCGGCGCGGAGTTCGCAGTCGTGTTTGCGGCCATGGGCATTCAGAATGACGTTGCGGATTATTTCCGCCGCAGCTTCGCGGAAAGCGGCGTTCTGCAAAACGTCGTCATGTTCCTGAACCTCGCAAACGATCCGATTGTGGAGCGCATCATCACCCCGCGCTGCGCACTGACCGCCGCGGAGTATCTTGCATACGAAAAACATATGCATATCCTCGTCGTCATGACCGACATGACGGCTTATGCGGAAGCACTGCGCGAGTTCTCGTCCTCCAAGGGCGAAATCCCCGGCAGAAAGGGCTTCCCGGGCTACCTCTACTCCGACCTTGCATCGCTCTATGAGCGTGCGGGCATCATTGAGGGCATTGAGGGCAGTGTGACGCAGCTCCCGATCCTGACCATGCCGAACGACGACATCACGCACCCTGTCCCCGACCTGACCGGCTATATCACAGAGGGTCAGATCGTGCTGGACAGAGGCCTTGAACAGGGCGGCGTGTATCCGCCGATCTCCGTGCTGCCGTCGCTGTCCCGTCTGATGAAGGACGGCATCGGTGAGGGCTATACCAGAGCCGACCATGCCGCCGTTGCCAACCAGCTGTTCGCGTCCTATGCACAGGTGCAGGATGCGCGTTCGCTGGCATCCGTCATCGGTGAGGAGGAGCTCTCCGCACTCGATAAGAATTATCTGGAATTCGGCAAATACTTTGAAAAATGCTTCCTCTCGCAGGGCTTTACCGAAAACCGCTCGATGGAGGAAACGCTGGAGCTTGGCTGGACGCTGCTCTCGCTGCTGCCGAAATCGGCGCTCGACCGCGTGGATGACGCCGTGCTGAGCGAGCATTACGATCCGGAGGCGGCAAAGACGCTCGTCAGAAAGGTAAGTGAGCGCAATGGCTGATCAGGTATTCCCGACAAAAGGAAATCTGATGGCGGCAAAGCGGTCGCTGGCGCTGGCAAAGCTCGGCTACGATCTGATGGACCGCAAGCGGAATGTGCTGATCCGTGAGCTGATGCAGCTTGTTGACCGCGCCAAGGAGCTGCGCGGCTCCATTGAAAAGACCTATGAAACCGCCTATGCGGAGCTCCAGGAGGCCAATATTACGCTCGGCGTCATCGGGCGCTTCGTCAATGCCGTCCCGCTTGACAACAGCATTCAGCTGGAAACACGGAGCGTCATGGGCGTGGAAATCCCGATCATCACGCATGAGGAGGCCATCGGGCAGAAGATTCCCTACGGCTTTCTTGATACGAACGTACAGCTGGACGAGGCCTATGCGGCGTTTGTCAAGGTGCGGAATATGACGCTGATGCTGGCGGAGGTCGATAACGGCGTGTTCCGTCTGGCCACTGCGATTTCCGCGACGCAGCGCCGTGCAAATGCACTGAAAAACGTGCTGATTCCGCGCTATTCCGCCATCATCCGCATGATCTCCGACGCGCTGGAGGACAAGGAGCGCGAGGAGTTCACCCGCATGAAGATTATCAAGGCAACCAAGAAAACATGAGTTTGAAAACATTTGACGGGCTGATCCCGTCCGCACAGCGCGCAGCCTTCTGTCAGCAGTTCACCGGCGGCGCGCTCTCTTTATTTGCATACGCACCGGAACGGGAATTCGTCTTTGAAACCGGTTATGAAATCGAAGGCGAGCTTGGATATTCGATCACGTTTTACCAGAAAAGGGGAGAATTGGTATGAGCAGACTTGTCACAGTCGCTGCCGTGCAGATGCAGTGCAGCACCGATCCGGCGGAGAGCCTTGCAACGGCGGAGCGTCTGATCCGTCAGGCCGCTGCGGACGGCGCACAGATCATTTTGCTGCCGGAGCTGTTCGAGCGGCAGTATTTCTGCCAGGAACGCCGGTATGAATACTACGCATTTGCACAGAAAACAGAAGAGAATCCTGCTGTCTGCCGCTGCATGGAGCTTGCGAAAGAGCTTGGCGTCGTGCTGCCGGTCAGCTTCTACGAGCGCGACGGAAACCGGCTGTTCAACTCCGCTGCGGTGATTGATGCGGACGGCACGCTGCTCGGCGTGTACCGCAAGACGCATATTCCGGATGATCATTATTATCAGGAGAAGTTTTATTTTTCACCGGGCAACACCGGGTTCCTGATATGGAAAACGCGGTATGCGACAATCGGCGTCGGCATCTGCTGGGATCAGTGGTTCCCGGAAACGGCGCGTTCTCTGGTGCTGAACGGCGCGGAGCTGCTGTTTTATCCGACGGCAATCGGTGCAGAGCCGATTCTGGAAACGGACAGCGAGCCGCACTGGCAGACCTGTATGCAGGGACATGCCGCGTGTAATATGACGCCGGTCATCGCGGCGAACCGGATCGGACTGGAGAAGGTCACGCCCTGTCCGGAAAACGGGATGCAGGCATCCGCACTGCGGTTCTACGGTTCCTCGTTCCTGACGACGGAAACCGGTTCGATTGCGGTGCAGGCTGACCGGGAAACTGAGGCTGTGCTGATGCAGACCTATGATCTGGATGCGATTGCGCAGGGCAGGCTTGACTGGGGATTGTTCCGCGACCGCCGACCGCACTGCTATGGCACGATCACGGCGGAATGATTAACTCAGATCGTTTTCCTCCGCGTCCATTTTCCGCATCTGCTTCCGGTATATATCGACTGTGATCTCATAGTACAGGGTGATGAGCAGATAAAACAGGACAAAATACAGAATGCCGGTACGGGAGATGAGCCACGGGTGCGCGATCCAGTCCCTGAGCGCATCTCCGGCAACCTGGAAAAACATGATGAGCAGATGCTCGCTGTACGGTTTTTCCCCGGAAAATCTGCCGACTGCGTCGTATGCACCCGGAAAGAAATTCAAAGCAAAGAGAAATGGCAGAACGACCAGCAGATAGACCGGCAGACGCAGCAGAACATGCTTCGTGTTCAGCCGGATATGCGCGGCACGCGGCGGCGTCATGATCCGCTCACTGCGTTTGACAAAGCCGACCGGCAGCGGTGCTGCACACATCAGCAGAAAATTGGAAGTATAATACTTGCATTTCATGCAGAGCAAAAAGCTGATGCTGAAATACAGGAAACCGAGCAGCGCACAGACCGCAAAGCCGCGCTCAAATGCCCGCACAGTCCGTTCATCCTCCGGGCTTTTGCCGGAGAGCAGCGCAGCAGCAGCACGGGGGAGTTCCGCCGGCCGCAGCCTGATGCGCTGCTTTTTCTGTATCGTTCCTTCCTTTCGGCGCTGCTTCACGGTGATGCCCAGCATGATGAACACCATGATAGCGAGCAGTGCATGATCCCACCAGGTATTCCAGTAGTCGGAATACCTGTACGCGTAGGGTTCCCCGAAGATCAGAACAACCAGAATCCGCACGGCCAGCGCGAGCATATAAAACAGGCCGCAGAGTGCAAATCCCTTTTCGTTGATGCGTGAGGTGCGTTCGTCGTTCGGATACGTGCCGGACAGCCGGTCGAGCCGCCGTGCAAACCGTTCCTCAAGTGTTGTCATTGCTGTCACTCCTCTCCTCCGGCGGAAGCCAGAACAGGTCATTCAGTGTCTTGCCGAGTGCGTCACAGATTGCGATGCAGAGATTCAGCGTCGGGTTATAGTTTCCGGATTCGATCATGCCGATCGTCTGCCGCGTCACACCGACGGCCTTTGCCAACGCCTCCTGATTCATGTCCTTTTCCATGCGGGCGATCTTCATTTTCTTGTTCTTCAAGAGCAATCCCCCCTCTCTGCCTGCATTATACATCATAGCTTGCATAATGTCAAGTATATATTGCATAATGCCGTGAATATATTTCATTTTTTGTGGCGATCAGCGGAAATGCGCACAGAATCCGCAGCCGGTTCCGGCGGTATGCATAAAAAGTTTGCAGACAAAATGCCCTTCCCGGCGCGATGAACCGGGAAGGGCATCGTTTTATTCGGAAATCAGCCTGTCCGCAGAATCGGTTATCCGATCTTCGTGAAAATCCACTGATCACTGCCGATGTTGCGGAACACGTCCATTGTCATCGGCGCGCAGCTTGCAAGGCTGTCGTCCTGTACCTTCAGGCACCATTTGCTGCCGACACGCTGAATGCGGTAAGAGCCGTCCGGCTCACCGGTCATATCGTCAACATTCTGGTAGAGGTAGAATTTGATAGAGGAATTCGGGCTGATCAGCGGGGTAGCGCCGCTGTTCGCCAGCTGTCCCTTGAACAGCTCCGACTCGGTTTTCAGGATATACTGTCCGATTCCTTTGGATTCCAGCTTCCATTTCTGGTTGGCGAAGCCGTTGGCATTATACTGCATCAGGCTGCCGCTGGACTGCTCCATGTTCAGCATCTGGCCGCTCCGGACATTCTGAATCGTGTAAATGCCGTCTGGGAGAGAAACGGGCGCGGCATCCTCCGCATACCAGATCTGATTCTCCGAATCCGGATCATACGGTTTCCAGATGACGTCCTCGCAGGAGGAATAGGCGTTCTTTGCTTCCAACGCGTACAGCTCCACGGCTTCTCCGCCGCCGTCCTGCGGGACTCTGACCGGCCGGATGATGCGGTAGCCAGAGCCGGACAGATCTTTTGCAACCGCAATATCAGTCTTTACGCCCATGACCGCCGTCCGCATGCCGCCCTTATAGGCATAACCGGATGAGATATATCCATTGACGGCGCGCGAGGTCAGGGTACCCTGACCGAAGTAGAACTGCTGCGTGACATCCGCATTGAAATCACTGGTGTACAGCATTGAGCTTTTCATATCCAGATTGAGGTATTTGCCGTTGGATTTGCTGCGGAAGAAATACTGTCCGTTTTTGCAGCTAGCGGCCAGCAGTGCCTTGTATGCATTGACGCGGCGACCGCCCTGAATGATGCCGTCGAGCTTGGGGACATAATCTGCCGAATCCAGCAGAATCTGCTTGACCTCCTGTGCGGACAGCGTCGGATTGGCCGACCAGATCAGCGCAATGACGCCCGACACAACCGGCGCCGCAGCAGAGGTATAGCACGATACGCCGTAATTGGATTCGATGAATCCGTCCTCATCATAAATACCGGTGCCGACAACCTCGCAGGGCGCCGCGATCTGCACCGTTTCGGGGCCGTAGTTCCACAGGTTGTTGTCGTAGTTATCCACGGCGCCGACCGCGATGACATTATCGGTCATCACGGAATAGCTGGCCGGATAAAGCGGCTGCTCATCCAGATTGACGCCCTGATTATGCGCACAGACGACAACCAGACCTTTGTACTGCCGGATCAGGCTCAGCACAGGCTCCTGCACCGTTTTGCTCCATGAAGCAGAGATGTTGTAGACCTTGATCTCATGCTCGTTCATGAAATTGATTGCCTTCTGGAACTTCACCGCGCTGCCCACATTGCTGCCCATTGAAGCCATCAGCTTTGCGCCGTATGCCACACCGGCAGAGCCCTTCCGGTTGTTTCCGGCAGCACACATGATGCCTGCCGTGAATGTTCCGTGATCGTTGTCCTCGCTGTAAACGCTGCCGCTGTTGTTCGTGAAATTGTATCCGTGCCGCTCCGTTGCAGAGGGATCGGGATTGTTCCACATCTGACCGAGGAGATCCTCGTGATTATAATATAGTGTTTCGTAATTGCCGAGCACGAAGTTCGGGGAGCCCGGTGTGATTCCCCATGCCTCATACAGGTCAATCAGATCGAACGCGCCTGCACTGGACAGATGCGTTGCGCCGTTGTAATTGGTCAGTCCCTCAGCTGAGGCGCATGCACCGGGATCGTTCACCGGCTCCGGCCTGCTGCTGCCGTTCGCGTCATATACGATACGGGGCGCGTTGACTGCGCCGCCTGTCTGAATCTCAAAATACTGATCCGGCCCCGCGTAATAGATTTCCTCAAACGCTTCCAGATAGTCCAGCGCCGCACGGATTGCATCCGCGCCCTCGCTGTTCAGCTCCGCCGTGACGAACAGGCGGAATGCATCGGGGTTGGCCGTCGCAGGATCCGACAGCACCTCGTATTCTTTGAACATCGGATCGGAGAAGATTTCTTGCAGCAGGCAGTCATAATCCCAGCTGTATGCCTGCTTCAGAAGCAGGTTAATCCGGTTCGGGGAATATGTACCTTCCGCGAGGTCATCCGCGCAGCCGAACGGGACGGCTTCTTCATCCGGGCCGACTGCCGATGATCTGAACGGGTTCTGCACAGACAATGCACTGCATGTTATGACCGCTGCCGAAAGCAGCACTGCGGCAATTTTTCTGCACACGAGCTTTCTCTTCATAGCATACTCCTTTATGATTCAGAAACATTGAATGCTTAACTGAAAACTACCCAACGCCCTTATTATATATCATATACTGCGAAATGTCAATATTGTTTCGGCTGTTTTCTACATAAGAATACGCAGGCGGTGCAGTGAAAATGGTGTATCAGGTGAAAATCAGGCAAGATAAAACAAAACGCCCCCTGCCGGTACATATGCGCGGCAGGGGGATTCTGTCAGAGAAAAGGAAAACAGCTTCCACACATCACTGCATGGAAGCTGTTCTGGAGCTGTTTACTGGAGTCGAACCAGCGACCTCATCCTTACCAAGGATGTGCTCTACCTACTGAGCTAAAACAGCATCGGTCTTTCGTGACCGCCTTTATATTATACTACATCAGAGGACAAAAGTCAAGCCGATTCTAAAAAAACGAGAAAATCAGCATAATGCATAATTTTTCTTCAGATTCCCTGTTTGTTATCGCCTATCATTTGGAAAATCCGTAGAAAAAGCACGGACACTCTTGAATTCACTGCCGTGTTATGGTAAAATAGTAAGGAAATATCACCCTAGAGATAGATAAATTATAAGTTTTAACCATCTAAGTGCCAAAACTGGTGATATTCCGGATGTATGATAAGGGAGGAGTTCAATATGCACAAGCGCCTGAGGCGGCTGCTCTCCACGGGAATGGCTGCCGTTTTCAGTATCCTGAGCCTTGCCGCGCCTGTCGCTGCACAGGAATCAAGCCTGTCTGACCTGAACGGGGACGGTGTCGTCGATGTCTTTGACTTCGTGATGACCAAGCGCGTTTCCGTTGCAGAGAACGCACCGCCGGATCTTTCCCTTTCGTCGGCGGAATGCTATCCCGGCGAAACCGTCACAATCCGTGCGGATATCGACAACAATCCCGGATTCTCGTTCTCAAAATTCGCTGTCAATTACGGCGATGTGCTGACGCCCGTGAAGCCGGAGCATGCAACCAGCTTTACCCCCGTCAACAAGGAAATATTCCCCGATCTGAGCTTTTCCACATACCTGATCGAGGATTTCAACCTGATTATCTGCAATTCCAAATCCACGTTTTACACAGAGGAAAACGGCACCGTATTCAGCATTGCGCTCAAGGTTCCGGACGATGCGGAGCCGGGTACGGTCTATCAGCTTTCGTTCCAGGATATTGAGCTGTCGCACAAGGGCACAAAGCTGCCGATGCTGACGCAGCGCGGCAAAATCACGGTGCTTGCACCGGGGACGCCGAAAACGGAAGAGCCGGTCACCGAGCCGCTGCCCGTCACAACCGTTCTGTCGAATCCGGTTACGACGGCGCCCGCTTCGCAGACGGCCGTTTCTGCCTCCACAGTGACTGTTCCGGCTGTGACCACCGCAGCCGTCACCGCAACCATGGCCGCAGGCACCACCACCTGTGTCCCGACGACCGCCGCACCGGCTGCAACCACGACGGTGCAGGCAAAGCCGACATCCACGCGCCCGACCACCAAGCCGCTGGTCATCACGGCAACCGTGAGCACCACGTTCATCACCACGACGGTGCGCCCGTATCTGTGCCACGGCATTGATATTTCCTCGTGGCAGGGCGACAAGGTCGATTTCCAGAAAGCAAAGAACGATCCGAAGGCACAGTTCGTGATCCTGCGGGCGGGCTTCGGCAAATACCTCAAGCAGGTCGATACGACCTTCTATTCCAACTATGACCGCGCAAAGGCTGCGGGCATTCCGGTCGGCGCATACTGGTATTCCTACGCCAAAACGCCGGAGGAGGCACGCATCGAGGCAAATGTCTGCGCACAGGTGCTCGGAGACCGCACATTTGAATATCCGATCGCGTTTGACATTGAGGAGAAGGACGTGCTTGCAATGGATATCTCCAAGATTTCCGCGATCATCGACGCGTTCTGCTCCGAGATGGAGAAAAAGGGATTCTTCTCCCAGATCTACTGCTCGTCGTACTATCTGAACAACAAGATCAACCAGGACGTCAAATCGCGTTATGATGTCTGGGTCGCGAATTACAATGTCGCGGTGCCGTCCTTTACAGGCAACTACGGCATGTGGCAGTACGGCGTCAGTACCTGCGAGGGCTTCACCGGTGATGTGGACATGGATTATTGCTACCGCGATTATCCTTCCGCAATCAAGCGCGCAAAGCTGAACAATTACAAATAACCGCAAACGGAGCAGGCTTGCTGTCTGCTCCGTATTTTTGTGCGCGGACGGTTTGCCGCATCCCATTCGGGGCAATTTTGTCCATTATACATATAAACTACTAATTATTAAGATTGCTTCATATTATTGACATGAATGTACAAAAATGCTATAATAAAAATACGGGGACATCAGTATGGAAGATCTTTGATCTTCATCGGTTTGACATGATAACGGAGGATACGACTATGAAAAGACACAGCAGACTGGCGTGTCTGCTCAGTGCGGCGGTGATGATACTCACATCCGCGCCGGGCACGACGGCAACCGCCGGCACCGAACGCGAAGTCGGTGTCAAGGACGGCTACCACTGGGAGCTCTGGAACGAGGGCGGACAGGGCAATCCGCAAATGACTGTCGGGGATAAGGGGACATATTCCTGCTCATGGAGCGGTATCAAGAATGTGCTGTTCCGTTCCGGCCAGAAGTTCGAGAACTATCCGCAATGGAAAACGCTGAACGGCATCACGGTTGATTTTGAAGCATCAGAATACCGGCCGAACGGCAACTCCTATCTCTGCGTCTACGGCTGGACAAAGCAGCCGCTTGCGGAGTATTACATTGTGGAGAATTACGGCAACTGGCGGCCGCCCGGGGAAAGCAACACCATGAGAAAGGTCGGTGAGATCACCGCCAACGGGGGCACCTACGAGGTCTATAAGGGGACGCACGACGGCCCTTCGATCGAGGAAGGCGTCACGCATTTCAACCAGTACTGGAGCGTCCGCAAGGACGGCCAGCTCCGGAACAGCGGCCAGATCGACGTATCTGCGCATTTCCAGCAATGGGAACAGTACGGCATGGAGATGGGCGGTCTGTATGAGGTCGCGCTCAATGTCGAGGGCTGGATGAGCTCCGGCACCGCAAAAATCACGAAAAATGACCTGACGCTCGGTGAAAATCCGAATCCGGATCCCGGCACAACGCCGGGCACAGAGCCTGAGCCGGAGGTCAGCTATACCGCACCGTCGGGCAAGGGCACCGGCATTACAGACGGCTTTGAGGGGACAGGAACCAGCTGGGCAGTCCGCGGCGACGGCGTCAAATACGGCTTCAACAAGGATTTCGTCCACGGCGGCAGCCAGTCGCTGTACGTCACGGAGCGCAGCCAGTCCTGGCACGGCGTCAGCGCCGCGTCCGATGAGCTGGAGGCAGGCGGATCCTATACCTTCTCAACCTATGTCGGCTACAACAGCCAGACCTACACTTCGGCTACCTTCGTGCTTGGCCTGCAGTATACGCTGGACGGCGATACGAAGTACGACAACCTTGCAGAGGTGAAGGCTGAGAGCGGCAAATGGGCGCAGCTCAGCAAGTCCTTCACAATTCCGGAGGGCGCACAGAAGATTTCTCTGTATGTGCAGACGGAATACAACGAAACACCGGAAGCCAAGGATAAAATCAGCTTCTATCTGGATGATGCAGAGCTGACCGGCGGCCGCACCCCGCTGACGACCACACTTCCGGTTACAACACCGGCACCTGTCACCACGACTGCACAGGCAACGACCGGCGGCGTCACGCAGTATTCGCTGGAGATCAGAGCGCTTCCGGCAAAAACCAGCTATGTAATCGGTGAGGCGCTTGATCTGACCGGCGGCAAGGCGGAAGGCTGGATCACAGAGGGCGATAAGCACGGCGATACGTTCACACAGCCGTTCACCTATGAGGCCTTCACGGTTGACGCTTCGGAATTTGACAATACCAAAGCCGGAACCTATCAGATCTACGTGAAGTACGGAACTGCGACATGCTCTTTCGAGGTGACTGTCAGCAGTGAGCCGCAGATCGGCACGACCACCGGTTTCTCGATTACGCCGACGAATGATCCTCGCTACGGCGACGCGAACCTTGATTCTTATGTGGATGTTTCTGATGCGGTTCTGGTTGCCCGGTTCATCAATTCCGATGCATCGGCTCAGATCACGGATCAGGGACTGAAGAATGCAGACTGCGACGGTGTATCCGGCGTAGACAGCGGAGATATTACGCGCATCCTTCTTTATATTGCAAAAATCGTTACAGGGGAGCAGATGGGAAAAGCACTCTGACGGTTTCAAACACACAAAACAAGCGCCTGGCGGGAAACCGTCAGGCGCTTAGACTGTCGATAAACTCGCGGAAAACCCAAAATAAGAGTTTTTGGTCGAGCTTTTTTCAAAAAGCTCGCGGGACGAGGGCAGAGCCCTCGTCGCCCGTCGCAACGGGCGAAACTCCCCTGCATTCAAGAGCTCGGCGGGCTTGGGGACCTGCGATAGAGGTCCCCATTCTTTAATAGCATCCGCGAAGCGGATACCTTTTTTCGACAAACAGAAGCGCCTGGCGGAAAGTCGTCAGGCGCTTCTGTCTGCGGGATTCGTAAGGGCGGCGCCGTAAGCCACTCATCGCAGAAAACGGGATGCCTCAGCGAAAGTCCGGGAACGGTCTGTCCCCGATTTCCGTGACCGTCAGCGAAGCGGCAAAGGCGGCCGGAGCCGTTCCCGCAACCGGAATGTCAACGGGATCGCCGGTGACATTGACGAGCACCCATGCCGTACCCGCCGGGAGCGCTGCCGCAGCCGTGCCGCTCACGGAGACGCCGCTTGCAGCAGTGCCTGCCGGAACACCGGAATAGCCGAGAACCGTCTGGCCGTCCAGCGATTGCAGCGCAATCACCGGGGCAGCGGCATCCGACTGCACAAGCACATGCCACTGGAACAGGTAAACACCCGATTCCGTGACCTGTACGGCGCGGTTTGCAGGATCAAAGTGCAGACCGTTTCCGCTCTGCCGGACGGTTCCGGTCAGCGGAACCGCCGCACCGTTTGCGAGGGCGGTTTGCGCGGTCGTCAGGCGAATCTGAATCATATCCGGCTCTGACTGCGGCAGCGGCACCGGCGGATTCGGCCGCGGCGGAAACGGCTGGGGAATTCCCTGCGGAAACCCGCAGCAGCTCGCCCTGCCGAGGCTTGCATCAATCATCATGTTCCTCACTCATTTCAATCTGGATTCCAGACGGTACGTCTGTACTGTATTGTATGCGGCAGACGGAAAAGCGGTGCGGCTGCCGTTGACAATCCCGCCGGGCTGTGTTATAATGATGCTTGATCAAACGAAAGGGGAACGGAGCTGTGATCTTACTCTCTGCACAGAATATTTCCAAAACCTATATGGAGCGCCGTGTTCTGGACGATGTTTCCTTTTTCCTCAATTCCGGCGACAAGGTCGGAATCATCGGCATCAACGGCACGGGAAAATCCACGCTTCTGCGGATTCTCGCCGGGACAGAGCATCCCGATTCCGGCGCAGTCATCCGGACAAACGGCATCCGCATTTCATATCTCCCGCAGATTCCGGAATTTGACGCACACGGCAGCGTTCTGGAGCAGGTGCTCGCGCATCTGCCTGCGGATCTGAAAACCGCAAAGGAATACGAGGCGCGCTCTGTGCTGCGGCAGTTCGGGCTTGCGGACTGTGACCGCGATATTTCCGTACTCTCCGGCGGCGAGAAGCGCCGCGCAGGCATTGCCGCCGCACTTGTGCAGCCGAGCGATGTGCTCCTGCTGGATGAGCCGACCAACCACATCGACAACGAAACCGCGCAGCTGCTGGAGGATCAGCTGCTGAAATACCGCGGCGCGATTGTCATGGTGACGCATGACCGCTATTTTCTGAACAAAATCTGCAAGCGGATTGCGGAGGTTGACCGCGGAAAGCTGTATCTCTGCGAGGGCAATTACAGCGATTATCTTGCGTATAAAGCGCAGCGTGAGGCGGACGCAGAAGCCGCGGAGCGGAAAAACAAAGCGCTATATCGGCGGGAGCTGGAATGGATCAGCCGGGGCGCACGCGCGCGGGGCACCAAGTCCAAAGACCGCATTGAGCGCTTTGAGCAGCTCAAAAATCGCGAGATTCCCGCAGAGGCCGCGTCCTTGCAGATGCAGTCCGTTTCCAGCCGGCTCGGCAGAAAAACCGTCGAGCTGGAGCATATCAGCAAGGCGATTGACGGCAAACCGCTGATCACCGATTTTTCGTATATAATTGCGCGGGATGCGCGCATCGGCATCGTCGGGCAGAACGGCGCCGGAAAGAGCACCTTCCTCCGGCTGCTGACCGGGGAGCTGCTGCCGGACGCCGGGACAGTCATCACCGGCGATACCGTGAAAATCGGATATTTTTCGCAGGAATGCGAGGAAATGAATCCCGCACAGCGCGTCATTGAATACATCCGGGATACGGCCAATATTGTACAGACACCGGACGGCCCCGTCACGGCCGCGCAGATGCTGGAGCAGTTTCTGTTTACGCCGGAGCTCCAGTGGAGCACAATCGGAAAGCTCTCCGGCGGCGAGCGGAAACGGCTGTATCTTCTGAAAATTCTGATGTCTGCGCCGAACATTCTGCTGCTGGACGAGCCGACGAATGATCTGGATATTGCGACGCTGACGATTCTGGAGGACTATCTGCTGCATTTTCAGGGCGCTGTGATTGCGGTGTCGCATGACCGCTATTTTCTGGACAAAATTGCCTCTGAGATTTTTGCATTCCGGGACGGCGTCTGCACGCGCTATACCGGAAATTATTCAGACTATGCAGAAAAATGCGCACCTGCTGCCGCAGTCGAAAAGCCGAAGGCGGCTTCGGAGAAAAAAGAGCGCGTTTTTCACGGAACGGCCAGGCTGCGGTTTTCGTATAAGGAGCAGCGGGAATACGACACGATTGAGGAAGATATTGCGGCGCTGGAGCAGCAGCTCGCGGAAACCGAAGCGCAGATCGCACAGAGCAGCTCGGATTACGTGCTGTTGCAGGAGCTGACCGCAAAACAGGAGGCGCTGACGCAGACGCTCGCAGAGAAAATGGATCGCTGGGTCTATCTGAGCGACCTGGCCGAGCGCATCGCAAACGGGGCGCAATAAATATCGCTGCGCGATGAATCGGAATGGGGATTCTGTCCCCGTTCGCAATCATCGCGCAGCGATATCTTTTTTATTTAGTCATATACCGCAGAATCGGCCTGCGGATTCTGCGATTCGCGTCGGCGCTGACGTTTTCCGGCAAGCAGCGCCGCACGGTCCTTCATGTAGATCATTGTGCCGTCATCGCTTAAACAGGTTCTGCCGGATTTTGTCAGCTCCAGCACGGCCAGAAACAGCGCGACGCGGTCGGTCTTGCGCGTCAGCCCCTCAAACAGATCCTCCATGCGGACATTCTCCTTTGTCAGGAACTGCCGCAGCAGGAAAACGACCTTTGAGGCGACGCTCGTCACCTGATGATGCATCTGCACGACGGCGTGGATCTTCTCCCCGACATTGCCCTCGCTGCCGCCCGGCAGCTTTTTGACGCCCATGCTCTGATAGACCTGCACAAGCAGCGACGCTTCATGCGTCCGGCGATAGGTCATATCGACCGGCAGACTCACCGGCTTGCGGACGAACAGCACATCGCCCAGATACCGCTCCCGCAGATTGCCCGCGGCAATTTTGCAGAGCGAATATTCAATCAGCGCGCCCTCCAGTTCTTTTTTGACTGCCTCTGCCTCCTCCGGGCGCGGCAGGAGCGCAGCGGTCTTCATCCAGATCAGCCTGGCCGCCATTGCAAGGAATTCGCCTGCAAGCTCATAATCCTGCTCCGCGCACTGCTGCATATAGAGCAGATACTGCTCCAGCAGGACGGATATTTCAATGTCATGGATATTGAGCTTGTGCTTGGCAATCAGATGCAGCAGCAGATCCATTGGCCCGTCAAAGACCGGCAGATGAAACGAAAGCTCCGGCATGGTATCAGCCGAACAGCGCCGGGATCCAGTTTGTCAGCAGATCGAACCCGCGGTCAACCAGTAAGCTCAGGATGCCGAGCGGCAGGGAAAGAACCGGCGACACGATCAGGAACAGGAACACGATACGGATGATCATTTCGTTCTGCTGGAACCAGCGGTCAACCTTGGCGCTTGTAAAATAGCTGAGAATCTTGGAGCCGTCCAGCGGCGGAATCGGAATCAGGTTGAACAGTGCCAGACCGATATTGATGGATACAAAGGCGGAAAGCATATATGCCAGCATCATGGGGCCGTTTTTGACGCCCTCTCCGGCAGCGAGATCCGTCAGATAATTCCGGTATATCGGCGACAGCTCATAGAAGCGGTAAATGATTTTTCCGATAAACGCGGCAATCAGGTTGCTGACGGGGCCTGCCAGCGCGGTGATCGCAACGCCGAAGCGCATCGAGTGCTTGCGGTTGAAGCGTGACGGGTCAATCGGCACCGGCTTTGCCCAGCCGAAGCCGCCGACCAGCAGACACAGCGCACCGATCGGGTCGATATGCGCAAGCGGATTGATCGTCATGCGCCCCTGATACTTGGCGGTGTCGTCACCGAGCTTGTTGGCTGTCCATGCGTGTGCAAATTCATGCAGCGGCAGGATCATGAAAATGATAAACAGGCGGACGAGGATTTCAATCAGCCGCTCCTGTGTGAGACCATACAGCATAATCAAATACTCCTTATTCTGAAAACGGAAAGCATTTTCCTTATTATACCATATTATTTCGTAAATTTCAATGGGAGAAGTGCTTTTTCATTCTGAATTTGCAAACATGGGAGCTGAAACGGAGCCGGGCACTGCCCGGTTATACCATATTATTTCGTAAATTTCAATGGGAGAAGTGTAAAAAAGCGACCGCAGTGTAAAATGGGAGCGAAAACGGATTGACAATTCGGGATACGGGCTGTATAATGATATGGAACCTAACACGCTCAAACGGAGGAGATGCATATGCAGGAACAGTTTTCCCGCACGGAGCAGATGCTCGGCGCGGATGCCATGGCGCGGCTCCGCAGCAGCAGAGTCGCGGTGTTCGGAATCGGCGGGGTCGGCGGCTATGCCGTCGAGGCGCTTGCGCGCACGGGAATCGGGACGCTCGATCTGATCGACAGCGATACCGTCTGCGAATCCAACTTAAACCGTCAGATCATCGCGCTGCACAGCACGCTCGGGCAGAACAAGGTGGATGCGGCCGCCGCGCGCATCCGGGACATCTGCCCGGAAACCGCTGTCAACCGGCACTGCTGCTTCTTTCTGCCGGAAACCGCGGAGCAGTTTGATTTTTCGCAGTATGACTATGTGATTGACGCAATCGACACGGTCAAGGGCAAGCTGGAGATTATCCTGCGCGCGAAGGCAGCGGGTGTCCCGGTGATTTCCTGTATGGGCGCGGGCAACAAGCTCGACCCGACCGCGCTGCGCGTTGCAGATATCTATAAGACAAAGGTCTGCCCGCTGGCGCGTGTCATGCGGTACGAGCTCCGCAGGCGCGGCGTGGACGCACTGAAAGTGGTTTACTCCGAGGAACCGCCTGCTGTCGGTGCGCCGCCGGAGGGGAACACAGGCCGCAGAAGTACGCCGGGCTCTGTCATGTTTGTTCCGGCGGCGGCAGGACTGATTCTCGCCGGAGAGGTCATCCGCGATCTTGCGGGAATCCCGCGCGGGTAAGAGGAATCTCCGATGGATTAGAATTGAGGGCTCCGCCCTCAAACTCCCGCTTAAGGGACATTGTCCCTTAAGAATCCCATTATGATGAAAGTAATGCATTTACTACTTTATTCATATCGCGAGATTCCAAAGGGACTTGTCCCTTTGGCGGGGTATGGGGCAGCGCCCCATTCTGAATCCATCGGAGATACCACAAACGAAAGGCTGCACAGCGGTTGCCGTGCAGCCTTTTTTTATTCTTTTAGCGCTTCAGCAGCTTCATCTTGAGGAGCGTCAGGTCAACCGCGTTGATCTTCTGATCCTTGTTGAGGTCTGCGTTGCCGGCTTTCAGCTTGTCCGGCTCCGTATCCGTACCGAGCAGGAACTTTGTCAGCTTGACCGCATCCGCAACCGAAACCAGACCGTTTCCGTCCACATCGCCGGGCGTGTTGCGCTTTGCGCGCTCTTCCGCATTATAATCCTTGATGTCGCAGAACGGAACCTTATAGGTATCTGCATAGGTCTTGACGGTCGAATCGCTTGCACCGGCACAGAGGAAGTCCTCCGTGACCTTGCTGTTGGTGAAGCCGAATGCATGGTACTCAATCTTGGACGGAGAGCCCGGAATCACAAGATCCGTCAGCGAGGCGCAGTTGGTAAACGCATCCGTGCCGATGTAATCCAGCACACGGGAATCCGAATTCTGGAGCGTGACCTTGCTCAGAGCCGAGCAGTCCTTGAATGCAAACGAATTGATCTTGGCCGTGCAGATGGTTGCTTCCTTCAGGGCTTTGTCGCCGGTGAAGGCATAGGTGTCGATCAGCTCAGCCGAAACGTCCGCTTTCGTCAGGGAATCGCATCCGCTGAATGCATTCATGCCGATCTTCTGCGCATTCTCGATCTTGACCTCCTTGATGCCGGAGCCTGCAAATGCCTTGCTGCCGATGCTCAGCATGTCGTTGAGGTTCATGGCAGTCAGCGCCTTGCAGTTTTCAAATGCGCTTTCCGGGATTGCAGTGATATCGCTTGCGAGCGAAACAGAGGCGAGCTTGGTGCATCCGCTGAACATGCCTGCGGTCAGCATACTGGTTTCCGCCTTGGTCAGTGCCTCACAGCCGAAATACTGCTGCGTGCCGGTATAGGTCGTATTCTTGTCAGAGGGCGCTGTTTTCAGTGCAGAGCAGTTCTTGAATGCGGCGCCGCCCATTTCCTTGGCAATGATGCTCTTGGTCGGATCGTCCAGAGATTTGACCATTGTCAGGCTGCTGCAATTCTCAAATGCGCTGGCATTGATTGTCGGTGCGCTGATCTGCACATCGTTCAGCGCGGTGCAGTTCTTGAACATGCCGGTCGTAATGATCGGGCCTGCGTACACAGCGGTTGTCAGCTTCGGGCAGTTTGTAAAGACACCGTCCTTGACGGAGAACACGGCGCCCTCCGGCGAAAGGATCGTAGCGGATGCGAGGGACGGGCAGTCCGCGAATGCAGACTGGCCGACAACGACCGTACCGCCGACCATGCCGTTGACATCGACCTTGGTGATGCCGCTCTTCTGGAACGCGCTCATGCCGATTGTCGAGATGCTGCCGCTGACCTCTGCGCTCAGGGCGGAGCAGTTGTAGAAGCACTTTGTGCCGTAGTCCTCAGCGGTAATCGCGCCCTTGCAGATGCTCTTGAGCGAGGTGCAGTTGGAGAATGCGTTCTGCTCGATGATCCGGACAGAGGAGAAGTCCACGTTCTGGAGCGAGGTGCAGTCCGCAAAGGTGGAATCCGAGATGATCGGCACCTTGGAAAGATCGCCCTTGAGCGTTGTCAGTGCGGAACAGCCGGAGCACATGCCCTTCGGGGTCTGCGCCATTTTGTCGCACTTGATTTCAATGGTAGCAGCTGCGGTGCAGTCCTTGAAGACGTATGCGCCGTAGGAATCAGAGAGCAGCTTGATGCTCTTCAGAGAGGAGCAGCTCTCCAGTGCGTTCATGCCGACAGTCTTGCAGCTGCCGACGCTGAACTTGGTTGCGGACGAACACTTGCGGAACGCATAGTCACCGATGGAAGTGCAGTTTTCAAAGACAATCTCCTTCAGATCGGAGCAGCCGTCAAACGCGTAATTCTCAATCGCGGTGACCTTCGGATATTTTGCCTCCAGCAGATGCTGGCAGCCCTGGAAGGCCTCCTTGGCGATGCTGGTGATGTTCTCGGAGTTGTAGACATAGTTCAGCGCCGTGCAGCCCTTGAACACGCCCTCCGGAATCTTGGTGATGCTCTTGGGGAGCGCCACGGAGGTCAGGGATTTGCAGTTTGCGAACATATTGTTGCCGAAGCCGTAGCCGGTGGTCTGCGTCACAGCGACCCAGTCCTCCAGCGTATCAGGCATATTCTCAACCTTTTTCAGCGAGGTGCAGCCGGAGAAAACGCCGCCGCCCAGGGAGTACAGCACATCGTTGAAGGTGATCGAATCCAGTGCGGTGCAGTTTGCGCAGCATTCCGCATCGAGCGACAGGGTGTTCTTGCCGATCACGAGCTCACTGAGGCTGGTGCAGCCCTTAAAGACGCTCTTTTCCAGGAAGATCAGGTTATCAGGCATCTTGACGGACTTGATCGAAACGCAGTTTTCGTATGCGCTGTCGTCAACGGTCAGGCTCTCGTACTTGGAAACGTCCTTGCCGACCCAGCCCGCAAAGAGCGTGGAGGTCAGAGGCGTATTCTTGAACGCAGACTTGCCGATCCGGCGAACCTGCTCGGGATGTGCCAGGGTGATTTTGGTCAGCTGGGTGCTCTCGCAGAGCGATACCGGAATCACCGGCAGATCGCACTTGATATCCAGCGTTTTCAGACCGCTGGAGAGGAACGCGCCGTCACCGATGCTCCGGACGGAAGCCGGAATCGTGATCTCGGTGATGTATTTGCAGGAAGAAAAGGCATTCTTTCCGATGTAGGTGATGCCGGTCAGGTCAATGTTTTTCAGATATGCGTTGGTATAGGCGTTCGGGCCGATCACAGTGGCCTTGCCGTTGTCCGCAATCTCCACGCCGCCGCCGTTTTTCTCCATGTACGACTTGACGAATTCCGGAACCTCGACGGTCTGGCAGGGCGTGTCCTCCAGTGCCGTGGTGACGCCCTTGGAAAGACCGATACGGTACTCGGACAGATCCTTCACGACCTGGTTGTTGCCCTCGGTGTGCGTGATGTCGATCTTATAGTAGCTGTAAAGCGGCGCGTCGGTGACGGGCTTGCTCGTATCCGGATCCAGCGGCCACTGGGTCCAGTTGCGCATAGAGTTATCCTCGAGTCTTTCATAGATGGAAACAGGTGTGACCGAGATCTTATAGCAGGTGGAATCGGCATACTTGAATTTGTAGCTTGCCGCGTTTTTGCCCGGGATGAGCTCCGACGCATCGGCTGCGAATGCAGTCAGCACGGTGCTGCTGCTGTCCGGCTGCACCGTCCTGTCCGATGCAGGCATAATCGCTGCCGCGCAGGAAAGCAGGCAGGCGATTGACAGTAAGGCAGAAAACAGTTTTTTCATGGAAAGTCCCTCCTGAAAAGCAAAGCAATTCGGCGGATGGTATGGAAATGGATTACATATAGTATAACACAACCGGCCGGAAATTGCAAGATTTCCGCCCGGTTTTTGGCGCTATGCACAGCATTTTCCCGCCTTGCTTATGCAATTTGTTATAATAAAATCCATTGATAGTTAATGATTGGCCGGTTCCGGTACGGATTATGGCCGGAAAGCAAAAAAACGGCACGGAGCGTGCAGACTCCGTGCCGTTTGTGTTATTTTGCAGTAAGCTCCAGGATCATATCAAGAATGCGGTGTGCGGCCTCCTCCTTGGACATTTTCTCCAGCTCGACCTGCCGGTCTGCGGTAATCAGCGTCAGGATGTTGGTGTCCGTGCCGAATCCCGCACCCTCTCTGCGCAGGCTGTTTGCGCAGATCATGTCGCAGTTCTTGGCGGTGAGCTTTTTCCGCGAATTTTCCAGAACATGCTCGGTTTCCATGGAAAAGCCGCAGAGGAACTGTCCCTCCGGCTTGTGTGCGCCGAGATATTTCAGAATATCCTGCGTGCGCTTCATCTCGATGCTGAATGCGCCGTCAGATTTTTTAATCTTCTGATCCGCAGTCGTGACCGGCGTGTAATCCGAAACGGCGGCCGCCTTGATGATGATGTCCATATCCGCTGCGCGGGCGGTGACTGCCTCAAACATATCCGCAGCGGAAACGACCGGCACGAGCTCCGTGAACAGCGGCGGCGCTATATCCGTATGCGCAGCGACCAGCGTGACCTCTGCGCCGCGGCGCATTGCGGCCTGCGCGACCGCAAAGCCCATTTTGCCGGAGGAGTGGTTTGTGATAAACCGCACCGGATCCATTGCTTCGCGCGTGGCGCCCGCTGTGACGAGCACCTTCTTTCCGAGAAGATCCTTTTCGCTGGCAATCTCCCGCATGAGGTACTGGAACAGCACGCTTTCCTCGGGCATTCTGCCGTCCCCGATGTCACCGTTCGCAAGCCGTCCGGTGTCGGGCACGGCAATCTCATAGCCGAAGCGCGCGAGCTTTTGCAGGTTGTCCTGCACAATCGGATTGTGATACATATTATGATTCATCGCAGGCACGATGATTTTTTTGCAGGGGCAGGCCATGACGGTTGTCGTGAGCATGTCATCCGCAATGCCGTTTGCAATCTTGCCGATCACATTGGCCGAGGCCGGTGCGACCATGACGATATCTGCCTGCTTGGCCAGCGCGACATGCTCCACGCTGTACTGGAAATTGCGGTCGAATGTGTCGATCAGGCATTTGTGGCCGGTCAGCGTTTCAAAGGTGATCGGGTTGATAAACTGCGTCGCGTTCTGCGTCATCAGCACCTGCACGTCGCAGTGCAGCTTTGTCAGCATCCGGACAAGGTTCGGAATCTTATATGCGGCAATGCTGCCGGTTACGGCAAGCACAGCGGTTTTTCCTTTCAGCATAAGGGATACCTCCTGTGAAGTGATCATCGGTATGCTTCAATTATACCAGATTTTGACGGAAAAGGGAAGTCCCATTTTATATCTGTGCAAAAAAGAATTACAAAACAGAATCATTCCTTTACTTTTCTGACTTTATGCGGTATAATAAGGATACTGTATTGTATCCCCGCAAGGGGAATGATAACAAGGAGGATACGCAAATGAACAAGAACAAAACCAAGACCATCGTGATTCTCGGCATGATGACAGCGCTGCTGCTGCTGTTTTCATTCACCCCGATCGGCACCATTCCGGTCGGCCCGCTGTCCATCACACTCAACATCATCCCGATTGCAATCGCTGCGATTGCCTTAGGACCGGTAGGCGGCCTCGTCATCGGATCCGTATTCGGCATTCTGAGCTTTTTGCAGTGCTTCGGCATCGGCATTCCGAGCGGAATGGGCGCTACGCTCGTTTCGATCAATCCGGTGCTGGCATTTATTCAGCGGTTCGTCCCGCGTGCGCTGGACGGTCTGCTCATCGGACTGATCCACAAGGAACTTTCCAAAAAAATCGGCGGCAAGGCCAGCTTTATCACCGGCTTCTGCTCCGCGTTCTTCAATACCGCGTTCTTTATGAGCACGCTCGTGCTGCTGTTCGGCAAGACCGATTATGTGCAGGGTCTGTTTGAAAAATTCGGCCAGCAGTATACCTTCACCGGAACGATTCTGTTTATCTGCGCATTTGTCGGAATCAATGCCGTTGTGGAGATGGTTACCTCGACGATTATCAGCGGCGGCGTCGGCGCGGCGCTCTACGGCGCGCACATTCTCCCGATTGAGAAAGACTGAACGGAGTACAGGCAATGGTATTAGCGGTTGATATCGGCAACACCAACGTGGTTGTGGGCTGCTTTGACGACAGCGGCATTCTGTTCACGGAGCGCCTTGCGACAGAGCCGCTTTCCACGGAACTGGAATACACCGTGCTGATCCGGACGGTGCTGGAGCTGAACGGCATGTCGGCATCCGCCTGTTCGGGCTGCATCATTTCCTCGGTGGTTCCGCCTGTGACGCAGACCGTCCGTGCGGCGGTGCTGCGCATGACCGGAAAGGAGCCGGTTGTCGTCGGTGCCGGTGTCAAAACCGGGCTGAAAATTCTGATTGACAATCCTGCCGCGCTCGGCAGCGACCGCGTGGCGGATGCCGTTGCGGCAGCTGCGGAGTATCAAAAGCCGGTCATCATTGTGGATATGGGCACGGCCACAACGGTTTCTGTCGTGGATGCGGATAACCGTTTCCTCGGCGGGCTGATCATCCCCGGCGTGCGGGTATCGCTCGATTCGCTTTCCAGCCGTGCGGCGCAGCTTCCGGCCATCAGTCTGGAGCCTGCAAAGCATGTCATCGGAACGAATACCGTTGACTGTATGAAGAGCGGCATTATTTACAGCACGGCTTCGGCTGTGGACGGCGTGATTGCACGCGTGGAGGAGGAGCTCGGCGTGCCGTGTACTGCGGTTGCGACCGGCGGAAACGCGGGCAAAATCGTGCCGTTCTGCAAACGGCAGATCATTCTGGACGATCTGCTGCTGCTGAAAGGCCTGATGCTGATTTACCGGAAAAATCAAAAGTAACGAAATACAATACAGATAAAACAGAGAGGGCGCTGATTGATTCCAGCGCCCTCAGTTTTTATCAGCGATTGTTCTTAGATCTGCGCAGAGTAGTTCGGCGCTTCCTTGGTGATGTAAATATCATGCGGGTGGCTTTCCTTCAGGCCTGCGCCCGTAATGCGGACAAACTTTGCCTTCTCGTGCAGTGTCGGAATATCCACGCAGCCGCAGTAACCCATACCGGAACGGATGCCGCCGCAGAGCTGGAAGACCGTGTCAGCAACAAGCCCCTTGTACGGCACTCTGCCCTCGACGCCTTCCGGAACGAGCTTCTTCGCGCCCTCCTGGAAGTAGCGGTCCTTGGAGCCGCATTCCATGGCGCCCAGAGAGCCCATGCCGCGATAGACCTTGAACTGTCTGCCCTGATAGATTTCCGTTGCGCCTGGCGCTTCATCGCAGCCCGCGAACAGGCTGCCCAGCATGACAACGCTTGCACCGGCTGCCAGTGCCTTGACAATATCGCCGGAATACTTGATGCCGCCGTCCGCGATCACCGGAATGTTGTACTTCTCCGCGACACATGCTGCATCATACACAGCTGTGACCTGCGGCACGCCGATACCGGCGACAACACGGGTCGTGCAGATCGAGCCAGGGCCGATACCGACCTTGATTGCATCTGCGCCCGCCTTGATCAGTGCCTCAGCGCCCTCAGCCGTCGCAATATTGCCCGCGATGACCGGCGTGTTCGGATACGCTTCCTTGACGCGCTTCAAGCTGTTGATGATATTGGCGCTGTGGCCGTGCGCACTGTCGAGCACGAGGACGTCTGCCTTTGCGTCGATCAGCGCACCTGCACGCTCCAGCACGTCCGCCGTCACGCCGATTGCGGCGCCGCAGAGCAGTCTGCCGCCGGAATCACGCGCAGAATTCGGATACTTGACGGATTTCTCAATATCCTTTATGGTAATCAGACCGCGGAGAATGTTGTTGTCATCCACGATCGGGAGCTTTTCGATTTTATTGGAACGCAGGATCTTCTGTGCATCCTGCAATGTGGTGCCGACCGGTGCGGTGATCAGGTGATCCTTGGTCATGACCTCGCTGATGCGGATGTTGTAATCCGTCAGGAAGCGCATGTCGCGGTTCGTGATGATGCCGACCAGGTGCCCTTCCTTGTCCACAATCGGGACGCCGGAGATCTTGTATTTGCCCATGAGCTCGTTCGCATCATAGACAAAGCGATCCTCCGTCAGGGAGAACGGGTTGACGATGACGCCGTTTTCGGAACGCTTGACCTTATCGACCTCGTCGCACTGCTGCTCGATGGTCATATTCTTGTGGATGATGCCGATGCCGCCCTCACGCGCGATTGCGATTGCCATTTTGGACTCGGTAACGGTATCCATGGCAGAGGTCATGATCGGCGTATTCAGCATGATGTCACCGGCAAGTCTGGTCGCTAGACGGATCTGGTTCGGGGTGACGTCAGATTCACCCGGGATCAGCAGGACGTCATCAAAGGTCAGTCCTTCTTTTGCAAATTTGTTCGCTTTTTCAATCATATTCACTTCTCCTTTTCCGCCTTATGCATCCTTTGTCAGCAGCTGACAAAGCGCCTGCAAATCTTCCTTGTTATAAAATTCCAAGGTGAGCGTGCCCTTCTTTTTGCTGCCGGACACATGCACCTTCCTTCCGAGATGACTGCCGAGGCTGATCTCCATTTCCTCATAGAAGATCTGCTCGGGCGTTTTCTGCTTTTCAGCAGGCTTTGCGGGATCGTTCTGTTTCTGGACGAGCGCTTCGATCTCGCGCACGGTGATTTTGTCCTCCGCGGCGCGTGCGGCGCATTCCAGCAGGAGCTTCTCATTTTTGATGCCGGCGAGTGCCTTGGCATGTCCGGCCGAGAGCTTGCCCTTTTCCAGATAGTCCTGCACGAGCACCGGCAGATTCAGCAGCCGGAGGCTGTTTGCGACGGCCGGACGCGAACGCCCGACGGTCTTTGCGACCTCCTCCTGCGTCATGCCGAACTGCTGCATGAGCGCCTGATACCCCTGCGCCTCCTCAATCGGATTGAGGTTTTCGCGCTGGAGGTTTTCGATCATCGCAATCTGGCTTGCCTCGCTGTCGGTGAGCTCCCGGATAATGACAGGAACCTCGGACAGCCCGATGCGCTTGGCCGCTCTCCAGCGGCGTTCGCCCGCAACGATCTGATAGCGCCGTTCTCCGACCGGTCTGACCACGATCGGCTGGAGCATGCCGTGCGCCTGTATGGATTCTGCAAGCTCCGTCAGCGATTCGTCATCGAAGCGCTTGCGGGGCTGTGCGCGGTTCTGTTCGATTTCGGTGATCCGAACGGTCTGCACGCCGCTTGCAGGATCAGCTGCATTCTGTTCAAACAGCGAGCCGAGCCCGCTGCCGAGTCCGCCCTTTGCCATGTTCTCGCCTGCCTTCTGTTCCAAATGATTCCGCGCTGCGGATTATTTCTTGCTGAAGATAAAACGCTTGGGTTTGATATCCGGGACGAGCGGCTCGCCGAGCAGCTCATGCCCGAGCATCTCGTAGCTTTCGGAGCCTCTGGACGAGCGGTCGTAGTAAAAGACCGGTTTGCCGTGGCTCGGTGCTTCCGAAAGGCGGACATTCCGCGGGATTTTCGTCTGAAAGACCTGTCCCGGGAAATATTTTTCGACCTCCGCGACGACCTGCTCCGACAGATTCAGTCTGCCGTCGTACATGGTAAAGAGGATGCCCTCAATGCGGAGTCCCGCGTTATATTTGCTCTTGACGAGCTTGATGGTTTCGTAAAGCTGGGAGAGTCCCTCCAGCGAAAGATACTCCGCGGTCATCGGAATGAGCACGGAATCAGCCGCGACGAGGCTGTTCAGTGTGATGAGGCTCAGCGACGGCGGGCAGTCGATCAGAATATAGTCATATGTCAGGCGGCAGCTCATCAGTGCCATTTTCAGGCGCTGCACACGGTTTTCCAGCTCGATCAGCTCGATCTCTGCGCCTGCGAGTGCCGAAACGGCGGGCAGCAGGCTGACATTTTCAAATTCGGTTTCCAGAATCGCATCCTGAATGCGGCTCCGTCCGATCAGGACATCGTAGCTGGAGCAGGAGAGGCCTTTCTTGGAAACGCCGAAGCCGGTTGTGGTGTTGCCCTGCGAGTCGGTATCAACGCAGAGCACCTTTTTGCCGCGCATACCGAGATAGGCGCCGAGGCTGACGACGGTCGTCGATTTTCCAACACCGCCCTTTTGGTTCGCAAATGCGATGATTTTGCCCATGCCGGACAGGCACCTCCTTTTCGATCCGGCGACGGATCGCCGGGGTGGCTGCTTTCTGTTTCTTACCATTATACCATATTCATATTAAAAAGTAAAGAGGGGCAGCGGGGGAAAAAGGCGGCGGAGCCCACAGTTTTGCCGGAGAAAAAACAGCGCTTTTTCTGTTGAAATCCGTGCACTTTGCTGTTTTGCATTCTGCGGCCTGCGAACTGTGCCGGAAATGCGGATTTGTCTGCATGAATTCTCTGATCCGCATGACATTCTCTATGATTGTGTGATATAATTGAATAGAACGGGGAACAGTGAATTATTCTTTTTTGTATTTTTTTCCGAAGATGCTGTAACCTTTTGTATGGAAAACGGTCTAAATAGACAGCAGGCAATGATGCGGCAGGGCAGCCGTTCGGAGGCACGCTGCTTTGCCGCATCAGCGTGTGATGAAACGAAACATATAAAATACGATGACCTGAAGGAGTGATCACGATGAAGAAACAGAAGACAGCAGCATTTCTCTCAGCGGTGATGTTCTGCGCGGCCGTGCCGGCATTTCCGGCGGTGTATGCGGCGGACGCGGCCCTGCCCGCATGGGTGCCGCAGGATTTTGAAAAGGCACTGGAATTTCAGAACACTTACGGCGCAACACATGCAGCTGACGGCGTCTACTGTATTGTAAAACGCATGAAGAATGACCTGAAACCGCAATGCGACGAGCATCTCTCGAATGGTGCTGCGGAGCGCATCTTTCAGACAGAGATCCGCTATGAGGCGCAGGACGGCATGCCGGATCTCGAATCCATGAGCGCAAAGGAACGCGCGGACTGGGAAGCCAATGCGGAGCAGCGGCGTATGGAGGAGCAGTACAACGCAGACGTGCATTACTTCGTCAGCGTGTGGAAGCCGACGCAGGCCGGTGACAATGAGATCATACGGCAGTATTCGTTTGCTGACGCAACGGTTTCCGCTTCTCCTTCCGCGCAGGAGGTGTATACCTTCACTGCCGCAGACGATACGCTGGCGGTCGCGGAAACCGGCTGGCGGGCAGTCATGCCGGACTGCAAGACGGAATACGATGCATTCATCGAAGAACACGGCAATTTTTATACAGAGAACGGCGCACTGATTCTGGCGGGTAGGGTCAATTACAGCACCGGCGCCGACATGAGCATGGAGGTCGAGTGGAACGGCGAAAAGATGGCGGCCGAGCATACCGCAAACTGCCGGGCACAGGGCATGACAGAGGCGCCGCCCGGAAGTGCCGAGGACTATGTGAAGTATTATGAAATCGCACGAACCGGCGTTATTTCGGCAAAGATCACATGGACAGAGGCGGATCCGGATCATACGCAGACAACGGTCAGCAAAAAGTATCAGTCTGACATCACGGCAAACAACCGGTTCTTCCTGACCGAGCTGACAAACACGGAGGTGCCGGACTGGGCGCCGCAGACTGTCGGTGCAGCCTGTGATTTCCATAATAATCACGGTGACACGTATGTTGCGGATGACACGATCTGCATTGTGACGCGTCACTGGTCGAAGGACATGGAGCGCCTGCCGCTGACCGGATCCGGAAATTGCAGAACGCTGCTGGATGCGTGGTATGAAACGGACGGACCGATCTCGTATAACCTGCCGCAGGCATATTATCATGTTACGGTTTACAAGCCGGAGGAAGCAAAGACCGTTGTGTTCTATGATTACGACACGAATAAGAACAAAAAAACGGAAGAATATGAGTTCGCGGTTGATGAAAACCTGCATGTGACGGAAACAGACTGGCGCGGATTTGTACCGGACTGCAACAGAGAGGCCAGACTGTTCCAAATTGCGGCCGGTCGGTACGGACTGGGTAACAGCTATGTGATGGCCTGCAACGCGGACGCTGTCGGAAGCTATGTGGTGTTTGAGGATAACGTCGGTATTTCGACTGAGCATGTGGATTGCAGGCTGGAAAAGGACGGCGAGGAAATCGAGCTGACCTGGGTGAACTGCGAGCTGCATATCATCAATACCGGGATAGTTGACGGCGCAGAAGAAATCGCATATGCAAAGATCACAGAGCCCGGCACGTATACGGCAATCCTGAGCGTCAAGCGTCAGAATTTTGAAAAGCAGATCACGCTGAACGCTGTGAAGAATACAGACGGCACGATCACTGTCCTGCGCGAAAACGAGGAGGCTGTTCCGGCATGGGTTCCGGTCGGTGCTGAGGCCTGTGCGGACTTCCGCGAGGCATACGGCGATTTCCGCGCGGAAAAGGGACTTCTCTGCCTGTGCCTGCCCTACGAGGAAAAGGGCGATGACTATCATGTTCTGGACGATCCTTCTCCGATCGGCGATTTTGCAGAGCATAAGGTGATCTGGTCGCGGCAGTATGTGGAAGGTGAACCCAACGGTGTGCGGAAGGGCTACCGTGTTGTCGTGATCAAGGTCACGACAGAGGGCAATGTCGGCATGAAGTGGGTGAAGGTCACGCAGAGCGGCGACGTCCGGAATCTGGAATGCGAGAAGGTGCTGTTCTTTACGGCGGACAAGGATCTGAACATCAGAAACGGCCATGTGACAGAGGATGACTTCTCCTTCCTGCCTGAGAGCTTTGCCGATGCAAAGGCGTTCTATGAAAAGAACGGTGCGATTTCCATCCAGAACGGCTATATCGTCTGCTGCGGCCAGACCAATCTCTCGACCGGCTACGAGATTCTGACGGAAACAGCGGGCGATGCAGGCGCAGAGATCGTGAAGAAGGTTTCATTCAGCTATGAGCCGGACAACGGCGCGACGGGCGGCAACAGAACCTATCGGTTCTTTGTGCTCAAGCCGCAGCAGAAAGGTCAGCTGAAGGTGAAGGTCATGCACGCACGCGAGTGGGATCTCAGCGACGGCAGCACGGTTCTCGATACGAAGTATTATACAGTCGGTGAGGATCTTTCCCTCAAGGAATTCCAGGTCACCGCGGGCGATGCCACCGGTGACGGCAGCCTGACTGTTTCGGATGCCGTGGCACTGACCAAGTACCTCAGCGGTCAGGGTGCGCTGGACGGCAATCTGTTCTTTGCAGCGGATCTGAACAATGACAACCGCATCAATGCAGCGGATCTGTCCCTGATGAAGCAGCGGCTCATTTACGCAGAGAGAACATAAGCGGTGCTGAGCCGCACGCTGCGGCAGAGGGCGTTCTATGAGAACCAACATTTAATGCATTACATCTTTGATACACACTCCTATAAAACAGTCAGAGCGTCCCGCACAAAAACGGGGCGCTCCGGCTGTTTCCGGCGGTGTGCATCTGCGCCTGCAATGAATTGAAAAAATTTTTCCGGAAAAGCTGTAACCTTTTTCTCCGGAATTTGTCTTAATAAACAGCAGGGACTGACACGGCAGGCGGCTGACCGGAAGCGGCTGCTCCGCAGACAGTCATGTGAACGGCTGAACTTAATCAGGAAACAGAAGGAGTGAGTATGATGAAATATAAGAAAACAGCATCGGCGATTCTTTCCGCAGTGATGTTCTGCACGGCACTGCCGACTATCCCGGCGATTCGTGTGGCCGGATTCGGAGTGCCGGACTGGGTGCCGCAGAACTACGGCGATGCATGCAAGTTCATCAACACCTACGGCAGTACGTATGTGGATGATGATCTGATCTGCATTGTCACCTTCCACAGGTACAAAGACGGCTGGGAGCGTCTGCCGCTGCTCGGCTCCGGCAACACCGAAACGCTGCTGGACGAATGGTACTGCGTACCGGAGGAAATGAATTGCGCTGACAAGTTCTTCCATGTCACGGCCTACAAGCCGGAGGAAGCAAAAACTGTCGTGCTCTATGACTGCAACCTCAATGCGGTCGAGGAAAAGGTGAAAGACGAGGATCAGTATATCTTCGCGGTCGATGAGAGTCTGCATGTGACCGAGACTGACTGGCGCGTATTTGTGCCGGACTGCAAAACGGAATACACTGCATTTATGAATTCAGTCAACTCAGAGTGGGGGTTTGGCCGGGACTCCTGGACGCAGTGCGTCATTGACAGCCGGAGCAATTATCTGCTCATGGCAGCGATCAACGACGGCTTCTGCGGCAGCTACATGAGAAGCAAGGCTGAGCTGGACGGCGCGGCGCTGACGCTGAAGCATGTAAGCTGCAATTATATTTTTGAAGGCCCCGAGCCGACCGATCAGCCTACCTATTTTGTGGCGTTCTGCCCGGTCACGAAGCCCGGAACGGTCAAAGCGACCTTTACGCACGAATTCCGCGAGCCCGAGGATGAACCGTTCAGCGTCACCAGAACGCTGTATGCCGAGAAGGATACCGACGGCAGCATCACGGTGCGCTCGTATGTTGAGGAAGCGGAGGAATGGCGCGAATATGTCCCGGATACCTCCGGCGAGGCGTATGCATTCCTGCGCAGCGAGGGACTCGTATCAAGCACAGAGATGTACAATGAATTCAACATTGACAACAGAGGACATTATCTGATCGTGGCAACGGCATCTTACGGCGGACTTTCTCCGGCGATGGCGATGGTCGCATTTGAGAAGGACGGCAAATCGCTGAGAACGGTCAGCGTGGACTGCAAGCCTGTTGTGGAGCCGGGCATGGCGGTTGACGGCGAATGCTATATTCAGTATATTGATGTGCAGGAGCCGTGCCTTATCACTGCTTACATCCGAAACGGATCTAAGAAATTCGATAAAACAGTGAATATTTCGGTAACGCGGGATGCAGACGGTGTGCTCTGCTTTGCCGCGGAGGAGGAAGGGGCAGTTCCGGGCTGGGTTCCGTCCAATGAGAAAAAAGCGACGGAATTCCGCCTGAACTGCGGTGACTGGCATGCACAGGACGGCATTCTCTGCCTGTGCCTGCCCTACGAACTGTCGGATAAGGTGCATTATGTGCTGGACGATCCGGATACCGTCGGTGATTTTGCAAAGCATGAGCTGCTCACCACGCGGCAGATCCTGCTGTCCAATGACAGAAACGTCGAGCAAGGCTATCAGGTCATGGTGTTCAAGGTGACGTCCGCGGGCAATCTCGGCATGAAGTGGGTCAGAATGAAGGGGGACACACCGGAAAAGGTTGAGGGACTGTTCTCCTTTGCCGTGGACGAGGATCTGAAAATTACGGACAGCAATGCATCGCAGGAATATGACTTTTTGCCTGAGAACTTCACGGAGGCAAAGGCATTCTATGAAAACAACCGGGCGGTTTCCGTGCATGACGGCTATATCGTCTGCTGCGGTGAAACCAATGTATCGACCGGCTACGAGATTCTGACGGAAACAGCCGGAACAACGGACGCCGAGCTTGTGAAAAAAGCATCGTTCAGCTATGAACCGAACAACGGCGCGACGGGCGGCAACAGAACCTATCGTTTCTTCGTATATAAGCCGAAGCAGAAGGGACAGCTGAAGATTACGGCGCGGCATGCGCGGGAATGGGAATATCACGACGGCACGGTTCTGGACACCAAGTATTATGATGTTGCTGAGGATCTTTCGCTGACGGAATTCAAGGTCACCATGGGCGATGTTACCGGCGACGGCAAAATGACCGTTGAGGATGCCGTGGCGCTGAGCAAGTATCTCGGCGGCACCGGCAGACTGGAAGGCAGACAGTTCTTTGCAGCGGATCTGCTGAATGATAACCGCATCAATGCCGCGGATCTGACGCTGATGAAGCGGCAGATCATGGGGAACAAGACCCCGCCGCCTTCCGGCGCAGAAGCATAATCACAAATCCTCTTTAAAAAATACACTCCTTTTAAGCAGCCGCAGCGCCCCGCACAGCCGGGGCGCTGCGGCTGTCTGCCTGCAGAAAAAGCGGTATCTCCGATGGATTCATAATGGGGCTTCGCCCCAAACCCCGCCAAAGGGATGAAATCCCTTTGGAATCCCGTGATATAGAAAAATGAAGAAAATACATTGCTTTCATTGCAATGAGGTTCTTGAGAACCGGCAGCCTTTAAGCGGGGGAATATGGGCAGCGTTCGCGGGCTCGGTGTGTCCCCTGACATCACGCCACTTGACAAATAAGCCGTTTTGCGGTATACTATATCCTGTATCGTTATGCGGCGGCGAAGCTGCCGGAATCTGTAAAATGAAAGGAATCTGTACCTATGGAATGGACAGGCTTGAATGAACTGCGTGAGCGCTATCTCTCCTTCTTTGAGAGCAAGGGGCATACCCGCATGGACAGCGCATCTCTGATCCCGAAGGGGGATAATTCCCTGCTGCTGATCAACTCCGGCATGGCGCCGCTGAAAAAATATTTTCTCGGACAGGCCGTTCCGCCCAATGTCCGTGTCACCACCTGCCAGAAGTGCATCCGCACGCCGGATATCGAGCGCGTCGGCAAGACCGCCCGTCACGGCACCTTCTTTGAGATGCTCGGCAACTTCTCGTTCGGTGAGTATTTCAAGCGCGAGGCCATCAGCTGGGCATGGGAGTTCCTGACCGGCACCCTGGCCATCCCCGCAGACAGACTGTGGATCACCATTTTTGAGAGCGATGACGAGGCGGAGCAGATCTGGGAAAAGGAAATCGGCATTCCGCATGAGCGCATCATCCGGCTCGGCAAGGCGGATAATTTCTGGGAGCACGGCTCCGGCCCCTGCGGTCCCTGCTCCGAGATTCATTTTGACCGCGGCGAGTCATACGGCCCGTTCGAGAGCTTTGAGCAGGCCAGCGACTGCGACCGCGTCATCGAGATCTGGAATCTCGTGTTCTCGCAGTTCGACAGCGACGGCAAGGGCAACTATGCCGAGATGAAGCATAAGAACATCGACACCGGCATGGGCCTGGAGCGTCTGGCCTGCGTGATGCAGGGCGTCGATAACCTCTTTGAGGTCGATACCGTCCAGAACATCATGAAGCATATCTGTGAAATCGCGGATATCAAGTATCACACCGATGAAAAGTCTGACGTATCCCTGCGCGTCATCACCGACCACATCCGTTCCACGGTGTTCATGGTCGGCGACGGCATCACCCCGGCCAACGACGGCCGCGGCTATGTGCTCAAGCGTCTGCTCAGAAGAGCGGCGCGTCACGGCAGACTGCTCGGCATCAAGGAGCCGTTCCTTTATAAGGTTGCGGAAACGGTCATCCGTGAGAATGCGTCCGCTTATCCGGAACTGAAAGAGAAGCAGGAGCTCATCACCCGCATCATCCGTCATGAGGAGGAGAGCTTCGCCCGCACGATTGACAACGGCACAGACCGCCTCAATGATATGATCGCAAAGCTCAGAGAGGCCGGTCAGACCGTGCTTTCCGGTCAGGACGCGTTCAACCTGAGCGATACCTACGGCTTCCCGATTGACCTGACGATGGAAATGGCAGGCGAACAGGGCGTGACCGTTGACGAGGAGGGCTTCCGCAGCTGCATGGAGGAGCAGAAGCAGCGCGCGAGAGCAGACCGTGCTTCCAAGGTCAAGACCTCGTGGGGCGGCGATGCTGCTGTGCCGAAGGGGCTTGCGAAGACTGATTTTACCGGCTATACGGAGAACGCCTGCGAGGCAAAGGTGCTTGCAATTCTCGCAGACGGTCAGGCTGTGGATACGCTGGAATCCGGCACGGACGGCGTGCTGATCCTCGACCGCACCCCGTTCTATGCAGAGAGCGGCGGTCAGGTCGGCGATACCGGCGAGATTGAGATTCTTGCGGAAAATGAGGCAGAGGTCGTGTTTGCGGTCGCGGATACCCAGAAGGGCGGCGACGGCCAGTTCCTGCACATGGGCAATCTGGAAACCGGTACGCTGCATGTCGGCGATACCGTGCTTGCAAAGATCGACCTGAACCGCCGCCGTGCGGTCATGCGCAATCACACCGCGGCGCATCTGCTTCAGGCAGCACTGCGCAAGGTGCTCGGCGACCATGTCCACCAGGCAGGTCAGCTTGTCAATGCAGAGCGCTGCCGCTTTGACTTCTCGCACTTCTCTGCGGTGTCCGCGGAGGAGCTGGCAAAGATTGAGGCGCTCCTCAATGCTGAGATTCTGAACGCGCTGCCGGTATCCACGGAGGAAATGCCGATTGACGAGGCGAAGAAAATCGGCGCAATGGCGCTGTTCGGTGAAAAATACGGCGATGTCGTCCGCGTTGTCAGCGCCGGCGACGAGTCGATTGAATTCTGCGGCGGTACGCATGTGTCGAACACCGCACAGATCGGTCTGTGCCGGATCGTTTCGGAGAGCTCTGTTGCGGCAGGTGTCCGCAGAATCGAGCTTGCGACCGGCGAGAATGTGCTGAAGCTGATGCAGGAGGCAGAAAACACGCTGGCAGAGGCTGCAAAGGCGCTGAAGCTCGCAAATCCTGCCGAGCTGCCGGAAAAGTGCGCGGCCGTTGCAAATGAGCTGCGCAATCTCACGCGTGAGAACGAACAGCTCAACCAGAAGCTCGCAAACAGCCAGCTGAGCGGTCTGTTCAGCGGCAGCGCAGAAATCAACGGCATCAAGATCGTGTCCGCGATGCTGTCCGACGTCAAGCCGGATACGCTGCGCACGCTCGGTGACCAGATCCGCGACCGTGAGCCGAATGTCGTTGCCCTTCTTGCAGGCGTCAACGGCGAGAGCGGCAACTTCTACTGCATCTGCTCCAAGAGTGCCGTTGCAAAGGGCGCACATGCCGGAAAGATCATCCAGCGCATCGCTGCAATCACCGGCGGCAAGGGCGGCGGACGTCCGGACAGCGCAATGGGCGGCATCGGCAAGACCTATATGGTCGATGAAGCGCTCGGCATGCTCCAGAGCATCGCGGGCGAATTCCTGAAAGGATAAGTTTTTCCGCACTGCGGATGAATAAAGGAGGATCATCATGGATTGTCTGTTCTGTAAGATCGCTGCGGGTGAAATCCCGAGCACAAAGGTGTATGAGGACGAATTCGTCTACGCATTCAAGGACATTAACCCGATTGCGCCGCTGCACTATCTGTTTATCCCGAAGCAGCACATTTCGGGTGCCTCTGCAATCACCGCGGAGAATGCAGAGGTCGTCGGAAAGATCTTCACTGCAATCGCAAAGGTTGCGGCACAGGAAAAGCTGGACTCCGGCTTCCGTGTGATTACGAACTGCGGTGACGACGCCGGTCAGACGGTGCCGCATCTGCACTTCCACCTGATTGCCGGTCAGAAAATGGGCTGGTCTGCCGATCAGGGTGTGTGAAGAACACTGAAACGGTACGGGCGAAGGCTTCGCCGGCTGTTTCGGGGCAAATGAAGCGGAAGGCCGGCGGCATCGCCTGCACCTGCGGCGCGGAATTGTTCACGCTGGGATGGGTCGCGGGACTGCTGTCGGCTTTTTTCGGTGTAGCGGTACCGGCGGCTGTGACGGCTGCGGTTCTGTTTGCCGGGCTCTGCCTGCTGCGGAGAAAACGTATTGTTTTTGCGTATCTGCGCGTTTTTGCCGGAATTCTGCTCGGCCTTGCCGTCTGGACGCGGTTTGATGTCTTTGTCCGGCAGCCGCTGCTGATGCTGGACGGCACAAAGCAGATCTGCACCGGAACGGTCACGGAAGCGGAACCACTTTCCCGCGGCCGGACAAAATATACGCTGCGGACAACACTGGCTGACTGCCGCGTCAGCATCGACTGGTATGCGGACGAGAAGATTCCGCAGCAGCGGATCGGCGATACCGTGGAGCTCCGTGCGGAATTCTCGCGCATTCAGCCGGATTACCGCTATCACACCGCGGAAAGTCAGGCGGGAAAGGGCAGATATCTGCGCATCTACGATGCAGAGCTGCTCAGTGCAGTGCCGGATATGGGCTTTTCGCTGCGGCGGACGGTTTCTGCTTACCGGCAGCGCATGACGGGGCTGATCCGCATGACGCTCCCGCCGGAGGATGCCGGACTGCTCTGTGCGATGCTCCTGGGGGACAAAACGCTGCTTTCCGATGAAACGCGGCAGAGCCTGAACCGCACCGGTGTTGGGCATATCGCGGTCGTATCCGGCCTGCATCTGGTGCTGTTCAGCACGGTGCTCGGCTGGATTCTGAAGCGCCTGCGCTGTCCGCGGCGGCTTGCGTTTCTGATTCAGATTCCCGCGGTGCTGCTGTTTATTCTTCTGGTGGATGCATCGGCTGCGGTCTGGCGCGCGGCCGTCATGCTGCTGATTGCGCAGTCGGCGCCGCTGTTCGGCCGCCGCGGCAATACGCTGCGGGCACTTTGCCTTGCAGTGCTGCTCTGCACAGCGTTTACGCCGTATGTGATCGGCTCGGTGTCATTCTGGCTGTCAGTTTCCGGCGTGCTCGGCATCGGCGTCATTGCGCCGTATATGACCAAAGACATGAAGCGCGGTCTGCTCCGCGATCTGATGCAGCTGTGCTGCGTCGCCGTGACGGTCTTTCCGGCCTCGGTGCTGCTCTGCGGGGAGTCCTCGCTGCTGGCGCCGGTCTGCAATCTGCTGATTCTGCCGCTCTGTACGGCAGTGATGTATGCAGGCTTTGCGTTCCTGATGACCGGCGGCGTGCTGCGCTTTCTGCTGCCCGTGACCGGTTTTGCCTGCCGGGTGATCCGGTTTCTGGCGAAAAGCGCTGCGGCACTGCCGTTTTCGCATGTGACGGTCACGGCGCCCGCAATGCGCGTGATCCTGATTCTCTGTACGGCGGTGCTGGCGCTCCTTCTGATCCGCAGAGCAAAGCCGCAGACGGTTCTCGCAGCGGCGGTCTGTGCCGCACTGATGCTCAGTCTGGAAAATCTGCTGCTGACATGGATGTCCCGCGACGAGCTGCGGATTGCCGTGCTTGGCGGAAAGCAGAATGCCGTGCTGGTGATCGGCGCGGAGAACCGGACGGTCATTGCAGATCTGACCGATACGCCGCGGAATGCGCAGTATGTGCAGCGGTATTTGCAGGACAGCGGAATCACGCGCGTGGACGCGATGCTCCTGCAAAGCAGCAGAACCGCTGCGAATTATCAGGCGGAGCTGACCGGGATCCGCTGCGGCACGCTGCTGCTGCGGGACGGGAACCTGCTCCGCAGCCATACGACCGTATTCGGCGCAGAACCCGTTGCGGATGACAACAGCACGGTGACTGTCCGCTGCGGGGATGCGCAGATCACTGCGGAGGCCGATGCCCTGCGCATCACATGGAACGGCATGACGGTGTGCGCATCGGATACGCTGAATCTGAACGGAAATGCGGCTGCAATCCGGTACGGCAGGGACGGCTGCGCTGTGCAGCTATCGACCGTGCCGCCGGAAACTGCCGCGGGGAATAATACTTTGCTCTGCCTGACGCGCAGCGGCGGGGGACGGCTCACTTCCCTGATGAACCCTGCATAAACGGAGAGGAGGATCACATGAAAACAGCATTGCTCGTCATTGACATGCAGAATGATTATCTGTGGGAAAAGCGCAAAAAGATGTTTGCCTATCAGACTAAGAAGCTGACCGGCGCCGTCAACCGGCTGATCCGGCAGTACGATGCAGATGGCTGCGATGTGATCTACATCCGGCATATCATCCAGAATCTGCCGACCAACCGGCTGCTGTTCGGCTATTCCATCGCCGGAACGGAGGGCGCGGAGCTGTACAGCGGACTGGAGATCGTTTCCGAATACTGCTTCGACAAGCTGTTCGGGGATGCGCTGACAAATAAAAAGCTGCTTGCCATGATTCATGAACAGGATTACGATATGCTGCATCTCTGCGGGCTGGACGAATACGGCTGCGTGACCGCGACGGCGCTCGGCGCATCAAAGCGCGGGATTCCCGTGCGGATCGTCCGCAGCGGAACGGCAACGGTTCTGCCGGAGAAAAAGGCTGCAAAGCAGCGCAAAAAGCTGGAACAGGCAGGGATCATGTATATCTGATCCCGCAGGAGGTGCGTTATTATGCCAAAGCTGGCAGCAGCCGATCTGCTGCGGGAGATCGGTTCGGAACATCCGCCGCAGCTGTGCTTTCTCTGCGGCGAGGATACGCTTGCCGTCGCGCAGCTGGAAAAGCGCATACGCAAAAAGCTGACGGACGGTGATGCGCTTTCGGATACCGTGTTTGACGGGCAGGAGGTCGATCTCGACCGGCTGGCGGATGCCTGTTCATTCAGCCCGATGTTCCAGCCCTATAATCTGATTCTGATTCCGGACTTTGATCCGGATGCACACCCGGCGTCTGCGGTAGATACGATGCTCGGCATGTTTGCGGAGCCCGCCCCGCGGACGGTCATTTTGATTGTGATGCGTGCGCTGCCCTGTTATGAGGTCAAGCGCGGCGCCCCGGTCTTTCTGCCGAAATACAAAAAGCTGACCGCGTTCTTTGAGAAGCAGGGCGTGCTCTGCATCTGTGAGAAGAAAACGGCGATTCAGCTCGGAAAACAGATTCAGGAGCGCGCGGCGAAATACGGCTCGGAGATCAGCCGCCATGATGCGGAGCAGCTGGCAAACCGCTGCCTCTGCGATTCCGCGCTGATTCAGGCCGAGCTGGAAAAGCTCCTCGCCTGTGCCGACGGCGGGCCGATTACGCCGGATATGCTGGATGCGCTGACCGCCGCACTCCCGGATGCCGATGCATTCCGGCTGGCGAAGGCCGTCACCGGCGGAAACGGCGCTGCGGCCTTCCGTCTGCTGGAGGCGCTGACCGCCAAAGCGGAGGATTCCAAGACGATTCTTGGTCTGCTGTCGATTCTCAGCACGACGTTCATCGACCTCTACCGCGCCAAGCTCGGGCAGGGCGCCGCAAAGCAGACAGAGGTCATCGCAGCGGATTTCGGATACCCGAAGAACCGCGAATTTGCGGTCAGAAACGCATTGCGCGACTGCGGCTCCATGAGCGTGCCGCAGCTGAGAACCTGTATCCGGATCCTGCGGGAAACAGACAAGAGCTGCAAATCCTCGCGCACGGCGCCGCGTCTGCTGATGGAGCAGGCGATTGTCAGGATGCTCCGCGTGCGGCGGGACGGCACGGAGGCTGCCGGATGACGCCGCGCCCGAAGATCGCGCCGGCGATCGTCGTGGAGGGCAAATACGACAAGATCCGGCTGGAATCGGTCGTGGACGCGGTCATTATCGTAACAGGCGGCTTTCAGATTTACCGCAACGATGCGCAGCTTCGGCTGATCCGGCATTATGCGGAAACGACGGGCATCGTCATCCTGACAGATGCGGACGCGGCGGGCTTTCAGATCCGCGGCTACCTGAAAGGGGCAATCCGCACCGGCAGAATCTATCATGTGTATATCCCCGGCATCCACGGCAAGGAGCCGCGCAAAACCGCGCCTTCTGCGGAGGGGCTGCTCGGTGTGGAGGGCATCAGCAATGAAACGCTGCTGTTCGCGCTGGAGCGTGCAGGCGTCTTTGACGAAGCGCCCCCGGAGCGCCCGGATGACATCACGCCCGCGCTGCTCTATGAGCTGGGGCTGACCGGCACGCCGGACTGCACGGCAAGACGGCAGGCGCTTCTGCGGGCGATGCAGCTGCCGCCGCATCTGTCGGTGAAGGGACTCTGTGAGGTGCTCTGCACGATGACCTGCGCCGATGAGCTGCCCGCATTTCTCGGAACCTATCTGCCGGAATATGCAGAGGAGGTGCCGCATTGAATGTTGCCTCACTGCCTGTGATCCTCTATGTGCTGCCGGTGTTTATGCTGCTGGCGGCGTTCTCGCATCCGCACTGGAAGCGGGATGCACTGGCGCTCGGTGGGCTCTGTCTGGTGTATGTGACCGGCGGATACGCAGCGCTGATTCTGCTGGCGCTGTCCGTCAGCCTGACCTGGCTGACGCTGCGGCTCAGTCCGCGCAGATCGGAACGGCATCCGCACCGCACGGAAATCTGGCTGTATGCCGGAATTGGACTCCAGGTGCTGCTGCTTCTGCTGGCGAGGCTGCTCCTCGGCAGTCAGGCGGTGCTGCCCATGCTGCTCTGTACGCTGCAAGGAACGGAATGCCTCTCCTCCCATGCCGCGCATAAGCTGAAAACCCCGCCGCTGCATTCGTTTTTCTGTTATCAGTGCGATATGACGCGTTTGCCGGGCGGCCCTGTGCTGAGCTTTCCGCAGTATGAGCAGGCGCTTGCGGCGCGTGCTGTTTCCCGGCAGAAAATCGGATCGGGCGCTTCGCTCTGCATCCGCGGTCTGTTTCAGCTGATCTGTCTGTCACTGCCGCTCCGGACGGTGCATGCACAGATTGCGTCCGGCGGCTATGTGCAGACCGCGCTGGATGCGGCTGCGATGATGCTGACATTTTATCTGATGCTGCTGTATCAGCTCAAGGGGCTGGCACAGATCGGGCAGGGGCTCGGGCGGATGCTCGGCTACGACCTGCCGGACAGCTTTGATACGCCGGTTATGGCGGACTCCATGCAGGACTTCTGGGCGCGTTTTCTGATCCCGATGCAGCAGTGGACAAAGCGCGTGCTGCTGCTGGAGGACAGAACATTTGATGCAGCAGGCTATTTTGCGCGGACGGCGCTGCTGTTCGGCGGCATCGGTCTGCTGTTCGGCCGCGGCGGCTGCGGCATGATCTGGGGCGTGTGTACGGCGGTCTTTCTGACAGCCGAGCGCTACCGCAGACAAAAGCGCCGCTTCGGGCAGCTCCCGGTGACAGCCAGACGGATTCTGACCGCCGCTGCCGTCCTGCTCGGCATGGGCACACTGGGGAGCGATTCGCTGATCGACGCGTTCAGCTGCTACCGCGCGCTGCTCTGTATCAACGGCATTCCGCTGAGCGACCGCATCGGCTATACGCTCGGAACGAACTGGGTGCCGCTCTGCATTGCGATTGCCGGACTGTTCCCGCTCAGAAAGCTGCTGCCGGAGGAGAACGCATGGGGCAGACGGCTGTGCGCGGTCTGTCAGCCGGCAGCGGAGCTCGTTATGCTGCTGTTTTCCTATGCGGAGCTGCTCAGCCGCTACCTCCGCCCGTAAGTTTATTTGCAGAGAATCTGCATCAAGGAAAGGAATCTTTTACCCATGGAACATTTTACCCCGCAGGATTTTGAAATCTACGATATGCACGCGCATATCTTCCCGCACAAGATCAGTGAGAAGGCAACCGAGTCAATCGGCAAATTCTATGACATCAGCATGGCTTATTCAATCGGTGAAACGGAACGTCTGCTCGAAGCCGAAAAGCAGATCGGGACAAAGCGGATGCTGGTCTGCTCTGTTGCGACCACGCCGAAGCAGGTCGTTTCGATCAACGACTTTATCAAGGGCGAGGCGGATCAGCACCCGGAAATGATCCCGTTTGCAGCGCTGCACGGTGACTTTGCGGATCTCGCCGGAGAGGTGGACCGTGTAATCGGCATGGGCTTCAAGGGCATCAAGCTGCACGCGGACTTCCAGCGCACGCCGATTGACAGCCCCGGCTCCTACCGGATCTACGAGGCGATTGAGGGACGGCTGCCCGTGCTGATGCATATGGGCGATTACCGGCATGATTTCTCGCACCCGACCATGCTTGCCAAGGTCCTGCGTGATTTTCCGAAGCTGAAAGTGATGGCGTCGCATCTCGGCGGATTTGCCGCATGGGATGAGGCGGAATCGGTGCTGAAAAGCTATGAGAATGTCCGCTATGACACGAGCAGCGCAGTCTGCCTGATGTCGCCGGAGCGTGCCGTGCGGCTGATCCGGCATTACGGCGTCGAGAACTGCATGTTCGGGACGGACTTCCCGATGTGGGATCCGAAGGCGGAGGCGGAGCGTCTGCTGTCGCTTGGCTTTACCTTTGAGGACTACAAAAAAATGTTCTCTGAAAATGCGAAGGCATTTTTGGAAATATAATGCAGTGAAAGGAAAACGAATCATGAAAAGCAGCAGAAAAATTTTTGCAGTTGCCGCCGCTCTGATGCTGCTCTGCGGGATGACCGCCTGCGGAAATCAGACTGCGCCGCAGACTTCCGCCCCGGAGCCTGCACAGACATCCGCGCCGGAAACAGATGAACCGGAATCCGCGGCAGAGGAAGCTGCACCGGAAGAAGCTGCACCGGAGGAAGCATCCGATGCCGCAGAAGCGCCCGCAGAGCCGTTTGATCCGGCGAAGCTGCCGCAGATCACGATAACCTCTGAGGATCTGCATGACGGCGTCTGGGATCCGGATATCACAAAGACGGACAAGGGCTCAAACCGCTCGCCGCAGCTTTCGTGGGAGCCGGTCGAGGGTGCTGGCTGCTATGCGGTTTACATGGTCGATACCACGGCGAGTTTCTGGCTGCACTGGAAATCCGCCGACGTCACGGAAACGACACTTCCGGCCGGCTGGGCGCCCGCGAATGAATATGTCGGGCCGTATCCGCCGTCCGGTACGCATGATTACGAGATCCGTATCTATGCGCTGAAAGAGCCGGTCACCGAGGATAAGAGTAAATTTGACAGCGGTAACAATGGCTTTGACGACATGGTAACGGCACTGGACGGAAACGGCGGCAATGTGCTGGCTTACGGGACGCTGACCGGTACATACACACGCTGAGCCGCAGCTGTTTCATATCAGAAACCGCGTGCAGCAACGCGCATTTTGGGAGCACTTCCAAAAATCTCTCCGAAGGAAATCGGCTGTCGGCACTGCCGACCTTGACAGAACAGGGATTTTGTGGTATGATATATGAGGGAAATTTCGGCACGGTTTCCGTGCATCCCCATAAATTCATCCGATTTTTTCAAAGTGAAAGGAACGAGCAGAGCTATGATTACTGCAATAGTAGGCGGAAACTGGGGCGATGAAGGCAAAGGCAAGCTGACCGATGTCTTCGCTGCCGATGCGGATTACGTCATTCGTTTTCAGGGCGGTGCAAACGCAGGACACACCATCATCAATCAGTACGGAAAATATGCGCTGCATATTCTCCCGTCCGGCGTGTTCCAGGAGGGCACCGTCAATATCATCGGCGCAGGTGCCGCATTCAATGCGGACGCCTTCCGCAAAGAGCTCGATATGCTGAAGGAGAACAATGTCCCGGCACCGAACGTCCGGATCTCCGACCGCGCACAGCTCGTTATGCCGTATCATATTCTCTTTGACAAGCTCGAGGAAAAGCGTCTCGGCAAGCACAGCTTCGGCTCCACACAGTCCGGCATCGCGCCGCACTATGCGGACAAGGCCATGAAGATCGGCTTCCAGCTTGCAGAGCTCTACAACAAGAACCTGGAGGAGAAGGTCGAGCGCGTCTGCATTATCAAGAATGCGACGATTGCAGGCCTGTATCCGGATGCAGAGCCGCTGGATCCGAAGGAGATTCTGGCATATCTGAAGGATGTTGCGGAATTCATCAAGCCGTATCTCTGCAACCTCGCAGAACTGATGCATGAGGCTGTCAAGGCGGGCAAGAACATCCTGCTCGAAGGTCAGCTCGGCGCACTGCGCGACATCACCAACGGCATTTATCCGATGACCACCTCGTCCTCTACGCTTGCAGGCTATGGCGCAGTCGGCGCATGCCTGCCGCCGCACGAGATCAAGCGCGTCATCACCGTTGTCAAGGCATATTCCTCTTGCGTCGGCGCAGGTCCGTTCACGACCGAAATCTTCGGCGATGAAGCGGATGTGCTCCGCAGAAAGGGCGGCAGCGATGGCGAGTTCGGTGCAACGACCGGCCGTCCGCGCAGAATGGGCTGGTTCGATGCCGTTGCAACCAAGTACGGCGTGGCTGTGCAGGGTACAACCGACGTGGCACTCTCTCTGATCGACGTGCTCGGCTATCTGGATGAAATCCCGGTCTGCGTTGCCTACGATGTGGACGGCGTCCGCACCACCGAGTTCCCGAGCGGCGACCGTCTGGACATCGCAAAGCCGATCTACGAGAAGGTTCCGGGCTGGAAGTGTGACATCCGGGGCATCACCGAATGGGATGCACTTCCGCAGGCAGCAAAGGACTATGTCACCTACATCGAAAAGCTGATTGACTGCCCGATCACGATGATCTCCACCGGCCCCGACCGCAAGGATATGATCTATCGCAAGTAAGAATTGCATATACCGAAATGCCCTTTTCAGATCACTGGAAAGGGCATTTTTTCTGAACGCTGTCCTTTTCTGCGCGGATTGCACTGCGAAAAAGGATACTCTAATTGTTAAATCAATACGGTTTCTTTAATAAAATTTATCCGGCGAGATATTAAGATCGGGAAATACCCATTGCTTTTTTCGCTGAAATATGGTATAATATAGAGGACTTTGCAAAAGGAGCTGCTTCTCATGCCGAAGTTTTTTGACGATGCTTTCTCACCGGCGCATCCGGTGCTGACCGGCGAACATCTGCGCCACATCGGATACGCGCTCAGAATGCGTCCGCAGGAGCGCCTGACGATCTGCGCCTGCGGCATCGACTACGAATGCGAAATCGCTGAAATCTCACAGGATGCCGTCACGCTTAGCATCCTCTCGTCCGCCCCCTGCTGCGCTGAGCCGACCATTAAAGTCACGCTCTTTCAGGCGCTGCCGAAGTCGGACAAGCTGGAGCAGATCATTCAGAAATCTGTCGAGCTCGGAGTTTCGGAGATTGTTCCGGTGCTGACAAGGCGCTGCATCTCGCGGCCGAATTCCGGCGAATTCCAGAAGAAGCTCCCGCGTCTGCAAAAGATTGCGCAGGCAGCCGCACAGCAGTCCGGCAGAGGCATCATCCCCGTGATTGCGCCGCTGCATTCCCTGGAAATGGCTGCTGACCGGATGGCTGAGCTGGAGGTACCCGTCGTGCTCTACGAGGGCGAGGGCGGAATCTCATTTTCTGCTGTCCGGCGCGACGCCGAAAGCTATGGCATCTGCATCGGCAGTGAGGGCGGGTTCGATCCCGCAGAAATTGAACTGTTACAGGCAAGAGGCGTACAGCCGGTCTGGCTCGGCAAGCGGATTCTCCGTTGCGAAACCGCACCGCTCACTGCGCTCTCTGTGCTGATGTTCCATACAGGAAACCTGAACTGAGTTTCCGCATATTCTACCGTACAGGGAGGTGAAGCCTGCTTGATCTATGTCATGAGTGATATTCACGGCTGCCATGCGCTGTTCCGCAAGATGTGCCAGAAAATCGACTTTACAGAAGAAGATGACCTGTATATCCTCGGTGATTTCATTGACCGCGGCGATACGCCCATCCCGCTGCTGCTGGACTGTATGGAGCGCATTAATGTGTATCCGCTGCTCGGCAATCATGAAGCGATTATGCTGCAATGCATCAACGGTCTGCCCGCAGAAGCGAATATCGACAATGTCACGGATTTTTATACGGATGCAGGCTATGCGGTCTATTCCGCATGGATGCAGAACGGCGGTTCCATCACCCTGAACCAGTATCTCGGGCTGCCGCCGGAAACGCGCGCGGAGCTGCTCGCTTATTTGCAGGAATTCCGCCTCTATGAGGAGCTGACGATGCCGGACGGCAGAAAATTTGTCTTTACGCACAGCGGCATCGAGAATTTTGATCCGGAGCTGCCGCTTTCGGAATATCAGATTGACGAGCTGATCAATGCGCGTCCGCAGCAGACGGACCGCTTCTACGACGACCGCACGCTGATCTTCGGGCATACCCCGACGCTGACCTATCCGCAGATGCACGGCCGCGCGGAGGTGCTGTTCACAGAAACCTATATCAACATTGACTGCGGCGCCGTGTTCCATGAAGCAGGCGGAAAGCTCGCATGTCTGCGGCTTGACGATATGAAGGTGTTTTACGTATGAACCGGAATGACAAACCCGCCGGCAGACAACTCGGTGTGCTGGATCTGGCACATCACTGGCTGCGGGAGCATGTTTCCCCCGGCGACCTCTGCATCGACGCGACCTGCGGCAGAGGCAATGATACCAAGCTGCTCTGTGAACTGGTCGGCGCGGAAGGCCGCGTCATCGGCTTTGACATTCAGCAGGAGGCAATCGACTCCGCGGCGGCACTGCTGACGGAGCATCACCTGAATGCGGAGCTGCATTTGCAGAGCCATGCGGAGATGGAACAGTATGCCGAGCACGGCACTGTTTCGTGTATTGTATTCAATTTCGGCTGGCTGCCGCGCGGCAGTCATGAGATTTTTACGCACGCAGATTCGAGCATTGCGGCGCTGGAGGCCGGGCTGCGGCTGCTCAGACGCGGCGGCTCGCTGGTGCTGTGCATTTACTACGGCGGCGCGAACGGCTTTACCGAGCGTGACGCGCTGCTGGATTTTCTCGGGAAGCTCGACAGCCGGAATTATACCGTGTTGCAGTGTACGTTCCCGAACCGGACCGGCTGCCCGCCGTTTGCGGTGTTTGTGACGAAGGAGTGTGACCTGTGAGTGTGATGATGCTCCTTTCGGAGAACAATGCGGACATGGTGAACGTCACGCCGGTGCTGATGAAATTCATCGGAAAGTTTTTTGTGATTTTCGCGGTGGTTGCGGTGATTGCCGTGCTGACGCCGTGGCTTGCCAAGCGGATTGACGGATTCCGGGAAAAGCATGAGAAGCCTGCTCCGCCGGAGGATCCCCGCTGCAAGCAGGTGCGCGGGCCTTACGATATGCCGGAGCCGAAAGAGGACTCTGCCGCAGACGGGCAGAATCCGCATTCATAAACTCTGAAAGCAGACTATAAAAAAGAGGCACCGGCCGTCAGGCCGGTGCCTCAGTCTGTCGATAATCTTACAGAAAACTTATATTTTTTGCTCACCGCAAGTTTATCGACAGACTGCAGCACCGTACTCCTTTCAATATAATTCCCCGCTGTTGACAATTTGGCTGCGGCGTGCTATAATATGACAGATACAAACCGGCTTCCCCGGCGTATCATGCTAAACTTTCATCTGATACAGGAAAATACCGTATGGCAAAGAGAAAACGAAAAAAAATTGAGGCGCGAAGAGCTGCGCAGAAACCCGTAACCGCAACAACACGCAAGGGCGTCATCATCGCCGTGACCGCTTGTGCGATCTTTTCATTGCTCGGCTTTGCGTTCATAGGCGCCGGCATCCGGGAGATCGCATTCACATACCGCTGCTCAGCAGAAGCCCCCGGTCTCATCACCGATGTCACCATAAAAAACGAATACAAGCCCGGCAAACGCAGCAAAAAGCCCCAGTATTGGGCAACATATTCCTACGAGTATGATGACACAGCGTCCACCGATGTCTTCGTCACAGCCAAAATCGTTCGTTCCGGCAAGCGCATCACGATCCGCTATAACCCGGATGATCCCGATCAGAAATATGTCAAGGGCTATGACGATGCGGGAAACGTGCTATGCGTGATCGTGGGCATCGTCTGGGTCGGGTTCTTCGCTCTGATCGCTTATTGTGCCATCGTTTTGCATCTGCGCGAACAAGCGGCAGCGAAACAGCAATCATCCGGCCGCTGAATCAAATCAAAACCACCCGTTGAACGGGTGGCTTCAGCCTGTAGAAAAATGCCTCCTGTGGATTAGGATTTGGGAGTTCTCACCGGCTTCGCTATGCGTTTGCAGGCAAATGTACCCCAAGCCCCTGCTTAAGGGATTGTCCCTTAAGAACCCCATCATAATGAAAGTAAAGCATTTGATGCATTTTACTATATTGTGGGGTTCCAAAGGGATTTTATCCCTTTGGCGGGGTATGGGGCAGAGCCACATGATCAATCCATCGGAGATACCGCTTTATCGACAAAAAAAGAGGCACCGGCCGTCAGGCCTGTGCCTCTTTTGCGATGCGGTTCAGATTGCAGGATTCAGGTCTGCATCCGGAGCAATCTCATCTTCAAGCTCCGGTTCATCGTCCGCGGTATCATCCGCCCAGTTTCCGTTTGATACATTGACGGAGCCGGACTTCGGGAACTGTCCGTTCTGGTACTGCTGATCCATGATATCCATGATCTGCTCAATGGAGATGTCATACTTATCCAGCAACTCCTTGTACGGGGATTCCTTGTACTTTGCGATATAAGGCGGAAGTGTGCCGTCCTTTTCGTAAGCCGGGAAGACATCGTCCTGATCATTGATGAGCTGTGCGTAATCCTGTACGATCTCCTCGGAATACGGCAGGAAATCCTTGACGGAATAGATCATCACGCCGATCATCAGAATACTCAGCACAGCCATGACCACACCGGCGATTGCCATTCCGGTGCCGCTGCGCTTCTTCGCCAGCGAGATGATACCGAAAATCAGTGCGAGCGGCGCGGTGATGACCGTGATGCCGCAGCAGCAGAAGCCGATCAGGCTCAGAATACCGAACACGAGCGATGCGATTGCAAGGCCGCTCTTTTTCTGCGGTACCGGATTCTGAATCTCAGGGCTGCCGGTGTTATAATTGCCTGTCATGACAGGGCCGTTGTATTGTTCGTCCATAATGCACCTCCTGCGGAAAGCTCCGCGTTTTTTGTACCGTTAAACGTCCATTTCCGTATCCCAGTCCCGCGCCGGGAGCGTTTTCAGGTCATAGGGCGTCCGCTGGTACACACAATAATTCAGCCAGTTGGAAAACATCAGATTTGCGTGACAGCGCCACGAGAACCGCGGCGGCTCTGCGGGATCGTTGTGCGGGAAGTAATGGAACGGCATTTCGATTTCCAGCCCCTTTGCGACATCGCGGAAATACTCTGCCGCAAGGGTGTTGCGGTCATATTCCGAATGACCGGTGATGAAATACTGTCTGCCGTTTCTGTTTGCGATGATATGCACGCCGGACAGTTCGGAGCTGGTCAGAATCATCAGCTCGCGGTGCTTTTCAATGTCCTCCCGCCGAACCTCGGTATGGCGGGAATGCGGCACATCAAACACATCGTCAAATCCGCGCAGCAGCAGAGATTTCCTGAACTCTGCGCGGTGCGGGAACACGCCGAACATCTTCTTCGGCAGCGGATATTTCGGAATGCCGAAGTGATAGTACAGTGCAGCCTGTGCGCCCCAGCAGATGTGCAGCGTGCTGAACACATGGGTTTTCGACCACTCCATCAGCTCGCAGATTTCCTGCCAGTAATCGACCTGCTCAAAGGGAAGCTGCTCGACCGGCGCACCGGTGATGATCATGCCGTCATAGAACTGGTCGCGGATTTCCGTCAGCGTTGTATAAAACGCATCCAGATGACTCTGCGCGGTGTTCTTCGACACATGCGACTCCATGCGCAGCAGGGAAATATCCACCTGGAGCGGCGTATTGCTGAGGAGCCGGAGCAGCTGAAGCTCTGTTTCCAGCTTTTTCGGCATGATGTTCAGGATCAGGATGCGCAGCGCCCGGATATCCTGATGCGCGGCGCGGTCGCTGTCCATTACAAAAATATGCTCATTCAGGAGCGCCTGATAGGCAGGCAGCTCCGGAGATATACAAATCGGCAACGGATCTTGCTCCTTTCCGCATCCCGTGCTGAAATGCGGGGAAAGACCGCTGCGAATCCGTCAGCGGTCTCCCGGAACATTTCTATCGCGGGAAAATTATACCGGGTGGATCTGCTTTGCAGCATCCCCGTGGACGCCGTCCAACCCGAACTGCCGGTCGCGCCGCTTCTCAAAGAACTTGACGGCAACCTGACCGAACTGTGCATAGGACAGCACATCTTCCTCCTGGGTGACCCATTCGGCACATTCCTCTCTGAGCTTGTCGAGCTCCGGTTCAAGCAGATCTGCGGGACGGCAGGTAATCGGCTTGTCGCCCTTCAGAATCATCTTCTGGAATTCCGGATCAATCGGCAGCGGCGTCTTGCCGTATTCGCCCTTGACCATAGCGCGGAACTCCTTGGTAACCATCTTGTAGCGCTCGCCGCCGATGACGTTGAACACGGCCTGCGTACCGACGATCTGGGAGGTCGGCGTGACGAGCGGCGGGAAGCCTGCATCCTTGCGGACGCGCGGCACTTCTTCCAGAACGGTTGTCAGCTGATCCTCCTTGCCTGCCTGCTTCAGCTGGCTGAGCAGGTTGGAGAGCATACCGCCCGGCACCTGATAAATCAGGGTCTTTGCGTCAGCCGCGAGCATCTTCGGGTCGAGCAGACCTTCCTTGATGTACTTTTCGCGGAGCTCCATGAAGAACGGACGCAGCTCGCTCAGCTTGACGAGGTCAAGGCCGGTGTCGTACTCCGTGCCCTGGAGCGCAGCGACCATGGATTCGGTCGGCGCGTGGGAGGTGCCGAGTGCGAGCGGGCTCATTGCGGTATCAATGACGTCCGCGCCTGCTTCGATGGCCTTCATCAGGCACATGGAAGCCAGACCGGAGGTATAATGCGTATGCACGGAGATCGGCAGTTTCGTTGCCTTTTTCAGTGCCTTGACGAGCGTTTCCGCACGGTAGGGCGTCAGCAGCGCTGCCATATCCTTGATGCAGATGGAATCCGCGCCTGCGTCCTCAATCTGCTTTGCATACTTGACATAGTATTCATCGGTGAAGATTTCGCCGGTCGTGAAGCTCATTGCCACCTGCGTATGCGCATGGCCTTCCTTTTTGGCGGCCTTGATTGCGGTTTCCAGGTTGCGGATGTCGTTCAGCGCATCGAAAATACGGATCACGTCGATGCCGTTTGCGATGGACTTCTGCACGAAATATTCGACGACATCATCTGCATAGTGCCGGTAGCCGAGCATGTTCTGTCCTCGGAACAGCATTTGCAGCGGGGTCTTCGGCATATTCTTTTTCAGCAGACGCAGACGCTCCCACGGATCCTCATTGAGGAAGCGCAGGCAGGAATCAAAGGTTGCGCCGCCCCAGCACTCGATCGAGCGGAAGCCGATCTCATCCAGTGCAGGCAGGATCGGCAGCATGTCCGCAGTCGTCATGCGCGTGGCGAGCAAGGACTGATGCGCGTCACGCAGTACGGTTTCTGTAATACCAATTTTTGCCATATTCGTTCAACTCCTCCGATCAGCCGAGGACTGCAAGCGCATCGCCCGGGTTGACAGAGCTGCCCTTCGTCGTGTTGACTGCGAGAACGGTGCCGTCCTCCGGCGCGACGATGTCATTTTCCATCTTCATGGCCTCAAGGACGAACAGCACCTGACCCTTGGTCACGCTGTCGCCGGCCTTGCACTTGACATCGAGAATGGTGCCGGGCATCGGTGCGGAAACCGGGGTGCCGTCCGCTGCGGATGCAGCCGGAGCTGCTGCTGCCGGTGCAGGCGCTGCTGCTGCCGGTGCGGGTGCCGCTGCTGCCGGTGCGGGTGCTGCCGCCGTCGGTGCTGCACCTGCGCCGAGCTCCTCCACAACAACATCATACTGCTTATTATTTACGGTAACACGAAACTGCTTACCCATGAGAGTATCCTCCTAAATGATATGTAATGCATCGCGCACGGGGGCTTTCCCTGCGCTGATCTTTCACTTAAAACGGGATGTTGCTGTGCTTCTTCGGCATGTTGGAAACGCGCTTGCCCTCCAGCATATCGAGTGCGGCGGAAACGGCCTGACGGGTTTCTGCCGGTGCGATCACGGCATCAATGACGCCGAGCTGTGCAGCCTTTTCCGCAGAAGCAAGGGTATCGGTGTATTCCTTTGCGAGCTCTTTGCGCTTTGCGTTTGCATCCGCTGCGCCCTTGAGCTTATCATGCCACAGGAACTCAACCGCTGCCTCCGGTCTGAGCGGTGCAATCGCAGCGCTGTTCCATGCGATGACATAGTCGCTGCCAGCACCGCGTCCCGCAATGGCGGAGAACGCTGCGCCGCAGGCCTCGCCAGCGATCAGTGCGATCTTGACAGTTGTCGCCTCGGCATACGCGCCGCAGAGCTGCGTCATGGCACGGAGCGAGCCGTTTCTTGCAGCATCGGTATCCGCAGCAAATCCGACCGTATCCACAACGGTCAGCACCGGAATGGAGAATGCATCGCAGGTGCGGACAAAGCGTGCCATCTTGGCGGAATCGTCCGCAGTGAGTGCCTCCGTGCTCCGGCAGGTGGAGATGATGCCGACAGCCTGTCCGCGCACCGTTGCAAGTGCCGTACCGACCGAAGCGCCGTATGTTTCATACAGCGGGAGCAAAGAGCCTGCATCGGCAATGCCGCTGAACAGCGAATCCTTGCTGCAAACAGCCTCCGGCTCTGCAAATTCCGTAATCGGTGCGCCGACCAGATTGTTTGCCGGGAGATAGCGGAGCAGCATTTTGGTCTGTTCCATGACAGCCGCATCATCCTTGCAGACGGCTGCGGCAAGACCGGCCTTTGCAGCCGTTTCCGGCTTTGCGGCATCGGTGCCGAACGGCGGCGTCAGATACAGCTCTGCGCTTTCGGTTGCGAGGACGAAATCCGCCTCTGCTGCGAGCAGCGCCGCACTGCCTGCGCAGACGCCCGCGATCACGGAGATCTGCGGGACAACGCCGGACAGCTTTGCGGAAGCCGCGATCAGCTTGCCGTAGGCGGTCAGGGAATCGGCGGTGCCGTCCACATAAACGCCGTTGGAATCATAGATGCCGACGACCGGCGTACCGGTTTTTGCAGCGAGGGAATACAGCCGCTTGATCTTTCCGGCTGTTGCTTTGCCCATGACGCCGCTGTTGACATCGGGCGCCTGTGCGAATGCACAGACAGCCTGCCCCTCAACATAGCCGTGGGCACAGACAACCGCTGCCTGTTCCTCGTTTTCCAGCCGAAGCCCGTCCAGCTCCGTGAACGTGCCGCCGTCAAACAGAAGTGCAAGACGCTCTCTTGCAATAGTTCCGAGTTTTTCCATATACTCTGTACGCATCCTTTCGTGGTTCCGTAGTCAGTCCATACTGGAATCCATACGAATTTATTATACCATATCCATACAAAAAAAGCAAGCCCGAAAATCCCGCGCAGTGCAGCAGGATTTTCGGTGATGATGCACGGAACCACACGTACGGCAGGCGGGATTTTCCGCAATATGTTGAAAAAGCGGCGCGGTTTCGCAATAAATGCGGACGGGGGAGGCGGTCTGCGGAGAACACGCCGGAAAAAACGGGCGCTGATTCTGATATCAGCGCCCGGTGAATATCAAAACAGTGTCCGCAGATCCTCTGCGAGCGCCGGGGTACAGCCGTCCGTGCAGACGGTGTTCAGCGACGTGCTCAGCGGGCGGAGTCCCTCGTATGTGAACGGCATGACCGCGGAGAGCATCGCCGTGCCCTGCCCGTCCGACGCCGTCACGTAGAGCGTATAGTACAGGAACTGCGAGTCATTGTCAAACCGCACCTCGGAGAGGTCGCATTTTGTAATCAGATAGCCCTTCTGATAAAAGGCTTTCAGACGCTCCCCGACCTGTTGCGCGCAGTCCGGTACAAACCGGTTTTTGATCATGCTGCACCGGTTATCCAGCCGGCTCTGATCCTCCTTGGAATCCGTGAACGGCGTCTGATTGACCATGACTCTTTGCATGGTCCATGCGGATTGCAGCTGATGATCGCAGATATAATTAAACGCATTTAATATCCGTTCATTCGTTTCCGAATCCTCAAAACCGCCGGTGTACGCAAAAGCACAGTTGTACAGACCGTCAACCTCACGGTAAAACTCCAGACACAGCTCACAGCCGTTCCGGTACCTGATCAAAACTTCCGACATGATAAAGGGGGCTGCACTTGCAGTAGCCACGGTGTAATTTGATTCGATCCGGATCCGCCTGACCTCTGTTCCGCCGAATGCAGCTTCATACGTATTTTTCAGGAGCTCCGTGTCTTTTTCCCGGAATGACTGCAAATAATGATACACATCCGGCGGAACCATGACGCCGGCGCTCAGGCTGCTGACAAAGCCTTCATAGTCGCCGTCCGTGAGTTTGCGGACAAGCGGGCGGACATCCGCGCTCTGCGCAAGTGTTTCAAAGCTCTGAATGTCCGGTTCCTTCAAAATCTGCCCGGCTGTCAGATACCCCAGTGCGCCCAGCAGCAGGATCAGCAGAATCAGCAGGGTCACAGCGGCACGCTTGTTCCGCCGGATGCGCTGCCCGACCTTCCGGAATGTGCTGGCCTCATCCGGAACGGGCACCGGCTCTGCAAAGGGATCCTGCGGCAGCGCGCCGCAGAGCTTTCTGCATGATTCGCATTGTCTGATATGCGCCTCCACGGCAGTGCGGGATTCCGGGCTGCAAAGCGATTCCTCGCACAGCGGGATCAGATCCCGGATGACGGCGCAGGTATATTCATTCTGTTTCATAAGCATCCTCCTGTTCCAGCATACCGATCAGCATTTGTTTGGCGCGGTAAAAGGTCGTGCGTGCCCAGTTTTCTGTTTTCCCGAACACCCTTCCGATCTCCCGGAAGCTCAGCTCCGCAAAGACCCGCAGCGAAAAGACCTCCTTATAGGGATCCTTCATGCGGTGCAGCAGCGTGTGAATTTGCAGTGCGCGGGACTGATCCGCGAGCTGCTGCTCGAAGCTGACGGCATCGGGAACCTCCCCGGCAGATTCCAGCGGGAGATTGCGGTTTTCCGCCTTTTTGCAGTGATCGCACCAGAGGTTGCGCGCAATCGTGCAGAGCCATGTTTTGACGGCGCAGTTCCCGCGGAATCTGTCAATGGACGTGAATGCCTTGAGCATTGTGTCCTGAAGCAGATCCTCGGCGAGCGTTTCATTTTGTGTCAGCCGCAGCAGATAGCGGTAGACATCCGCGGCGTAAAGCCGGTAGATTTCGTCGAACTCGGCCTGCATTTTCCCCATGCGATCACCTCCTTTTATTCATTAGACGAATCAGGATGCTGATTCGTTACAGCGGATATTGCAGATCCTGCTGCTATTATAACAGATTCAGCGGGGAAATGCAATCACGCCCGCCGCAGGCTTGACATTTTATCCGCTGTCCCGTATAATAAAAACAATTCACATCATCATGAGGAGGTGCGCATCATGCAGGAGCAATCACAGAATTCCGGAAAACAACCGTTCCCCTGGTTCAGCATTCTGAGCAGCGCTGCGGTCACGGCAGGGATCATCGGATTCATCCTTTCCCTGGCGCGGCATGTGTACTGGCTGAGCCTCTTGCTGGCGGGCGGATTTCTTCTGCTGCTGGGCTGCATCCTCCTGCATGAAGAATGCGCCCGGGAAAGAAAACGCAGTTTTTTGTTCCCGCTGCTGCTTTCTGCTGCCGGAGTTATCACGGCGGTCTGCGGACTTCTGCTGAAAACGCAGCCGGAGGCAACGGCCGCATTTTTCAGTACACATGCCCCGGAGCTTGTTTTGCCGCTGCTCTCCGCGGCGGGATTCGGCATGATTGCTTCCGCGCTGACAGAGCAGAAACGAAAGCTGCGGTACTGTACGGAGCAGGTCACGGCGGTCTGCACGGAGCTGCGGCACAGCGGAAAAAGCCGCGCCCCGGTTTATACGTTTTCGTATGCGGGCGCCGAGCATCAGATTGCGGATAGCAGCTATACCAATTTTGCCAATCCGGCAGTCGGGGAAACCCGCGAAATCTATATTGACCCCGTTTCCCTGGACGAGCTCTACGAACCAATCCGCGCAAAGGCTGTACGCAGATTCACGTTTTTGTTCGGGTGCTGCTTTGCGGTTCTGCCGCTGTTCGGCCTTTTCATGATGCATTTTGCCCGGTAAAGCGGTATCTCTGACGGATGCCCAAGGGGGCTGCCTGCTTCGCGTGCGTTTTCCGTTGTGCATCACCGCGCAGCGATTCCTTTGCTTTGTGTGCGGCGGCATTCCGGCACAGTTTCGTGTTTTTTATGTTTTCTGTTCAGACTTTTTCGCACTTCTCCTATTGAAATTCTTTTTGCAATGTGCTATAATAAAGTATATATGCGCTGCCGCATCTGATCGGCGGCCGAAAGAAAAACAAAAGAAACGTCAGCAGCGAACGAAAAGGATGATACAAATGAGATTTATCGACCAGCTCAAGGCCGAGGTGCAGATTCACGGAGACATGGAAACGGACTTCCGCAGCCGCCGCTATCATCAGGCGCGGAATATCGCCGCCAAGTATGTTGATATGATTGAGGAGGAGGCGCGCATCGCCGCGCGCAGCGGAAACTATGAACGCGTCGAGCAGAGAGCGCTCATCAGCGGCTTCCTCACGATCAGCGAAAAGGATTTTGAGCAGCCCGTGCTGCAAACGGAAAAGAAAAAGCGCTTCATGCACGGCAAACGGAGCGTCATTTCCCTGAACCCGGAGAACGAGCTTTTTGAGGTGTTCCTCTCCGCACTCAAAAAAATGTGCGCAGAGGAACAGATTACCCTGCACCCGTTTCAGGCGCAGATTCTGGATAAGGACGGCAAGACCTGCTATCACACGCTCCCGGTGACGTTGCAAAAGCCGAAAAAGGAACGGATCCAGGCCTTCGGCTTTCCGTATCAGATTGAGTTTTGAGAGGGGGCGGCGGTATGGAACTCTGGACAGATCTGACTGAAACGCTCCGGCAGGATGCGGATTCGCACACTGCAAAGCAGATCGACATTCAGAGCATCTATTTTCAGCAGGGCAGGGATATTGCCCAGGCCTATGTCGATGTGATGAAAAGCTATGCGCGGCTGGATGCCAAATCCGGCAAATACGAGCAGGACGGCGACTATGCTGTGGTATCCGGCTTTTGCAGGCTGGAGGAGCATCATTTCGATATCCTGCTCAAGCGCACACAGAAGCAGAATTTCTGGACGGCCAAATGGCATGAAACCGTTGCGCTGCGCGTCAAGCAGAGAGATCTGTTCGATGCCTTCTGCACGAGCTTTGCGGAGTTCTGCCGGAAAGAGAATATCCGGATCGGGGAGCTCTGCGCGCTGGTACGCACCAGAGAGGGCAAGCTGGAGCAGCGTCCGTTCCCGGTGGAAACGGTTCTGCCGGAATATACCGAAGCCATCGGGTATCCGTATCAGATCCGGTTCTGAGCGCGCCCTCTTTTTCATACTTGCATGATTTTTTAGAGTGGAGGATTCAAATGTCAGCACGGTTTACGCCGGAAATGAAAAAAACGCATACCATTCTCGTGCCGGATATGCTGCCGGTGCATTTTCAGCTGTTGATCAGTATTCTGAAGCCTTACGGCTACAACTGCGAGCTGCTGCGGACGGCCAGCCGCGCCGTTGTGGACGAGGGACTCAAAAACGTCCACAATGATACCTGCTATCCGGCGCTGCTCGTCATCGGGCAGTTCATGGAGGCGCTGAAATCCGGCCGCTATGATCCGAACCGTACCGCGCTGCTGATTACGCAGACCGGCGGCGGCTGCCGCGCCTCAAATTATATTCATCTGCTGAGAAAAGCGCTTGCTGAGCAGTTCCCGCAGGTGCCGGTCATCTCCCTGAACTTCTCCGGACTGGAAAAGGATCCGGGCTCCGGCTGGCAGATGACCCCCGCAATCTTCCTGAAATTCCTGTACGCGGTGCTGTACGGCGACCTGCTGATGCTTGTTGCGAACCAGTGCCGCCCCTATGAGCTTCAGCGCGGTGCTACGGATAAGCTGCTGCTGACCTGGCAGCGGCGTCTGGAAAAGGCGTTCCAGTCACGGGAATATCTGCATACCAAGCGGCTGTACAAGCGCATTCTGGACGAATTCGCCGCGATTCCGCGCACCGCGAGAAACAAGATCCGCGTCGGCATCGTCGGGGAGATTTATGTCAAATATTCCCCGCTCGCAAACAATCATCTGGAGGATTATCTGCTCTCCGAAAACTGCGAGCCGGTGATTCCGTCGCTGCTGGAATTTGTCATGTACTGCGCCATCAGCACCGCCGTAGACGGCAAGCTGTATCACTTCCGGGATAAGAATGTTGTGTACAACGGCCTCGGCTACAAAGCAATCTACGCGATGCAGAAGCAGCAGATCAAAGCCGTGAAGAAGCACGGCGTCTTTGATCCGCCGCATGACTTTGAACATCTGCGCGACCGCGCTGACAAGTATATCAGTCAGGGCGTCAGCATGGGCGAGGGCTGGCTCATCACCGCGGAAATGGCCGCGCTGGTGGAATCCGGCACCGAAAACATCATCTGTACACAGCCGTTCGGCTGTCTGCCGAACCACATCGTCGCAAAGGGCATGATGCGCGTGATTAAAAATGCGTATCCCGACGCGAATATCACCGCGATTGACTACGACCCCGGCGCGACCCGCGTCAATCAGGAAAACCGTGTCAAGCTGATGCTTGCAAATGCAAGGCAGCCGAAGGGATAAGCTGCCGCCGGAATGAAAAAGAAGGCGTGATACATGCAGAAGGCACTCAGCCGTGCAGATGCTCCGCACGGCGCGTCCAAAACCCGAAAACTGTATACCGGACAGCTCGTGATCCGCTGCCTGATTCTGATTGCGTGCATTCTGATCCTGATCTTTGATCCGGAGCAGACCGAGGTGCTGGAGGGCTGGAATTTCTTCCGCAGATTTACCCCGCTGCACCTGCTCTGGCTGACGTGGATGCTGGATATGCTCTGGCAGCTGGTGCCGGTCAAAAAGCGGCTGGTCATCGCACTCGGTTCACAGAAGCATTTCAAATTCCGCTTTCAGCCGCCGGACAAGGAGAATTTCAGCTATCAGGCACTGCGGCGGCATATCATCGAGATTACAAAGGCCGCGTATAAGGTGTTTGCAATCTGGGCGGCCGTCGTGGCAGTCGTTTCGCTGCTGCGGGTGTTCAACATCCTGAACGACGATGCGCTGTTCATGATCACGATTGTGTTCTATGTCTGTGATCTGATCTGCGTGCTGATCTGGTGCCCGTTCCGGCTGATTGTCAAGGCGAAATGCTGCACAACCTGCCGGATTTTCAACTGGGATCACCTGATGATGTTCTCCCCGATGCTGACGGTCAGCGGGTTCTTTTCCCGGACGCTGCTTCTGATGGCGATTGCGGACTGGCTGATCTGGGAGCTGTGCATCATGATGTATCCGGAGCGGTTCTGGGAAAACACGAATGCCGCGCTCCGCTGTACCAACTGCACCGACAAGCTCTGCACGCAATACTGCAAAAACAGGGGTTCTTCGGTGGATTGATCACGGGAACGCTGCCGCGTTCTGAATCTGCCGGTGATGCTTCATAACAGACAAAAAACGGGACGCCCTCTGTTGCAGGGCGTCCCGTTTTCTGTTCTGATTTACGAATCCTCGCCTTCCCCGACGGAGAGCACACCGTCCAGCTTGCGGGCGTGATCCAGCAGCATGTCCAGCGTGGAAAACTTCCGCGAGCGCAGGTCGATCATAGCGATATAGACCGGTTGTGCCTCATCATAGGTGCCGCGTATCTGCAAATTACGGATCGCAAAGCGGTTGTCCTTGCAGAAGCGGAGCATGTTGTCCAGCACGGCCTTGTCCTGATAACGCAGGCTGATGTGAAATTCCGGCAGACGCCGGATCCTGCTGCCGAGATCGGAGCCGTAGATCTCAATCAGGAGCACCGTCACCGCAGCGAGGATGCCGCCCTCATAAAAGCCTGCGCCGAGCGCCAGCCCGATGATACCGCAGGCCCAGAGTCCGGCCGCGGTCGTCAGTCCCTTGATCGACTTCTTCTTCGTGACGATGATCGTGCCGCCGCCGATGAAACCCAGTCCGGAAACGACCTGCGCGCCAAGACGGGACAGGTCGGTCGGGAACTGGCGGTTGACGGCAAGATAGATACCGGTCATGGAGGCTGCTGTTGCGCCAATGCAGACCAGAATATGCGTCCGGAAACCCGCCGGACGGTTTTTGTAAGATCGCTCCAGGCCGATCCCGGCACCGCAGACCACGGCGAGCAGCATCCGCACCAGAACGGAAAGCAGAGTAATATCCCGAAGGCTGTCAAAAAAATGCAGCATATCCAGTTCCTTTCTGCCGTTTCACGAGATCAGCTCGCGTACAGCGTCAACACATTCCAGCTCCGCGACCGAAGAAAGCATTGCGGAGTGCGAGCTCTGCGTGCGGGAGAGCTTCAATGTCATGATCGCAGAGGGAAGCTTGTCACCCTCCTGCTCTGTGCGTTCAATATCAATATCGAAGATCTGTGCGCCGTGTGCCTTGACCGTATCAGAGATCGTTCCGACATCGTCGATGGAATAAAACTCCACAAAAATCGTAATGTTTTGCAGCTTGCGTTTGAAGCTGACCTCCAGTGGCTTCATGCATTCCATGGTGATGACGAGCAGGATCAGACCGATCAGCACGCACTCATAAAAGCCCGCACCGGCGGCGATACCGAGTGCGGCGGAGGCAACCAGTCCGATCGCAGAGGTCAGGCCGGAAACCTGCTGATGCTCCGTTCCGATGATCGTACCTGCCGCAAGGAAGCCGATGCCGCTGATGACCTGCGCGGCGTATCGCGTGCCGTCGAATTTGACATCAGCAACTGAAAAAAGCCATGCCCACTGTCCTGTCAGCATCTCCTGCTCATATGCGGAGATCATCAGCGTCAGTGCAGCGCCGAGGCTGACCAGCATATAGGTTCGCAGTCCGGCATTCCGCTGCATGCGCGCACGTCCGTAGCCGACAACGCCGCCTGCAAGAACCGCGAGCAGCATCCGCACAACAACGGACAGTACGTTGAATTCCCGCAGGTATAATAACACAGCTTTCATTCGATTTCCTCCCCTGTAGCCATACTATAAATTATTGTATCATAATTTGTCGCATTTTGCAATGGGGGAATTGCAAAAGAAGTGTCAATCCTTGCGATTTTCCTTAAAAATAAGCAAATTTTGGTAAAAATGTCCCTTGAGCCGATCCGGAATCTATGCTATAATAATAGTAGCGTTATTATGGAACGTCCGCCGATGCAGAGGAAGGAGGCTCGCATCATGACTCAGAAATACGAAGCCGGGACATATATCCGCTACGGCGGTGCCGGGATCTGCCTGATTGACCGGTTTGAGGAGGTGCCTTATCCGGGCGCGGAGCCGATGATGCGGCTTTGCTACGTTTTAAAGCCCGTGCGCAATGCCTGCATGGAGGTTTCCGTTCCGCTGGACAATGAAACCCTGTGCGGAAAAATGCAGCCGCTGCGTACAAAAGCAGAGATCGAGCAAATGCTGGAAGCATCCGGGCAGGATGACATTCCGCTCTGGACGGAGGACCGCAAGCTGCGCGCGGCCGAATTCCGGCAGGTTCTGGCAGGCGGCGAAGCCGCCGAGCTTCTGCGCATGATCCGGTGCATTCTGCGGCAGCGGGCACTTCTGCTCAAATCGGGACGGCATCTCAACGCTGCGGATGACAATGCCCGCAGGGACGCTGTCAGAATGCTGGAGGAGGAGTTTGCATTTTCCCTCGGAACGACGCCGGAGGAGGCAGGCCGCTGGATCAGGGCAGTGCTTAGGCGGGAATTTATGTAAGATGTTGCGAATGCATTGACAAATGCAGTGCGATTATGTATAATAGTTATGACGGATCCTGTTTCTGAACAAAAGGAGATGTGATAACATGAAACAGATCGCAAAATATCTGGCTGTGCTGCTCTGTGCGGTCATGACGCTTTCGGCCTTTTCTGCGCCGGAACGGCAGAACAGTCTTTCTGCTGCTGCGGTCACCGTGAGTGAGGAGCAGGCTGTGTATCAGAAGCTGCTTGCAATGAAATCCCAATATCCGGACGGCAGGCAGTTTGACAACAATACGCCGTACAGCCTGCAATCGAACCCGTATACATGGGAGGCTGCCAGACAGCGCACTGCCGGCTGTGCTGCATTTGCTGCGATTCTCAGTGACGCGGCGTTCGGGACATCCGGAAGCGTGAAGGAATTTGCCAATGTCCGTGATGCACGCGCCGGTGACGTATTGCGCTATTACGCGGGCAGCAATCAGCACTCCGTCATCGTGCTGCGGCGGCTTTCGGATTCCGTTGAAGTCGCGGAGGCCAATGTTGTAGGAAGTGACCGGATCGGCAGGGTGAAATGGGGCAGAACCATCAGCTTCACCGAGCTGCAAAACAATAAGATCTATTTCTATACGCGGTATACAGAATCATCCGCCGCCGTATCCGGACTGCGCGGGGATGTGGACGGCAGCGGACAGGTTTCCGTTGAGGATGCGCAGATTGTGCTGAAAGCATATACCAGAAAGGTGTCCGGGCAGGGGACAGGCTTTGACGATACACAGACCAAACGTGCGGATGCCGACCTGAACGGTCAGATCAGCGTGGAGGATGCCCAGCTGATTCTGCTCTACTACACCAGAAACGTCGTTTCCCAGCAGAATGTTCCCTGGGAAAAGCTGATATGAAGCTGAACTGTGAACCCGTGAAAGAACAATCAAAGCGCCGGCTGAAAACAGCCGGCGCTTCATGCTGCCGGGAAATAAGAATCTCATTATGGCGAAAGTGATGCATTTTCTGCATTATCCTGTGTCGTGGGATTCCAAAGGGATTGATCCCTTTGGCGGGGTATGGGGCAGAGCCCCATTATCAATCCATCGGAGATACCTTGTTTCCGACAATCCGGCGCTGCCCTGTTCCGCACACTTGACAAAAAGATAAACATATGCTACAATATACCGGATACTGAAACGGAGGAGGCGCCGTATGAGCAGATTGCAGATCCGCGTGGATTGCAGCGGAGAAATGCCGCTGGGAACCTATCTGCGGCAGCGTGCGGGCATTTCCGCCGGAATGCTGAAACGGCTCAAGGCTGTGCCGGACGGCATCACGCGGAACGGACAGCATCTGCGCACGGTCGATCCTGTTTCGGACGGAGATCTGATTGAACTGCATCTGCCGGAGCATTGCGATCACACGCCGAACCATGAATTGCAAGTGTCTGCGGTGTACGAATCCGCGCATGTGCTGGTCTGCGATAAGCCCGTCGGAATTCCGGCACATCCGTCGATGCTGCACCGGACGGATACGCTTGCAAACTGGTATGCCGCGGCGTATCCCGGCAGCGGATTTCATCTGGTGAACCGCCTCGACCGCAATACCTCCGGGCTCTGCCTGATTGCACGCACCGTCTACGCTGCGCACCGGCTGCGCGGTCAGGTGCAGAAGCGCTATTATGCGCTTGTCCGCCCCGGACTGACCGGCTCCGGCACGGTGAATGCGCCGATTGCGCGGGAACGCGAATCGGTGATTACGCGCTGTGTCCGCGCAGACGGCAAGCCCGCCGTCACGCATTACCGCGTGATCCGGCAGACGCCGCTCTGCACGCTGCTGGAGCTGATTCCGGAAACCGGGCGCACGCATCAGATCCGCGTACACATGGCGCATATCGGCTTCCCGCTGCTCGGGGATGCGCTGTACGGCGGCGACTGCTCGCTGCTGCAAACCCATGCGCTGCACTGCGGGCAGATGTGCTTCCCGGATCCGATCACCGGAGAACAGATCTCGGTGACCGCGCCGCTGCGGCATGAAATGCAGATGCTCCTGTATCAGAACAACACGGAAACAGAAAGGAAAACAGAATTATGAATGACTGGAAATTACATGAAACACAACCGCAGTTTGAGCGGATCCGCAGCCTGCCGAAGCAGCGCGTCCCGAAGAATATTTTTATCCTGTTTCTGCTGGCGCTTGCCTACTGGCTCGCCACGCAGTTCGGCTCGGTGATCGTGCTGCTGCCCGCTATGGTCGTCAACACGGTGAAAGGGCAGCCGATTGATCTGGACAGTCCCGATAAGATGTGGATTATGCTGTATCTGACCGTGGTCAGCATCATCATCAACATTCTGATCTGCAAGCTGATCGAGCGCCGCACCCTCCGCACAATGGGTGTGACGAAGCATCTCTGCCTTCCGGATTACCTGATCGGCGCCGTGCTGGGTCTGGCCATGTTCTCCGCCGTCATTGGCATCAATTATGCGGCCGGTGCCGTGCGCGTCAGCGATGCGTCCGATGCGGTGCGCAGCATCCCGATGATGATCATGATGTTCACAGGCTGGATGATTCAGGGCTTTTCCGAGGAATTTGCATTCCGCGGCTTCATGATGATGTCCGCAGGCACCTATAAAAAGCCATGGATCGCGGTGATTTTCAGCGCGATTATGTTCGGTGCGGCACACATCGGCAACAGCGGCGCAACCGTGACCGGTGTGCTGAATGTCGCGCTGTTCGGCGTTGTCATGTCGCTGTATATGCTCCGCACGGACAGCATCTGGGGACCTGCCGCACTGCATACAGTCTGGAACTGGGCGCAGGGCAGCTTTTTCGGCCTCAAGGTCAGCGGTTTGGATGTCGGACAGTCCGTGCTGCATTTTGAGCAGACCGACAGCGCAGCGTGGATGAACGGCGGCAGCTTCGGTCTGGAGGGCGGCCTCGGGACAACGATTATTCTGATTGTTGTCGGTGTGATTCTGCTGTTCCTCGTCCCGCAGCGCAAAATAACGACGTTTCCTGCCGCAGCGGACTCGGCAGCGGCGTAACCGTCTGCGGAAAGCTGCGCATGCAGACGGTCTGATTCCGGACACAGAATGAGGAACAGAATCATGATAGACTGGAAATTAAAGCAAACACAGCCGCAGTTTGAACGGATCCGCAGTCTGCGGGATCAGCGCGTGCCGGAAAACATCCTGCTCCTGCTGCTGCTCGCAGCCGCCTACTGGGGCGGCACGCATCTCGGCACATTGATCGTGCTGCTGCCCTTTGTCATGGTGACACAGGTGACCGGGCATCTGGTTCAGGATGTGACGGCGACGCCGGAATTCTTTGCGTTTCAGCTGTATCTGACAATGGTCAGTATCGGCGTGACGCTGCTGATCAGCAGGCTGATTGAGTGCCGCACGCTGCGCACAATGGGCCTCACAAAGCATCATTGTGTGCGGGATTATCTGCTCGGTATGGTGCTTGGGTTTGCGATGTTCGCCGCAACGGTCGGCATGGCGGAAGCAGCCGGAGCCGTGAAGCCCGGTACGCCGGATGCGGTTCGGAATATCCCGCTGATGCTTGTGATTGCAGGCGGCTGGATTATTCAGGGCTTTTCGGAAGAATTCGCGTTCCGCGGCTTTATGATGATGTCCGCAGGCACGCATCACAAGCCGTGGATTGCAGTGCTGTTCAATGCACTTGTGTTCGGTGCCGTACACATCGGAAACGACGGGGCTTCGGTCAGCGGGGTGCTGAATGTTGCACTGTTCGGCGTGACGATGTCGCTGTTTATGCTCCGCACAGACAGCATCTGGGGACCGGCGGCACTGCATACGGTATGGAACTGGGCGCAGGGCAGCTTTTTCGGTCTGAAGGTCAGCGGTCTGGACGCAGGCCCCTCCGTGCTGCGTTTCGAGCAGACCGGCGCGGCAAGCTGGATGGGCGGCGGTGCGTTCGGTCTGGAGGCGGGTATCGGCACGACGGTTGTCAATGCTGTGCTGATCCTGATTCTGCTGTTCCTTGTCCCGCAGCGCAAATCGGAATATCCCGCAACATGAACAAACGGGCGCTGACAGAAGCAGTCAGCGCCCTTATTTTATCCTTATTTCCGGAACTTGACATGCACAGTCCGCCGCAGAAGCCTGATTGCTTCTCATGCTCTTTTGTTTGCTTTGTTTCGCGGCAGTTTGCCCGCAGTGAGATGCACCGGGATATTATTCCCCTTCCCGTACAAACGGCATGACGCTCATCCGGACATTGAAATTATCCGGCAGATACGCTGCGGGAATGTATTTCCTGTAATCCAGATCCATCAGGCTGTTGCAGAAGATGATTTCCGCGTAGGTGACGGAATATTCCATGCCCGGTGTATTGATCGCGTAGACAAAGCCGAAATAGCTGTCTGCACTGACCGCCAGGGGCTCGCCGCCTGCAAAGCCCGTCACATCGTAATATCCCTTGTATTCCGTATGCGGACAGGCCTCCAGCCGTTTCAGCTCCGCCTCATACGCCTCCGGCGGATAGGTCACGGTCAGATAGCTGAGATACTGCGGATCCCACGGATTATAGTACACCATTTTATAGTCCTGCACATCCATGCTGTCTGTCAGTGCGGCGGGGAAGATGCTTTCGTCCATGCCGCATTTGATGCGGTATTCCTGCTCTGCCTGTTCCCCCATATACTGCGCATAATGTGCGGGATCCGAATCCACCTGCACCGTCGGGCTGACAATGCTGTAAATCAGCAGAGCAGCGATATTGAAGAACTTGATGCCGATAACAAGCAGAACGGCGCAGACAATCAGCAGCGTGCCAAGCGCGATCTTTGTCCCGAACCGCCACTTTTTCTTTTTTTCAAACCGCACGAACTGCTGTGCGCTGTCCAGGCGGAACTGCACATCCGGCGCCGGTGCAGTCAGTCCGTTCAGATACTGTCTGCACGGCTCACATTCCGCCAGATGCTCCTCCGTCAGCTTCCGCGATGCCGGGCTGACCATGTTTTCCGCGTAAAGCGGCAGCAGGTCGCGGATGACCTCACATTCCAGTTTCATGTTGTTTCTCCTCCGATCATTTCCTGTATCATCGTTTTGGCGCGGTGATACGTGACGCATGCCCAGTGCGCGTTCCTGTCGAACAGCTCGCCGATCTCCGCAAAGGAAAGCTCTCCGAAAACCCGAAGGGAGAAAACCTCCTTGTACGGCTCCCGCATGGTGTGCAGGATGCGGTGAATCTGCATGGCCGTCTGCTTGTCCTCGATCAGCTCGGTCAGACCGGCGCCGTCCTCTGCGGTATCCTCCGGGAGCTCACTGCCGGTGAAGCGCTTGGCCTTTTTGCAGTGCGTGAAGTACAGATTGCGCGCGATGGAGCAGAGCCACACGCGCAGCTCGGATTCTCCGCGGTACTGTCCGATGGAGCGAAAGGCGCGGAAGAACGTTTCCTGCGTCAGCTCCTCTGCGAGCGATTCGTTCGCGGACAGTCCGCGCAGAAAGCGGAACACGTCGTCGTAATATTCGCGGAAAACCGCATCAAAATCGTTCATCCTGCACCTCCCTTCTGCATATAAGACACCGCAGCACGCAAAATATCACAGGATTCAGAAAAAATTGCGGGCTCTGTATTATGAAAAACGCCCGGCGAAAACCGTCCGGGCATGAGAAAATGCAGCGTAGAAAAAACAAACGGAGTATCCGCCTGCAATGCGCGGATACTCCGTTGCTGTTTCATAAGACTTAGCCGTTTGCACGCTCTACCTTGCCGGAGCGCAGGCATCTGGAGCAAACATAGATGTGGCAGGGAGAACCCTTCACGATTGCTTTGACGCGCTGGACATTGGGCTTCCATGTACGGTTGGTACGACGGTGAGAGTGAGAAACCTTAATACCAAAAGTAACGCCCTTGCCGCAGATTTCGCATTTCGCCATAGCTGGCACCTCCTTTACAGACTTGTCAACAAGATACATTGTAACAGATATTGCGAAAAAAATCAAGCCCTTTTTGCAGATTCGTGAAAATTTATCAGTTTTCACGAAAAAATCGCCTGCGCGTCCGCAAAACGGAACAAAATGTGCGGGCGGGCAGCGCCCGCCTCCGTTGGTCTAAAGCTCGCGGGCAGTGCCCGCCTCCATTGATCTAAAGCTCTCCGGTTAGCCAGCTGCTGCATAAAGTCTGCTCCTCTCAGCTTGCTTTTAGCCGTATAATATGATATAAGCGGGCAGCGCCCGCCTCCGTTGATCTAAAGTTCTCCGGTCAGTCAGCTGCTGCATAAAGTCTGCTCCTCTCAGCTTGCTTTTTGCCGTATAATATGATATAATATAAATCAGGTCAGCCGGCACGGCCGGTACCGTTTTTGACGAAATGAGGAACCAGAATGATCAATCCCGTAACCAAAGAACCGATTTGCATTCACTGCAATGTTCCGATGAAGCGCGTTCGCGTGGAGGACTGGTACCCGAGCAATATTCTGCTGAAGCAGCTGCAAAAAATCGTGGACGGCGCAAATGTCCGCATTTTCCACTGCAAGCAGTGCGGCAAGGTTGAATTCTTCCGATGAACGGACGCTATCACCACATTTTCCGGGAACCGGAGCACGCCGATACCGCAGTGCTGCTGCTGCACGGCATCCTGAGCGCGCCGCAGTATTTCCGCTTTCTGCTCGATGACATCCCGCAGGAATATGCCGTTTCCGGCATTTTGCTGGAGGGGCACGGCGGCAGTACGGCCTCGCTCGCGGAAACCGATATGCAGTCGTGGCGCAGGCAGGTTCAGGCACAGTTTGCACATCTTTCCGCCAAATACCCGCATATCATCATCGCGGCGCACTCTATGGGAACGCTGTTTGCGCTGAAGCTTGCCGCAGAGCATCCGCAGCAGATCCGCTCGATGCTGCTGCTCGGTGTGCCGCTGTATGCGCATCTGACCGCATACGGCGCATTCTGGGGGGCGATGATCGGTGCAGGCTTGAAGCCAGAGCCGCAGGAGCCGCGCGCGTTTGCCATGCGGGAGTCGTTCAGCATCCGGCCGGACCGGCGGATTTTGCCGTATCTGTGCTGGCTGCCGCGCTATCAGGAGCTGTTCTGCGAGATGCGGCGCGTCCGCGGCATCCTGCCCCGTGTGACGGTTCCCTGCACGGTGTTCCAGTCCGCAAAGGATGAGCTTGTTTCCCTGCGGACGCTGCCGCTGCTTCATGCAGATCCGGCTGTCCGGCTGCATGTCCTGCGGGCGTCCTCCCATTTTTATTATCCGCCTGCCGATGAGGCGAGAATTCTGCGCGCGTGGCGGAAAATGCTGCGCACAAACGGTTCAAATCAGGGCAAGCAGCTCTGATAATATAATGCAAAGGAGCGTAAATACTATGAAGTTCTATCAGAACAAGGAAACCGGCGAGATCGTCACCGAGGCATGTCCGGGCTATGAGGAAATCATCCCGAACACCGTGGATGCCGCAAAGGAAAAGCATGTTCCGGTCGTTTCCCGCGAGGGACAGACCGTGACCGTCACCGTCGGCGAGGTGCTGCACCCGATGCTCGACAATCATTATATCGGCTGGATTCTGCTTGAAACAAAGAACGGCGAGGAGCGCAAGGAGCTGAAGCCGGGCGAGGAGCCTGTCGCGCAGTTTTTTGCCGCGGAGGATGACGAAATCGTTGCGGCATATGCATGGTGCAATCTGCACGGGCTCTGGATGGCGTAATAAACCGGATTTCTGTAAAAAGTGCCTCCGGCGGATCAGAATCGGGGACTCCGTCCCCAAGCCCCTGCTTAAGGGACAATGTCCCTTAAGCATCCCATTATGGTGAAAATAATGTATTTGCATTGATTTTATTGTTGCGGGATTCCAAAGGGATTTATCCCTTTGGCGGGGTATGGGGCAGCGCCCCATTATCAATCCATCGGAGATACCGCTTAATCGACAAAATGAGGCGCTGAACCGCAAAAGTTCAGCGCCTCATTTGTTTCTGGCTGTGTCATTTCAAAGGGGATAACCGGCCGGAGCCGGGTTCGGTTTTCGGTACGGAAAATCCGGCGGCGAAGCGGTTACTCCTGTGCGCCGATGCCGGAAACGGTGAAATCAACCTCAACCTTCTGCCACTTGCTGAACGCAGCAGGATCGACGATCTGGGAGGAGTATTCACCGAATTCACCGGTCAGCTTGCCGTCCGCATTGTGGGCGTCGTCCGGGAAGCGGCTGACGTATTCATTATAGATATTGGCACGCATTTCGGTGTTGTCGTCCGAGGAGGTATAGTTCTTCGCGGACAGTTGAACGGGATTGCCGTCCACGCGGATCTCGCGGATTTCGATGCTCATTTCCGGGAACAGCTTGGTGCCGTCCATGACCTTGACTGCCGCAAAGCCGAGCCCGCTGCACTGATACGAGCCGTTCGGGTCGCCGGTGATTTCCTTCTGTGTGCCTGCGGAGCCCGCATTGACGCTGACGGTGTAATCGCCGTTTCCGGTGATCTGTACGGCGCCTGCACCGTAGGAGAGCAGATCCTCCGCCGTGCCGAAATATTTTGCATACCACTGGCCGTCCGTGATGATCAGGATGGCATCGCCGGATTTTGCGACGGTCGGCTCCTCCGTTTCCGCGGCGTTGTTCTCTGCGGAGCCGTTCCGGGATGCATCTCCGGCAGCGTCGCCGGAGGCAGCGTCTGCGGCAGAGGATGTACCGTCCGCGTTCCCGCCCTTTTTGTCTTTCGCGCCGCAGGCCGTACAGACGGTCATTGCAGCGGCAGCCGCGAGAATTGCGGCAAGCAGCTTTCTGGTCATGATTTGTACCTCTTTCATCGGATGATTCGTTCGGATTCCGGTAAAAATGCTGCTTTTTGCAGGATTCTTCCCCGTTTCACATTCATATATTTATCATACAACGTTTTCTGTAAAATCGCAAGTGGAAAAAAGACGAATGTTCATAAAAAAACCGTGCCGATTCCGAGCATTTTGCACAACAGTGCGGATTTTGCGGTGCAATATCGCAGAAAACGGGGAATAATAACGGTAATTTCAGATAAATAACAGTGTTTTTCAATACAGAAAGGATACTGAGAGCTGGGTTCCGCTTATGTTATTTTATCTAGTATACTATATGTTTTTTTTCGACAGGTATTTACAAATCAAAAGAAATGTGATATAATAAAGAAAAAATATGTCTGCGCAGTGTATACTATTTATATATATTGCATGAGGCGTTCACAGAAAGAAACGGAGGGCGGCACGCATGAAGAACGGAGTCCGGATGTCGGATATTGCGAAGGAACTCGGCGTCAGTGTCGTGACCGTTTCCAATGCGCTCAATGACCGCGGCGGCGTCAGCGAGGAAATGAAAAAACGGATCCGCGACCGCGCCTCGGAGCTCGGGTACAGACCCTCTGCCCCGAGAACGCCGCGCAAGGCTGCGCCGGAGATTGAAACCGAGGGCGGAAACATCGGCATCCTGACCAGCGAGCGCTTTGCCGGGGTGCGCGGCACCTTCTACTGGTATCTGACCGCAGGCGTTTCCAAGGAACTGACGCGCTGCAATCTGTACTCGATCTACGAGAGCATTTCCGCTGCCGATGAAAAGGACGGCATTCTGCCACGCGTAGCCTCCGAACGGCAGGTGCGCGGACTGATTATCGTCGGGCAGCTGGCCTCCGATTATCTGGAGCTGCTGGCTTCGCTCCATATCCCGATGCTGTTTCTGGATTTCTACGACAAGCACAGCGAAATCGACGCCGTGATTTCCGATAATTTCTACGACAGCTACCTGATCACCGATCAGCTGGCGGCGCTCGGTCATAAGGACATCGGCTTCATCGGCACGGTGACGGCGACGAGCAGCATTCATGACCGCTTCCTCGGCTATGTCAAATGCCTGATGGAGCGCGGGCTCCCGTACCGGAAGGAATGGACGCTTGAGGACCGGCTCCCGGACGGCAGAAGCCTCAACGAATTCGATTTCCCGAAGGAGATGCCGACGGCGTTCGTCTGCAACTGCGACGAAACGGCTTTCCGCGTGATCGGGGATCTTCAGCGGAAAGGTCTGCGCGTGCCGGAGGACATCTCCGTGACGGGCTATGACAACTACACGGTTTCGGATATGTGCGTCCCGGCCATCACGACCGTCGAGGTCGATCTGACGGAGATGGCGCATACGGCGGTGACGCTGCTTCTGGCGCGTCTGGAGGATCCGCAGAAGCCTGCCGCAAGACATGTGATTCCGGGAAGAATCATCATCAAGCAATCAATGAAGGAACCGTGCGCGTTTTAGGCGAAACGCCTAAAAAAAAACGCGAAATTTTGGACGCATAGATAGTTGCAATCATCAATTATCTGTGGTATAATATCCCTATGGATCTATGTGTGGCTATTGCTATGCCCATTTGCAGAAACGGTGCGCCGGAGCGATCCGGTTTGCCCGCTGCGTGAAGCAGTGAAGTCTGTTCTGGGTGCACGGGTTGCACACGGATAAAATACAAGGAGATTTCCGGGTCGCTCCCCGGTGCTCCGAAACCCAAATACAGGCTTGCAGGAGGTGGTTTTATGCCAATGAGTTTTGCTTATACGGCAAAGGATGCGGCCGGCAACATCCGAAAGGGTGTCATGACGGCAGAGGATGAGCAGGAATTTCTGGCAAAAATCAGAGAAAAGGGAATGTACGTCACCGATTACAAGGAACGTCAGTCCAATACGAAGACTGTTAAAAAGTTTCGTACCAAGGATCTGGCTTTCGCGACCCGTCAGATGGCAGCAATGCTGACTTCCGGTCTGACACTGGTCAAGGCGCTGGATATTCTCTGCAAAGAGCAGGAGAGCGAAGCTGCTCGAAATGTTTGGCGCGATGTGTATGAGAACGTGCAGAAAGGTGAATCCTTCTCCGATGCACTGGAAGTACACGGTAGCGTATTCCCCACGCTGCTGACGTCCATGGTCGGCGCCGGTGAAGCGTCCGGTCAGCTGGATATCATCATGCAGCGACTCAGCGACTACTATGCAAACCAGAACAAGATCTCCAATACGATCAAGAGCGCAATGGTCTATCCGGCGATCCTGGCTATTCTGACAGTTGCAGTCGTCATCGGCGTTTTCGTGTTCATCATGCCGGCCTTCCGTGACCTGTACACTGATCCGACCCAGATGCCTGCACTGTCCAGAGCCATGATGAAGATCGGTGAATTCATGGTTGCACACTGGCTGATTCTGGTGCTCGGACTTGCGGCGCTGATTTTTGCGATTGTGTACGCGATGAAGCTGCCGGATGTCCGAATGAAATGGGATAGGTTCATAATCAAGGGACCTGCCTTCGGCAAGCTGGTTGTGAAGATTTACACAGCCCGCTTTGCGCAGACAATGGCATCGCTGTATTCTTCCGGTCTGCCGATGGTCGAGTGCCTGAAGCGTTCCGCGGATACCCTGAACAACACCTACATCTCGATGAAGTTCCGCGATATCATTGACGAGGTCAAGAGCGGTGAAACGCTCAGCTCCTCGATTCAGAGAGCCGACATTTTCGACTCCATGTTCTGCTCCATTATCTTCGTCGGTGAGGAATCCGGTGCGCTGGATGAAATTCTTGCGAAGACCGCTGATTATTACGATGAAGAATCGGATTCCGCTGTGAAGCGTCTGTGCTCACTGCTCGAGCCGGTCATGCTCATTGTCATGGGTATTGTGATCGGTCTTGTGTGTGCTGCGTTCTTCCCGGCACTGTACGATTCTATCGGCCAGATCGGCTAATCCGAAAACCGGCGATCCTTGCTGCGGCAGAACCTGCCGCAGCAGAAAAAGATACCGCGTCAACTAAAATTCAGAGAGGTGGATATATTCAATGCTTTCTTTTGACATTACTGATCGAATTATCAGGATCATTAAGGGCTCCGAGAGCAACGGCAAAATCCGTATCAGCTCCGCTACGACCCTGAACCTTGAGCCGGAGATTATCGTGAACGGTCATGTCCGCGATGTCGCAAGACTGGCTACCATGATTAACCAGGCGCTCCGCGAAAAGAAGATGCCCGACAAAGAGGCAATCGTCAGCATTTCCTCGAACATGACGATCTTCAAGGAACTGCATATCCAGAGAGCGGAAAAGCAGCAGGACTTCATGAAGATGGTCCGTGCGGAAATGGCTGCGGCGCTCGGCATCGACGAGTCCTACTCCGTTTCCTACATCGTGGTCGGTGATTCCGATCAGACCAGCGGCGCTGTCAAGGTGCTCGCAACGGCTTGTCCGTATGAGGTTGTTGACTGCTACAAGCGCGTGTTCAACATGCTCCAGATCAGCCTGCGCAGCGTTATGATCGGCTGCAACTGCATCACCAAGGTTCTGCTTGCAGATACCAAGACAAAGGCGAAGATGCCGCTGCTTGCTGTCCAGATCGACAACAACTTCATTTCGCTGAACCTGTATGAGAACAGCCAGCTGTCGTTCTCCCGTTTCGCTTCGATCTCCGCGGAAGACTATGACGATTCCGAAGATTACGTGTTCGAGGCAGTCAACGAGAACATCTTCCGTATGCTGCAGTTCCAGAAGTCCAAGACCGGAAGCGATCCGATCGAGAACGTGGTCTTCTACGGCGATACCCGCGAGTATGTCCGACTCACCAATGAGCTGGAGAAAATGGGCATCCGCACCAGCATCATCAATGTTCCGCCGCAGATTCACGGCTACGAGAACCTGGAGTTCTCCTCCTACGCCAACGCAATCGGCGCGATGTTCAAGCGCAACAAGGATACCGAGCGCATCAACCTGCTGGAAACCGATACGGTCAACAACAACAAGATCCGCTCCGACAGCTCCTATCTGCTGATCCTCGGCCTCTGCGCACTGCTTTCCGCAGGCATCTGCTTCGGCGGCTGGTTCTATCTGACGATGCGCAACAGAAGCTATGAGAAGAAGATCGAAACCATCAGAGATAAGCAGGCTTCGCCGCTGTGCGAGCAGCTCAATGAGCAGCTGAAGATGCTTGCTGCCAAGATCACAACGACTAAGACCTATACCAACGGTGCAACGGATGCATATTACTCCTATGTTTCCCAGCCGAAGCCGAGCAAGGAGCAGTTCGCAGAACTCCACAACACCATCGTGGATACGATTGCTGAAGTGCTTGAGCTGGAGGATGAGGATGCAAAGAAGGAGGCCATCACCTTCAATAAGCTGGAATACTCCAACGGCTATTACGCCATCGAAGTGTTCCACCTGAAGGAAAAGGACACTCCGATGCCGACGATTCCGACCAAGCTGACCAACAAGCTGCGCGCACTGCCGGATGTCTACGATGTTCCGTACGTCGGGTACAGCATTGAAAAAGTTCAGAAGCTCGGCGCACAGCAGCAGCAGGCTCAGCAGCAGGGAGAGGACGACGAAGAGCAGGAAGTTCAGGCAGCTCCCAACCAGGCCGATAACAAGAACGGTAAAGTGGACGACAAGGAAAGAGTCAAGCTGACGCTGAATATTATGATGAAGGGCGACAGCTTTACCATGAAGGATATTGGCGCACAGGAGGGAGAACAGTAATGAAATTAAGCTATCGTGAGAGAATTATCCTGATTATTGCGATTGTCATCGTGATTTTCGGCGTGGGCATTTTCGTCTTCATCAAGCCGAAGTATGAGAGAATGACCCAGAACAAGGAGCTTTGCGAGAAGCTCGAAAAAGAATGGCAGGTTCAGCTGACCAAGTTCAAGGAAATCCCGGAAAGACAGGACACTGTCAACCAGACCTATCAGAAGGGCCTGAAAATGTCTGAGCATTTCACTCCTGAGATGACCTCTGTTGAAATGGATGAGTTCATTCAGTCCCTGATGAACAATGAGGAGTTCATTAAGAACAAGGCAAGTGCCAAGGACACCACTTCGGTGAAGGACGAGAGCACCACTTCGATCAGTTACTTCTACTACACACCGAACATCGTGACCTATCCGCTGTATGAAGCGGCTGATCTGGACGGTTCGCTTGCAAAGGAAGCAGCCGAAAAGCTGAAGGAGGCTAATATTCTGGCAGCCAGAAAGTCTCAGACCATCAGCGGCGGCGAGCAGACCTTTACCGTTCTGATCAAGTATCAGGATCTGATGGAATTCCTGAACAAGGTCAATTCCGTGGCAAAGGAAAAAGACGATACCATGCTGATTACCGGTATCAAGGTGAAGGACGCTGCCTTCAACGACGGTACCAAGAAGGGCGACGATGAAAAGAATCAGGACGCCCAGGACGACGAGGACGAAGATGACAACAACAACCAGCAGCAGCAGCAGAACCCCAACGCCCAGGAAAAGGTGAAGAGAGGCTATTCCGAAGTCACCATTACCTATAAGGCGCTGTATATCCAGGAGCCGAAAAAGCCGGATGTGGGTCCTGATTACGACGAAACGATCTGGGACGGCAACGAGTGGAGACAGAAGGTTGCTGAATAACCCGGGTCATGGCGGCGGCCTTCTTAGAGGGAACTTTAAGAAGGCTATCCGCAGTTGAGAAAGGTGGTTTCATTATGAAACGAATTATGGGGAAAGGAAAGGCGAAGGGTACGATCCTGTTCACCGTTATCACGGTAATGATGGTGATGGTCGTGTTGCTGATGACAACGCTTACGCTGACATCGGCTGCAAACCGCAGATCGTACTACAATTACTTTGAGTCACAGGCACAGTATGCTGCGCAGAATGCGATTGACGCAATTACATACAGTGCTTACAACCGTGCAGACTTCCACGAGTGGGTTGTGAACAATGTCACCGAGGGCGATACAGACAGACATTTCATCAACCTTGAATTCGACGGCTCCCGCATTCAGTATTCCAACGATCAGCCTGTGGTCGAGTGTACCATTGAAAGACTGCATCCGGATGCAAAGTGGGACGAAGCAACATCTGCGCTGCACAGCCGTGCAATGTGGAAGATCACTGCAACCGCAAGAGTCGGCCACGGCCGCAATGAAACCGAGGCAACGCTCAGCCAGTATCTCTACGAGAACTTCCAGCTTCCCGCAGAGGAACTGCCGGATCGCGCTACAAACGCCGCAGACTGGCAAGTCTGGGACCGCACGATTCCGACAACGCCGGGTACTGTGGTCCACAATATCCCGCTGGCTTCTTCTCCTTCGACCCTGATGTTCGGCAACAAGGGTTACGCGAACAACATGGTCAACCTCGGCCCGATCTACGCAAACCTCGATACTCTGCCGCGCGGCTGGGGCAATTACAACGATGCGCCGGCTGGCTATAATATCACGATCGTGAACAACAGAGCACGCTCTGTCGGCAACACGATCTATGTCAACAACATTCTCAGCAAGGTCAAGGCAAGAACTGATTTCCAGTCTGCGCGTGAAGGTGCAATTTTCTACGGCAACCTTGCAATTGAGAATTCAGGTTACAGCTTTATTTCCAAGGTGAACGGCTTCAACGGCACTGCACTCCACCAGAACTCCAACTATGTTTATGTGGACGGCGTCCTGAGAACTGAGGGCAACAGCGGCTACATCGATATTGGCAAACGAGATGCCTATGACGGCGAAGCTGCCGAAACAACCAACAGACCGATTAACCTGTACTGCGGTAGCGTGTATATCCCGAACAAGGGCAACTCGCTGGTCGTTGAACAGGGCGATGCGATCTTGTACAACCCGGATGCGGAGTCCACCTGGATTGAAACGACGGGTCCGTCCTTCCTCGCGGAATTTGTTGCAACTCAGCTGAATAAAGAGATTTATGCAGGCTACGGCAACTCAATCGGCGGCAATATCTTCTGCAACAACAAGAAGCTGACGCTCGGCGGCGGCAACGGTGAATTCATTGTTGACGGTGACGTTGTCATGTCCAACCCGAAGAGCGAGCTGGTTCTGAGCAGCAATGTTACTGTCAACGGCCGCGTGATTTCCGCTGGCAGAGTGACCGGCGAAGGCACTGTCGGCCGCGGAATTCAGCAGGGTGCGACCGGCCGTAACAACCGCAATCCTGAGGTGTACGGCGACGGCTATCTGGCCAGCATTCCGAGTGCAGATTATGACTACTCTCTGATGCCGTTCGGTTACCGCATTGATGAGATCTTTGAGGTTTACTACCGCTGGGATCTGACGCAGGACTCTGATGCAGCAGCACGCGCATATATTGACCCGTCGAGCGGAGATAACCTGATCCGCGAGAGCATCGCGGCCGGTCACGGCTGGGATGTTGCAGCGATTGATACCACGGGCGGCATTAAGTACGTTCCGTTCACGAATCCGCTCAAGGATATGTGGATCATTCCGCAGCATCCGTACTACAAGCCGGCTGATGCAGTCGGACGGATCGTTGCAAACGGTGTTTCAAGACCGGCTGACTACGACACCTTTGTGACCGGTCTGGAGGCGGCAGCAGGTTTCAAGACGAGTGTTAAGCTCGTGTCGCATAATACCGAGGGTACAGATACGGCTCCGACCATCAGCAACCTCTACGTCATTACCGAAAGCTGTGAGATCGACCTCACAGATGCCAAGTACAACAACGATAACTTCAGCGGATTCTTTATTGATCCGAGCAATGCAACTTCCCTGCCGCTCAAGATCGGTATGAAGGGAAGATGTCAGGTTGACGGTAAGCCATTCTACTTTATCGTGAACAACACCGCATACTACCTCGAAGGCGACTATTCTGATCCGGCAGCATACTGCGAGGAAGAAGATGCATTCAAGGCAGTCAACAGTTCCCAGGTTCAGGTGATGCTGAAGGGCGACTGCAGCATGGGCAAGGCAAACCCGATGTTCATGACAACCGGTGCATATGCACAGTACAACAGCAATACGCTGTCCGTTGTCCAGAACCCGACCTTCCCGGCAAGCAAGGCCGAGCTTGATGCATGGCCGGCAAACCTGCTGGATATCAAGTACGCGTATGAGCTCGTTCCGAACTTCACTGTGTTCGGCGATGCAGGCGCGAACTTCGATTGCAGCGGCTGTAATGCAGCGATCTTCAACTGTGACTTCGTCATGCCGCTGACCACCATCAGCGTCGGTACGTTCAACTACAAGGGCGATCAGAGCGTGACCTACCGTGAGTACAGCGACTCTATGACATCGTTCGGTAAGAGCTACGTCTGGGCGATCGGTTCTGTGATGATTGCCAATATGGACACGACCAACGACCAGAACGCACTCTGCGCGTATATCGGCGGTATCGGTGACCGTATTGAAACCCCGCCGACAGAGATTACTCCGAGTCAGAGCGGCGGAAACAGCCAGGCACTTGGCAACAACAAGAATCCGTACTTCACTCCCGACGTCCAAGGCTATAACTAAGGGGGGAATGCATCATGAAGAAAGTGAAAGGCATGACCCTGTTCGAGATCGTCATTTCAATGGGCGTATATGCGCTGCTTGCGCTGCTGCTCGCTGAAATTATGTCGGTCGTGAACAACACCATGACAGCAACCAATCAGCTGAATGAACGCATGGCGTTCCAGGCGAAATTCGCTGACAATAAGATGACGAACGGCGCGAACCTCAACACCACAGGCCATCTGACTGTCAGCTACGGCGACAATGACACCACGGTCGGCAGCTTTAACCGGATGTTCGAAGACGATGATACGTCAGAATTGCAGTTCAATGAGTATTCCGGTATTTACACGCATGCAAGCTCTGATGCGGCGGTCAACTATGTGGAGGAAGTGAACTTCCGCTTTATGACATTCCGTTACCGCGAGGAGGAAACAGCTGAATATCCCGGTCTTGCGTTCAGCATGCATGTGATGCTGCTGCCGTACACGCAAGCAGACGGTCTGACTGTTGCACAGGAAAGGGATGCACAGGCAAAAGCGGATGCGATTATCAAGACTGCCCGCAAGATCGTGATTACAGCAAACGGTCACCTGGTACAAAGCAATGAACTCGGTGAAGATGAAGTTGTCGCTGACGATACTGTCATAACGCTGGCCAATGACGATGCAGCAAAGGAATACGTCAAATTCGACGCTGAAGGTGATTCCAGCATGACAAAATGGATTCACTTCAATATCGAGAACCTTGCATCGCATCCGACTGAGAATCAGGTTTCCAACAAGGATACATACGATATTGTCGTGACCTTCTATAACGCTTCCAATGAAAAGCTTGTCGAGGTTCATCCGGAGCAGGTGTACATGTATGTCAAGCGCGGCTCGACGGAATCGTATTACCAGCAGTGTGCAGTTGCGCTGGATCTGCATAAGGCACTTTCGGAAGATCCTACGGTAAGACAGACTGCAATCCGCGTTTGCCGCAGCAAGATCGGCGATGACGGATACACCGCAAATGAAATCAACCCGCCGCTGCTGACACCGGAAGAACCAGGCGAAACACCGGAAGACCCGGGCGAAACACCGGAATGATCTGATACTGAAATGTTTTGGCGAACCTGCTGAGGCATGCCCTCAGCAGGAACGTCAAAGGAGAGGAGTAGAGAAATCATGAAAATGAAGCACAGAGTAAAGGGCTTTACTCTGGTCGAGCTGATCATCGTCATGGCGCTGTTCTCACTGATCATGTTCAGCATCTTACAGCTGCTGACTCCGGTGTCAAAGTTCTTTGTGCGCAGTTCCAATTTTGAAAATACGACCGCCTGCGTGGATAATATGAAGCGTGCGATCGAAGGCAACCTCAAATTTGCGAACCGCGTGCGCTGCTATGTTGACTACCTGCCGTATACGGCGGAGCACAGCAGTATGGACCCCGGCGATTATGCACCGACAGCCACACTTCAGCGTCATGTTCAGAACTTTTACGATGAGTTCTTCGGCAGAAACAAGTCCAGTGAAGCGGTGAATACCCTTGGAGCCGCTGGCGAAACAGCACTCAGACAGTATACGGACTGCCGCGGTACGATTTATGTCATGGTATTCGACAACCGTCCGCCTACATCGTACTCCAGCGCATCGCTGATCAATTTCAACGAGAATGCGGAGAACACCGGAAAGATCGTTCTGTATGAGTTCCCGTTTGACAACACCGGCGATACACCTGTGGAGTTCAATGCCGCATCGGCATCCTACACGGTGCATCCGTGGTATGTGAACCAGAAGATGTACGGTAATTTCGATTACCAGTTCATTCTCAATGCAGAAGATGCCTTTGATCCGACGCATCTGACGGAGGATCCGGAGCCCGAAACACCGGAAACACCCGAAACGCCGGAAGCACCGGCTGAATTCCAGCCCGGCAACTTTGCAATTACCCTCCGGATGTATGAGGTCAGAAAAGCAGGCACGGAAACGGTTGCACCGGATTACACGATGCTCGGAACTGCGCTTGCAAGAAACGTCATCCCGAAGCGTGAGAGCGTGACCTTCTCCATGAAGAACGTTCTGGATCGCGGTACGGATGAGGAGCACAATTACAGCGCTTCTGCAACGGAGTTCAAGATCTTCCGTGATCTTGCACATCCGGGCTATGTCAAGGGTCGTGAGGGCGGCTTCCAGGAGTTCTTCCAGGATAATGCCTATCCGATTCCGAAGTATTACAACGCGTTCATCAACGGCGAGGATTACAGCACCGCAAGATATCCTGAGCCTTATACCGGATATCCGTTCGGTGAAGGTTTCCAGTCGATTGCGGCGGCTGATGATCACTTCGCAGGATCGCTCGACGGCGTCGAGAACGTGCGCGGTTTCTACTTCATCTACACGCTGCCGGAAACAACCTTCGGTTACATCAACCCGAATGATCCGACAGACAACATTGATGACGGCGGATACCTGTCCCAGGCGGATGCAGCGTATACCACTGCTCCGACGTAAGACACAATTTCACAAGCGTATGAAAAAAGGGCAGCCGGTGTTGCCGGCTGCCCGTATTTCAAGCTGATTTATCCGACCAGCGATGTCAGGAGCATGTAAATGTCAGGCTCCTGAAGGAAGGTTCGGATGTACCATCTGGTGATTTCTTCACCGAACATTGCACCAAGCAGAAGTCCGATACAGAGGAACGGTCCGAATGCCATTTTGGATTCGCCGCTGGATCTCTTTAAGATTAAACCGCAGACTGCACCAAGAATAATACCGATGAATGCCGCCGGAATCATGGCCTTCCAGCCAAGAAGCAACCCGGCACATGCCATCAGGATCGTATCACCCAGTTCCACCCCGCGGATCTTTTCACCGGTTTTCTTCTTGATGACAGCACCGCTGATCTCACCGATCAGGAAAAACGGAACGCTGATGACAAACATGCCGATAATGCGTTCCATCCAGGGCATGTGTGTTGCAAAATGAGAGGGGATCGTTAAAGCAGCGATTAGAAGCAGCATCGGGATGTACATATCCATGGTATCCCAGTCAATGAATGCGACACAGACAAGCAGGGAAGCAAAGATGCACATGATGAATGTGTTTGCGTTCATGCCGAATGCAGCAAAGCATGCCAGGTAAAGGAAGCCGTTCAGTGCTTCAACGATCGGATAACGGGCGGAAATCTTTTCCCCGCAGCTGTGACATTTTCCGCGCAGGAAAAGCCAGCTGAACACCGGAATCAGATCAATCAGACGAATCTTGGCACCGCATGACATGCAGTGCGAGGAGCGCTTGATTAAGGATTCCCCGCGCGGCAGCCGGATGATGACAACATTCAGAAAGCTGCCGATACAGATGCCGTACAGGAAGATAATCGGTACGGCCATCAGAAAGAAGGATGCGTTATAAAAGCGCCACTCCTTCCACCCCTTTTGTGCTGCCAAGGCAGCGACTGATAATATTTGGTACATAACGGTACCTCCTTTTTGGTTTGTACTGTTATTCTATTGTATCACAGATCAGCATATTTTTCAAGAGTTTTTTGGAGGTTGAGTATGAGAAACATCCGAATCGGTGACTACCTTGTTGAGGAAGGTCACATCACCCCGGAACAGCTGCAGCAGGTTCTGCAGAGACAGCGCGAGTCCACCGATCAGAAAAAGTTCGGTGAGGTCATCGTCGAGATGGGCTTCATGTCCGACATTAAATTCGCGCAGGCGCTTTCTGTAAAGCTGCAGGTTCCGTTCGTTGACCTGAATAACGTTGAGATCGACGGCGAAATTGCACGTAAGGTCCCGCAGGATCTTGCTGAGCGCAACTGTGTCATTGCGATCAACCAGACCGGACGCCGTCTGACTGTCGCTACGGATGACCCTGTCAACTTCAATATTCTGGAAGACATCAAGGTCAAGACCGGTTATGATACCATTCCGGTGCTCGCAACCAGAATGGCAATCAAGAAGGCAATCGGTAAGGCTTATCAGATGACCGACCTCGGCGACCTCGGCGCCGATACCACACAGGGCGAAATCCTGGATGATGAAGAGTCCAGAGACCGTGTTGAGAGCGCCCCGATTGTTAAGCTCGCAACACAGATTGTTGAAAATGCATTCCGTATGGAAGCAACGGATATTCATATCGAGCCGTTTGAAAAGTACACGCAGATCCGTGTCCGTGTCAACGGCGACCTGATGACACTGATGAATGTTTCCAGTAACGTGCAGAACCAGCTCTCCACTCGTCTGAAGCTGATTTCCGGCATGAACATCGCTGAAAAGCGTATCCCGCAGGACGGCCGTTTCTCCCAGACCGTTGACGGCATCCCGCTCGACGTCCGTGTTTCTTCCCTGCCGATGGTTCACGGTGAAAAGATCGTTATCCGAATCCTTTCCACCGGCGCAATCAAGACCAGAGGCCTCCATGAGCTCGGTATGTCCGACTACAACTTCCGCCTGTTCGAGAGCATGATCAAGTGCCCGCACGGCGTTATCCTCGTTACCGGCCCGACCGGTTCCGGTAAGTCCACCACGCTGTACGCAGCGCTCGGTGCTATTGCAAGACCGGAAGTCAACGTCGTTACGGTTGAGGATCCGGTTGAAAAGCAGATTGACGGCATCAACCAGTGCCAGATCAATGTCAAGTCCGGTATGACCTTCCCGGCAGCACTTCGTTCCATTCTCCGTCAGGACCCTGACGTTATCATGATCGGTGAGATGCGTGACGGCGAGACCGCTGAAATCGGTATCCGCGCCGCTATCACAGGTCACCTGGTTCTTTC